>Ga0080004_1134871_pt1 | contig 10213 bp, 15 predicted proteins | sample WasSprMetagenome_FD_69207 | JGI IMG/M metagenome (GOLD analysis project Ga0080004, IMG submission 69207) | Sulfidic aquatic microbial communities from Washburn Spring, Yellowstone National Park, USA - WS (SPADES assembly) (version 2) | ecosystem: Environmental > Aquatic > Thermal springs > Hot...
ATGCTGTTTTATTTACAACAATGCTATTATCTTATATAATTATTTATCAACAAAATTTTTCTCCTCATAATATAATGGCTCTTATGTTTGGTTTTTTAGCATGTATAATTTTATGGTATGAAACATTTAGACTTCTAAAAGAAACTCCAATTTAAATTGGTGTTCTAAAAAATGGATATATTAATAAGTTTTATTATAATATAAGTGATTAAATGAGTATAAAAAGAAAAATATTTAATTCAATTATAAGTGGAATAATTATAGGCTTTTTAATAGTAGCTTTTCCATTAATTATAATTCCTGAAAAACAAATTTATTCAGGTATTTCAAGAGAAGCTATTCAAACAACACTTTTACCTCCAAAAATTGTAAAAGAAGTTGAAAATATAACTATTTTTACTTCATCTTTAGAAGAAACTAAAGAAATTGGAATTTTATCTATTTCAAATCATTCATTTTATAATTTATACTATATATTATTTATAAGTGTTTTAGCAAGCTTCATATCATTCATTATTATAAAAAAATATTTAAGAGTATGATAATCTGCCTATTTCATTTATTAGTTTCCCTTTTTTAAAAACAGCATATATTTTTCTAAAATTGTCTTTTAAAAATATTTTATTAATCGACTTTTGTAAATTTTCTATATATCTAAACGGTAAAAAAAAAGCAATTATTTTTTCTATAAAGTTTTTAAGTATGTGTTAATGGATTAATTGATTGCTTTTTAAGGGGTAATCAAATGGACTTTGCAGTAGAAGTCAATAATTTAGTTAAAATTTATGATAAAAAAGTAAGAGCCTTAGATAATGTGAATTTAACAGTTGAAGCTGGAAAAACTTTTGCATTATTAGGTCCAAATGGTGCAGGAAAAACTACGCTTATTAGGATTTTGACAACTCAAATTAAACCTACTAGTGGAGAAGCATATGTTTTTGGCTTAAATGTGGTTCGTGAAGGAAGCAAAGTTAGGAAGCTAATAAGTTATGTCCCTCAAGAAATAAGTGTTTGGACTGATATTAGTGGTTATGAAAATCTTTTGATTTATGCAAAAATTTTTAATGTATCGCATAATGAAAGAGAAAAAATTATTGATGAAGTATTAGAAAATATGGGTTTAACCAATGTGAAAAATGATCTTGTTAGAACATATTCAGGTGGAATGATAAGAAGACTTGAAATAGCATGTGCCTTAATTATTAAACCAAAAATAATGTTCTTAGATGAACCTACTATTGGTTTGGATCCTGTAGCAAGAAAAATTGTTTGGGAAAGATTAAACTTTTTCAAGAAAGAATATGGTGTAACAATTTTCTTTAATACACATTATATGGATGAAGCTGACTTATATGCAGATGATATAGCTATAATTAATCAAGGGAAAATAATAACAAGAGGTACAAGTGAAGAGCTTAAGCGCTCTTTAGGTGGAGAAATTATAACATTCACACTTGAAACTTTTTCTCTTAAATCTGAAATATTACAAGAAATTAGAAAATTAGAATTTGTAAAGGATATTTTTATGGAAAATTCAAATTTAAGTATAGTTATTAATAATGCAGAAATTGCTTTACCTTACATTATGGATTTCTTAAAAAATAGAGGGATATCTATAGGAAAAGTTTCTATTACTAAACCAACATTGGATGATGTTTTCTTAAAATATGTAGGAACAAGAATTGAAGAAAAAGGTAGAATTAGTGATATTAGGCATATGAGATATATGATTAAGAAGGGATAAGAATGATGGAAACTTTAAAAAATATTTTAGTAATGATTGAATTGGAATTAAGAAGGTTACGTCATGATAGGACAGAAATATACTTTAGAGCTGTTCAACCAATTCTATGGATAGTTATATATGGCCCTGTTATGAGTAGCATAAGAGCTATTCCAACTGGTGGAGTACCATATACAGACTTTATAACTCCTGGTGTTATGATTCAAACAACAACTTTTGTTAGTATTTTTTATGGTTTAATGATGGTTTGGGAAAGAGATTCTGGTATTCTAAAAAAATTACTTGTTACACCAGCTTCTAGGTATTCGATGGTAATAGGAAGGTCTATGGCTTCAGGCGTAAGAGCAATATTTCAAGCTTTAATAATTTTACCAATAGCTCTTATTATTGGTGTGAAATTTTTATATAATCCAGCATACTTAATTCTAGCTTTTGTGATAATCTTTTTTTCTTCAGGTGGTTTTGCAGCAATATCTATACTTGTCGCTTCTTTTATGAAAACTCGTGAAAGATTTATGGGTGTAGGTCAAGCAATAATAATGCCATTATTTTTTGCAAGTAATGCTTTATATCCTATTCAATTAATGCCACCAATTCTAAGAGAATTTTCAACATTTAATCCATTAAGCTACGTGGTTGATGCTGCAAGAGGATTATTAATTACTGGAGATATTTCAAATCTTCTATTGGATTTAATTGCAATAGTAATATTTGATATTATAGCTTTTATTCTAGCATCGATAAGTTTCAAACGTATCATTGAATAATGTAAAAATAATTATAAGAATCTACACAATTGTTAGCTATTCCAAATATAACTTAAAAAATTGATAAGAAATATTAAATACGTTTTATAAATTTTTTAATAAAAAAATTTGAAGAGAACTAAAAATATATTAGAAGATTTTCTAATAAGCTTTATAAACTCTTTTTAACAGCTTCTAAAGCAGATAAGCATCCTGCTTTAAGAAATTTATAATCACTTCCTAATGCTATAAATTTAAATCCTTTCTTTACGCTTTCTTTTGCATGCTCAATATCCATTGAGTATATTCCTCCTGGTACTCCATTCCTTTTTCCTGCATCAAGAATTTTATCTATAGTTTCAAGAACTTTAGGATTTCTCCAATTTCCTATATATCCTAAAGAAGCAGATAAATCTTGAGGACCAATAAAGAAAGCATCTATACCATCTACAGAAAGTATATCATCAATATTCTTTACTGCTTCTTGTGTTTCTATTTGAACAAGTAATAATATTTCTTCATCAGCAATTTTAACATATTCTTGAAAATCTGCTCCATATCTTGCAGCTCTTCTTGGTCCTACTCCTCTTATACCTTTTGGAGGATATAGTTTTGCTTTTACAGCTTTAATAGCTTCTTCTCTATTATTTATCCAAGGAACTATTATACCAAAAGAACCAATATCTAATGCAAGTTTTATTAAAACTGGATCGTTCCATGCAACACGTGTGATAGGAGTTAAATTTGGATCTCTAATTGCTTGCATCATTTTTTGAACAGTCTCAAAATACAATGGTGCATGTTCTGTATCAAAAACAAGCCAATCAAGTCCTAAAGTAGATAGTATTTCCGCAATATCTGGATGACCAATGCTTACCCATGCACCATAAGTTACTTCTCCTTTTTTGAGCATTTCTTTAACTCTATTTTTTATCATTATTAATCACCATTTTTATAATTACATTTACAACATTCTTCTTAAATAAAAACTTATAATTCATATTTTTAAAAATTTTAGTTTTGAAGAAATTTAAGTACTCTTTTGTGAGCGAGAATTTTAAATTCAAGCATTCATTAATTCCTCTAATGTAACATAGTCTCCTTTTTTCATCTGTTCAATTGAATTTTTAATCTCTTCAATTTCTTTCTTACTTAGTTTTACCTTTGGTAATTCCTTTACTATTATCTCTTCTACTAATTCTTCAAGAAAATCTATCCTTTTATTCAATTTTCTTACTTCTTCATATACCATGCTTAAAGTAACTTCACTCATTTTATTAAAAATAGATAATATTAACAATATTTAAGCTTTTAATAATAAAAAGTGAAATTTAGATATGTTTAGAATTTAAAAAATTAAATATCATTCAGCAGTTATAACTCTTTCTAAAAATAAGATATACTTTACGATTAAGATAGAGCATATTATATTTTTTCTTTGTATATAGAAGTATTTTAAAAATAAAACTTATAATCCACATTTTTAAAAATTTTTAAAGGTGAAAAGCCATTATCAAAGCGGTTATTTTTGATTTTGATGGAGTAATCATAGATAGTGAACCAATACATTTTAAAACTGATAAAGAACTTTTAGAAAGAAAAGGAATAAAATATAGTTTAAAAGAAGCTTCTTTATTTGCTGGTAAAAGAGAAAAAGAATGCTATATTGAATTAAAAAGAATGTATTGTTTAAAAGAAAGTGTTAAAGAACTTATTGAAGAAAGGAGGAAGATTTTTTATTCATTATTAAATAAAGAAGAAATTAAGCTTATGCCTGGATTAATTAATTTATTAAATATTCTTAAGAAAAATAATAAAAAAATTGCAATCGCTTCTTCTTCAGAAAAAGAATATATAGAATATATTTTAAATAAATTTAATATTAAAGAATTTTTTGAAGTAATTATAAGTGGTTATGAAATTGAAAAAGGGAAGCCTGAACCAGATATTTTTCTTAAAGCTTCTGAAAAACTTAAAGTAAGTCCTAATGAATGCTTAGTTATAGAAGATTCTAGGAATGGTGTTTTAGCTGCTAAAAGAGCTGGAATGAAATGTATAGCTATTCCTAATTCTATAACAAAAAATCAAGATTTTTCTTTAGCAGATAAAGTTCTTAATAATCTTAATGAAATTACTATCGAATTAATTGAATCTTTATGAATTAAAACATCATTTTTTCAATAATTTTATAAAGTATTTCTATTCCAAAATGAATGTTTTTTATGGATATACGTTCATCTATTCCATGAGGTAATCTCATTAATTGATCATATGGCATGTCTGTTTTTACTGGATGGAATCCATAACATATTGATCCTATTCTTCTTAAAAATCTTGAATCTGTTCCACCTGGAACCATATATGGTACTGCTTCGAAATTTTTATCATATTCTTTCAAAGTATCTTCAATTATTTTAAAGAAATCTGTTTCATATGGAGATTCTGTTGGTTCATCATATTTTAAATATTCAAATTCTAATTTATCTATATCTTTAACTATATTCTTAATATTGTTTATTAGATCTTCTTTTGTCTGTCCAGGAAGTATACGACAATCAAATATTGTTTCACATAATGATGGGACAATATTCTCTTTTATTCCTCCATTAATCATTGTTGGAGTTATTGTTGCACTAATCATAGACCTTATCATTTCAGCTTCCCCTTTATTTTTCTTAGCTAATTTATCAAGTATTTTATGTGCAAGGTATTTATTTAATAAAAGATTAGAAAGAATTTTATATTCACTACCTTTTTCACTTGATATTTTCTTAATAAATTTTTTTACTACTGGAATAATCATTATTGGGGGCTTACGAGACATAATTCTATTTATTGTATTCATCATTCTTAAAATTGCATTATCTCCAATTCCAGGCATAGAGCCATGAGCAGGTACACCACCTGCTTTTATTTTTATCCATACTATCCCTTTTTCAGCTGTTTGAATTAAGAATATATGTTTATTTCCTATTGGTATAGAAAAACCTCCACCCTCATTAATTACATATGTTGTTTTAATTTTTTCAGGATAATTTTTTATTATATATTCTACTCCTGCTCCACCACCTTTCTCTTCATCTGCAGTAGCTGCAAAAATTATATCTCCTTTAGGTTTTTTATTATTCAATGCTATAAGTTTCATAATAACACATTCTATAGCTGCAAGAGATTTACAATCAATTGCTCCTCTTCCCCAAATAAAACCATCTTTTATAATTCCACTAAATGGATCTATGCTCCATTCTGAAGCATTTGCTGGAACAACATCTAAATGAGATAAAAGCAATATGCTTGGTTCTTTTTTCTCACCTTTAATTCTACAAATTACATTTCCTCTATTTTCTTCAGATTTTATTATTTCAGTTTCTAAATTTGCTTCTTCAAGTTTTTCTGCAATATATTTAGCTGCAGGCAATTCATTTCCAGGAGGATTTGTAGTATTTATTTTAATAAGTTCAGATAATATTTCTACAGCTTCATTTTTTGCTTTTTCTAAAGAATAGCCCAACTTTACCACCTTTTAAATTAAATATTTTTAATAAAATAATGAAATTATGAGGTATATAATTTTTAATTCATACTCAATCTCATTTATATATTTTAACTTTTCATGATTTTATCAATTCTGATGGTTCTATAACATGAAGCTTCGGTATATCTTGGAAATGCTTTTTATTATATGTTATAAGTGTGTAACCATTTAAAAGGATAATGCAACCTATAAATAGGTCCCTGTAGTCTAGGGTTTTTTCCTTTAGATTCTAATTCAGCTAGAATCTAACCAGCTAGTTCAGCACGATTATCATCAAATGGAAGAAGCTTAATTGTTGAAAGAAAACCTTTGGCTGATGTAAGATTACGTTTAACATTCCTTGATTTATATGCTCCAAAGTATATCTCAAATGCATTTATAGTAGTTGTTGCAATCTCAACTTCAATTTTTCTTACAAGTTGAACATCATTTAGTTTATTTCGTAAAAGTCCAAATAATAATTTTAGAATCAAAAATCACTCTTTTTGGGATTTCCACCGTAACCATCCCTCCCTTAAGCTTTTAAGAATTTCTCCCTCTTCTTCATCAGTCATAATCCATACTCCAGCAAAATCGCTTATCTTCAATTTTTTCTCTCTAAGTAAATATTCTAAAGCTTCATCAAGAGACACAGGATGCTTTAATTTTACTTGAAGCTTACCAGCAACTTCACAGAGCCTTTCATAAATTTCCTTACTAACCTTAATAGTTTTAGCTTTTGCCATCTAATCACTAAGTAGAAAAAAATACCAAAGTAAAGTATATACTTTTACTAAAAAAGTAACATAGTTATCAAAAATCTAAAAATATTTGAACCCTTTTTATTAAATTGAAATTATTTATTACGAAAAATAAAAATTTCTGGTTAATATATACTGTCTGAAACTATACTAAAAGTTGGTAAAAAAGGAGAAATTTATGTTACTAAAAAAAATACGTGAAAAAGTTGGAATAGTAAAAGATAGTTTTGTTAAAGTTTTAATAAAAGATGGTAAGCCCATAATAGAACCAATACAAAAAATAGAAAACCTTATTAAAGAAAAGAAAATTATTGAACTTAATCCTCAAGAAGCTGAAAAAATTAGTGAAGAAATGCAAAAAGAGGAAAACGTATATGGATAAAATTCTTCTTGATACAACATATTTTCTACCTTTATTTGGTATTAAAATAAAGCTCAAGAATTTTGAAAATGTTTTTCCTAAAATACTTAGTAATTATAAAGTAATGTATAATCCAATATCGTTTATTGAAGCAAAATGGATTATATTAAAGTTATTAAAAGAGAAAATGAAATAAAAGATCAATTATTAGAATCATATAAAATAGGATTAAAAGCCATATTAATAGATAATAGATTTTTACAAACTATGATTACAAATAGTGAAATAGAAAATATAGCAGATAAGCTTTTATTAAAAGCTGGTATAAAAGATTATTTTTGATAGAATAATTTATGCTACAGCAGCAACTTATAATGCAATACTTCTTACAGAAGATGAAGAATTAACTGCTATAAACTTAGAAGATATAGAAAAACTATGAAAAATTATATCATGGAATATGATTATAAATTTATAGTTGAAAATTTATCTTATAAGAGAGTTGTTTAAAAATTTGGGTTTCATATTAAATTTATACGTTTTTAATAAGATTTTTGTTTTTTTCTTAAACTTTTATTTATGAATATTCTTAATTTTCTTTTAAATTAAGAAGCTTGCTCTAAGCTTTTTTTTAAAAGCATTCCATTTAGGATTAAAATTATATCAAATCGATTTAAATATTTTATTTATGAAAGTAACACATCATTCTTTTATATTTTAATGTTTTATTCTCTAATATTTAATATCTTTCTTGCATTTTCTCCAAATATTCCTTTAATATCTTCTTCTTTCTTTATTCCAATTTCTTCAATTAATGTTTTCCATGTTAATAATAATCTAAGATATTTTTCAGGAGGTTCATCTAATCCCCAAAGCAATTTATCAGGTGTGACTCTAATCCATAAAAATTTTCTAATATAATATGCTTTAGTAAAAATTGCTAATCCAGAAAAATCTAACCACATATTTGGATTTTTTTGAGATGTCATATATGCTTCTAAATACCATGGATCTCCCATGTGAGCTGCAATAATTTTTAATTTAGGAAATTTTCTTGCAATTTTATCTAAATATACTGGACGCATATATGCTGAGTGAGTGCCTAATTCTTTATCATTTCTTGTTGCTGCAATTACTCCTGTATGGAATAAGATTGGCATATCATATTTTTCAGCTCTCTCATAATATGGCATAAAATTATCACTATCGTAACGATTTGTTGGAATTGATATTTTTATTCCTTTAAATTCTTCTTCATAAATTTTATCAATTATATTATATTTATCTATACCTAACCTAATCCATCCAAAACCAATAATCCTATCTGGATATTCTTTAAAAGCTTTTTTAACATCTTCATTAGCATTGTATATTTCTGGACTTTTAGTAATTTCTAATCCTTTAATACCCATTCCATTAAGACAAACTTTATCTATATTTGCTTCATCCATGCATTTTATTAATTTTTTAATAAAATCTTTTTCATACCAATAATGATTATGTATATCGATTATCATAAACCTCACTATTTTATTATAGAACTCATCTTAAAACCATTTAAGCTTTTTTTTAATCGATTTTTAATATTTATATATAAGTTTGAGTGTCTCTTATTTTTTCCATAATCAAGATTATCTATCATTATAAAAAGGAGTTGATCATATTGAAAAGATTTGTAAATAACCATTTTATTTTTGACTATTACTAATTTTTAATTACTTTTTTCATACATTATTTAGCCTTTTTATAAATTAATAATAACTAAGAGCAGCTTTTAAAGCTAATTCAGCTGCTTGTTAAACATTAAATTTAAGCTTTAGACCATATTTTAGTTTTAGAAAGGTTCCTACCGTATCAAAAATTTTTTCTAAAGAATCTACTTTCTGTATTTAAAGCTTTAATTTCACCTGTTATTTCTAATAATTTTTCAATTCACAATGAACCTTTCAACATTTTTACTCTTTTATGTATTTTACTTTACATTTATTATTATTTTTCATATTTTAAAGAAGAATATAATTATAATATTCATAAATAAATTAAAATATGGAAAAGTCTTGAGTTAACAGAGCCTAAAAGAATAAGAAAGGCTTAAATATCAACTTCACATATATTGACACGATTAAAATGTCTATACCCTTTAGTAATGCTTAGAAAAAGTATCATGTTTACAGTTCCTGTAGGAATAGCTACAATTTCATGGGGAATGTTTGGAGCTAATTGGAATCTTATGTCTGCAGCATGTATAATATCCATCATCCCTACAATTTTAGCGTTCCTATTTTTCCAAAAACAAATACAAACAGGAATAATTCTAAGAGAAAGAGCAGGCATAAAGAGATAATTTAAAATACACTAATAAACATATAAGCCTTAAAAATGAGAGGGATAAATAGATGAATTCAAGAGAAAGAATTTATAAAGCTTTAGAATTTGAAAAGACAGACATTATACCTTATTGGGACTTCTTTACTTCATTTGAAGCGGAAAGTTTATTCTTAGGAGAAAAATATTTAAATGCAGATGATGTATCGAAAAATATTTTTATTGCAAGGCTTTTCAATTCAGACATTATAAATGTTCCCATAGTAAGTGGTCCAAATAATGGAATATTTATTGAAACACTTTATAGTAATAAATATTATGCGATCACTAAAGTTCCGTTCGGCGGGTTATTCTATTATAGGAAAAAACCACATTTTATAAAAACACTTGTACCATCAATAAGATATAAAGAAGATTTAGATAAAATTAAAGAAATAGAAATAGAACAATTTATGCCAAAAATAAATTCTTTAAAAGAGAAAGTAAAGAAATATCATGAATTAGGATATTTTGTAATAAGTGAAGTAAAAGATCCTTTTGCTGCAACGTGGATGTTTCTAAGAGATTTGGATATATTTTTAATAGATATAATGAAAGATGAAGCTTTTACTAAAAAATTGATAGAATTAGCTTTTAAACCATTAATAGAATTTTCAGAAGTAGTAATAGAAGAAGCAAATGTGGATGCTATATGGATTACAGGAGATTTAGCATATAAAGAAAGACCATTCTTTAATCCAATTAAGTATAGAGAATTATTCA
>Ga0080004_1123788_pt1 | contig 10207 bp, 9 predicted proteins | sample WasSprMetagenome_FD_69207 | JGI IMG/M metagenome (GOLD analysis project Ga0080004, IMG submission 69207) | Sulfidic aquatic microbial communities from Washburn Spring, Yellowstone National Park, USA - WS (SPADES assembly) (version 2) | ecosystem: Environmental > Aquatic > Thermal springs > Hot...
AGGCCAATGCTTCCCCCTTTACGTCTACGAGAAAGCCACCGACGGGGAGCCGCGTCATGGGGAGCTTTTCGGGGTGGGGCAGGCGCAGCCGGATATGGAGGGCTATGCGCGGCGCGACGCCATCACCGATGCGGCGCTGGCCGATTACCGGGCGGCCTATGGCGATGACACCATCACCAAGGAAGACCTGTTCTACCACGTCTACGGCATCCTGCACGCGCCGGACTACCGGGCAAAGTTCGCAGCCGATCTGCGCAAGATGCTGCCGCGCATCCCGCGACCAGCGACGGCGGAAGACTTCTGGGCATTTTCCAAGGCCGGACGCAAGCTTGCCGATCTGCACCTGAACTACGAGACCATCGAGCCCTACCCACTGCAGGAAGTCATCACGTCCACCGTCGAGGACTGGCGCGTGGTGCGGGTGAGCGTGGAGACGGTGCGGATCGTCAATGGGTTGCCTGCTTTGGTCGACTGAAAGCAGCGAGTGCTTCTGGGCGCACATAAAAACCGCTTGGTTTGAGCCAGAGACCGCTGATTGTTATGCTGGACAACGAAAAGCTCGCCCGCGCCATCTCTGACGTGGGCTTTTGGGCGTTCCGCTCGCAGTTATAGCACAAGGGGGCTTCCCCAACGAACAATTTCCAGGATAACCATTTATCCGGACAACCATTCCGCGGATAACGATTTATCCGGGCAATGATTTATCTTGTGAGCGTTGTTGACATCCCTCTATCCCTCCCCACCCCGAACGGCGGGGCTTGACGCGCCCCGGGTCATCTCCTCTGGATAACCATTTATCCGGTTAACCATTTATCCATGGCCAGAGAGGCCCGGCGGATAGCCATTTATCCGGATAACAGTTTATCCGGCCAACCATTTATCTTGGCAACCATTTATCCTCAACACAATTCATCTGGGTAACTATTTATCCTGATAATATTTTATCCACCAGGGTGGGTTAATGGATAACTATTTATCCGGCAAAACTTCCTTTCTCTAATCCCCAGCTCACTTATCCCCAGCTCACTTACCATCACTACCCCATCTAACCCCCCCCCCCCCCCCCCACAATCCGATGCCGATTCATAATCTATATCTGAATTCGCCTTCTCTGTCAGATTCTGAATCTGATCCGTCATGGCTTATCGTCCCAGTATGTGATACGCCACCTTTTCTCATTTAAAGAATCCTTGTTGCAAGATTCGGCTTCCCAGTATGTATTCCTATCACTGCGCTTTTCATAATTCGGCTTACCGCTGGAAAGACATTCGGCCTCCTGCCAATACGGGGTGGTTCGTGAAGACGAACCACCACGTATGGTTGTAAATGACAGTGGACGGTAGGAAGAAATTCGGCTATTCCGCGTTGCCATTATGGTTAATTCGAGAGGTTGAGAGTCAATAATAAAGGTTATACAAAATCCCGCTTTTTTTGTCATGCGTTTCACCCCCATGCTTGCCACATGATGGGGTGCATCTGCGAATCATGTTGACACTAAAAACGCTGTAGCATATTCTTGCATCTGATTCCGATCCTTCATTCTGATGTTGACATTCTACGTTCCACATCCGGTTCGGATATGTAAATCGGAATCCTACATCAGATTCATATAGCAAGAAAGGGGCATGTTGAATGAGCGCAGCAATTGGTCTGGACATCGGACACTCAGCAGTAAAGCTTGCAATCTCTGATAGCAAAGGGGAACGCCATCATCTTGTGGTCCCCACGGCTGTCTGTCAGGCATTCAGGATTTCAGACGAGATTGAGGCAGAGCGGGCGGCTAAAGAGACCGTCCGGGTTGGCAACGTCGATTATTTCATCGGAGAGACCGCAGTTGTCCAGGGTGGTATCAACGTTACTACGGGCCTCTCTGAGGATTGGGTTAACACCCCAGAGCATACTGCGCTCATGGTGGGCACCTTCCAAAAAGCATGCGCACTTGCAAAGGTTGAGCATCCCAGGCTTGTACTCGGTCTGCCTACTCATCTTTATGCCAGACAACGTGAAAAGCTTCGGGACATCGCCATCACCGCCCTCGGGGTAAAAGACGTTCGGGTCGTTCCTCAACCAATGGGGCCATACTTCGAGGCCATGTTTGATGAGAAGGGTGTCCCCATGTCCGCTGTCAATGAGGAATCATGGGGGGTTGTGGAAATCGGCTATTTCACCACGGATTTTATGCTCATGATGCATGGCCGTTGGGTAGAAAAGGCTTCTGGAACATGCTCCGGTGCTCGGGTTGCGGCTGAACACCTGCAACGCATTTTGGGCGATAAGGGAGTAACCGCTGAACTTTCTGAATGTGACGAGGCCCTCCGAAAACGCCAGATTCGTAACTTCAACACAAAGCTGGATGTCACCAATGAGGTCAATGAGGCCATCAGCATCCTTGCCAATGAGGTCGTTGATCACGCCACAAGACTCATGGAGCCCTATGCACGCCGTCTCGATGGCGTAATTGTCGCGGGAGGGGGCGCGGCTTTCATGTTTGACAAGATCAAGGAACGCTGGCCGCACGCAACTTCACCACAAAACCCCCGTCTTTCTGTTGCCGAAGGCATGCGTAGGTTCGCCTGCATGCTCAACATCAAGGATACCCTGAAAGAGAATTGATATGGCCTGGGTCCGTGATGGGGCAGCCCCTGAACAAATCAAGGTGACCTTCATCGTCTCAACGAAGGACTACCCTGAGCTTACCAGGTTTATCCTGTCCCTTCCCTATGGGAAAACATCAAGAATCATTCGAGAAATCCTGTCATCTGCGGTACGTAACGCCGGTCAGGCCCACACAGAGCCGAGTCAAACAAACTCGACCACCACTCAGCCAACACAAACAGTCCGGGAGAATCACGCAACGACGACCATGACCGCCCCTGCCCAGCCGTCGACACGTCAGCCGACCGTGAACGAGGTATCGGCATCGGCGGCAGACATCATCAAGAACTTCGATAAAATGTTCCCATCTTGAAGAGAATATGAACGACCTGAGCCGGTTTGCCCTTGCTGAGCAGCTCATCAGCACGAATGATCTTGATCGCGCACGCCCCGCCTTGCATTGGATTTTCCACTCCAAATATTTGGAGGAATATGGATTCCCCCAGACAGCGAAAAGGTTGGGTGTTGATCCTGATAAATACCAAAAGGATCTCCTCCAGCGGTCGGCAATCGCCCGCTCTTTCTACTATGGAAACAACAGAGAGGAACATTCCTGATGCGGTTATTCATTGCAGAAAAGCCTTCACTGGCCAAAGCGATCGCAGCACATTTTAGCAGACAGACAAATAGGGATGGCTATATTGAAGTCTCTGGCAATGATGTGGTGACCTGGTGTTATGGCCATCTACTAGAAAGCCTGAAACCAGAAGAATACGATGAAAAGTGGAAATCCTGGGACCTCGACAAACTCCCGATCAGGGTTGGTGAATGGCGGTTGAAGCCACGTGAGGACAGGGATGTCAAGAAACAGCTCAAGATAATCGGGGAACTTCTCAAAAAAGCCGATACGGTGGTCAACGCCGGTGACCCGGACCGAGAAGGGCAGCTTCTCGTGGATGAGGTGCTTGCCTACTACGGGTGGAAAGGAAAAACGCTCCGTCTCCTGCTCAATGCAACGGACCCAGAGTCGGTGGCAAAGGCTATCTCATCCATGCGCAACAATTCCGACTTCAGGAATCTTTCCGAAGCCGCCCTCTGTCGGTCAAAGGCGGACTGGCTTGTCGGCATGAACCTTTCCCGCGCGGCCACAAAGACATTTGGGAAGGACAAGGTTGTGAGTGTTGGCCGTGTACAGACGCCGACACTGGCTCTTGTAGTGCGCAGGGACCTGGAGATAGAGAACTTCAAGCCACAGACCTTCTATACCCTTGTTGCCGAGGTGGAAACTTCTGGCGGCACCATAAAGATGGAGCATGCCCCCAAGGAAGACCGCATACTCGACAAGAAAATAGCTACAGCGATTGCAGCATCACTCAAGGGAAAAACGGTCAACCTAAGCATTGAACGCTCAAAGAAGCGTGAATTGGCCCCGCCACCATATATGCTGGCCACCTTCCAGAAGGATGCAGAAAAAGAGCTTGGCCTGGGGGCACAGGCTGCCCTTGATGTGCTGCAACAGCTCTATGAAGCACAACTGACCAGCTACCCAAGAACCGACCATGAACGCCTGCCTCCTGAACAGGCAGATAACGCCATAAAAATTGCTTCTGCCGTCATCAATGCGGGTTTTGTAAAAGAAGCGAAGGGGTTGATTCCGCTCATGCAGCCGAACAAGCGCATCTATTCCCTTCCGAAGGATGCCGAACACCATGGACTCGTTCCTACCGGCAAGAAACCAGGTGCCGATCTTCCGGCCAAGCTGATGAAAGCCTATGAGCTTGTTTGCCGGCGCTTTATCCTGTCCTTGCTTCCAGACTACGAGTACGAGGAAACCACAGCCTCTTTCATTCATGAAAAACGGAAGTTCTCCTGTTCTGGTGAGGTGCCTATTAACCTGCAGAAGTCATGGCGTGCCCTCGAGACTAAGAAAACCACCCCCCTTGATCTCAGGGGTGATCCGAAAGATGGCAAGGTGATCAATGTCGAGGTCAAGAGTGGGAAAACCACCCCACCCAAACCCTATACAGAAGCCACATTGATTGCGGACATGCGATCCGTCGCCAAGTTTGTGGACGATCCAAAGCTCAAGGCCATTCTCAAGGAAACATCGGGAATTGGGACAGCAGCAACCCAGGCAGCGATCATTGAGACACTGAAAAAACGTGGCTTTATTGAGGTCCGGCGGAAAAACCTGATTTCAACGCCGTTCGGCCGGCATGTCGTTTCCAGGATGCCCAAAGCGATGAAGGATCCTGGTGTGACTGCTGCATGGGAGGATGCCCTGGGAATGATTGCCTCCGGCAAGTATAAGCCAGAGGATTTCATGCAGCGTATCGACATGTTTGTATCTAAACAGATTTCCGAGATCAGAGGTAAGTAAGCAGGGGAGATTGTTTGTGGCTCGTGCGTTTGCCCCGTGGAAAAAGGATCGTGCACGCGGAGTAAGGCTTTTCCTGGCTAGTTTGTTTACCGGGCTTTTTGCCATTTGGCTCGCAACCAATCAATACTTTCTGCCTTCGGTCGTTTTTGCACTATGTGCATTAATCTTGATTGGATTCTCGATCTCCAGCTTGAAACGGGCAAGGATTCGCGAATTCGGGAAGTCATTTGAGCAGGAGTTCATTGAGCGCGCGCTTGCTGAGCTGGAGAAAAATGGATTCAAGACGAGAGCGAATGTTTTCGTGTATGGGATTGGGGATGTCGATCTGGTCGTCACCGGCCAGAGGTCGTTTGTTGTGGTCGAAATCAAGTCGTTCCGCAGGTGGAGCAGTTTCATGATATTTACCGGCGCCAGAGAACAGCGGGCGTTGGCACAAGTCGAACGCCAACGCCGGGCCCTTAGGGCTAAACATGGGTTGATCTGGTTGCCGCAAGGGAAGCCAACCTTTTTCCAGAAACTATTCGGAACGGCTTCTGGAAACATTAATGTCGTGTTTGGTGATGAACGGGATCTTGCAAAGACAATCAGGAAGATTCTGATCTGAAATCACTGGACTTTGGAATATATCGGGTTCTGGAGGCGTTTGACGACATTCGCGACAGCGAAGCGTTCGAGCGCAACCTCCGCGAGAAATTCGAGGCGATCAATCAGGTCCGGCTCACCGATGCCGAGTTTGCCCGCTTGCAGGATGAAATGCACCTACACATGCGGCAGGACAAGGCCATTCTCAGCTTTGCCAGTCCCACAGCCTGAATGTTGCAAACATTCTGGTGTTGATTTACTATTATACGCAATGCCTTTGTCTCACATGACCGAAAGGAGAAGAAATGGCGACTGAGCATCTTTACCGCTACGTCAATGGAATGAGAAACATTGCGTGGCTTGTTGGCTTCTTGCGTAAGAAAGGGGACCAGTACTTTGTCCAGCAGAACAACAATGTGGAGCATATGTTGCCCCTTACAATTCCTTCTGGTTTTGTCTTGCCTCCAGAGTTCACACCTATAGAAGCAACATGCCATATCTATGGTTGTCGGGAGAATGATGAGCAGAACTGTATTCTCAAGGTGATTGAAATCACACGCCCGTCGATTCGGTCAATGCCACCAATCACAACCTGGCTCCGCGGCAAAGGCAATGGCGATAATTTCAATCCATTCATGAGCAATGGGCAGATCAAGCGCGAATTCATTGAGAAGGTCGAGCAGAGCGAGGACGCAAGTGAACATGAAAAAGCGCTTGCTGAGTGGTTCCGTTACTATGGCGGCCGACTGGATTCTCGTCTTGGTGAGAATGCAAACAAGGTATTTCTTGCCGGTTTTGTTGGTGCCACCCGGTATGTAGAGCCGAACGAATATCAAAATCACGGTTACGGTGAGATTTATCTGCACCAGTACCGCGAGCCAGAGCGGGCGATTCCGGTCCGCCTCTACAATCCAGGTGTGCTTGGCATTCTGAAATTATTGAAAAAGGGCCATCCTGTTGCCTTTCGTGGGCAGATCAGGATGAAAGTAATGCCCAACGACGATGGGACCATCAGGTCACGCAACCTGCATGTCAGGGTGGATGAGGTCTATGCGACTGATCCCAAACGTGATTTTATTACAGACCCGCCAGCATGGTGGGGCGAGCTGTTTAGGGAAGGACGTGCAGAGAGGCAGAAAAAACAAGATGCAGAGACAAATCGCAGTGCGGGTGATTCAAACTTATTGCTGCGGCCCGGCCAAGAGGTGATTGAGGATCTTTGATTACGCATGGACATTCGCACCAGGAGGAAAATATATCCGGGCGGGTTTCTTGACAACCTGGCGTTGTCAGCCCTGTCCGCTTCTGCCTTCGCCGCAAATCCTGCATTCTACTCAGGCACTTCAGGAGCGCTTGCTGGGGTCGCTCTAGCCGCCATCGGGGGCGCATGGTTTGCGTATCGGGTTGCCTCTGCCGGTTATCACGCGGTTTTCGATTCTTCTAGCGAGGTCAGAATCAACTCCGACGAGGTTCCCAACATCGCGCCAGAAGATGGGGTTCTTCTTGGATATACCGTTGATACCGGTGAGCCGCTTGTCATTCCCTGGGAAGACTGGATGCGCCATTGCCTCGTTGTCGGTCAATCTGGCGTGGGTAAGACTGTCTTTGGCGAATGGATCATGGCGCAGCAGATTGTTCGCGGTGGAGGTTTGCTGTGGATAGATGGCAAGCTTGATCCGGATAATCTCTACAAGCTTGATGCCATGTGCGCATGGGCTGGGCGCAGGGCAGACCTCCTCGTCATCAACGCTGGTAACCCCAACCTCACGAACACCTATAACCCTATACTTTTTGGAGACGCGGATGAAGTGGCTTCGCGTGTATTGTCCCTGATTCCGTCATCGGAGGGCAATCCAGGTACAGATTATTACAGACAGGCCGCCAACCAGGGGGTGACAACCCTGGTTGATGCCATACAGAGCGCGAAGCTGGCATACAACTTCATGGACCTCTCTATCTTGCTTCAGAACCAGCGAGCGCTGTCAATGCTTGAGAACGCTGTTCCTGATAGCCCGCAAGGAAAAGCATTGAAGCTGTTTCTCGATCAATATAAGCAATCCAACAAGGACGGAATTGTATCAATCGACATGAAGCGCCTAAAGGAGACCTTCGGGGGTATCGGTGGGCGCATGCACATGTTCGGGTCCGGAAATTTTGGGCGCATCACAAGCACATACACGCCTGATGTTAACCTTTTCGAGGACATCATGGCGAACAAGATCATCTACGTCATGCTGCCAACGATGGGCAAGAAGGAAGCCGCATCAAACTTTGGCAAGATGATGCTGGGTGATTTGCGTTCCGCCATTGCGCGGGTACAGGACATGCCCAAGAAGGACCGCCCATGGCCACCATTCCTCAATTTTAGTGACGAGTTCGGATCTTATGTCACCCAGGCAGCAGACAGACCATTTGAGCAGGGCCGTTCAGCCCACATTGTCATGATGCCAGCCTTCCAGACAATGGCCAACCTTGATGCGGTAAGTGAGGAATTGCGTGAAATGGTCCTCGGAAATACCTGGACCAAGGTTTTCTTCAAGGTGGGCACAGACGATACGGCGAAGAAAATCGTGGAATTGATTGGCAAGGAACGCCGGGTTGCCCTGACGGTTTCTATCTCCGATGGTATCGGTGTCCAGCGTGACCCTTCCCGCGGTATTCTGAAAGGTTCCACTGGGAGTGATTCATTCAGCATAAGCGAACGCACGGAAATGGCCGACAAGGTTTCAGCAGATATGCTGAAGAAGTTGGGCAAAGGGGAAGCAATCGTCACGTATGGTGGGAGCAAGGTCTACCACATCAAAATTCCTGCCATCAACTTTAGCAAGGCATTCCTTGACGAAATCGGTCCGTTTTCAATCAACAGGAAACCACCACGTTACAGACGTGGACTTGATCTGTTTGGAAAAGTGGATGGACTTCTCTCCGGCTGAAGATGATGACCTGGAAGGGCTGTCTCCTTTTGATCTAGATTGGGGGATAGAACTCCCCAAGCAGGACGAACATGGGGATGACAGTGATCAGGACAGTTATACCCCGAAAATTGGGGAGGAGGATTATTCAGAGGAAGAGGCGGCAATTCTCAAGGTGCTGAAAAAGCATGTGCGCGACGCCTGTAATGTAAATACGACATGGCGCAGACGTAAAAAGGCGCTTGAATGGTGTTTTATCCGTGGCATCAAGGACAAGAATGGCATTGATTTCCATACAGCGTGCATGGCGCTTGGTGCCCGCCCAGAAGTGGTTCTTGCCAGGCTTCACCATCAGCTCTATGTAGCTGGGGTTCCACTTCGTGAACCCCTTTCCATCTGGATTGATCCACTTCCCGAGCAATATGAATCCGAGTCGATCATGGCCGCATGGGAAGATGGGCTTACCTTGGTGAAACACGTTTGGCGTTGGCCAGGCATACCTGTTAACAAATTACAGGAGGAATCTGCAATCAAGGACATTTTCGCTGTTCTTGAGAAGCTGGAAAAGGCTGGTCTTGTGGCGTTGCGTTTTGGGTGTGTTTTTCTTACTGGTCGATCACCAGAGACGGTGCGCCGTCGTACGTTTTCGTGGTCCAAGAGCTTCTTCTGATTTTGACGGTGCCACATGTCACTTCAGAAGAAAAACAATCTCATCCGATCGCATATTGCGGTCCTGGTCTTTTGGTTTGTCGTGCTTTTCTTTGCCTATAAGGGTTTTGACCTTGGGTTGCTTGCGAAGTCAATTGCCTACGCGATCATGATCATGGTGGGTGGGGCAATTATAGGTGTCACTATCTGGGTGACCTATGATTTGCTGAGACATGACAGTATATTACAACGGAACCGGTCTAATCCAGCTCAAGGCGCAATTGTTTCTATTGGTAACCCACCAGTCCCAGCAAAAGTTGCCCGCGCCAAGGCTTCGGAATCATTGCTTGCAAGCCGTTTCAAGTGGTGGAACGAATACAGAAAAAAATACCCACAATATGCTGACGCATTCCTCGCGGTATTTCAGGTCATGTATGTCACCCCAAACCTGCCGGCCTCACCAGTTCCAGGAGGGCATGGCGGGGCGACGCTGATAGAACATTCGTTCAATGTTGTTAGAACAATGATGGAGATGGCCCCCAATTGGGTATATCGTGGACATAGAAACAAGCGCGGTGAAATTGTTTTTCCCTTGCTTGATAATACCAGGGCTGAGTTCCGCTTTACCAAGGACGATCCGATTGTTCCTCTAACTGCATTTGCCCACGATATAGGCAAGACGGCCTGCTATAAGCTGGAACCTGATGGGTCTGTACGCGAAGTTCGGAAAAATCATGATATTGAAGGCGCAAAAATCCTGCGTACACTTCCTGAAATCATGGCGCTTCCGTGGAAGGATCGCATGGCGATCCTTATTGCGTGTGAATACTACCATCATATCGGTTCTCTCCCCCAATCGATCTGGATTGATGACCGTGCACGAGCGTTGGTCGAACTTCTGATTGCGGCTGACATTGAGACAGGCAAGCGTGAAGGCGGGGTGATCGTTAATGAGTATGAGGATGGGGGCTTTGTTCTGCCGCAAAACGAGGACAAGAAGTCGCCAGATACTCCTGGCGAAAATCGGGATGTCCCAATTGGTGTAGAACAATCTGGGGCTTTGCCAGAGGTCCAGTCTGGGTCTCATCGC
>Ga0080004_1060811_pt1 | contig 10203 bp, 13 predicted proteins | sample WasSprMetagenome_FD_69207 | JGI IMG/M metagenome (GOLD analysis project Ga0080004, IMG submission 69207) | Sulfidic aquatic microbial communities from Washburn Spring, Yellowstone National Park, USA - WS (SPADES assembly) (version 2) | ecosystem: Environmental > Aquatic > Thermal springs > Hot...
ACCATATCCTTAAAATCCTCTAGGAGTTTTCTAAGCTCATCGTTAGGCTCATATCCGAAGGGGACACCTAAAACACACTCCATCATAAATAGGGTATACAGTAAAAGTTTATAGACTTTACGCTAGAAAGAAGCAGTTTCTAAGCCCCTTTATGACCTTATGAGGGGGAAGGGTATTGTAGATGGAGGGGTTGGAGGAGCCGTCGGCTGTTAAAAAGACGGGTTTCATAATAAATATTTATGAAAGCGAGCTTGTGTATGTAGGGGATCTAACCGATGCGGGCGTTCAAGAAGCCGGCGTACCAAACAAACAGTATTTTTTAGAGCTTATGCTGAGGTTTTACGGCAAACCTCCGCTAACGTTATGGCGTAGCCGCTTCCACGTGGCTAAACTTACATAATTTTCCCCGTTCTTTTTTTCCCATGAAAATGGCTTATTCTCTAGACGTGGGATGAATCACCTAAGTTAAATAGGGGTTTTCCATCATATAAGTTTTTGAGCGAGTCGCTCATGAAGGCTAGGAAGACCATTAAGGCTAAGATTCTTGAACTTAGAAGAGGCAAAGAAGAACTTTTGGCAAGAGAATACAAGAACTTCCAACGCTACCTTCACGGCGATAGAACGGTACCTCTCTATTCAGCTACGAGACAGCAGGCTGAGAGGCTTCTCAGAAGGTTGAAGGGGAAACTTAAGCCGAACAGAGAATATCCGATGATTCTAAGAAGAGACGTTTATAGAGCCGACACAAAGCTGACACCGTACTGGCTCAAGATACCCATTCACGGAGTTAGAGGAGGAATAAACGTCCCAATTAAAACACACGAACCAATAACCGAAGACATGGTCTGCAGAGAGGCTAAGATTATAAGGCGAAAAGGCGAGTGGTTTGTCTACATAACTCTTGAAAAAGAAGTTGAAGAGCGAAATCCTAAGTCGGTTTTAGCTGTTGATTTAGGCATAAGGTGGATTGCCACAACCGTCAACTCCAACAATCCGAAACCGAAATTCTATGGTAAAGAGCTTAGACGCGTCAAAGGGCACTACTTCTACCTCAGAAGGTCTCTAGCCCTGAAGAAAGCCTATAGAGCCATAAAGAAGATTGGACATAAAGAAAGGCGAGTAGTCAACGACATCCTGCACAAGATAAGCAGGGCTATAGTCGATGAGGCCTTAGAGAGCGATTCTATGATCGTTCTCGGAAAGCTCAGAGGCATAAGAAAGAACGGCAAAGGAAGAAAATTCAATAGAAAACTAAACAATGGATTCCCATACTATAGATTAAGCCAGTTCATAGAATACAAGGCGAAATGGCTTGGGATAAAAGTCGTCAAGGTAAGCGAGAAAAACACATCCAAAGCATGCCACAAGTGTGGAAACAAGGGGCTTCGAATCGGAAGCCTCTTCAAATGCCCAAATTGTGGCTATTCGTGCAATGCAGACTATAACGGAGCCGTGAACATAATGAAGCGGGGATACGGCTATATGCCGTATCTAGGGGCTGGTAGGGCGTTATGCCTTGGTCTTGACACAGCCCTTAACTCGGTAGGATGAGGGCTACGAAAAGCCTAACGAACCGAGAATCTCCCGGCTTAAGCCGTGGAGAGTGTCAAATAATGTATTTGGGGTTCATGGAGATAAAGATAAATAAGCCAGAATACTTAAAGGTTTACTGAGGGCTCTTGATTTATGCCGAAGTTGGCTTCAAATGATTGGAGGGGGTGGCTTGAGTATGCTAAGGGCGATTATGAGGAAGCTATTTCCGCACTTAATAGAGGTTCTTTTAAAGAGGCATGTTTTCACGCTCAACAATCATGTGAAAAGTTGCTTAAGGCTATACTGATTAAGAGGGGTGTGTTCATACCCATACATGACTTGATGGAGTTGGCGCGAGAGGTTGGGGTTGAAGATCCTACGACATTGAATGGATTATCGAAGTTAACTATTCACTACTATGCTTCTAGGTATCCTGATGCGGCTAGGAGAGCTGGGGTGGAATACTGTTTAGGGATGGCTGAAGAATGCGTTGAGGTTATGAGGAGATTATGGGATACGTTGAGGGAATGCTTATAATAGATATAGGGAGGATTTGGAACGGGAGACCAGCTATAGATTACCTAGCAGACTATATAGAGCGGTTATCCAAGCTTACAAGGGTTAGGGCTGTGGTGGTCATCGGTTCTAGAGCTCGTGGAACTTGGAAGCCGAGTAGCGATATAGATGCAATTATAGTTGTGGATGAGGCTATACCATACGCCAAGTTGCCACCCATTGGAGTGGTGGATCCAAGGATATATACTGTGAAAGAGCTTCTTGAAGCCATAAATGAAGCTGAATATGAAATTATAGAGGCATTCGAGGAGGGGAAAGTGGTATACGATGATGGGTTATGGAGGGAAATGCTGAAAACATATGAGGAGGTTAAGGAGAAGCTGAAAATACGTAGATACAAGACGGGATGGAGAATACATTCAGAAGATCTAAGCTAACTTGAGGGTTTAAATGGGGGATATTGAAGGATGAATTTGATTATAAATTATGATTCTGAAGCTGATATTTTGGTTTTGAAGTTTGAGGAGGATATGATGGAATTCGTTGAGGATAGGCCTGGCCACGACATCCGCTATAGCCTCAACTCCTCAAAGATTAGGAGGGAGCTTTGCTGGAAGCCTAAACATGATTTCGAGGAGGCATTAAGGAAAACTGTGGAATGGTATATTGTGAATGAATGGTGGTGGAAGCCTCTAGCAGATGAGAAAGTTCTATACCCCACACCATGGAAACTTAAATAATTGTTTAGTGAATTGGATAGAATAACTAATGTTTTTGAGGATTGGAGTCATGTTGAGGATGTTGTTGATGGAAGGGTAGGCCTGGAGACGTTCAGGGTTCCATGAGGGCAAACTCCGTCCTCACTTACGCATTGTTAACACTTCAATATTTGGTTATGATGTTAAAGAAGTTGAAGCTTTGAAAGGTGGAAAGATAATTAGGGATTCTTGTGATGTTGTTAAAGAAGACTTCTTTAACACCAAGTTTATGAAGACTAAAGTTGATGCGTTAATGCTTAGGGGTAAATTGGAGTATACTTTGGAGGATGTTGGATTAAGGGTTCATCAGCAGTTTCTAAATGTGCTGTGTTGAATGGTTTGAGCATATAAGGTAAGATTTTTAGTTCAAGCCTTTTTATATTCATGTATTAAGGTAAATTGACTTTTAATAATGAAAACCACTATTAAAAGCACATTGTCAGAAAAGAGGTATGCGACGCAGCAAATCATACGAAAAGCTTAATAATTTTCGCCTATTAGACTTTAGTGGTGTAATTGTTGACTAGGATCGGATACATCAGACCGCTAAGGCTCTTAACTAAGAAAAAAGTAGGATATGTCAGGCCACTAAGGATGAGGCATTATGGGCGTCAGGGTTAGAATCAAGGTGAAGTACGGGAGCACATCGTTGGACTTGGTTGCACTGGTCAACACTGGCTACGAAACTGACGTTCCAGAGCTCCTTGTTCCAGTGAGCGTAGCTGGGAGTCTTGGTCTTTGGCCTAAGTTGCCGGACAACACCATTGTGGAAACTTACAGGACTGCATCAGGGTTAATGAGGGTGTACAGAGTGGAAGGGGCTCGCGTGAGCTTACTTGTTGGAGGTAGCGAGGAAAAGAGTGTCAAAGCATACATAGTTATCTCTGAGTATACCGACGAGGCCTTGATAAGCGATCAACTGGCCAGCGAGCTCGGTATAGTGATTGAAGATCCCGCCAAGGGATTGTGGAGACTCAGAGGGGAATCATTGGTGAGAAGTAGCGAAGACTCCTCTTTGTTTTGACACTCTCCACGGCTGAAGTCGGGAGATTCTCGGTTTGTTAGCCTCATGGCTTCATCCTACCGAGTCCTGGGCTGTGTCAAACCAGCCCCTGGATACGGCATATAGCCGTATCCCCGCTTGCTGGAACCCCTCCGCCTATCTCGGCTCGGAGCCTTATTCCAGCCTTGGGCATCCAAGCCACATGCGAGCGACCCGCTCGGCATGAAATTGCCTTAAGCTTATATTTAAGCTTATCGACAATTCATCCTAGAACTAAAGTTCTAGGCTTTCTTGCCGATTTTTCATTTGTAATTTACTTTAAGTTCTTTCATGCATATTCTTGTGCATGTTAGGGATATGTGAAAGCATGAAGGGCATTGTTCTTCATGGTGGTGGTAGTAGGCTTAGGCCTTTAACTTATAGCGGTCCTAAGCAGTTGATCCCTGTGGCTAATCATTGTTATGTTTGAAAATGGGGTTAAGACAGCATACTTAATAAGCTCTAAACATATGGGCTTGAGAAAATGGAAAGGGGGGTTTGAAGAGGCTTGTAATCGTTTAACTTAAACCACCATTTATAAACATTTTCAATTAAAATTTTAGACAAAATATATCAATATCTAGGTTTTCGAAACATTCACCCAGTAATCCTCCAAGAATTTTAACATAAAACCTACCTTTATGAAAACAATTCACTGAAAGCTTCAGGTTAGAGTTGCTTTTAGCGGCGTTTACGAAAATCTTAAAGCTACTCTGGAAAAGCTAGAGCCGAGGACACGTTGAGGTTGAGGCGGGATGGTAAGTCACCTGAACGTTATGAGAAAATATGCATTCACAGTCTTAAAGTAGCCTCATATGTTGGTACATAACATACAGTTGAAATGTGGGTAGAGTAACAGCACCAAAATAATGAAAGGTATTTATAAGCTCTTTAGTAGAATATGCATATGTAAACATGTGTGCAGCTGTGAAACATGAAGACGGTGTAGTGAAGCTCTCAGACGGTTCGATTTTAAAGCTTAGAATAGGCATTATTGATGCTCGTGAGGCTGGCTTTTCTCCATTTGGTGGGGTTGATATTGCTGTGAAGGTTGTGGGTGGAATTGCAACAAAGGAGGTTCCTGAAGAAGTACGGAAGCTTGTGTTGAACAAGCCGTTACCTCTCCCTGGTCCGGAACCTCCACGTGAGGGTTGGGAGATATTAGACGTTAAGGAATATGCTCCTGCAATCGCTGAAGAGCAGGTTCAAACATCTAAAGGCCTGTTTCTAGTAACAGTAAAAGCAGAACCGGTTATGGCTTCACGTAACGTTAATTATAGAACTGAGTTTAACGAACCCATTTATTGGCTGAATTGGGTATATAAGATTTCTTGGAAGCCTTTAAAGGGGAGGTGATACTATGGGAGTCCCCGTTAAATTGAGACAAGCTGGAGATTTATCCCAGTTTTCCACACTAAATCGTGTAGTTAGAAAGCCCACTATTGAATTACCGGCGGTTAGTTCAACTCTGCCTTTAGTAGTAGATCCAGCTAAAATTGTCGAAATCATAGAGCATGGTGTAAGCCTCGCTGAGGGTGGGAAGCGTCGAGAATGTATCAATGAGATTGACGAAGCCATCTTTAACTACTTCAGTAAAATAGCCAATGTTCTAGATAGACAGCTAACGGATAAGGGGAGACTGCCCGAATTCATAGACTTCTTAAAAGAGAAGGGGTACATCAACTTGGACGTTTGGAGGAAAATACTAGACCTCCTACTGGTAGTAGACGGGTTGAAGATGCAGGATGAAATTCTCGACCAAGACCTAGAACTACTACGTGAACTTTCAGAAGAATGGAGGGAGCAGAAAACTCTGCATTACAGTGATGATGACGGCACCCTCCCTTATTTTGAAGTAATCCGAATTAAAGAATCTGATAGCAACTTATTCGTGTAAAGCCGATGAAGATCTAAGTTTCAGAAATCACCTTCCCATATATACTCTTTAAGACTTTGACGCATCTAGTTATAATGTCTATGAGTTGATTTTCAGTATAATCGCGCCCCCCGTAAAAGTAATGATGGAGCGCTTCCGCTATTGTAATAAAATGGTCAATGTTTCTAAAATTCGCTTTTAAAATAGAGTCTAACGATCTATCTCTACCTGCAAGCTCATGGTATAGCTGAGCAAAAACTTTTTTCTTTACCCATGCTCTCCTCACTTCCTCGAAATGAAAAGCGTTGACAAATGACGATATTGCTCCCCAAACTTTTTCAGCCGCTTGAAAATAATCACCTTCATTTAAATGTTTCTCCAAATCCTCTACGTGTTTTTTAAAGTGCTCAAAGTAAACGGGCCTCCTCACTTGAAGCATTGGGATCAATATAGCTAGGTTCGTTATTGCCTATTATCCTTTACCGTCATTTAGAACTCGCTACATTATCATGCCTATGCTTCAACTAAAATGAGCATAATAGACTGTAAGCAGAAACATCAACATCTTTGAGATTTTGAGTCTTCCAAAGGTCTGCTTCGACTTTCATGATTACCCATAGATTTCACACGCTCTCAAACACATTACTAAAATGAAACAGAAAAATGGGGGTTTTGCGGGGATTTCTCCAAGCGTCGCCCGTTCACCCCGAAAGCCCTCCCATGATGACCGTGGGGATGAAAATTGACGCTAGGCTAGAACGGTAAATGTGTAAAGTAGGAGTGCATACACTTCTACTCAGATGTGAAGCTAATTGATTAAACTTAAATTTTTCATTAAATTATTCTCTCCCGAACATATTGGTGGTATTCTCTCATAATGTCTCTTGGAATTGGATTTTCAATATTCACATCTTTAACTTTCCCTGCCAGCTCTTCGTCTATCGTATAGATCTTGTTTATTCCGAGATTCTTAGCTAACTCTATTAAATAGCAGTCCCACGAGGAAACATTTAACTCCGACGTTGAAAGTATGGCTTTTTCCACAATATTCTTGGGGAGATTCTCATAGAATGCTGGGGATTCAACGGATAGAGTTTTCAATAAAGCCTTTGCCACATTGACACTTCTAAGTCTCAGGTACCTCGTCATTATAATATATGCTCCCATATATGTGCTCACGGGGATTAAGATGTGCCTTTTGAGTGTAAGGGCATCGAGCAACAGTTGAGCTGCATATTTTCGTGCAGGATTTCTGAAATGTGCGAGGACTATAATGCCAACATCAACTAATGCTTCGAATTCCAATTTTGCGTAGCGCATACTCCCTGTCAACATACTTATCTTCACCCTCAACTTTCACGGTATCCAATTCTAAGCTTGGAGCAATCTCCTCCAACTCTGAAAAAGCTTTATGAATATCCTCCATGGAGAACCTCTCCAATATGATCCTATCCCCAACAACCCTACACACCATCTCCATCTCCCCCCCATCCCAATAGCCCTCCTAACATCCTTCGGGAGAATTATTCGACCCTGCTTATCCACCTTAACAATTACCTCCACATTTAACACCATTTACTCCATAAAAAATGCCACATATAAACTTTGTTATAAGACCTATCCAAATACCAGTGACGTCCTCTCCACGACTTAAGTCGGGAGCTTCCAGCTTTTCCTTTGGGTTAGGCTTCATAGGTTGCCCTCCAGCCCGTTTTGCTGGAAGCATGGCGTATGCCACGAGGTTCCAGCGTTCAGCCTGCCTTTACGGCGTTGCGTTCCGGCCTCATCTGCTGGTTCAGGGGGCGTCACGGCTCCCCCATCCCATAGAGCTCGTTACCCTATGGGCTAAAGGCTCTTCCAATGCCACCCTAGCGGGCTCGGAACATCCAATTTAAGGCAAAAATATTTTAGGGAGAGCACTATTTAAGCCTTTCACTATTCATCCCAGAGCTAAAGCTCTAGGTTTTTCTGGACACCCATCTTTATAATGGATGGTTGAGCCAAAGACCTTAAGGTAAAGATTATATTTGGCTACGTCGATTTGTAGGATGGTGGTATGGAAATGGAGGAGGATTGGAGGAGCAGAATAATGGTCGATTCAAAGGTTCTTGCGGGGAAGCCCGTCATAAGGGGTACGAGGATATCGGTTGAATTCATCTTAGATCTACTCGCCAATGGCTGGACGATCGAGGAAATATTGAAAAACTACCCTCAGCTGAAGAGGGAGGATGTGACCGCTACACTAAAGTACACAGCTGAAGGTGGAGTAAAAATTCACCTTTAAGGAAACAACTTTTAACTTTTGAACGGAAAATCCCATACCATTTACTGGTGAGATGAGAATGAACATTTTCTATAACACTTCTCTCTAAGATTTTCCGCCTACCCGTAGACATGAGGTCGGGATACATAACGTCATTCCAAGCCCTACATCCCATAAAGCCGAAGAGACTGTGAAGGGAAGAGATGTAGGGATGAAGTAGCCCTGAAAGCCTTTAAAGTTAGAAGTACTCCATCAGATCATACGCTTCCAGACACCATTCTGTAAGGCTGAGACGCCCTAAGCGGTTTTAAGCCTCAAGTATAAAAGCACATAAACACCTCCAAGCATCCCCGCATCCTCCCAGCTGCGCTTCAGCGGTTTGAGCTACGGCTCATTGGAAAAATGTGTAAAGGTATGTAGTTTTCTCTAGTTGAAGTTGTGCGTTTTCCAGTGGACTTCGGCGCAAACCCATACCCTATATGCAGACTCCACACAGCCGAAGAAAAACATAAAATTTAAATGCAAAAATAAAAACAAAAACTAAAATAGAGCAAGAAAAACCCTCGGAATCTCATAAAGAGAATTGAAAGAACAATATTTCCTCTCTCATTTCGACCCCTCTTTTTTCTTTCTGAATCTCATAAAGAGAATTGAAAGAAAGGCGACAAGACCGTCCCACGGGAGGAACTGAAAAACGAATCTCATAAAGAGAATTGAAAGTGCTTAATCACTCCTTAAAGCCCATTCATAAGCAATAAGAATCTCATAAAGAGAATTGAAAGTAGGCTCGTTTATAGCTAGCTCTAGGTCTGGGGCATCATGAATCTCATAAAGAGAATTGAAAGCGAGAGCCCTCGCCAGGCTGCTGGAGCCGTGTATGACGATTTTGAATCTCATAAAGAGAATTGAAAGTGATAGAACATCATATCACGGACTCACATCAAGAAAATCCATAGAATCTCATAAAGAGAATTGAAAGTCTAACCCCCTCAAATTGAAAATTTTAGCTGATAACTTGAATCTCATAAAGAGAATTGAAAGAGATGTGTGAGCCAGTAGAAGTAGTTTCTAATGTTTTGAATCTCATAAAGAGAATTGAAAGTTTTTCAATTTTAAAGCCTAATTCGTGCTGTTTCTCTTTTTGAATCTCATAAAGAGAATTGAAAGGTAATTTTCTCGAAATCCTCCTTTAAAACTCGGACTATTTTCTCAGAATCTCATAAAGAGAATTGAAAGTTCCAAGAACATTGAGGCATCTGCCGCATCACAAGCGAATCTCATAAAGAGAATTGAAAGCTGCCCGTTCTGCTGGAGGCGTTTGAGAACCAAGCGAATCTCATAAAGAGAATTGAAAGAGCCCCTGGACATAGATGTATAAGCATGCCTTCTCTCCGGAATCTCATAAAGAGAATTGAAAGCATCTACATCCCCCCTTATGCTTCGGCTTGGTTCTCAGAATCTCATAAAGAGAATTGAAAGAAAACCGAGACAGTAACCATAGAACAGACAAGCGAAGCACGAATCTCATAAAGAGAATTGAAAGGAGCTTAAGCGTGGTGCTGTACTGGTTGAAGCCTAGCTTCCTGGAATCTCATAAAGAGAATTGAAAGAGTTATTATCCCGTAGAGAGAGACCTAGAGGGGGGTCTGAACATCCATACAAACAGCCATACAATTTTCCATACAAAGAGCCATACAAAATCTATGCAAGTTTTAATCCACCTATCAACCATTCAGATAGCGTCAAATCGAGGGTCTCTTTGAAAGACAACCGTACAGATGAGGAGTATGCAACTACAGCAGGTTTAAACAGGTAGGCTGAATAGAGAGGGGTGGAGAAAACCGGGTTCAACCATGAGTAGCTCATAAACGCTCCCTCAATAAAATAGCTCAAATAGTTATGGAAAAATGGGAGTTGAACGCGGTGGAAATCCCTGCCGTTAAATCATTGGAGTAAATCCGTTAATGCTTACATTTAGGGAGATAAGGTTTACGCCAATAGTAATATCTCTAGCAACATTTACAGAAACTATGGCGGTCTTAGCTCTCGTGAGGAAGTGTCGCCAGTATAGGCTAAGCTTGGAATAGGCAAGAGGTTAATTAACCTCGAAGGATTTAATCAAAGTGAGGATGTAGCATGGGATTTACCTATATAAAGGTTCGAGTTTACAGTGTCGATCTAGCTAGGCAAGAGGAGGTTGAGGTTTTAGTGGATA
>Ga0080004_1174681_pt1 | contig 10200 bp, 8 predicted proteins | sample WasSprMetagenome_FD_69207 | JGI IMG/M metagenome (GOLD analysis project Ga0080004, IMG submission 69207) | Sulfidic aquatic microbial communities from Washburn Spring, Yellowstone National Park, USA - WS (SPADES assembly) (version 2) | ecosystem: Environmental > Aquatic > Thermal springs > Hot...
AAGGGATTGATAGCAATAATCCTAACCCTAGCAGGGTTCCAAAGCCTCTTACTAGCAATACTATCCCTATACATGAAGAGAATGGAAATCAGAATACTCAGAGAACTGAGAAAAACCAGAGAGAATCACACAAGCAAATTAATGATAAGTAGCAATACTTAAAAGCCTAACTTAAAAATCCTCCATGTTCAGTGGATCACGTCCGGCTAGCTTTTGTAGTGATATCCTACTACCTACAAGTGATTTACAGCATTTATAAGTGTGAGAAGTACAGGTACACATACTAGGGTAGGTGAATTGAAAGACCAGCGCTTTATAGCAGAGAGGTCAGATCTACGTATAGAATTACGATCTAAGATATGTCTCAGCTAGTGTTGCAGCTCAAATTTAGACGAAGCATCTAACATAAATTGTTGATAAAGATTTGTCTTAGAGACTTCGAAGAGCCATAAGATTTCTAGTTATTATGAATACACCCTCGAACTAAACTCCCTACCATAAATAATTTAACAACATAAGCATAGATTTTAATTCCTTACTTAATAACAGTGTTGCTATTATTTCACAGAAATTGCCTCATCATGAATTATTTAACTAATGATGTCAGTAAGCTAAGGAATTGGAATCTATGCTTAGTAGCTAAAGTTCTTAGAAGTTTATAGAGATCCTTGTATTAATGAGAACGCCGTTATTGGTAATGGCATAGCATTTGTAATTATTCTTTAAGTCATAGATTGCTTAACTACATTGACAAAAATTCTATGTTGATGTTGATTATTTATCACTTTGATGATTACCCCAGGGAAAATTGTAATGTTTCGATATGTTCTTTAAGATGCTATTTTTATTGGGAATCTTCCATATTTCTTCACAGCTTCATAGATAGCCAAGAAGTTCTCTATTTTTGTATCTACAAGAACTTGATTTGATGGACTTATGATTAAACCTCCATCATAGCCGCATGTGGCTATTCTATGCTTTACCTCATTTTCAACATCTTCAACTGTTCCATAGGGTAAAGTTTTTTGTATTGATATTGTGCCGTAAAGAGTTAGTTTATCTCCATACTTCTTCTTGATTTCTGCTGGGTTCATACATTCAGGTTGTATTGGATTCAATATCTGAACACCTATCTCAATCAAATCCGGTATTATCGGCTCTATATAGCCATCTGAATGATAGATAACATAAACCCCTCTCTTTCTTATTTGCCTCACTAACTCTCTTAAATATGGTTTAACAAGTTCCCTCCATAGTTTTGGTGGAAGTATCATTCCGGTTTGTGCACCAACATCATCGGCTATCATTATCATATCTACTCCTTTTTCTATTAATTGTTTACATACCTCTGTGAAAAACCACAACAATTTGTCAAATAATTTTCGAATATAATGTGGATCTCTATACATTTTACTTATTGTTTCATTAAAGCCAAGAAGGTACCAAGCCTGGCTAAAGAATGGGTCTCCTCCAGGATATCCGATTATTGCATACTTACCTCCCCATGTTTTAATCTGTTTTTCAACCGTTGTAAAGCGATCAGGAGCATATGGATCAGGAAAGGTGTATTCTTCTAAAGGCGTATCACGTAATGGATATTTAATAATTCTACTCTGTGTCTTTGTAACATTTAATTGTCTTACAACACCCCATTCATCTACTAATGTGTCTTCACCGATCTTTATTCCCCAAGGAAAGTGGAATCGAGGATCGAAAACGGCTCTTTTCCTAAATTCTTCAGGAGGCTCTACCATAGTTGTTCTAAGGTCGATGCCAAGACTATCATATATTTTATCCATGACACCCTCCTTGTCAAGGTGAGGATGAACCGCAGCTTCTCCATATCCAAAGTATTTGAGTAATTTCACTAAGAATGGGTAAGAAGCCCATATATCTACTGGAATTCTGTCAGGGTTGGTTCTCTCAATAGTCCTTATGACCCTTTCTCTTGAATTCATTAATTGTTCCCCTATTACATTATAGTACTAACTCTAGTATAAAAGTTTATTTTAATATTCTCATACTAGAGAGTTGCCAAAGAGATGAGTAAAATTATTAAAATGAGTTTAAAGTGAATTACATTAATGAAATTTAAAATTTATGCATTTGTCTTATCATGAAATCAATTTCTTGCTTACTGGGTCAAAGAACCTTATCTTATCCTCTTTGAAATGAATCCATATCTCCTCTCCCTCTTTTATTCCTGGAATTAGTTCTGTTTTCACCTTAAATGTTGTTCCTCCTATTTCAAAATTAAGTACTGCAGTGTTTCCAAGAGTTTCTATTACAGATATCCTTTTTTTGAACCACCCAACCCCCCTTCTCTCTTTCGAAACTTCTACATGTTCTGGTCTTATTCCAAATATAACTTTTGATCTATCTTTAAGTATCTCTCTAAATTCTGAAACATCTATTCTATCTGAATCAATCACTATGTAAACATTGCTGTCGTTTGCTTCTACTGCAACTTCTATAAGGTTCATGCATGGGTTTCCGATAAAAGAGGCACAGAAAGTGTCTGCTGGTCTCTCATAAATTTCGTTAGGTGTACCATATTGATGTACTCTTCCTAGATTCATTACAGCTATTTTATCACCAAGGGTTAGTGCTTCGCTTTGATCATGAGTCACATAAATTATTGTTTGACCCCAATTACTCTGCAATCTCTTAAGTTCATATCTTAATTGAATTCTACTGAGTGGATCAAGATTCGTTAAAGGTTCGTCAAGCAACAATATTTTTGGACTCCTAACAATAGCTCTTGCAAGGGCAATTCTTTGCCTAAGACCAATATTTAGTCCAACTGGTCTTTGACTCAGTAAATGAGATATCCCAAAAGTTTCAGCTACTTCTTTCACCCTGGACTTTATTTCATTTTCGCTATAGTTAGCACTTTTTAATGGAAGCGCCAAGTTTTCATAAACAGTCATCGAGTCATAGACAACAGCGAATTGAAAGATCATGCCTACATTCCGTTTATTGGCAGGTAAGTTAGTTACGTCTCTTCCATCAATATACACTTTTCCTTTTGTTGGCTTTATTAACCCAGCTATAATTCTTAAAAGAGTTGTTTTGCCACAGCCAGAAGGACCAAGTATGCATGTTGTCTTACTTCTCTCAAATAATAGTGTTACATCATCAAGTGCAACAGTACGAGGTGGAAACACTTTCGTTATTTTTTCAACATAAACTTCGCTCATTTCAATCCCCTCCACAGCAACTGCCCAGTTCTTCTATCAAATAAATATGTTTTAGATGGATTCACCCCAATCTTACATGGGGTAAAGGGAGTTTCTCTATAGATAATATTTGGAAGGAATACCTTAAATATGTTTCTTCCTGTCTTTACATGAACTATAGTATCTGAACCAATAACTTCAGTAACATAAATTTCGCCATTAATAATAACATCATTTTCGCTGATACCGAAAATCTTTAGGTCTTCAGGTCTTAGACCAAGGATAACATCTTTTGGCAAGTCACTACCAATTTTATCTACTATTTTTGAATTAAGGTTTATTTTAAAGTCTTCTGTTTGTAAAATTAATTGATCCTTTTCTTTAATTATTGTACCGTCAATCAAATTCATTGGAAGATAGCCAAAATAGTTGCCCACCCAAGCATTCCTCGGCATCTCGTAAACCTCATTCACGCCGCCGTACTGCAATATTTTGCCATCCCTTATTAGTGCAACTTTATCAGCCATGGCTAAAGCCTCTTGTGGATCAGGTGTGGCCCAAATTATTGTCACTCCAATTTCTCTTTGCATTTTTTTCAATTCAGCTCTCATCTCCATTCTTATTTTTGCATCTAAGTTTGTTAATGGCTCATCCATTAAAAGGACATGGGGCTCCTTCACTAAGGCTCTAGCTATAGCAACCCTTTGTTTCTCTCCACCACTAAGCAGTCCAGGGTTTCTATCAAGGAGGTGATCTATCCTTAGAAAACTAGCTACTTGCTTAACTCTTTTATCGATTTCCTCTTTTGAGAGATGCATTAATTTTAGTGGATGAGCAATATTATCATAAACCTTCATATTTGGATAAAGTGCAAAACTTTGAAAAACCATGGAGATACCTCTTTCTTTAGGTGACAAATTAGTTACATCTCTACCACCTATAATTACTTTTCCTTCATCAGGTTTTATTAATCCAGCTATAATTTTAAGCAATGTCGTTTTACCTGCTCCAGGAGGGCCTAAAATTACTGTAAGAGATGATTTCTCAATAGAGAGGGAAATACTATCTAAGATTACTTTATCCCTAACCTTCTTAGATATGTTCACTAGTTCTACATAATTACTATTATTGTTTTCTTTCATTTCTTTCCCCATCACATTTTCAGAGCAAACTTCTGCGCTGTTTCATAAAGTGCAATTATATTTTCTATAGGTGTACCTGGTTGTGGAGCATGGGTTGGGGCAAGTATTAATCCTCCACCTCTTCCGCATTCCCTTATCCTAGAGATAACCTCCTTCTTAACATCCTCAACTGTACCACGTGGTAGCGTTGTTTGGACTGAAATGGTTGCATGCAGAACAAGTTTATCTCCATACTTCTTCTTGATTTCTGCTGGGTTCATACATTCAGGTTGTATTGGATTCAATATCTGAACACCTATCTCAATAAGATCAGGTATTATCGGCTCTATATAGCCATCTGAATGATAGAATATGTATATGGAGTTACGTGAGTAACTCTTCAAAGTATCTATTATGATTTTCATCCTTGGCTTGAAGTATTTTCTCCATATATGTGGAGGTACTATCATTCCAGTCTGCATACCAAAATCGTCTCCCAATTGAAGTATATCTGCTCCTATATCTATAAGTCTCTTTCCAATATCAATCCTATACTTTACCAACCTATCAAGCAACTTATTAACAAATCTTTCATTAGTATAGAGATCACGTAAAAACCTGTTGAACCCTCTTAATGCCCATGCCCACTCAAAAAGTGTTTGATGCAAAAACCCCTCAAGAACATATAAATCCTTAAACTTCTTAGCAGTTTTCTCAGCCTCATCAAAACGCCCAGGAGCATCCAAAGAAGGAAACTCGTACTGATCAAGATCATCAACATCAGCATTAGCTAGTGGATGATAATAGTACCTCAAATATAATCCATTACCTGTTATCTGGTATTTGACTCCCCACTCATCTTCAAGTAGCCCACTCTCCGCAGGTTTGAAAAGTCCAAATGGATAGTAAAACTTAGCATTCTTCTTAAACTTCTCTGAAGGATCCATAACTAAGTATCTGAAGTCTATACCTAGATACCTCCTTACTTTTTCATCATCCTCAACATGTAGATACCTTTTTATTGCATCCCATACATCTAACCGAACATAGGCCATCCAAGCATCATCAAGCGGTACTCTATCAGGCTCTTCATGATTTAAAGTCTTAAATACTCTTTCTCTATGAGAAAGCATCCTTAGTACCCATACTTATTGATCCTTTACTTGGATAATTCTTCTGCCCATTTTTGGCATATTTTTAGACCATCAACTGCTGTTCTTCCATACGCGTCAGCACCATATTCTTTTGCGATAGCCTCAGTTACTGCAGCACCTCCAACCACAACTTTTACATCTTTTCTTATACCAGCTTTCTCTAACTCTAATATCACATTTTTAATTTCTGGTACAGTTGTTGTCAAGAGTGCTGATAAGCCTACAATTTTAGCATTGTACTTCTTAACGGCTTTAACTATTTCCTCTGGTGGAACATCAACCCCTAAATCTATTACCTCAAAACCAGCTGCTTGTAAGAGCATGCTAACAATGCTTTTACCAATATCATGAATATCTCCCCGAACCGACGCTAGAACAACTCTTGCAACAGGTTCTTTGGGTTTTCTCTCTATTTTCCCATAATGTAATTCTATGAGTTTTAGTATTTCCTTGACAAGGTCTCCAGCAACAATTAGATCACTTACAAAATATTCTCCTTTCTCATATCTCTCACCTACTACATTTAAGGCCTGTGATATTATGTCGAAGAATTCTTCTACCCTAATTACGCCCTGTTTAAGCATTTCTTCGCAAATTTTAAGTGCATCATCAAATTTAAGATTAATTATGGCATCTTTTAAAGCGGAAGCTCCATAAGACATATAATGACACCTTCTCGAAGCCAAGCAACTTCTTTTTCTACATGTTTTGAGCTCTGCAGAGGTATTTAAGTTTTTTGCTTTCAAAAAGTTTTCGATCTAATGTGTAGAGCATGTAATATAAAAATCTTATTACTTATCTTATTTTTAGGTTTTCTTAAACCCTGTTAGTTACCTAACTATTCCATAGAATATCTGCCTGACGATATGCTTTCTGAGTAAAACAAATAGAACGAAAACAGGAAGCGTAACTATAACAGCTGAAACTGAGACCTCATTCCAGAAAACGTTGAATTCAAGCAAGTAGGTGGCTACTCCTATGGCTGGTGTGTAATTATCCCAAGATCTCAGTAAGACGTATGAGAAGGAAAATTCACCCCATGATATCAGGAATGCTATAACAAAGGTAGTGATCAAAGTCATCTTAACAGACGGAAGTATTATTGTGAAGAAGGTTCGAATTCTTGAAGAACCATCTATTAATGCTGCTTCCTCTAATTCATCAGGGATAGCAGCAAAGGTCGAGATTGTTATCCAGACGGTTAAAGGCAAAACTATGATAGGATGAAGCAAGATTAATCCCATAACGTTATTTATTAACTTCAATTGTGCCATTATGATATATACCGGTATCAGAATCGATGGACCAGGCAACAATATCGCTGCTAATATTAACATTAGAATGAGTCTTGCTCCCTTTAATCTGAGCTTCGCTATCGCATAGCATGCAAATGCTGTGGCAAAGGTGACATAAAGTGCTGTTAATGAACTTACTATGATTCCACTTAACATCCATCTACCCCACTGGATGGGTAGCTTAATGTTGGTCTGTCCTGTGAGTACATTTATCCATGATGCAAGTGTTGGGTTCTTTGGGAAGATAGTTGGGGGAACAGCATTTGCTTCTTCTGTTGTTTTAAAAGAGTTGAAAATATACCATGCAAATGGTGTAACGTAAGCTATAAGCAGTATTACTAGAAATATGTAGTACCCTACTGTTAGCATCTTTTCATAGATTGTTTTAGTCTTGGGTTGGATGCTCATTCTCGCATCAACCACCAATACTTTCTAAATGCAAGGAGAAATGGAATGCATATAGCTAGAAGAATTGAGAATTGTATAATTGACATAGCAGCAGCCTCCTCAAACTTAAAGTAATTAAACCCCGTCTTATATATTAGCGTTGCTACTGTTTCTGTCAAATGAAGTGGTCCTCCACCTGTTGTTGCCATAATCATCGCCGTATCATTCATAAACCAAACAAAAATCAGAATATAAGCTATTATTATTGGATATCTTAGGGCTGGGAACAATATGTGCTTGAAGATATATCGAAACTTTAGGCCATCAACCCTTGCAGCCTCTAGATACTCCGCAGGAATGCTTAGAATGCCACATATAAATAGTAATGCTAAGAATGGGAGAAGCCTCCACACCGTTAAGAGAATTACAATTATAGGAGCATATAGTGGATCTCCTAACCATGGAATTCCTGTTTTTAATAGGCCACACCATATGAGTATCCAGTTTACTATGCCAAAGGTCGAATTAAGCATCCAGTTCCAGCTTATTGCTGTAACTATTTCTGGTGTAACCCATACCAGTAATGTTAGTATTGCAACCCACATTCCAAAAGAACTCTCGCGTGATGTAATGATAACCGCTACTAGAAGTGCGAGAACAAGTGTTAGAGTAGCTCCAGCAAGAGCGAAAACAAGAGAATTTCTAAGGGCAAGGCGAAAAATGGGGTCTTCAATAACTGAGAGAAAACTTTTTGGAAAATCATTAAAAGCTAAGTTTATGTTATAAAAAATTGGATATATTAGAAAAAGAAAAATAGGAAATAGTGCAGGAACAAGCCACACATAGTTTAAAGCGGCTTCTCTTTTCATTAAGTTCACCCAGCGACACCCAGTACTTTTTCAGCTGCCTGTTGCAAATCTTTAAATGCCTCATCAGCAGTCTTTTGCTCTAATATTACGGATCTAACTGCATCTGGTAGGTGTTTTTCTAGAAGCTCTATAATACCTCTAAACGTTGGCGTTGGTTGAGCTCCTTGGAATAGTTTCCCTTCTTCAAATAATTTAGTTAAATATGGCTCCACCTCCTTCCACTTAGGATCTTTCCACTGATCATATGTTGCAGGGGTTCTTCCATAGATTGGCCCTGTAGGAGCACTTGGACCCCACTTGCCAATATATCCATTTAGAGCCACCCACTTGATGAATTCCCAAGCTTCATTTCTATGTCTACTGACTGAGAGTATGTAAAATGTAGTTGTTGCATCCATTATCATGGATACCGGTGGATATCTTCCTCTCGGATAGTTTTTACCCGTATTCATTGGGAATGGTGCCATTACCCATTTGAAGGGTGTAGTTATATTTAACTCAGATTGTATTGATCTAAACCATGTAAGTCCTAAAGCCATGCATGATTGCCCTTGGAGGAAAGCCATAATGTTCTTATAGTAGTCCAGATCAACTACACTTTCAGGAGATACTTTATATACACGCACTAAATCATGATATAGCTGTGCTACTGCCTTCCAGGCTGGGTCATTGACTACAGGCTTGCCTGTTTCTGGGTCAAGCCAGCGCCCACCATTCTGATAAACTATGGCTTCAAACATTACCATATCGTTGTAAGTAGGTACTGGGAAGGAAAAGCCAACCATACCTGGATTGCTTTCCTGGCATTTTTTAGCATACTCAATTAACTCCTCCCAAGTAGTAGGTATGAGAATATTTCCTTGAGAATCTACCAACCCAGCTTTCTTAAAAGCATCAACATTGATTGCTATGAATGGTGCTCCATCAAAGTATGTGGGTACACCCCAGTAATGTCCCTTATAATGGACTGTCTCTATAACTTCTGGAACGAAGAGTGCTTTGACTTTATCCCAATCTGTAAAATTATCTAAGGGAACGTAATACCCCATCTCAACAAAGTCTCCTAGACTACCAGTATCTTGCGTTATTATATCGGGTGCAGTGCCAGTTATGAAAGAAGATATCAGTATATCCCTCTTCTGCATCCAACTTTTCTGCTCCCACTTCACCTTTATGTTTGGATGTTCTTTATTGAATTGTTCAACTAGCCAACGTGCATAGACATGCTCTGAACCAATTCCACCAAACTCCCACCATGTTATCTCTACAACTTGTGCTGCTGGTTTTAGTTGTGAAAGCAAATAGTATGCAAGACCACCTGCAGCAGCAATGACTATCACAGCAATGACTATCACAGCTTGAATTTTAGTAATACCTATCTTATTCACACTTTATCACCTCACATTACAGAGTATCTCTCTGGGTTAGTTTAAAAACTTTTTTGAAGTTAATATTAGTAATAAGTATAATAACTCATAATTTAGCTAGACTTAACATTATTGAAAATAATATTGAAGCTTTTTACTTAGCTCTAACAAGGGATGAGACTCTATCAAATTAGAAAGAATTCCAAGCTTTGCATCCCGTAGCAACATAAAATCGATTAGACTTAATAGATCTCATGAAGAATTTAAATATAAGAATTTTCACGGCTTTAAAATCTTTTTAAGAGAAAGCGTATAATATTGTTCTACATGGTATTAAATAGTCAAAATTTATAGAAAGTTTTTAAGCTTTTATGCCTAGAGTAGACAGTGGGATGTCGAATGTCTATGAAGCCTAGAGAGCGTGTAATTCTAGCTTTAAAACATGAGGAGCCTGATAGAGTTCCAATAGATTTAGGAGGAACAGTTGTAACAAGTATCCATGCCAAGGCTTATTACGATCTTAGGAGGTATCTGGGTTTGCCTGAAAAACCTGTTAGAATTATGCATTACACTGATCTGCAACTTGCTGAAGTTGATAGGGATGTTTTGGAGCTGTTCCATGCAGACATTATTGATATTAATAGAACTTTAGATCCTGCAGCACCACACCCATACATATATAGATTTACTAGTGTTGTTGATGGATCTCTGAAGGAGGTTTCAGACCGAGAATTCTATATTTGGAGAGCTCCATACGGTGTTGATGTTGAGATGCCGAAATATACTGAAATTGTTGAAGAGGAGGATGGATTCATTCTATATGAAGCA
>Ga0080004_1091793_pt1 | contig 10199 bp, 11 predicted proteins | sample WasSprMetagenome_FD_69207 | JGI IMG/M metagenome (GOLD analysis project Ga0080004, IMG submission 69207) | Sulfidic aquatic microbial communities from Washburn Spring, Yellowstone National Park, USA - WS (SPADES assembly) (version 2) | ecosystem: Environmental > Aquatic > Thermal springs > Hot...
GTAGGAGTAACTGGGTCTGGTAAATCAATGACCGCGAAGGTCTACTTGAAGAGGCTCCGTGAATTAGACAATAAAATACTCTACGTGGGAGTAGACCCGGAGTCAGAGTACACGCGTGTAGCGGGGCTACTGGGTGCACAGGCTGTTGAGATATATGAGAACCAGAGGCTCGGCCTAGACCCCATTAAGCTAATGCGTAGCGGGGCCCTAGAGCTCGGCCAAGCGGCCGACATCGTCTCCGAGGTCTACGGGGTACCCGAGAACCTGCACGGGGTTTTAAGGAGGGAATTATTCATGAACAGCGACTTCGCTGACTCATTCGTGGAGTTCGCGAGCAGCGTCAAAGACCCGGAGCTATCCAAGTACCTTCAGGGAGCCACGGTTCCACCAGACAGCTTGGTATACGAGGGAGAGCCACCGCCACTAGCAGGCAGCGTAGTCTTCGGGTTGAAGAACGTGAGGAGTAGGAGGCTCAAGATACTTATATCAGCGTTGATCTCCTCGCACTCATACAACACCCTGCTATCCAAGGCCCGGAGAAGCGTGTTCTTCGTAGACGAGGCGTGGCTATTCATGGAGACACCTAGCATAGTCTCACTATTCGAGAACCTCGCGAGAAGGGGTAGAAAGCACGGAGTAGCATTCCTCTATATAACACAGAGAGCAGAGGACCTAGCCAGGACACCGCAGGGGAGAACAATACTAGAGCAGAGTGCCACGATATTATTGCTCAGGCAGGAGCCGGAGGGCCGTGACGCATGCAAGGAGATATACAAGCTGAGCGACACAGAAGCAGAGTACCTAGTGAACGCTCCCACGGGTAGCGGTATACTCAAAGCGGGTAGGAAGAGGATAACAATACAGGTGTTACCAACTCGGGATGAACTCGAAATTTTCTCCACAAGTATTACTTAAATGTCGTGGGGATCTTATGACTTAGAACACTTATTTAAAGCGCAATATATGGGACAAAGTGCTTGCATTCCTTGTTATTGAAAGCATGAGTTAACATTGAAGTATAAACTCAGAACGAAATAGTTAAATGGATTTGCTTTAATATACTATTCAATATTTTTCATCATTTTTCATTAATGCTTACAATTATAGGCAGGATCTCTTTTCTCCTGTAGTCCACGAGTCCTTTATCCGTAATTGCAAACCCAGTCTTTCTTACCGGTAGAGTGAGGGTTAAGAGTCTTTTAAGTGGGACTTTAAACCCTAGATTATTTAATTCTTCTTTGAATATTCTTAGTTTTTCCGGTAGATCAGGATCCGAAGACATTAAGCCGTAGAAGGGTAGAGGTAACAGCGATATAATATCTCCATTTCTAGCTAAACATAATCCTCCACCAGTCTTCATGATTTCTTTGAGGCATACCAAGGAGCTCTTCACATCGACACTAACAATGAGTATATTGTGCGAATCATGTGAAATGCTGGATACAAAGGCTCCTACCTTAACACCTGTTCCAGCCACAAACCCTCTGGATATATTACCGGTTTTACCGTGTCTCTCAATGACATTCATCCATGCAATATCTCTTCCAGGATCGCACATTACTATGTAGTTGTCGATTTTAGTCTCCCTCATTTCAAGACCTCCATCTATATTCAGCACTCGAACTCTAGCTAACCCTTTTTCAACAGGAGCTACCGGCAGAAGATCCTCAGCTCTAATTTCTCTCTTTAACTTAATAGTATTTCCTTTGAACTTAAGGAGCTGAGGACTAGGCTCTGGAATCTCCAAGAGTAACTTGCCGTGGTGAAAAACTATTTTTCCATTGGTTATCACAGTATGTATATTTAAATTGTCTAGAGAGTGGACGAGAACAATGTCGGCATAGCGTCCAGGAGAAATAATGCCCAGTTTAGTATCTACTCTGTATGCTTGAGCAACGTTTATTGTAGCCATTTTAATAGCCTTTACCGGATCTAGCCCATTCTCAATAGCATCCCTCACAATAGCTCTTACAGAGTATTTTCCACTCGCTAATTCATCGGCTTCCGCGTCGTCTGTACACCACATTACTCTACTTGATTCTAGACTCCTCAACTGTTTAACTATTCCACTGAAATCAGACTCCTGCGGCCTATTTTGTATCTGAATATAGACTCCGAGTTTTAGCCTTTCTAGTAGCTCATTGGTTTTTCTTACCGTGTGATCAGTCATTATTCTTGAGGCTACATAGGCCTGCAAATCATATCCTTTTAGTCCAGAAGCATGGCCATCAATTATAAAGCCTCTTTCATAAATCAACATTATTTTTTTAAATAAATCTTCATCGTTCCATAATATTTTTTCATAGCACATTACTTCGGCTAGACCGCTTACCCTGTCTGCTAGATCTCTTATAGCCTCTTCTATCCCCGCAGAGCTTAATAAAGCACCACTAGTTTCAAGGTTCTCATCTGATGCCGGTATGCAAGGCGGTATTTGGACTATAAATTTCATAGGAGACCTCTCCAGATCGTCTATGAATGCCTTAAGTCCCTCAAGACCTGCAACGTTTACAATTTCATGTGGATCCACAATAGCTGTTGTCACTCCTTCTTTTAATTGATAGAGACTATATAGGGAAGGAATAGTCATGGAACTTTCTACATGTGTATGTGAATCAATAAATCCGGGGATAGCATACAAGTCTTTAGCATCAAACGTGTTAAAAGCACTATAGTCCTCCTCGCGCTCGCTGAGTAGCATTATATATTTATCCCTGATCAATATAGACCCCTTATCTATTGAGCCTGTGATAACATCAACAATATTAACATTCTTTATAATAAGATCGGCTTTATTCCTGTAACGGATAGAGTTTACGAGATTTCTTACTTCACTTATTTCGTATTCGGATCTTATGATCATTTGGAAAACCCAGTTATCTAATTAAAAATATAAAGTGAATATCTATAAATAATTTAATTAAGCACGTCCATTCAATGGTGTAAGCTATGGAGACTTTAAAGAAAAATAATGTAATTATTGACTCTTTATTAATAGCAGATCACTTGGGTCTACTCGAGGCGAGGAGAAAAGGGCTCTTTCCTCCGAGTGTTTCAAGGGCTATTATTCATGGTAACCCTGACAGAGTTCATGAACATGCAAAACTATTAAAGGATCCCAAAGTAGTAGCTTTAAAGAGAGGTTTTGTCTCTTACTTGGGACATTATAGAGGCGAACCATTAATCATAGCGTCAAGTGGTATGGGTGCAGGTTCGGCAGCAATAGTTTTCGAAGAGCTTTTCGAACATGGAATCAATAAAGTGATAAGGGTAGGCACTTGCGGCTCTTATAGGGATTATATTAGGCCAGGGGATATTGTTGTACCAACAGATGTTTTACTAGAGAGCCCAGTACTCCGATACATCTTTCCGGATTACCTCAGAAAGAGAGAACTTGATGTAGAATTTGACTGGTTGCATGTTAAAGAGGACTTCTATTTTGTAAACGGTTTTGAAAAAGTTATTAATGCAATTAGAGAGTCCATCGAGAAGGCGTTAAGGGAATTAAAGGACTCAACTATAAAATACCATGTAGGGCCTATACACGATAAAGACATTTTACATGCGTGGAGAGAGAGATATAGCATGAATCCTGAGGGACTAGTAAAAATAAAAAGCAAAATTAGGAATTTAACAATAGCCACTGATATGGAGTCTGGGGCTCTTTTCACTATTGCACACATGCGAAATGCTATAGCAGGATCAATGCTTGTAGTAGTTGACTTCTCTGCCGGTGAAGAAATAAAGCGAAGAGAGAAAGAAGGCATGGAAATAGCTTATAGGGCCTCCCTCGAAGCCATTTTAGCTATATAAGAACACCTTATTTAAGAAACACTAGTCCTTTTTTGTAAATATTGGCATAGACGCTTTCGCCTTCTCTAAAGGACCCATCATATGAGTGAACTTCTAAGGTTCCTATTGGAGTATGTACTTGATAACTTATTATATCTTTTTTATAGGAAACTAACTCTATGCGACCTTTTAATGCTACATAGTCGATGTTATCGAGAGGCTCTCCACTGAGTTTTATTGAAGTAGCCCTTATACCGACATCGGTGTATTCACGTTCATTTATATTTATCACATCTAAATCTAAAAGCTCTCTAATTCTAGTTATTGGTATAATGTTTTCGTATCCAATAAAGCTGGCAACGTAAACAGTTTTCGGATTTCTCAGAATGTTTTGTGGCGTATCTGCATTCTCAATGACCCCCTTGTGCAGTATTGCTATTCTATCGCCAATTTCGAAAGCATCTTCTTGGTCATGTGTTACATAGACAGTTGTTATGTTAAGTTTTTTAAGTATCTTTTTAATTTCTGCTCTAAGTTTTGACCTCAGCTTTGGATCAATATTGCTCATTGGCTCGTCCATAAGTAGGATTTTCGGCTCTATAATTAAAGCCCTAGCAATAGCCACCCTCTGTTGCTGTCCACCGCTCAGTTGCGAGGGACGTTTATTCTCAAGGCCAGAGAGATTTAATAAATCTATTAGTTCCTTCGCTCTTCTTATTGCTTCTTCTCTCGGAGTTCTTCTAACTTTCAGGCCGTAAATTATATTATCGAGAACGCTCATATGCGGGAAAAGAGCGTAATTCTGAAACACGATCCCTATATTTCTTTTATTAGGAGGTAAGTTAGTGACGTCTTTTCCATCAATAACAACTCTTCCTTCCTTCGGTTTTAAAAAACCAGCTATTATCTTCAAGAGAGTTGTTTTTCCTGAACCGCTCTCTCCGAGAAGTGCTAAGATTTCTCCTTTATCTACACTTAAATTGAGGTTCTTTAAAACATATTCACCTTTTTGATAGTGAAATGTTACATTGTCTAATACCAAGTACTTCATTACTTTAAACCCCTCAGTCCTATGATTTTTCTAACAATAAGTGATAATGTTAATGTAAAAAATACAAGGATCGTTGAGAGCGCGGCGATCGTAGGGTCATATCTGACTTGTAGGTAATTCCACATAGCGATTGGGAGGGGGAGGGTTTCTCCATAGCTGAGGAATAATGATATAGAAAATGCATTAAAAGAAGTTATAAATGAAAGCAAGAAGCCCGCTATAATGCCTTTTGCAATATTTGGAATAATTACATCTATAAAGGCCCTTAACCTAGTAGCACCGAGAGAGACGGCGGCATCTTCTAAGGAAACATCTAAGTTCACAAGACTAGCATATATATACCTAGTCGCGTACGGTATTAGTATTAAAACATGTCCAAGAAAGAGCCAGAGGGAGTAACTGATTTTTAACGCCTTAAAATACATTAGAAGCAAAAAACTAAGCACTATTTCAGGCACTAAGGAAGGAGATAACAGTAAATTCCCTAAATAACCCTTAAACTTAAAGTTATATCTATAAAAAGCATAAGTTGCTGGTAGACTCATAACTATAGCTGTAAGCGACGCCGTAATACCTAGAATTAAACTAAATCTGAATCCATCTATAAGACTTTTAAATAGAAGAATATTCGTAAACCATTTTAGAGTAAATCCTTGAGGAGGGAATGTTATCACGTAAGATGAGCTAAAAGATATAGTTAACGGTAAAACCACTGGAAGGAGAATAATTGATAATGTTAAACCAAATAATAGAGCTATTAAAATATCGGGGATTTTGTTTTCAAGTATTTTTACCACCTCATGAGGAGTTTTTTCAATAGGTTTACTCCAGTTATAAATGCAAAAACTGTGAGGAGAATAACTATCGCTATTATGGTGGCTGCGTCCCAGTCTAGAGTTATATCAACGTACTCTCTTAAGAGTATACTCAAAGTCCTAACCTTTAACCCGCCTAAAATAGAAGGCGTTACAAATGCCGCGGCGCATCCTGCCATAACAATCGAAGCTCCTGTCATAAAGCCTGTTATTGATAATGGGAAGACTATATCTTTAAAGACTCTTAATGGGCCGGCTCCAAGAGATTTAGCACTCATTACGAGCTCATAGGGAATATTTTCCATGCTACTTGCTATAGCAGTATACATGAATGGGAAAAACAGCTCGAGCAAACCGATTTCTACAGCTATATCAGTGTACAATATTCTTAGAGGTGCGTTAATGACGCTTAGTTTTATAAGCAACCAGTTTATAAGGCCCTCTCTTCCAAGAATAATCATCCACCCTAAAGATCTTATAAGTGGGTTAACCATTAATGGAATAAATACAACAGCATCTATTACTCTAGAGAGCTTTGGATTATAGAAGTGAGAGTAAAAAGCCAACGGATAACTCAGCACCGCGGAAGCTATAACAACAACCAGTCCGATCTTTAATGTTGTAAAATAAGAAGCAATGAAGTAGCTTGAGGAAACTACTTCGACAAATTTGTCTTTAAGGCTATTGAAATTAGAAAACACGGTAAACAATAGTGAACCTAGGAGCAAAAAGAAGATGAAAAAGAAGGCTGGAAATAAAAACAACACAATTACTTTCCAGTTATTTCTTTCCATTTATTCACCCATGCTTCAAGGTTCTCAGCTAAGAATTTCGGGTCTAAATATATCGGCTTTTGAGCAACGCAGGAGATGTCAAATGGGTGGCCAGCTGGAACTTTCACCAGACTATTTATTGGCGCATCGATAAGCGCATCTGAGAGCTTTTGTTGAACTTCTTTACTAATCCAGTAGTCAATGAATTCGTAAGCTAAATCTACGTTTTTACTTCCATTTACTATGGAAATTAAGTTGAGAACGTATACTGAGCCTTCAAGTGGACATACTATCTCTATTGGTAAGCTTAAGTTCTTCAAAGGCCCCCAGTTGTACCTTAATATGAGAATTATGTCTGCTTCTCCTCTCTCCATATATAATTGTGGATCGCCCGATCTTGTATAGTAAGCTACTATGTAGGGGTGAAGCTCTTTCAACTTTTCAAAGGCCACGTCTACATTATGTATATCGCCTGTATATGTGTAAGCTGTCATTACAAGTGCCATGGGCCCACTTGTAGCTGTCATTGCCGGCCAAATAATCGTATTTCTAAAGTCCTCTCTCCATAGATCTTTCCACGAGGTGACTTTACTGTGGCGATCTGCTCTATAAGCTATTCCCAGGTCTTGAATAGTGTGTGGGACTCCATAATCCCTTAAATATGAAGGCAGGTTTTCTCTTATAAAGCCATATATGTACTGATAATTCCCGAGCCTAGACAAGTTGAGCTTCATTAGTAGGCCTTGTTGAGCCGCTCTATATGTATAGTAATCCGGGAGGAATATTATGTCCGGTACAGGTTCAACCCCCTTTACGAGTTTTGTAAACCGTTCTGATGTTGTTCCAGCGATGAGGACTACTTCCACATTGTATTTCTCTTCAAAAGGCTTAATAACAAGCTGATAAATTGTATCCCAGCCAAAGCCCCAGTGACTAACATATAGTTTTCTCTTTTCTACCGGTGTTGTTTCCGTTGGAGACTTTGTCGGTGTGGTGGGAGTAGTTGGGGTTGTAGGGGTGGTTGGAGTAGTAGGTGTAATTGGAGTAGAGGGTGTTGTGAATGGTGTAGATGTAGGCGTAGGAGTTGTAGTTGTTGGTGTTGGAGAAGGAGGCAGCGATAAGTAATAGCTTGCTACACCTATTATTACAACCAATACAGCAATTACAGCTATTACCAAACTTCTCCGAGCCATAAATATCATCTCCTCACGAAGATTTTTACCTTTTGTAATTACTTTTTATACCTAGGCCCCCTTAATATATTTGTTTCCCACTTCTCTGCATCGATGAAAGCTTTAAGCTCTCTTGGAAATGCGATCAGCTGTGTTTTAAGCATCTTAATTACTTATGGGTGGTATTGTGTCTTTAAGAGAGCTCATTATAAAGGGCTGGAGTCTGCTCTGGGAAAAGCTGGCTGGGCTTTTACCTATACCCCGTGGTATGTCAGACTTCCTAGTTGCACTAGGGATTGGTAGCCTATTTGTCTCGCTATACAAGTTAAATAGAGTGTGGCTTAGGGTACATTGATCCTCCTCTGGGGAGTAGCCATTGCCTCGGTAATACTATACTACGTGGGTGGTTAGCGTGTGCAGGGTGTTGAACATCCTAGACCCCTCCACCATGAAGCCCTTCACTGTGAGGGACTGCGGGGACACGCTTGTGGTTGAAATAGAAGACCTAGTCCTCGTGTTGAATAGGAGTCTTGAGAAAACCCATATCGTACTGAGGAGCCTGGAGATAGGGCTAACCCTCGATGCACAATTGGAGGCCATTGGGGAATTAGAGAGGTTGCTTAGGAGGAGGCTTAATAAGCTTGTAGTTGTCTCCGAGGAGTCCGAGGTAGTGGGTTCTAGTGGTGGATGTCTGGGATCTTGTTAGCTGTGGGCTCTGGATCGGCTGGGCAGGAGCCATAGGCTCATTCACTATTGGAGTAATACGCAGAGCCCTTGGCCGCGAGGGCTACGAAAGGCTATTGGCAGGCTCACTAGCCGGGATACTGGTATTGGCGTTTGGGTGGGGACTACTCCAGGCGATTTACGATGATGCAGTCCCCGGTGTACCGTATGGGTGGGTCTTCTACGCTGTGAGCGGTGCACTGCTAGCCACGTCATCAATATACCTCGCACTGGGGAAGGCTGAGGGGCAAGCCACTTGGTTGGAGCCTTGCTAGTTATTGGACTCGGATTCTTCGCGGCCCCCCATCGCGAGCGGGGTTAACACTGGGCCAGGCGGCCAGTCATCTGTGAGCGTCTATCCATCGGATACCATGATCGAGAGCGGTGGACAACTAGTCCTCAGGGTTAGAGTAGATGGGTGGGAGCCCACCATACATTGTAACCATTGACTGGGATGACGGGAGCCCACCTAGCAGTGGCTCGATCCAGAGCGAGGGTAGTGAGGTAAGACGTACTCTATACCCGGGGATAAGTCAACCGCATCCTTCTCCATCAGAGTCGAGGCCGTTGACAGCGAGGGAAGAACCGGCCGGAACACCTTCTCCATTACTGTGAAGAACAAGGAGTGGTGCCTACTCGGCTGGCCGTGGAATCGTCCTTTCTGCGGTTTCTACGAGTTAGTCTCCTCGGTCATACCGGCTCTAGACGTGCAGAAGCTTGTTGAGTGCCTTTTGTTCCCCGTCGACAAGCCAGGGGATTCGGTCAACAATATATACAGCCTACTCCTCGGGGTCTCGATGAGCGTCCTAGGCTTGTTCCTAGCGTTTAACATCGTCTGAAGGGCCGTGGCCGAGGAGGGGTTGCTGGGCATAGCCGACTCAATAAAGGACGCTTTAATAGTGGTAGCACTAGCGCTTCTAGCACCATACGTCTACAACGCGACAGCACAGACGTTGAACACGGTTAGCTACAGCCTCATAGGCGACATAGACGTGGGCTGGGTTCTCACGTGGATATTCGCGCAGCTAGGCATAGCCATCGCAATGGGCTACTTCGTCACGTTCATAGCAAACTACGGGGTATTCCTAGCGATCACACTATTCCTCGCGAGCCTAACCGTCTACGTGAGGTACATCCTAATACAGACGCTGATAGCGGCTTCGCCACTGCTAGCGGTCAGCTACCTACACCCAGGACTCAGGTCTATGGCAAAGCACGCTGTGAGCCTCTTGGCAGGGCTAATGATAGTGGGGCCATTGGCGGCGGTGTTCATGGTGATACTTAGCAAGACCATACCAGGCCAGAACATAGTGTTCGGGATACTATACCCAACTAATAGTCGGAACCCTCCCAATAGTGCTGTGAACCTTCGGTAGAGGAGCGGCCTTAGCCATAGCGGGAGCAGTTAAATCAGGCGTTACAGGACTAATAGGAGCCACAGTCGGTTAAAAAAAAAAAGCACAGGCATCAACTACAACTACAAGCCCGGGCCCCACCCCCAGCGGAGTAGTAAAGTTGCGTACGCCGAGAACAACAGTAGCAACTAAAACGCTTACTCAAACAGAGATAGCACCAGGCGTCAAGGCAGTGACCATACCAGTAAAGCCAGGGCCTATAATAACCCCTACAACTGTGAAGAAGGCTATTCAAGAAGCCAGAATGAAGGGTGCAGTAGCGGAAACGCTAGCTGAGGCCAGGGAAATAGGCCCCGAGACAACATTCACCCTCCAGGGCCCCGAGGCCTCCTCCAGGCACGCGGAGGAGCTGGCTAGAGAGCCCGAGGTGCATCCGAGGTGGGAGGCCTTCAAGGCAGGCGTTAAATCCCTCGGCTCCCAGGCCGGCAGGAGGGCTTGGATCAACATAAAAACCCTGG
>Ga0080004_1093734_pt1 | contig 10199 bp, 13 predicted proteins | sample WasSprMetagenome_FD_69207 | JGI IMG/M metagenome (GOLD analysis project Ga0080004, IMG submission 69207) | Sulfidic aquatic microbial communities from Washburn Spring, Yellowstone National Park, USA - WS (SPADES assembly) (version 2) | ecosystem: Environmental > Aquatic > Thermal springs > Hot...
GTCCTGGAGCCAGGTTAGAAACTATATTCTTGAGAAGTACGGCTTAGCTCTACCCAAATCCACTCTCAGCAGGCTAGTGGAGAAGCTGGAAAAGCTAGGGTTAATAAGGAACTACGAGTTCATAGACCAGGTCTACAGAGAAGCGACAAGCAAGCTAGTGGTTAGATTATATTGATCATTGCCGAGTTCAATGAATTAAGACCAGAGGTTTGCCGTTCCTAGACACGGCTCTCATGGTGGTTATTTGAGCTCGTGGTGCAGCTTAACCTTTTTAACAATATTATGTGTTTAACTAAATGTTGGTGTAGCTTGTTGGAGCCTCTATGCAAAATAGGACAGGCAACAATCTATCTCGTCGTGGGGGATATCGCTGATTTTGAGGGAGATGCTGTGGTTAATCCCGCCAACACTCTCATGGTTATGGGTGGAGGCGTGGCGCTGGCTCTGAAGATGAAGGGTGGAGGCCAGATAGAGGAGGAGGCCAGGAGGCATGCCCCCGTCCCCATCGGTGATGCTGTTGTAACGGGGGCCGGAAGGCTTAAGGCCAGATATGTGATTCACGCCCCGACGGTTGAGAGGCCCGCTGGAAGAGCTAGCAGGGAGAGCGTCTATAAAGCAACGGCTGCCGCTGTGAGAAGAATACGTGAGCTTGGCTTGAGGAGAGTTGCCTTCCCGCTTATGGGAGCTGGAGTGGGAGGACTGAGCGTCGAGGAAAGCATCTCGAGCATGCTCAGAGCAATACGGGCACTGGATGTGCCGGTTGACATATATATCTACGTGAGGGATGAGACTGTTAGAAAGAGAGCTGAGGATGCAGTGAGAAGTGAGTGTAGCTCCTAGCAGGATTGTCTACACCATCGGCTACTCGGGCCTAAGCTTAAGCTCTTTCCTGAGAATCATGGGGGAGCTGGGAACACAGCTCGTTGCTGATGTAAGAAGGTTCCCGAGAAGCAGGGTTCCCGGGTTCACGTCAAGCGAGCTTGAGGCTGAGCTGGCTAGGCACGGGGTGGAGTACAGGCTGTTCAGGGAGCTCGGCGCCCTTGGCATGAAGTACCAAGCCAGGTTCAGTTGCGTTAAGTCCCCCACCTTTAACGCGTACGTCAACTACCTCGTGTACGATGATAAAGCCAGGCTTGCTCTCAGCGCGCTCGTTGATGAGGCCTCGAGGAAAAGAACAGTGATACTATGCAGGGAGAGAAGCCCAAGGCACTGCCACAGGCAGTTCATATCGGACTATTTGTTATGCAGGGGCTTCAGGGTAATCCATGTAGTTGGGAGAGACATGCATGAGCATGAGCCGTCAAGTTGCTATGGCTTCATGGAGATGGCCTGCCGCGGCAATCTATCTTATCGTGGGACTGTCTCATGGTTGATGACTAGGGGTTAAATTTATAAGTTTTTGATTTTGTCTACTACGCTAGGCGTTGATGAGGGGCTATACCCCGATAAACCAGCGTAGCAACTCCCTGGGGCTCGTGCTGTTGGCCCCGATGCCCATTTAATACGCTCTGGAGGTAGCAGTGCTATCAATGAAAAAGTGGGCGAGGAGAAAGTCTCTAGATGCGACGAATAATCATAAATCAATGAGAATGAGCATCTAGGGACAAACAGGTTTAATCATCGGCATCTATATTTCAACCATGAAGTCGAACGCGTAGACAAACGTTATTAAGCCACTCATCAATAATACTCCTCTTCAATAGAACACCTACAGGGCCGAAGTCGCAGAAGCCCGCTAAACCACTGTTTTTCATGAAATCCAGCTCCCTTTTCTTTGGGTCAACGAGCTTATCGTAGAGACCGCTCAAACAACCACACCTTAGAGGATTCACATATGATAAGCGGACGATATAAAGGCGAATCATTATTGTCGGGTGTTCCGGGAAGGCTTGGCGTCACCTGACAACAAAAACTAAACCATTCAGTTGCATTAAGAAAGAGGATGCGAGGATAGTTGTGACGGGTGGCCACTGGATTCAACCTAGGCCTACCTCCCGGGCACGAGGTTAGCCCACGACAGCGTTAAAGAAGCATCCTGCAACCTTGAGCTTTGTTCCCTACTAACAAGCAGAAGCCTGGGGGACAATGGGTTTACATCCCACTAGAGTCCAAGATAATTTTAGAGACAATAAACCTGTTTTTTTACTTTGAAGCAGACCTCATGAAAGCCCTAGCCTCCTCCTCATTCGCGAAGAAGCCTAGGCTCCTTGCAATGTTTTTAACATAGTCTGATGAGAGGAATTCAACTAGCTTCCTCGCCTCCTGGACGTTCTTGCTGGTTTTCGAAATGTATACGGGTGAATAGTAGATGGTGGTGTTGTAGCCGCATCTCCAAGGGTAGATGATCGTCTTCGTGAAGTTAGATAACGTCGAGTTGAACGTATTCCATATGAAAGCAACGTCTACAACCCCTGTCTTGAACCATGTTACCAGCTCCCCTATATCCTTGGCCACCACGACCTTGCTCCTCAAGAGGTTGGCGTTAGGGCTCTGATTTATTATCCTCAAAGCCTCGTACCCAGCTGGAGCTACATCCGGGTTGGCGACCCCTATTTTAACATCATATCCAGCTAGATCGTCTAGACAGGTAATATTGTAAGGCAGGGAAGTTCTGACATACACCACCACTAGCTGGTACCCTAAACCCGTTGAAGGGGTAGAGTACAACAGGCCTTCGTTTAAAGCTTTCAAACCCCAGTCACTAGAGGCGAAAATTACTACATCAATCGGGACGCCCTCCTTGAGCTTGGTGTACGTAACCCCTGAAGCCTCGTAGGATACATACACTTTGATCCCGGTCTTGTTTTCAAATACGCCTATCGCTTTATCCAGAATAGGCTTGGCTATAGGTGCAGCATTTACTATTATCTCCCCGCTTTTGCTACTCGGTTTTTCAGAATACATGTAGTAGAGTGCTCCTCCTATTATCACCGCGAATATTAATGTTAATACAATTATTAACTTTAGTAAATATGATTGTTTACTTAACATAAATTTCAAGCCACAATCACTGTAATTTTTATAAATTAGCGAGAATTTATAAAAGTTGTGGTATAGTCAGAATTTAAGTGGAGGTTAACATATGGATTTACTATTGTTAACAATATTGTTAACATCAATAGGTGTAAGCATTTACGTGATGGCTAGTATTATATCCGGTGTTGGCATGGGGGCTCTCGCGACAGCGTTTACTTCATGGGAGTTCAGGAGCGCCCTCACGCATAGTCTGGTCGTTGCTTTCTTTGCAACTCTTCTCGCAACACCGCTCGCCGTAAGCATAGCCTACGTGATGGCTAGGAGAGGTGGTTTGCTATCCCTGGTCGCAGAGTCTCTCCTCACACTACCTTTCACTACGACGCCAGTGGCTATAGGTAGTATTGTCCTCCTCTTCATAGCCCAGACGTCTATGGGAAGGTGGCTTAACAGCGTCTTAAACCTACTATTTACTTTAAACGGGGCTGTTCTTGTCCAATTTATCCTTGCTTTATCCACTATGCTGACCCCGATGATAGAGGCCTTTAAAACAGTAGACGTCGAGTACGAGCATATTTCCAGGACGCTTGGACACGGCTTTATAAGCACTTTTATTAACGTTGTGATACCCTTAGCCAGGAGGGGCCTCCTATCCTCTATTTTAATGGGTTTCATGAAGGCTTTCTCAGATTTCGGTGCAACAGTCATGGTAGCCGGTATAATAATCGGTAGGACAGCAACGTTACCGGGTGCTATATATGTTGAGATGAGTTCAGGGAACGTGAGTATCGCGCTGGCTATGATCATCCTCTCTATAATAGTATCGTTTACTATAAGTCTCCTAGCAAGAATGTTCAGGAGTGGCGGCTATGAACGGACTTGAGGTAAGAGACCTCATCGTAGTGATAGGCGGCTTCAGAGTTATGGCGGAGAAACTTGTTGTAGCGCGTGGTGAAATAGCGGTTATCCAAGGCCCTAATGGGGCTGGCAAGACCACTCTGCTAAAAGCTATCGCAGGCCTGGTTAAACCTGTTAGAGGGCTTATAGTGATAGAGGGCGAGACAGTTCTCAAAGCCAACGTGAAGACCGAAGTAAACAAGCCCCCGGAGAAGAGGAGGGTTGGATACCTCCCCCAGAACCTGCTGTTATTCCCCCACATGACAGTCTACGAGAACATAGCCTTCGCTATGAAGGGTAGGGGTATTAAACCAGACTCAATGAAGGTGAGCGAGGTCCTCGATTTAGTTGGCTTGAAAGGGCTGGAAAATAGGAGACCCTTCGAGCTATCTTACGGGCAGCAACAAAGGGTGGCGTTGGCTAGGACCCTAGCCTCTAATCCCCGTGTCCTATTATTGGACGAGCCTTTCTCGAATATAGACGTTGAGTTTAAATGGGAGTTGCGGAGAGAGGTTTCTAGAATAGTAAGGACGCTAGGTTTACCCACCATACTTGTCTCACACGACCTAGAGGATTTAAGTATAGCTGACAAACAGTTTCTCATGAATAAAGGAGTTCTGCGTGAGAGGGGCTAGATAGCTTTTACAAGCCTCTGACCTCCTTCCCGCCCTTCAGGGCATGGGTTCCCTTTAGGAGGTCATTGGTTCCCCGCATCTGTTCGGGGATACATCTGTCCTCTGCGGGGCAGTCGGGGCGCCCAGGGATCCCCCCATCACCGCTTGCATGAGTGGTCGTGCTCTCCGCATCCCACGTGCTCAGGGGCAACCACAGCTCTCAATTAAAAAAAGAAAAGCTTATAAGCCTTTTATATTTCATCCCCGTTTTTAAAGGCGAGGCTTTCAGTTGTAAATGTTAGGGGTACTTCTTCAATGAGCGTTGGGCTGATTGGACTTAGGCTACCCGAGGTAAGGCCCGGCGACGATATCGTTGGCTTGATTCTAAGCTCAGCGAGCGAGCAGGGCTTATCGCTTCTGGACAACGATGTCGTTGTTATCACGAGCAAGGTTATATCCAAGGCCAATGGTCTTCTCTTCAACATACACGATATCAAGCCATCAAGGAAAGCGTTGAGCATTGCTCGTAAAGCAGGTCTTGACCCAAGGTTTGTTGAGCTTTTGCTAAGGGAGAGCGATCGCATAGTCCTCGCTATTCCTTTCGAGAAGATTGTTAGGGTGGTTTTAGGGCCAGGCTTCCTGTCAAGAGATCCCTCGAGAGCTGCTGAGGCAATCAGGAGCTTCCCAACGGTTTTCATCACAGCTAGGGATGGTTTCCTGTGGAGCGACTCGGGCATAGACACGTCTAACCATCCACCAAACATCTACTCTGTTCCTCCGAGAAAGCTTGATGAAGTTGCCATGAGAATATCGAAGGAGATAAGGAGGAGAACGGGCGTTAAAGTAGCAGTCGTCATATGCGACACCGAGCTTTTTCCCTGGGGAGCTATGGACATAGCCAGGGGGTCCTATGGAATTGAGCCCATCAAGAGGGAGTTCGGCGAGCCGGACATGTATGGCAAGCCGAAGTTCGGGGGCGTCGATAACATCGCGTTCAGCGTTTGCTCAGCGGCATCCCTTCTCATGGGCCAGAGAGCCGAGGGGGTGCCCGTGGTTATTGTGAGAGGCCTGAGGTACAGCTGGTCTGAGATAGGGGTCGGCAAGGCGCTGGCCGAGGGGTTGCCGGGAGAGAAGTTTATGATTGCAGTGAGGGAATTAATTAAGCACTCAGTAAGAGTTCTTGGAGCTAGATGGCTGCTAAGGAGCCTGTCATTAGTGCTGTTGTCACGAAAGAAAGGCTGATGCTGAAGCCACACGGACTAACCGCTATGATTACAAACACGCGATGAACAATGAGCTATAAGCACATGTTCGCCTAGCGTCTTAAAAACACGGCAAGTAAGAGGCTATTTATAGATGAGTATGAACCTGCTGAACAGCTTTCCAAGGAGAAGCGTTTTATCAACAAATAACGCCTTGTTCAGCTTGATTGTAGCCACGCTTTTAATCATGGATTTAATGCTTGTTTTCAACGCATCCAGAAGCATTGAGCTTAATTCAAAGCCCATGCGCATAGCGACAAGCGCTCTAGCGGGGCTAGCTATCTCCCTCTCAATAGCCTGGATGCTTAGAAGCGAGTAGCCCGTGCGTTCATAAATCGTTGTATAATCCACACGTATATGTCGAGATACGTTTTTTCTGGTTAAGAGCCATGGCAAAGAGGATCCTTCCATATCTTGGGCAAAGGCCGGGATAATGCAGAATGCTGGTTCTAGTTATGCTGTTTAACGTGATGGCGTATCTAAAGGCTTTTTCACGAATCCTATGTTCTGCTGTACATCCACTCTATATATTCTTCGGTTGAGCTGAACCTCTTGTCTATCTTGTCCGAGAAAACCCTCGTTACACTTGTGTTCGTGAATCCAGCGCTGGCCCAGTAGCTTAGCCAGCTGTTTATCTCCTCCCTTATCTCTCTTGGCCTAAGCGCTCCTGTCTCGCTGCCCGTGTAGTAGTGTCCGGCCGGGTCCAGGATTATTATCTCTCCCTTCACGAGCGGCACCTGTACGGCCATGTGCCCTATAGTCTCGTTCTCAATAACTATTAGCTCAGCGTTGGCTCCATAGGCTCTTATCATTGATGCCAGTAATATGGCCATGTCCTCGCAGTCGCCCATCCTGAGCTTGAGAGTCTCGCTCGGCATCTGCCACATCTCATCCACGAAGCTCAGGTTGCCCATGGGCTTATCAGGAAGCACTGGGTAAAGCCCATCGTACCTGTAATCAATGTTGTCCACGACCCAATCGTAAAGCTTCTTTAAATCGCTCAAAAGCTCCGCTGTGCTTGACTTATCGGTCCACCCACCCGTGATGTTTAGGACCAGCTCCTTGACCGATGGGTCATCCGGGGTAACAAAAACGCTTGCGTTGGCCCCACTCCACCTGTTGTTCACGCTGTCCCTGAGGGAGGAGTAGGCATCAACGTACTCGTTTAGGGTTGAGTTGAGGATGGCGAGCTCGGCGCTCAGGTCGCTTATCCTGGACTCGTAAAAAGAGATGTTTCCTAAGAGCCAGCTCATCAGTTGTTTTTTATCGTTCTCAAGGGCATTAATCCTTGAGCTAAGGGCTGACAGCTTGTTTTCATAAAGAGTTATGTTGCTTTGAAGCCAGGAGCGGAGAGAATCCCTTTCAGCCCTGAGAGACTCAGCTAGGCTGGCGTTTCCTTTGAGCCACGAATCCATCTCCCCAACCAAGGACTCATAGTGGCTGAGGGAGCTGTTCAGCAAGGCCACCTGGGACTCAAGTATCTCCATCTAAGAGCTCAGATTTGATAACTTGCTCTCGTAAAAAGATACGTTCCCCTCAAGCCAGGACCCCAGCTCCTTTATAAGCTGTTCCCTGGAGCTAAGCTCAGATAGCTGAGACCTAAGCCCAACCATGTAGCCGGATAGAAAGCCAAGAATAATGATAAGTGATAAGTAGATGAGAAGAAGGCTTTTACTACTGTAAAATTGTCGCAAATTAGCGACCCAAGCTAAGACTGATTGAACGAAAGGTTCTATCTATAACGACATATAGATTATATATAAGCTCTAATTTCTTTCTTTTATTTTTCTGTTTATCTCTTTTAAATCATTTATGTTCATTAAAGGTTGCCAGAGTATGAGAGCAGGCAAGCAATAATGAGCCTCGATTAAATAACTCGTCCCTCTCCTATTGTTGTTAATTGGAACCGGAATGTTGAACCGTTTGCTTGTTATTAGAACTATCGGGAAAACAATGAGAAATTTCTCGGATAGAAAACCTAGATTATTTATTAACTCTTCGTTTTCGAATAGGCTTCGAAACCTTTTCTCAATTTCTCCTCTCTTATCTGATTCGAGATTTATACCAGGATCAATGATGGAGTGTTCAAATAACTTCAAAACTAGCTCTTCTTTCTCTTTGTTATCTTTAAGTTTTTCGTTACCTATAAGTTTTGTAATGTCCTTGAGCGTAAACTTGCTTACATGCTTCGCTTGGAGTTTGTCTAACAAGCTATTTAGTTTTGTATCCATTTCACTGTATGACACCTTAATGTTCTCCCATACATAACCAAGTGCGATTTTCTTCTTATTATTCAGTGTGGTTGAGACGCAAACAGTCACAGTATCATTCTCAGGAAGATCAGGCATATTCTGCATGTTGCGGTAGCATATGTTTTCCAGCTTGAATCCTAGAAAACGAAAAGTAGATTCGCATATACTGTCATGCAGAGTACTCTGAGTACGCCGTGACTCGCAAACTCCAGGATTTTTAGGTGTTCCTCTTGTGCAAACCTTTGCTGGTTTGCCGTCAACGTCTTCTAATGAGGGGAGGAAAACAAAGGCAGCGTTTACCAAATATTTTTGCTCGTCATGGCTTGATTGTTGTTTAGAGATTACAGTGTCGGTCAATCCTGAGAAAAACAACTCATACATAGCTAATAAAAAAGCCAACAAAGCTTTGTCTCTTCTACGAAGCTCAGGGTAAGAAATTGCTATATATTTTCCCACAGAAATGCCGAGATACAACAATACCGCCAAATCCCAGATTTTATTAGTGGGCTTTTGCCCATCTGAATTTTGTTGCTGGTGCCGTTGTCCTGGAGAAGCCGAAGTGGGCTTTTGCGCACTTGAATCTGATTGGTTCCCGGTATTTGTCTCTTTGATAAGATTAGAAATTATAATCTCCGCATTAATCGCGTAAAGAAAAATCGACAATGAAAACAAAACAACAGGTTCCCAAGATGATGTAAAATGAATATTTACGCCTGATAAAATCAGATATATGATTAACGGAGACAAGATTATGTTCAAGATTATGTAATGAAAAAATTTCCAGAAGAATTTTTTCAACGAGATACTCGATGATATCTCTCTGGTTAAGCGTTCCATTAATAATGTTGAAACACTTTGTTGAACGTACGGAGAATCAAAGTCTAACTTTCCGATAAACTTATGATAATTCTTTAGATTGAAAGACGCACTTGTATGAAGAATAACGAAGTCATAAAGTTTCCCTCGGAATATAATGCTTATTCCTAGCAATGCTATTAGTAACGAAATGCCATAAATTAACCACATGGGACTATTATAGTTAGCGATGGGGTGCATCATAGAATTGTTTAAATATAGCACTAATTTGTGTACCAAATATGACAAAGCGGCGTAAAAGAGAAATTTAGAGGCTATGTGCAACAATTTATGAATATGATGTACGTCTAGGTCTTTCAATAATAGTTCAAAGAGTTCTTTTGTGTATTCAGACAATAGACCACCATGTTTTTTACGTGCTTACATCTTTTTTTGTTTTAACAAGAACTAATCTGTAATCAGCTTTTTTGTCGAGTGGGTGTGCTCTTTTTATCTGTATTCTCATTCCTCTCCAAGCAAGCGACTTATTGATTTTATCTATCTGTATTCTCAGTTCTTCTATATCCACGTCTCTGTTGGCTATGTATTTCACTAGCTCCATGAAGCCAGGGGTATTCAATAATTCCAAGGTAACTACTCTCAGACTTCTCCCAAGCCATACACGGACCATAATAGACTACCAAAAATTAATTTTTAATTAAGGAATAGTTAAATATATTGTTAAGTGGGAATTTAATTGGAAAATCGTGTTTTTCTTCAAAGACTTGATTGCGTATCCATTTTGGAGAGGCATTGAGATAGAGACTATGTATGGAACGGGGGACCCCCTCGCTAAAATAAACGAGACTGTAAAACCTTATTATGGTAAGTTCAATGCCGATTTATGGCTTGTTGTGCCTAATTTACAGGCTTTCATCTTTGCTCATCAGCTACTCAAGCTAAGAGACGATTACGTTAACGAGGGGCTTAAGCTAAAGATATATGTAACCGATGTAACCGGTAAAGGAGGAGAGCTTGTACACAGAAGGAAGAGTAATCCGGGTTTAATCAAACTGAGAGAGGTTCTCGGTTTTTTAGACAAAATATACAGAGAACTCAAAATTCAGCAACTGGAGGTTGAGTGATTTAAAGAAAATAGTTCTACTTATGTGTACTGATTTTTAATCTATAAGCTTCGCTGATATGATTAAAATTAAAACGCTACTTCAAGCGTAATGGTGCAGTCGCATGGCTCTTTTGGCGTGGGGCTTACGCAGAGTGTGTCTGTGAAGCCTTTTACCTGTATGCTTATTTTTGCCTCGAGCCTCGTGTCCGGCGATGGCTTCTTTATGATGTAGTAGTGCGTGCTCTGTAGTGACTGCCCAGGCGACAGGCTCATTTTGTAT
>Ga0080004_1231620_pt1 | contig 10199 bp, 7 predicted proteins | sample WasSprMetagenome_FD_69207 | JGI IMG/M metagenome (GOLD analysis project Ga0080004, IMG submission 69207) | Sulfidic aquatic microbial communities from Washburn Spring, Yellowstone National Park, USA - WS (SPADES assembly) (version 2) | ecosystem: Environmental > Aquatic > Thermal springs > Hot...
TGAAGAAAGACCCGACCCAAATAATCCGATCTCTGGAGAGAGTATGACCCGTGGCCCCTCTTTCCCCTCGATAATAGCCCCCGGTCCATAGGTTATCACGAATTGGGAGGGCCTGATCTGTTGCGACCCCATGTCTCCTCACTTAGGTCTGAAAGCCCGTGGTTTCCTCTATGTCCCGCAGGGAATTCGGCACGTTCTCATACACTACGTCGAGCCCTGCATGCTGGAAGTCACCCAGCATGCGACGCAGAGTACATAAGGGGGCGCCTGAAATCCATGAGATGGAGCCGAACATACCCGTGAACCCGAGGAATGGGAGGGGGTCCAAGCCATACAACATAGGCATCTACAGGAAGATGAGGAGCGCCGTGGAGTGTTCTTCGAGTGAATCGAGAGCTTCAGGAGGATCGCGATGAGGTACGAGAGGCTGGCATCAATGTACAAAGCTCTAGTGACCATAGCATCCATAATAATCCACCTGAGGTATGGAAATTGAAGATGAGCTCTTTATAGGAGTAGAAGTATTATTTTGCATGTAAGGTTCTCTTTTTTCCCTTTGTTTATTTGTAGAGCAACTTATAGGGATTGACTTTGATCATTTGGTCTATTTCACTCTCACTTATTCCCAATTCCAGCATTGCATAAATAAACATTTTCATTCCCTCTACTGGGAGAGGTGACGCTCTTAAACTACCTCCCAAGTCTGTTGACATTATACAGTGTTCCGGACCTACCTCTTTGATCATATTCGCGATCTTAACGGGTTCTACGTAGTTAAAGCGGATTCCGCCATATGCTTTTAGCGGTATTGTTATGCCGGGTGTGCAACTAGCGAAACAATATTCCAAATAAGCTCCCATTTCAGCGAATTTCTTCTGAATCGACAATGGCATATTTATTACTTCGAGCTCGGGATGAGTTATTACGATTTTTTTAACGCCCTTTTCTATGGCTGTTTTGACTAGTAATTCCTGCTCGAAAACTGAAAGATGTCCTGTGGCCAAAATTAAATTATTCTCCGAGATTATGTCTATGATTTCCTCAACCTCCGGAAGGAGTTTACCTTCTCTACAAATTGTGATCCCTTGCTTCTTAATGCCAAAGAAATTGATATGGTTCGTGGCAGACGAGGTAGGCATCCAAATGACTTTTGCTCCATTTCCATACTTTATGGCCGTTCTGACGGCTTCAAGGTTTAGACCACCTACACTTTGATTTAGCACGATTGCTCCAAAAACATCAATGCCATGAACCATGCGATTAACGAGGTATGCCGTACCCGCACTTGTTGTGAAATTATCTTTAATAACGATCGCCTTCATTCCAGCGTCACGGGCTTGAATTGCAGCTTGTATAGCATCTATTCTCGTCTCTGTTATGTGAGGGGATGTATGAATATGCATATCAATTGCCCCCCGCAAAAGCTCTTCCTCTTCTAAGTAGGTAAGATTCCTTCCCTTCATACGGAGCACACCGGAGTAGAGAATGTTCAATGGTTGTATAAAAATGTTGCGGTGTAGGCCTTGGGACCTGGCAACTTAAGGCTTATTAGGCCTTCCCATTCAAGTTCTTTACGCCATGTTGAGCATCAAGTCTCTAGTTGAGAGTCTTGGTGTGTTTGAGAGGAACAAGGTCCCACTCGAGCTCAAGATCCTAGGCTTGGCCTTCTACATCCAGCTCTCAAGCCTCAGGAGGGCCGCTAGAGCCTTGTCTGAGATCCACAAGGTCTCCAAGACGGCAGTTTGGAAGTGGGTCAGGAAGCTCAGCGAGAAGATATGCATAGAGCCTCCCAAGATGCCTAGGAGGTTAGTGGCCTTGGATGAGACTTGCGTGAAGGTGAATGGGCTGGAGTACTGGGTCTACGCAGCCATAGACGTGGACAGGGACAAGGTACTGTCCATGAGGGTGTTCCCATCTAGGAATGTATTGGCTACTAAGCTCTTCATAGAGGAGGTCCTAAAGTATTGCGATGGGAGGCCTATCTTCGTCGTGGACAGCGCTCCATGGCTGAGGAGCGTCCTTAAGGAGCTCAGGCTACGATATAGTGTAGAGTCCTTTCGGTTATAGGAGCCTGATAGAGTCCGTGTATTCATCTTTAAGCAGAGGACTAGGGCACTATGCTGGAAACCATTCATAAAGCTCTCCATGCTTTACTACGATCACTTGAGGAGGTGAGCTTAAGTTGCCAAGTCCTCTAAGAGTACAAAAAATAAATATCGCTGTGGAAAGCAATAATCGTCGTGTGAAGGGGCATGTTTAACAACCTTGAGACGTTATATAGGCCGTGCACTATTAGGAAGCTCATGCTACGGAATAGGATCGTTATGCCTCCCATGTCTACAAACTTTGGCACTGAAGATGGATATGTCACTCAACGTCAAATCGATTACTATAGAGAACGTGCAAAGCACGTAGGAATGGTTATAGTAGAGGCATCATATGTAGAGCCCAGAGGTAAAGCTCTTAAGTACCAACTCTCGATCGCCAGTGATGAATACGTCGTTGGACTACGCGAATTGGCTGATGCCATTAAGCTTCAAGGAGCAAGAGCTGCTATACAGCTAAACCATGCAGGAAGGGCGGCTAGACCGGAGCTAATGGGGTGTCCGCCCGTGGCTCCATCCATGATACCAATGCCAGAAGCTCCTTGGGGGCATGCAGGTACAGGAGTCTTACCAAGAGCGCTTAGCAAAGATGAAATTAAGAACATAGTCCAACAGTTTGCAGAAGCTGCAGAAAGGGCTAAAAGGGCTGGATTTGAGGGCATAGAGATCCATGCCGCTCATCACTATTTGCTAGCTCAATTCCTTGCACCTCATTCGAATAGGCGTGTAGATGAATATGGCGGGAACTTAGAGAATAGGGCTAGGTTTTTAATCGAAATTCTCCACGCGATTAAGGACTCTGTTGGAGATGACTTTCCGGTTTGGGTCAGGATCAATGGTAAAGAATATGGAATTGAGCCGGGGATAAGTCTAGAAGAATCCAAGAAATTGGCCGCACTACTTGAGAGAGAGGGTTGTGATGCAATTCACGTTTCAGCCTTCGTCTGGGGACGCAGAATCGTGGTCCCGCCCATGAATGAATCTAGGGGATCGATGGCAGACCTTGCAGCTCAGATAAAATCTGTAGTCAACATCCCGGTGATAGCTGTGGGAAGGATCGATCCAGAGACCGGGGAACGAATACTGAGGGAGGGCAAAGCCGATATGGTTGCCATGGGCAGAACACTAATAGCCGACCCAGATGCACCAATAAAGCCTAAGGACGAGAGAGTACCTTGCATAGCTTGTATGCATTGTATCGAAAGGGTGGCTAGGCGGAATCTGCCACTTGAATGCACGGTTAACCCTTGGGTCGGAAGAGAGGCCGAGCTCGGCAAGCTCTTGGGGAGAGTTGATCAGCCAAAGAAAGTAGTAGTAATAGGAGGAGGCGTTGCTGGCATGCAAGCATCGCTTGTAGCAGCCAGAAGAGGCCACAAAGTCATACTCTACGAGAAGAAGAGATTAGGAGGGCTCTTGCATTTAGCAGCTATGCCTCCACACAAGAGAGCGCTAAAGGACTTAATAAGCTACTACGAGGCGGCTATTAAAAAAGAGAAGAACATAGAGCTCAGGTTAGAAGAAGCTACGCCTCAAGCCGTAATCAACTTAAACCCAGATTTAGTGATCATCGCTACTGGTTCTAGTTCATACATCCCAGAAATTAAGGGACTAGAAAAGTTGCCCCACTTCACGTCAGACGACGTATTGCTCTCAAAAGCTGAGATAGGGAGAAATGTCGTTGTAGTAGGAAGAGGTTTAATAGGATTCGAAGTAGCTCTTTACCTTTCTGCTCAGGGAAGGAATGTGAAGATCATCGAGATCTCGCCTAAAGTCCTAGGCGATGCATCAGATGTAGAGTACATGGTTTTGACTTCACTTGCACTTGAGAGAGGAATCGATTGGTTCACTAGCGCAAGGATTAAGGAGGTAACTGAACATCACGTGACTATAATCAACGGACATGGCAAGGAACATAAACTTAGTGCGGATACGGTGATCTTAGCTACTGGAAGAATCGCAAATGACAAACTGTATTACGAATTGAGAGGTAAAATCTTCAGAGTTTATAACGTAGGTGATAGCTTAAGCCCACGTAAGATAATCAACGCCATTCACGAGGCTAGCATTTTAGCGACCTCTATCTGACGAGATATCTTCATCGTAATGAAGAGTATGCGCGTGTAGTCGAGGGCATTCGTCAATAGAGCATCAGGCAGGACCTTAGGATTAGGCATCTCTTTGCGCTGAAGTTGTCTCCTCAGCCAAGCCTCGGGTGTGAGTAATGAGCCGTAAAAGCGATATCGCTTGTCGAGACTCATCACTTCGAAAACCCTCGGACTTTCGATGCCCAACAACCTCCTCATTTATGAGAGGCGTGACCAAGATCAGATAGAAGTGCTCAAGAACACTTCGATCTGAACACTCAAGAACGAAGAAAAAAGAGAGGCCTCAAGAAATCGTGAGAGATCCTCAAGAGGATTCGCGAAGAAGAGCTTCACACCTTCGCCTGTAGCGACTTCCTCTTGAACTATATTGCAGTAGTAGACATACCGTCAGCTAAATTTAAAGCTTACAACAAAAAGAAAAGGAGGTAATTTTCATTTAAATATTAATAGCAGTCCAGAAACCTTCTCTAATAGCATCCATTATTCGTCTTGGTTGCTTTGCATCACCAATTACATATATTTTATTTGCGATGCTTTGTGAAGCTTCAAATAAGTCTTTATCTATTCGGCTTATTCTTCCAACCGAAAGTATTACTGTGTCAGCATTAAGTTTGGTTCTTCTTCCTAAGGGATCTACTATGTCCACTCCATCCTTGTATACTTCCACAACTGGTGCGTTCGTCAAGATATTAACCTTGGCCTTGGTAAGAAGGTTGATTATTGCCATCCTGCTTACTCTAGGCTCGCCCGCTGCTACTTGAGGTAAAGCTTCAACTATGGTGACCTTCTTTCCTTCGGAAGCAAGGTTTAAAGCCAATTCGCAACCTACTAAACCACCTCCAATTATGACAACACTATTTCCTGTCTTTGCCTTTCCAGCAAGTACATCTTCAGCTAAAGTTGCATTTTCTAGACCAAGTATCTTAGGAATTAACGGATTAGAGCCTGTAGCTAAGACAACAACATCAGGCGCTTCTTTCTTTATAGTTTCAGGCGAAACCTTTTCATTTAATTTAATAATGACACCGAGCTTATTCATGGTAGATTTATACCACTCAATAAGCTTCTTGATCCTCGGTTTAGTTTTTAGGACAAGCTTTAAAACCCCACCCAATTCATTAGACTCTTCAAACAGTACAACATCATGGCCCCTCATCTTGGCGATTCTTGCCGCTTCGAGACCAGCCAAGCCACCACCTACTATAACAACCTTTTTCTTCTCCTTTGCCTTTGGTATATCTTCTTCGCTTAAGTATTTATACTCAAAACCTTTTAGAGGATTAACACTACACTGAACAGGTTTTTGGGAATAGATTCGCTCTACGCATTGCTCACACGCGATGCACGGTCTAATATCCTCGAGCCTGCCTTCTCTTGCTTTATTAGGCCATTCTGGATCCGCTAAGAGTTGCCTCCCTATAAACACCAAGTCAACCATTCCGTCCTCAATTGCACGATCAGCGATGACAGGGTCTATGATCATGCCTCCACTAATTACCGGAACATGCACTACTTTCTTTATTTCCGAAGCTTGGTTAAAGAAATAACCTTGCTTATCATAGTATACCGGAGGAACGATGTGGTCTGCAGTGTCGCGGTTACCACCAGTCACGTCAAACGCATCTACACCAGCGGCTTCAAGTTTCTTCGCGGCTTCCTTTGCATACTCTACTGTAATACCACCTTCTTCAAATTCATCTGCAGCCAACCTAAATATTACGGGAAAATCATGACCACATTTTTCCTTTATCCTCCTCACAATTTCCGTAGCAAAAAGAGTTCTATCAGCGCCGTACTTGTCGGTTCTTTTATTGGTTAACGGCGAAAGAAATTCAGCAATTAAGTAACCATGAGTACCATGTACTTCTACCATATCAAAACCAGACATTTTAGCTCTTAGAGCAGCATTAGCAAAATGCTCGACCATCTCTTCAACTTCATTTGTCGTTAATTCCCTTGGCGTTCTTGGTGGGGGAAATACCTTTCTCCCTATAGCGCTGGGACCCACAGGTTGGTCCACGCGAGCTTGTATCCCTCCATGGTAAAGCTCTATAGCTATCGCTGACCCATATACTTTTACAGCATTGGTTAACATATGAAGTCTAGGTATTAATGAATCTCTATCTATTGCTACTTCTGACTCGAAGCTTTTGCCAGAAGGGTGAATACGGCTTGCTTCAACAATTATAAGACCTACGCCGCCTTTAGCTCTAGCTTCGTAGTGAGCAATAACTTGTTCATTAATTTCCCCTTCAGAGCTGGCGTAACACATCATCATAGGTGGCATAACAATTCTATTCCTTAATGTTACCCGTCCTATCTCTACTTCACTAAATAGATTCTTAAGCTTTATCTTCGAATTCATACAGTTCACCATTCCTACTCAACGTGGGAAGAAGATATAAGTCTTTCCTTATTTGTCACTACTTCTTACTTTGACATCTATAGAATATACCTTAGTCTCGGAGTTCTAATATTCCGAGTAGAACATATTGCATTATCCATATTCATAATCTTCCTTCTTCGATCATTTTCCTTAACTCTCTCCGAAGAACTTTTCCAGCATCACTTTTTGGCAATGAGTCAACAATCCTCACAAATTTAGGTCTCTTGTATCCGGCAAGTCTTTCACGAGCAAATTTCATGATCTCGTCTTCTGAAAGCTTTTCACCCTGCTTGGGTACAATGATTGCGACAGGCCTTTCGCCCCACACTTCATCCTTTACGCCGACGACTGCTACTTCATGGACCTTTGGATGCTTAAGTAAGATGTCTTCGATTTCTCTTGGATAAATGTTTTCACCGCCGCTTATTATCATGTCATCTTTTCTGCCTACTATGTAAAGGAATCCATCCTCGTCATAAGTCCCCAAATCCCCTGTACGAATCCACCCATCATCAGTAACAGTTTGCCTTGTTTTCTCTGGGTCTTTGTAATACCCCTCCATTACGCCAACACCTCTCACTAAAATCTCACCAATTTCTCCTGGTCGTACTTCTCTCCCGCTTTCATCTACAACTTTAAACTCCGACCCTATAAATGGAAGACCGATACTTTGAGTTTTTCTTGGGCCGTGACGTGAGAGGCTATATCTCGTCCCTGACAGAGGTCCACCCTCGGTGAGACCATACATGTCAACGAGTTCCACGTTAGGGAACATTTTCATCAATTCTCTTTTATATTCTTCTGGGCAGATTTCTGCTCCAAACCATATGGCACGTAACGAAGATAGATCGTATCTGCGTTCGCATGACTTCAAATAATTAATTAATCTTCTAATTAGAACTGGTACGATGTACAAGATAGTAACCTTTTCCCTTTCAAGTAGCTCCACGAACTCCTTCTCGGTGAAAGCCCTAGATAGTACAATAGTCGCACCAGTTATCATGCAACTTAAGAACATGGTATGACCTCCGGCGACATGATACATCGGGGACATAGTCGCTAAAATACTTGTCTCATTCAGACCACACTCGATAGCTTTTAGGGAATTCAATATACGTGAATTGTGGCTGAACATTACTCCCTTGGGTCTACCCGTCGTGCCTGCCGTGTACATTATTGCAAATAAGTCAGTTCCGCTAACCTCTATATCCGGCGGGTTAATGGAGGAAGTTTCAATAAGTTCTTCATACGAGTATGCCGCCGAGAGATCTGTTCCACCAAAACTGATGTATAAGAAATCTTTTGGTAGGCTCGGGATGACCTTCTTAACTGTATCGGAAAACTCATTGCTGAATATAAGCGCGCGGCTGTCCGAGTGATTAATTATATGGCATATTTCGTCGGGCATGAGTCTAAAGTTAATAGGTACAATTACGGCGCCAATTCTGCTTAATCCAAATACCACTTCGCCATATTCAACGCAATTACGAGCTAGAAAGGCCACATGGTCACCTTTTTTTATGCCGAGGCTTAGTAGTGCATTAGCAAGCCTTATTGAATTTTCATTTAATTCTTTGTACGTCCTTTTTGTTTTCTCGGTTACTATTGCTTTTTTGTTCGGATATACAGAGGCATTTCTATCTACAAAAAAGTGTAGAGGAGGTAAATTGGGATTAATCTTCACCATAATCCTTTTCCCTCCTCGAATCTCTTTAGAACAAACCTAGATATTATAAGTTTTTGCACTTCCGATGTTCCCTCATATATTCTTGCAGACCTTATGTCTCTAAACAATTTTTCAAGGGGGTAATCTTTCAAAAGCCCATAACCACCAAGGATTTGTAGTGCTTTATCTACGATGTCTTGTGCTGTTTCTGTGCAGAAGAGTTTTGACATCGAGGCTAATAACGGCCCATCCTCGGAATTCTCATCAAGGGCCCTAGCAGCAGCGTATGTCATATATCTCATGGCAAAAAGCTTTGTAACCATGTCTGCTATTTTGAACTTAGTTTCTTGAAAATTGATAAGTAGTTCCCCAAATAGTTTCCTCTTCATGCTATACCTTATGGCGGTATCTATGGCAGCCTGCGCAACGCCGATGGCATGAGAGGCCACAGTCGTCCTGAATATATTTAAACTTCTCATTGCTATTGAAAAACCATCTCCTTCTTTACCGATTAGATTCTCCGCAGGAATCCTACAATCATCAAACGTTATTATGTTTAAAACTTCATCAACCATAGATTCCATCCTTTCTATTCGCATGCCTTTCGTCCCTTTTTCCACAATGAAGGCGGAAATGTTCTTGGTGCCTCTAGATCTATCTGACTTAGCAAGAACGACTATGAAATCTGCGAACTCTGCCCTTGAAACAAAGTTTTTTGTACCATTTATAATAAACTCTCCACCATCCCTTTTATAGATAGTTTCTATACCTCCTAAATCAGAACCAGCGGATGGTTCGGTCGCCGCGAACGCTGAAGCGATTTCACCAGATGCAATTCTTGGTAAATACCTGAGCTTCTGTTCTTCGCTTCCTGCTATCACTATAGGCATGCTTCCTAGTCCCATTACGGTAAAAATGCTTGAAAGAGGTAAGTAATGTTGGGCAAACGTCTCCCTTATCACGCAAAGAGGTAGCACCTTTACTGTTTCATAAACCCCTCCATATTTCTTGGGGACAAGATATTGTAAAAAACCCTCTTCTCCCATTAGCCTTGGGACCTTGTCTTCTGGGACCTTCATCTCCTTTAACTTGGTACAAAACTCCCTAGCTCTTCTCCTAAGCTCCTCCACCTCTGGCGAGAGGCTCAACATGTTGAGCTTTACCTCTATTTAGTTTTTGGCGATAATTTGAACTTCCTCAGAATCTCTTCACTAGGGGGAGGGGTAAGGAGGCTTACGACGACATATGCAAGAGTGGCGAGAGATGTTGACCACACCCCTGCATGAATTCCGAGAGGATTTGGTGAGATGAAGCCTGTGTAAATCGCGGTGGCGAAGCCCACTACTAATGATGAAATAGATCCATACGTGTTCCCCCTTCTCCACCAAAGTCCAAAGACAACGCCAGGCAACATAGCTGCATAGATAGGTACTGCCGTGCTTACGACTATGGTAATAAGCAACCCAGGTGGGCTGAGCGAGAATACGTAGACCAGTATTATTAAAATAAGTAGTATGAAGCGCGAAATCCATGTCTTGCGTTTCTCGCTCATCGCTCTAATGCGTGATGAGATTTCAAGCAAATCATGGCTTATGACCGCGCCTACGGTGAGGAGCATTATATCTATTGTGCTCATCGAAGCAGATAGCAATCCAGCGACGATAAATCCTCCGACTAGGGGATGGAGGAAGTCGCGAGAGAAGTACAGCAATATTTTATCAGCTTCTGCAGCAGGAATATTGGGATAAAATACAGCGGCCCCCGCTGCGATAAGCCAGATGATTATAGCAACGCATATGAAGTTGCCGATTCCTAGACCAAACCAACCAGAGTGCCATATTGCCCTATCATCACGCGCACTATAGGCCCTCATCCAGTAAAGCGGATACACGGCGTAGCCGAAAGCGCATGCAAGACCGAGGGTGACGCTAAGAATC
>Ga0080004_1078617_pt1 | contig 10197 bp, 9 predicted proteins | sample WasSprMetagenome_FD_69207 | JGI IMG/M metagenome (GOLD analysis project Ga0080004, IMG submission 69207) | Sulfidic aquatic microbial communities from Washburn Spring, Yellowstone National Park, USA - WS (SPADES assembly) (version 2) | ecosystem: Environmental > Aquatic > Thermal springs > Hot...
CCAGAACCCCCCCTGCCCGCCGACCGCCGCCCCCTTCGGCCTGCCGCCCTGCCGCGCCTCCACGCAGGGGGCCAGGCGTGCCGTGACGTCGAACACCCTCGGCCCCCCGTCGTGCGGGATCTCGTCCACCCACAGCAGCAGGCACGGCTCGCCGTTCTGCGGCGCGCCCCCGCGCGGCGACCGCGGCTTCACGCACAAGGAGGGCTCGCCGGGATCCAGCACCCGCGCGCGGGCGGCCTGCTCCGGGGGAAGGATCTCCAAGGCCAGCCCGTGCCGCGTGCCCGCGGCCCGCACCGCGAAGCAGGGCAGCCCCGCGCCGCGCGGGGCGTCGCGGTTCATCCCGTCAAGCACCGCCACGCCCGCGGTCGCCAGCCCGTCCACCGTGTACGCGGGCAGGCCGATCCCCCGCCACCCCCGGCCGTTCTGCCGCTTGGCGACGCCCCTGCAGTCCTGCAGCTGCACCAGGATGTCGGAGGCCCGATTGTTCCCCTTCGGCGTCGCCCCCTTGGCCTCGGTGGCCGCCACGGGCAGCGAGGGGGCCGGGTACGCCAGCCCAAGGGCCTCCGCGACCGTGACCCACGGCCTCCGCCGGGGGCCGAACAGGCCCTGCTGGCGGATCTCCTCGGGGCCGCCGTGCGTGGGCTCGGGCCACTCGAGCCTCTTCCCGGAAAGCGAGCCCGCCACGAACACGCGCCGCCGGAACTGCGGCACGCCGTAGTCCGCGGCGTCCAGCACCGCCCAGGACACCGTGTAGCCCAAGGAGCGGAAGGCGTCCAGCAGGGCTTGGAAGTAGGCCCCGCCCCGCCAGCTCAGCAGCCCGGGGACGTTCTCGGCCAGGAACCACTCCGGACGCGCTTCCTCCAGGCACCGGAGGAACGCCGGCCAGAGGTCGCGCTCATCCTCGGCGCCCAGCCTCTTCCCCGCCAGGCTCCACGGCTGGCACGGCACCCCGGCCACGAGCAGGTCGGGCTTGGGCAGGCTCCGGAAGCCGAGGGCCTTCGCGTCGGCCCGCAGGACCTCGCCGCCCGGAAGGTTGGCGGCGTACGTCTCGCAGGCCCAGCGGTCGCAGTCGACCGCCCACAGGAGCTCGGCCCCGGCGCACGCGGCCCCCAAGGACAGGCCGCCCGCGCCGCAGAAGAGGTCGGCCGCGCGCACCTGAAAGGCACCCCCTCCAAAAGCCGGGGAGCCCGCGCCTTTGCGGGCTCCCCGAAGCCTGAAGCCGACGGCTTGTGCTTACGCGCCCGGAATCCCTGTCCATCGCCTTGCCGATTCTCTTTAAGCTCGGGATCCCTGCCTGAGCGCGCCGCAGCCCTATCGGTGAGGACAAACGCTAGCGGGTTCTAAGCATAAACCCTCGAACAAACACGCGGATCGCGCAGGAATCCGCCCCCGTCCGGGTCGAAAGAAAACAACACAACGACCGGCGCGCGGCCTGCGCAGAACCTGACGGAGGAGCGTGCATTGAACTCATGGCCTGTGAACTTCCCCCCGGCGACCGCGGATTTGCAACGATTCTCCGCGACTACCTTTCCCGCTGGGAAGAAGCAAAGCGCCGCGGCGCCAGCCACGACCAGTTGCGCCACCTCTTCACCGCATTCCTCCGCGACGCGTTTCCAGGCTTGCAAATCTGGGAAATCGAATTGGAGCGGCATGTCAGGGCGCTGGGCGTGCGGGGGTTCGTCGACCTCTTGTACCGCCACCTCGTGTTCGAGTTCAAGCGCGACTTGGCCCTTGAGCGCGCGAGCGGGCTTGCGGAGTTGAAGCGATATCTTTCAGCCATCCCGCACGGGGATCGCATCTTCGGCATTCTGACGGACGGGAAACGTTTTGAAGCACACATGCTTACGGATCCAGCTTCCGACCTCCGATGCGTTGACACCTTTGAACTCGACGCCGCGGATCCCGACGCCGCGCGCCTATCGCTGGATTGCTATCTCTTCGCAGAATCCATGGTGCCTCCGACAGCCGAAGACATGGTCCGGCGCTTTGGGGAGAGGAGCCCAGTTTTCGCCGCCACTATTGCCGCCTTGACGCGCTTGTTCAACTCGGTCAGATCCTTGCCCCCGATCAAAACGAAGTTCGGCGAGTGGGAAAACCTTCTGGCCCATGTTTATGGAAGCCCCGTGGGCACCGAGGAGCTTTTTATCCGGCACACATACTTGGCCCTTCTCGCCAGGCTACTGGCGTACACGGCGTTGCGCGGCCAGCCGCCCCCGGCCGACGCCTTGGCAGGCATCATGGACGGCTCTGCGTTCGGCAGGTTTGGCATCTCCAATTTGGCGGAAGGCGACTTCTTTGCCTGGGTGCTGGAGGAGCCCATTGCCGCGGACGCATTGTCAGCATTCCGAGGCCTGCTCGCCCACCTACGCGTTTACGACCTGCAGGAAATCTCCGAAGACGTTCTGAAAGAGCTGTACCAGCACTTGGTTGATCCCGACACCAGGCATGATTTGGGTGAGTACTACACCCCAGACTGGCTGGCAGAACGGACGTTACGCGAAGCGGGATTCCGCCCCGGGAAGAGCCTGCTGGATCCCGCGTGCGGCAGCGGCACCTTCCTTTTCACCGCCATCCGCCTGCTTCGTGAAGCCGGGTTGCGCGGGGAGCACTTGATCCGTTTCGCATTCGAAAACTTGGCGGGCCTCGATGTGCATCCCTTGGCCGTAATGATCGCCAAAGTCAACTTCGTGCTTGCGCTACTCCCGGACCTGCGCAACCTGACCGTGACAAACCTGCCCCCATTGCCCATATTCATGGCCGACACATTGAATGTGCCCACAGAGGCCAACGACCCCGCCATCCGCATTTCCGTCCATACGCTCGATCCCCGAGAAGCGCTGCCCAACGGCGTCCCTTCGGAATTCATGATCCCGCGGCGCGTCGTCCAAATCCCAACCCACTTGGATCAGATTATCAACCGCATGGCTGAGCTCGCGGGTGCTGCGGCTCCCGAAGACCAAAGGGCACTAACGGCAAGCATCCAGAACTTCGTGCGGGAGCTCGGCTACGGAGATGTCGCGTTCTACTTCGCTTGGGACTTCTCGCTCCTGTGCTGGCTTGTCCAAAGCAAACGCGATTCAGTGTGGGCATTCATTCTGCGCAACGCATACCGCCCTGCCTATTTCGCCGAGCGAAAATTCGACTTGGTGGCGGGAAACCCGCCTTGGCTAACCTATCGTTCCATCGCCAGCCCCCAATACCGCCGAGTCGCAAAGGAGCTCATCTTGAAATACGGCCTCGCATCTCCCCGTGACACGCATGTGTTCACAGATCTAGATATATCCACCCTCTTCTTTGCGCACTGCGCCCGCCACTTCCTGCGCCCCGGGGGAACCATCGCTTTCGTCATGCCGCGCAGTGTGCTGACCGGAGCAAAGCAACATGCGCGCTTTCAAGAGCTCTACATCCCCCAGCGCATCCTCGACCTCCAGCAAGTCGAGCCGCTTTTCAACACGCCCGCTTGCGTCCTGGTGCTGGAACCGGGAACCATGGGACGGACTCCGACCGCGTACACGCGGATTTTAGGCGTCCTTCCGCGCAAGAACGCCTCCACGCAGGAAGCCCGCGAACGCCTTGTGGAGCACCATGAACAGTTTCAGTTCCCCCGTCGGCCCGCCGGGCGCAGCCCGTACCATGCGGCGTTTGCCTTGGGAGCCAATATCGTCCCGCGTTGCTTCTGGTTCGTCCGGCCTTCTGAGGAGGCCTTGGTGCTTGACGCCGGGCGTCCCCAACTGGAAACGGACCCGTCTTTCGGGCGGCACGCAAAGCGGCCTTGGGCGACACTCCGTCTCCAAGGAGCCGTTGAAAGGCAGTTCTTGTACGCCACAGCAATTGGCGAAGATCTCGTCCCATTTGGCGTGCGCCATTTCCGCCTCGTCATCCTGCCTATGATGTCGGAAACGCAGACCTCGGGAACGATCTCCGTGACGCGCAACACGCTGCTGACGCCGCGCTCCGCTTTGGAATCGGGCTACCCCGGCCTCGCCAATTGGTTGATGCAAGCCGAAAGCCTGTGGGAGTTGAACAAGAGGCCAACAACCCGCGAGACGCTTCTTGAGTGGCTGGATTACCAAGGCAAGCTCAGGCGCCAAACGCCTTCACGGGGCTTCAAAGTGCTCTACAACAAGTCCGGCACGCACCTCGCTTCGTGCGTCGTGGACGCCGCAACCCCAATCCACATCCACGGCCTGCTGGCGGCAGGCTTCGTCGCCGACTATGTGACCTATGTGGCCTCCTTCGACGATCCCGAAGAGGCCCACTACTTGGCCGCGCTCCTCAACGCCCCAAGCGTGAACGCCGCCATCAAGGAGTTCCAGCCCCGGGGGCTTTTCGGCGCGCAACGCGGCGCCGGCCAGCGGGACATCACGCGGCTCCCGTTCGAGGTCGTGCCCATTCCGCGCTTCAACCCGCAGGACGAGCGCCATCTTCAACTGGCTCATGCGTCGCAGACGTGCCATGAAAGAGTGGCCGCCTTGCTGGCGGAAGACGGCGCGCTCCGGTGGGCGGCAACAGGCAGGGCGCGCCGACGCGTGAGGGAAGCCCTGCGGGCGGAGTTGGAGCGAATCGACTCCTTGGCTCGCAGCCTGCTCCAAGAACCGCACGCTTAGGCTTTCCCCAATCCCTGCGTGGCGGAAGCCCAGCCTCGCCGCCGGGCTTCCGCCGCCGCTACATGCTCAAGATCTTGTCTATTGCCGCGCCAATTTTCTCCTCAAGCTCGGGATCTGAATCCCCGCGGCCCCCGGGCCACAGCACCGCTGGCTGCCCCGCCAGCATGGCCTCCAGCGACGCCAGGCGGGACTCGACGGCTTCGATCCTCTCCGCCAGGGACTCCGCCGCGGCGGCAAGCCTCTCCAGCGGCCCCTTGGCCGCCGCGTACCAGGCGATGGCCTCCCGCACGAACGCGCTCCTCTCGCGGGGCGGCCGCGCAGCCAGCGCCTCGCATGCGGGGGCGTCCAGCCACACCGTGACCCGCCTGAACCTTCCACGCGCGCCCCGACCCGCCACCGAAACCACCCCTCCCGGTCGCGGCGGCGGGTCGGCAGCGCTGCTCCCCGCCCTCAGTCCGCCCGACCGTCGAAGATCTGCAGCACTCCTTCAAGCGAGAGATCTTCGTCCAGCTCGTCCCAGACGACTCCCCGCCCGCCCCCCACCAGCCGATACCGCTCGCGGGCTTCGCGGGACGCCTTTTCCAAGACGGGAAACCACGAGAGCGGCAGGAAAACCGTCCTGCCGTCGGTAAGGTCGACCGCCATCTTCGCGTCGGTGAAGCTGATCTTCGCTATCCGGGTGGCGCACTCCGGCGGGCGGAAGTGATCCCTCCATGTGGTTTTCAACTCCACCCTCTCAACGCGCAAAGTACTCCCTCCACTTTGTCCTCGACCAAACGCCGGATCTCGTTAAGCTCGCTGACATTATAGCCCGACGACCAGGCGCACGAAACGGGGGCCAGCCAGAACTTGGCCGCGTTTTCCCCCGCTTCCACATGCACATGCGGGGGCTCCCGGCGGTCGGAGCTGTAAAACCGGAACGCGTAACCGTTGATTCTCAGCACGACAGGGGACATGCGTGCCACCTCGCCACGGATCTCACCCGATCAAGCTCCTTGCCTGTCCCGCCGCGCCGCCCACGCGGCCACCGCGAGGAACCCCCTGGCGTTGGCGAACTGCCCGTCCGGCACGAGCTGGGCCGCCGGGTGGATCCGCCGCAGGTGCTCCCACAGGTCGGCCGCCCCGCCGCCCGCGAAGTAGACGCGCCGCATGAGCCCCAAGGCGTCGCCCCACCGCAGCTCCAGGTGGTCGGCTATCGCCCTCGCCGCCTCGCGCCGGGCCTCCCGCGCCATCTCGGAGACACGGTACTCCGCGCCCCACACGTACAGCACCCCAGGGCCGTGCAGGGCCGCGTCCACCGCCACGGCGTCCACCACGCGCCCGGACGCCGCCTCGATCTGCCGCTGGACGGCCCGCGTCACCGCGCTCGTCCCCCAGTCCAGCGTCCCGGAGAGCCTGTCCCGCACGGCCAGGCCGTCCCCCACGTCCACCGCGAGGAAGTCCGCGGTCTTGTACCCGATGTCCACCACGCCCACCAGGCCGCCGCCGCGGGCGAGGTCGGGGTCGCGCACCCGCCCCGACTCGTCCAGGAGCTGCGCGAAGAACGCGCCCGCCGCCTGCGGGAACAGGGTCACCCGGCCCACCGACACCCGCCTCTTCCCCAGGGGCGGGCTCAGGAACTCGACCTCCGCGGAAAACCCCTCAAGGGCGCGGCGGAACCGCTCCTTTTGCCCTGAGTAGTACTGCAGGGGCAGGCCCGTCCCCAGGTGCGCCGGGCCGCGGTCCCCCGCCAGCAGGCCCAGGGCCACGGCGAGCAGGGCCAGCGTGCTCGGGTGGTCGGCCCGGTCAGTGTCGAACGCCCGCGAGGCGTCCGGGGACTCCCGGAGGGCGAGGTCGCCCACGAACCGCTCCTCCGCGGCCGGCGAGCCGCCGGACGCGGCCCCGAACGCCCTCACCACCACGTGGTAGCGGTCCTCCGACGCCCGCTTCTCCCCGAACAGCCCGGCCAAGGCCCGCGGGCCGCCCGAGCCGACCACGGACGGGAACAGGGCCCGCTCGCCGGACTCGGAGACCGCCTTGACGAAGCCGTAGCCCAGATCCACGCCTACCCTGAACCCCTCTGCGCCCTCCTTTGCCAGCCAAGCTGGATGTGGCCCCCGGCGGCCCACGCCCCGACCAGCCGCAGAATGAGGCCCCGGGTCGCCCCGCCTGCCGAGGCCAGCGCGGCCGCTACCACTGCCACGCTTCCCTCACCAGCCTGATCGCGTGCTCCTTGGCCGCCCGCTCGCCGGCCTGGTCGCCCGGGTACGACGCGATCACCTCGTCCCGGTCGCCGAGCAGGGGCCGGAACACGACCAGCCACCGGCCGCCCTCGAGCCGCACGAGCCAGTTGCCCTGCTTCCTGGGCGGCCACAGGGGCGGCGTGCGGCCCGCGTCCCATTCGGTCATGCTCGCACCCCCTTCAGCTGCCCCAAAACGCCGAGGCCCGGCGCCGATGCGGCCCGGGCCTCCGGCCTCAAGCGTGGCCTTGCTCCCCTCACACGACGCCGCGCCGCCTTCCCAGCGCGGCCAATGCCCTCACATACTTGGGCAGGGTGAGCGCCCTGCCGGCGAGCCCGATCCCGAACATCGGCACGAACCACCAGGGGCCCGCCCCGCTCCCGTGCGCCTCGTGCCAGCGCTCGCACCAGGCGAGCAGCCCCGCGAGCGGGTACGTCAGCAGCGGGTTCTCACCCAGCCACCACGAGAAGAGCAGGAACGTGAACATCGCGTGCACCCCGTCGAACACAAAGGCCAGCCCCAGCAGCGGCAGGCCCAGCACTATCCCGAGCGGCCCGAACGCCGAGGCCACCGCCCAAGCGATCCTCACCAGCCAGAAGTACCCGCCCGGCCCCCAAACGCCCGTCAGCGGGAGGGCTCCCCAAACCCGCCGCCAGGCCGAAGCCCGCGGCCGCTCCGCCCCGGCGGGCTCCCGCATCGGCTCCGGCCTCCCCTCCGCCGCGAGCCCTCCCTCCGCGCCGCCAGGGGCCTCTTCCGCGGCTTCCCGAGCCGCCTGCCTGCGGGCGTCGTACTCGGCCCGCCGGGCCGGGTCGAGCAGCACGTCCCGCGCCTCGTTGAGGAGCTTCATCCGCTCCTCCGCGAGGTCGCGCCGCTGCGGGTTGGCGTCCGGGTGCAATACCGCGGCCAAGCGGCGGTACTGCGCCCGGATCTGCTCCTCCGTGGCGCCCTCCGGCACCATCAGGACCTCGTAGTAGTCCGGCTCGCTCCCTCCGCGAGTCACCCGTCCCGCCCCCCTCGGGGCTGATTTCGCGCTTTCATAATATCATAGTTTCAGCAGCTTCGCAAGCGGCCTCGAGGTCCCGCAGGTCGAGCTGGCGGCCCCGCCCGGCCGCCGCCCGCGCCCGCGGGCTCAGCCACACGCTCTCCACCCTCCGCTGCCCCTTCAGGCGGCACGCCCCCTCGCCCCGGAGGCCGCTGGCCCTCGTCCTGCCCGCGGCGTGGCACGCGGCGGGGAAGTCCAGCCTCGCCCAGCCCGCCTCCTCCAAGGGGGCGTAGACGGGGTGCCGATAGCCCGAGAGGATCGCCATGCCCTCCAGCCCGAGCAGCAGCCGCACAAGATCCCGGTGGTCCTCCAAGGACATCTCGTGCCCGTAGGAGCCCGCCCGGCGCGTGTCCGGCACGTAAGGCGGATCCATGTACCAAAGGGTGTCCGGCCCGTCGTAAAGCGGCGCAAGCTCCCGGAAGTCCCGGTTCTCCACGATGACCCGGCGGAACCTCTCCGCGACCTCCGGCAGCGCCTCGACGGCCTCCAGCCACTGCGTCACCGCCTCGGCCGCCCCGCGTGCGGGCTTGACCGAGAACCCCCACGACTTTCCGAACATGCCGCCGAAGCTCATCCGGGCCACCACCCACCAAGCCCAAGCGCGCTCCGCGTCGTCCTCGATGCGCCGCCAGGAGTCCCGGCAGGCGCGCCACTCCTCGCGGGAGTACGGCGTGAGCCGCGCCATCCGCAAAAAGCGCGCAAACTTCTCGGGGTCGCGCAGCACGCGGAAGAAGTTCACAACGCCGGAGTCGATGTCGTTGAAGACCTCCACCGGGGACGGCGGCTTGGCAAGGAGCAGGGCGGCCGCGCCCCCGAACGCCTCCACGTACACGCGGTGGGGCGGCAGGAGCGGCAGCAGCTTCCGCGCCATCTTCGACTTCCCGCCCAGCCACTTGAAGGGAGCCGTCACAGCCGAAGCCACTTCAGCGCCACCTCCAGAAGCGGCCCGCGCCAGGCCATCCACGCGAGCGCCCCCAGGATCGCCAGCCTCGCCAGCCCCTCCAGGGCCGAGCCGACCCGCACCAGCGGCAGGCCCGCCCTGCGGCCCGAAAGGGGCCAGAGGAGCGGCACGCCCCCGGGCGTGAGGGCGTCCAGCAGAAGGTGGCTCAGGTAGCCGAGGAGGGCCGCCAGGGCCGCCGCCGCGGGGAGGCCCCTCGCCGCGCACAGCCAGGACGCCCCCGCCCACGCCGCCAGGGCCGCCGCCAAGGAGTGGGTCGGGCCGCGGTGGCGCAGAAAGAGCCCCGGCACCGCGCCCGCCGGCCCCGCCCCGCGGCTGAGCAGGCTTCCGGGGTGGTCGATGTCCGGCAGGAGCGCCCCCAAGCACGCGGCCCCCAGCGCGGCGGCCGCGCCCCCGGGATCGGGCGCGCCCGCGCCGCGCAGAGACAGGAAGGCGGCCCCCGCGGCCGCCCCCGCCAGAAGGTGCGTGCGACCTGTCACAATCCGCGCCCCCTCAGTCTTCCTCCAGAAACGCGAAAAGCGCCGATAGCGCCACCAGCGCAAAGAGGATCGCCCGCCACCGGGCCTCCATCAGCCGCAGCCCCCTCCCGCGGCGGGCTCAAGCTCCCACACGGTCATCTGCGCCCCCTCGCGCGCCAGCCGCGCCCGGGCCAGCTCCGCGTACTCCGGGTTGACCTCAAAGCCCAAGGCCCGGCGCCCGAGCTGCGCCGCCGCCACCAGCGCCGTCCCCGAGCCGCAGAAGGGGTTGAGCACCAGCCCGCCGGGCGGGCAGAGGAGCATCACCAGCAGGCGGCAGAGCTGAAGGGGCATGACCGCGAAGTGCGCCCCGTCGAAGCCCTCGGTCGGGATGGGCCACACGTCCCCAGGGTTCTTCCCCCAAGGGTGGAAGTACCGGCCCCAGTCGCCGTCGTGCAGCCCGTCGACCGTCCGCGACACGGACGCCAAGCCGAACTTGCCCCGCTCCCGGGAGGCCTTCGCCTTCAGGGAGCGCAGCAGGTTCGGGATGGCCCGCTTCTGCTCGTGCATCACGGCCTCCGCGTACCCCGCCGCCTTTGCGCCGCCCCGCTGCCGCTCCAGGGTCGCCTGAAGCGCCCGGCGCCAAGTGCTCTCCGCAAACGGGAGCCGCACCGCGTCGAGGTCGAAGTACGCGTCGAGGCGCACGAGGTGCGGCGCCCACTCCGGCTCGCACATCTCCCTCGGCAGGATCCCGACCGAGCCCCAAGTCGCGCATCGGCGGCGGAACTCGGCCTCCACATCGGGCGGGGCCGAGCTCCTGAGCCGGCAGTACGGCCCCGGCCGGGGCTCCTTCACCAAGCGGAAGACCATTTCGTATGTGGGGGGCCGCCGGGGGCACCCGCGGGGCGGCGCGCG
>Ga0080004_1118926_pt1 | contig 10197 bp, 9 predicted proteins | sample WasSprMetagenome_FD_69207 | JGI IMG/M metagenome (GOLD analysis project Ga0080004, IMG submission 69207) | Sulfidic aquatic microbial communities from Washburn Spring, Yellowstone National Park, USA - WS (SPADES assembly) (version 2) | ecosystem: Environmental > Aquatic > Thermal springs > Hot...
ATGGATATCAATAATTAGGAACGCTTTTGCACCAATACTTAAAGGAAAATTCGACTACATAGTAGGTAACCCGCCGTGGGTAAACTGGGAGAACCTACCTGATACATATAGAGAGATGAGTAAGGGTCTCTGGGAATACTATGGTTTAGCGGAAATGAGGGGTAAGGTCGGACTTGGAAAAGTTAAGAAAGATCTTGCGATGCTATTCCTAGTAAGATCACTCGACTTATATCTAAAAGATAGGGGCAAGTTAGGTTTTCTAATGCCCTTCACAGCGTTTAAAGTCCAGGCGGGGGCTGGATTTAGAAGATTCCTAGCCAGGAAGACGAAGGTACATATTGTACATGACTTAGTGACCTTATACCCATTCGGAAGAGGCAAGAAGGGGGCTGTAAATAGGACTTCAGCTATAGTAGTTGAGAAAATATGCGAAGTAGACCCAAATAAGATACCTGACAAGACAAGAGATGCATGTACGAAAGCCTTAGAAAAAGCTTACGAGGAGAACATGAATGGAATAAAACACATTATATGGGATAATCCAACACGTAACCCCATACCACCGGATAAGTCATTAGAAGAAGTCCTCAGGGAAACTAAGAGATACGAAGCAATAATGGTTCCACTGGAACCAAGAGACCCTGGCTCGCCTTGGATGCAGATAACACCGAAAGTTACTAATGCCGTCAGAAAACTACTCACAGGAACCCAATACTATAAAGCACACGAAGGAGTAAACACATCCTTAAACCAAGTCTATTATATACAGATAAAAAACAAAACGCCCGACGGCAAACTAGTAATAACTAATCCACCCGAGCCTGGTGCAAAAAAGAAGGTCAAGCAAGTGGAAGCCATTGTAGAACCAGACCTTGTATACCCGCTATTAAGAGGAAAAGACATAAAGAGGTGGTATGCTGGATTCAAGGATAGATATGCGATAATACCGCATGAACCTAGGACAGCCAACCCTATACCGGAATCTGAGATGAAAATTAAATTCCCATTAACATATCAGTATCTGAACACCTATAGAAATGAATTAGAAAACAGATCAATACATAAGTTGTGGGGTAAAGGCAACCCGTATTATGCAGTATATGATATTGGCATATATACGTTCGCGCCATATAAGGTTGTATGGAAGAATATAGCTGGAGAAATCAGCGGTAAAGCCGAGTTCTCCTGTGCCGTTATAGGGGATTACGAGGACAAGTTCTTAGGAAGGAAGATACTGATCCCTAATGTGAAGTTAATGCTGGTTCCACTAGAATCTGAGGATGAGGCTCATTACTTATGTGGTGTTCTTAATAGCACGTTTGTAAGAGCTATTGTCGCTTCATACGTCATTGAAACCGGAATATCCACGCATATACTAGACACAATAAAACCACCTAGGTACAATCCTAATAATGTGCTACATAAAAAGATAGCTAGTCTCTCTAGGAGAGCACATGGGCTCGCTAAATGTATTTATGCTGAGAAAAAGCCGGATTACTGCAGAGGTATAGTTGCTGAAGAGGAGCTTAGGAGGGTTGAGAGGGACTTAGACCTAGCTGTTGCCCAGTTATTCGGGCTCTCCGAGGAGGATCTTAGGGAGTTCGAGAGGCTCTTGGCTATACTGTCTGGTGAGGAGCTACCTGCCGAGGAGGAGGTTGAGGTTCCCGAGGAGCCCAAGGTCTCAGTCCTCAACACCCTACTACCTCCTGATACGCGGTCTTATATTGAGGTAGATGTTGTAAACCCCTCTGGTGAGGAGGTTGAGTTCTACTACGAGTTCCCATGGGGTAGGGGTTCGTTTAGGGTCGTCGAGGGTAGGTACAGGGTTGAGGTCCCACCGCTAAAGCCAGGTAAGTACGGTGGTGTTGTGAGGTACCGGTGGAGGGGTGTTGAGAAGGTTATCGAAGTAGTTGTAGAGGTATCGGAGCCCTCGGGTCCGAAGAGACGGAGGGGTCTACTGCCGGGCTCTGGTTGAGGGTATGAGCGAGCTCTACAACAAGGTTAGGAGGTACTTCGGCGACTACGCTGTAGATAAGAGGCTTGCCTACGAGCTTGAGCTCGCCAAGCTCCCTAGGTACGTAGCTGAGTACCTTATCTCGGAGTTTATAGGGCGCGGTAGCAACTGGGAGGATGAGCTTAGGAGGTTTGTTAGGGAGCACTACTATGAGCCTGAGGAGAAGGAGGTCGTCAAGCATAGGCTTGTCGTAGATGGTGTTGTAAAGATTATCGACGAGCTTAGGGTTGTTGTAGATATCGAGAGCGGTACGCACGTAGGTGTTATACAGTCACTCGATATCTGGGCTGAGGTCCCCGTGGATATTGTTGAGAGGAATAGGGCTACGCTAGTAACAGGTATGTGGGGCCTCATAACTCTCGTGAGGTCGAATGAGGTTAGGGAGGTCTTCGGTAGGCCTATAGGGGCTCGGGTAGCTGATTTCTACCCGTTCCAATCATCCGATACCGACCCTAAGATATTGGAGGAGGCTAGGCAGCACTTCACCTTAGATGAGTGGGTTGAGGTCCTGATAAATACTATAGGGTTGGACCCCAGCGTCTACAGCCCTAGGCAGAGGGTGGTACTACTCTCAAGGCTGGTACCGGTTGTTGAGGGTAACGTCAATATGGCTGAGTTCGGACCTAGGCAGACCGGTAAGACGTACCTCTACAGGAACGTAAGTAACTACGTTAGGATAATATCCGGTGGCACCATATCGCCGGCAACCCTCTTCTACAACCTAAGGACCAGGGTTCCCGGGGAGCTCGCTGTTAAGGACTTGGTGGTCTTTGATGAGGTTAGTAAGGTGAGGTTCCCCAACCCCGATGAGATGATGGGTAAGCTTAAGGACTACATGGAGAGCGGCGTGTTTGAGAGAGGCGATAAGAAGGTTACCTCGGATGCCTCACTAGTCTTCATGGGCAACATAGCTGTTGAGATGGGACCTGAGGGCTACGTACCTGTGGAGGACCTAACCTACGTACTCCCGCAACCCATGAGGGACTCGGCGTTCATAGATAGGATCCACGGCCTCATACCTGGGTGGGAGCTCCCGAAGATATCTCAAACCAAGTACCACCTCTCCAAGGGCTACGGGATAGCGTCGGACTACTTCGCAGAGGCCCTACACTCTATGAGGAAGGAGACCCTCACCGGCATGATCTCGAAACACTTAGAGCTCTCCGAGAACTTTAAGATAAGGGACGAGAGGAGTGTGAAGAAGATTGCGAGCGGTCTTGTAAAGCTCCTATTCCCAGATAAGACGTTCGATACGAGTGAGTTAAGGAGGGTTGTAGAGGTAGCTGTTGAGTATAGGCAGAGGGTGAGGGACTGGCTACATAAGGTAGACCCAGGGGAGTTTCCTAAGGAGAGGCTGGTAGTTAAGGTGAGGGGCTGATGAAGGTCTACGACATCTCACCCGGAAGCGTAAGGCTTGAGGTAGACCTAAAGGTCGGCGGACCCCCACCTACACTACAGGTCGAAGTATGTGGGTGGCACAACTACAGTGATCGCGTATCCAACATCTTCCTCAACCTGGTCGCTAAGGTCTTCGGGATCTCCCTAGGTTCCGCAAGTACCGTAGTAACGCTGCAGCCGTCACCTAGGCGGGAGTGTAGTGCCCTCCTAATACCAATCCCAGGCGACCTAGTAAGGCTAGTAGAGGAGGCGAGGGTGGGGAGGGGTGGGGATATAGAGGTGGAGCTATCGGTAATCTGCTACTACCTAGGACTACCTCAAGCACTCTCGTACTCTTCCACACTTACTGTGGCTGGACCCATCAAATACACCGACGTGTTTACCGTAAGCCTTAACGTCTGGAAGAACGCCCTCGGACTCAGGGACTTCGAACCCCTGCTAGTAAGTAAAACCTCGATTAGTAGGCTTGAGGAGCTTAGGCGTAGGTGGGGCCTCCTCACGTACGATGATGTCATCACAAGGTTCATAGACCTATACGAAGGGGTTAAGCTTGAGAGACCCTACGAACTCCTCTTCACAGACCCCCGAGCCGGGGTTAAGACCATAAAGACCAGGCTCGGAGCTCTCGTAGAGAGTAGGGTGTGGAGTGAGGTAGATGCGGTAAGACTCTACCTAGACCAGGGAGGTGCGGAGTACCTAGCAAAGCTTAGGGAGAGAGGGGCCCGCGTAAGGCTTATAACTAGGAAACCCGACAAGAAGGCGCACGAGGATGCTCTAAAGACCTTGAGGGAGAGGGGCGTAGAGTTGAGGGTAAACAACATGGTTCACTGCAGGCTTATAGTGTTCGATGAGGAGGCAGCTATAATTACCACGGCCGACCTAGATGCTGAGGGGTTGGATAACCAGAGGCAGATAGGGGTATACATTACAGATAGAGCTGCTGTGAAGCTGTGCAAAACGTTCTTCTACAGGCTATGGGAGGAGTCTCAAGTGCAGAGTAGTTTAGAGTCTCCGCTTGAGCCGAAGGTTTATTAACGTATACCACTACCCTTTAGATTCCTCACCCTCCGTGCAGACCCTTAAAGCCCTCTCGAGCTCCCTCACCCCGCCCTCGACCTCAGCCCTCCTCCTCCTAAGCCACTCGTAGTGCTCCCTCACGAAGTCCCTGGGGTCTACCCTAAGGGTGTACTCGGTGTCCCGTATATCCAGCTCTATGTGGTGTAGTAGTGTCCTAGCCCGCCCTAGCTTTTAATTCAGCACGGTTGAAGGTATACAAGGTATTGGAATTCCTCCGCGAAGTGCTTAACATTATTTACTAGGAGCCTAACCTCCTCTATAAGGAGGTTGAGTCTTCCAATGTCCTGGCATATGCTACCTCTATTCTTATACACATTTTCGTCAGGGTACCTACCGATAGTCTCGTAGATTGCGAGGCACGGATATACTTTGAAGAAGTAGGCAAGTAGGTAGTAGGAGTAGAGGGAGCCAAGGACGAATTCCTTAGCGTGATGTACTAAAGTCTCTGCACCTGAGGTGGCCAACCTCTCTAAGCACTCTTTTGTGCCGGCTTCTGCTCTACCTGCGTCTTCAAGCGCTTTTGCGAATTCATTGAGAAGGTGCTTAGCGCGCTCCGCTAGCTGCTCTTCAGTAGAACCCTTTGCTAAGGCCTCTTCTACCATTCTCTCAAAGTCCTCCTTAAAGGATCTCAGCTCTCTCAGCATCTCCTCGGTCAGGCATGGAGGAGACTTTTTGCCGACTCCCTTACCTTCGCATAGCTGCTCAATAGTTCCCTGGAGGTCTTTAGGTAGCTCAAGCTTCCTGAGAAGCTCTGCCATCTCTTCACTGAAGAACTCTACGTGCCTGAGCATGCTGCTTTTCTCTTTGTAGAATAGCTCATAGAGGCCGCAGGATAGGTCAAAGATAGCTCTATGCGGTTTATGGCCAATATGTTTAGGTTCTAAACTCACTAAAATCTTCCGTCTCTTTAAAATCTCCTGTAAGCGAGGGTCCTCATTGATTGCCGGTTCAATTATCTCTAGCCATATCTTAAAATACGTGATGAGGTGAGCCTTAGCAGCCTTCTCAGACGCCTGCTGGAGCAGGTAGAGAACCCTCCTACCGGTGTAGAATACTTCGTCATCGTGGTTGCAGGTATCTAGGCCCAGCCCCGCCAATAGCTTCTCGGCTATACGTAGATCCCAGTAGGCCTCTTCAGCAAATCTAGAGGCAATGTCAGCCGCGCTACTTATTTCCTTTTTTATTTCTTCTACATTTACCTTCTTTACCTTCTTCCTAGCCGACATGGGTACCGTGCTCGTCTCTCTTATGGAGCTAAAGTAAACGCGAGTCCCTAAAGCGGGCTAGCCGGTGTACCTGAGCAAGCGCGGTTCCGTAGGAAACGCCCGTTTTCTACCGCGGTAGCCCCGGCCGGTCCGCGGCTTTTAACAGCTCCGTAGTAAGTCCTTTCTACGGAACTGCCTTGAGGGCCCTAGCGTACGTGAGGGTGTCCAGGGAGGGTGAGGACCCGGGGAACCAGCTGAGGGCGATCGCGGAGTGGGCTGCTAGGAGCGGGGTGGAGGTGCTGTCCTACTATATAGACGCGGACGTCTCCGGGGCCACCAGGCCTAGGGACAGGCCGCAGTACAGGGCGATGCTGGAGGCCGCCAGGGCCCTAGGGATTAGGTTGCTACTGTTCTACGACCGACTCTCAGAGGTGGTACATGCTAGTCTCGAAATGATAGTTATGAAAAGGAGGCTTGAACGAAGCTAGGAGAACAGATGCGTTAAGTCTTATTGATAATCGCCTCGGTATTGCGAGGCCCCATCCTTGGAAGACTAACATGTGCATCTTGCAACCGAGGGCATCACGTAGTAGCATTGTAAGCCCTACTGCAAAATCTGTGCAAGATCCTGTCTTAACTGGGGCGAACATCCTGTAGTATACCTGTACACTCCTCGACTACGTATTTCAAAGACGCCCTGGTTTAGGCACAGGTTTAGAAGTCTATTCTTTCGACTCAGCTCGGCTTCTCGCGGAGAGAACTAGCTACCAAATCGTGAAAGTGCGCAAGCTCGTCCATAGTTCTGTTAATCATTTGCAGGGCAGTAGGGTATGACGGCATGAAGAATGCCTCCCAGAGTGGTTTATATATTCCCAAGCCCATCCCCCACCCTTTAATCATAGATAACTTATTTTTCTTTTTCATAATTTTATGAATGGCTTCTACTGTGCTCATAGATAGTGTTTCGTCTAAGTGGCGGACGTAGCCTATAACCCGCCCCATAGCTGTTAGATAGGACTCCACGTAAACTCTATACCCAGCTTTAGCCAGATCTTCAACTAAAGACTCCTTATTCAGCATGAACTCCAGTAGCTGTTTTACACTACTTGAGCCCCACGCATAAACCCCAAATACAGCATAACTGCCCCTTGTAAAACCACAGTAGCTAATGTTGGCATCAATACCAATCCACAGAGATGATACCTTTAATGCTCTCTCGAAGCCCCTTTCCTTAAGCACTTCCTTAAGCACCTTAGCAGTAGCTAAGTAGAGTAGCCCTTTTGATGCGACCTCGCAGTAGTCATACTCGCTTTTAGGAGTCTTTTTGGGGTTAACAGGTAACGATATGCTAATGCCATCTCGATCGACCTCTATAAGCCCGTATCCTATCTCATTTAGGTAGTCTCTTATGATATTCCTCCTCTTACTCTCCTTTCCCTTCCTCTTCCTCTCTCCATTCTCTAACTTATTAGTGGTCAAGTATATTATCGGAAAAGCGTACTCGTACGTTTCTCTTAATTGATTTATATAATAGTATAGCTCAGTTCCGCTCTTAATTGATATTTTTACCTCTATACCTATTGGTACAACGTATAGATCCTCGTAGAGCCCGTAAATTACAGCATCGGCTCTTCCATGCGGGAATATGAGTTCTGTTACAAACAGCGCATTCTCTTTACTTAATCCATGTACTTCGAGGATCTTATCTATGTGCTTCTCAATGTAACTTAGTATCTCATTCTCCCTAAGTCTTTTGCCACTGCCAGAAGACACGAGTCCCTCCCTTATTTACTCTCAATGATTTTAAGCTAACTGAATAGTTTTGATAGCTCTTGCTCTAGGTCTTCCTGCGTTAGGTCTAGGTATACCTTAATTGTTGAGTAGTCACTGTGGCCTAGCAACCTCCTAACGGCCTCGAGGTTCTTGGTGGTTTTTAATACCGCTACCGCGTAGGAGTGCCTAATGGCGTGAGGCCTAATTCTCTTCCTCAAGTACTTCTCCGTGAAGGAGTAGACTACGTTCCTCGCCTGCCTTACGGTTATGTTGAAGACCCCGTCCTCGGCGGTCCGCTCTAGGTAGTAAGTCAGTATCTCCCAGTAGAGGTTGCTTGGCACCGGCACCACCCGCTGGAACTCTCCGCGCTTCTTAAGCTGCCTAATGACTACCGCTCTTCTCTTTATATCCACGTCCTGCCTCCTAAGCTGCACAGCCTCTCCAATCCTACAACCCGTGAAGATGAGTGTAGCAACTAGAGCCAGGTCCCTAGCGCTGAACTTACCCCTGAGAACGTCGCTCCAAGCCCTCCTAACGGCCTCCAAGAGAGCGGGATAGGGTGGGACGTCCCCTAGCTTCAGGCTTCCTCTTTTCACGGTATTCCCTTGAAAATAGGAAATGACTCTTTTAAAGCGAACTACCCGATTTCCTCTTTTCAGTATTTCAGGAAACGAGATCTCGCGCTTACGCTCCAGGTAAAGGTGTTTCAAACCATGCTAGTAGCAAGGATAAGGTTGAGTAAGTAAATTATCTGGGCGAAACAGGGATGCTGGGAATTAATGTTTCGCAACCGGAAGACATGAAAGTTATCAACAGCACTATTGGGCGGGTCATTAATAGGATTGAGGATCAGCACATCATAGTGTTCTCGACCCTGCTATCAATATCTGTAGGCACCTCGCTCGGCTTATTCATCAATGAGGTTGCGAGCACTTTATCACCGCTAAGCCCACTACAGATATCACTAACTTCGGCTCTATTAACTGCTCTGCGGTATTTCATTGTAGTGCCACTAATACTGTTTACTACAGGAATTTTGATAGTAACCTTCATGTACTTGTTGTTCAGGGGGGTATACACAAGTACGTTTACGTTTGTTCACAGGGTACCTACCGGTACAGACTGGAAGAAGGAGCTCAAAGAGACTTTAGCCAGGGAGCATAAAGAGTGGCACATTTACGCACAGAAATGCAAGGACATATACGAGCACGGTATCGAGTACGTAATGTGCGAACACATATTAAAGGATCCTATAAAGCTCAAGATAAAATCCATGGCCTTTAAGCTGGAGACCGGCAGCATCGTCTGGACCTCGACTCTAACAGCGTGCCCCTTGAGAGTGCTCTTCTTAGAAGTACGTGGCGGCTTACTACTTGAAGCTCTCGCGAAGTTAGTTGCGAAGCTGAGGCGTAAGGTCTCCATGGAGGTGGATTTGTGGTATGATGCTGTGGAGAATTTAACGCTCTTCTACGACTACGTACGAGAGAGACTTGAAGAAAAAGGCGTTATCTTAGAAGGTATAATTTCATAAATACAGGGCTACGGGCAAAAGCACTAAGCATTGCTACAGTTGACATCGCTAGAGGCTACGGGGCTTAGGAAAGCATTGGAAAAGCTCTATCGGACGTCAACCGCGAATAGCTTCTCAAGACTCGCTAACTGCAGGTTGAGGGCTAGAAGGGTGGAGGAGGTCGGGCCCCCTTTCCCAGACCGATGTCTTCACCTATTTCTTTCAATTCCATTCGTAGACCAGCTAGAGGACCCGGGGTCTTGGTTAGCTCTGTTAGATGGTGTGAGGAGACCGACTAAAGCGAACCAACTAACGAAACCAACCGCCTAGTGCGGGCCCATCTAACGTGTGGGGGCCAACTAACGTGGAGTAGCCTCGTTAGTTGGTGCGGTAGCTAGATGCAACATCCAACTAGGGTTTCTCCCAGGGAGGAGGGGGTCCACACTAGCGGGAGGAAACCTGCCCAGAGAACCCAGCTAGAGGCCCTGCCCCCAAGGCTTTCACCCCCACCCTTTCGACAGCTGATAGTAACTAATAAAGAGAATTAGGGGAATTAAGGGGAATTAACCCCCTTTATCTTAGGCGTACATGCTCAATTATACAAAACTCAGAGGTTTTGTATAATTGAGCATGTTATAAGAAATTATACGGGTTTGATTCCCCTTAATTCCCCTGACTCCCCTATTCTCTTACTTGGATTCGGCAGTTTATAGAAGGGAGGGGGTCTTGGATCGGAACCTTACACTAACGGGGAAAAAGGTTACAACTGAAAGCCTCGCCCTTTAGGGCGGGGAGGAGGTCAGAGAAGTTATTCCCCGTTATTCCCCTAATTCTCTTATTAGGAACTCCGCTCCTCTAGCTCACCCTCCCTCAACTCCCCCACTATCCTAAGCCCCTTGTAGTAGTAGTAGCCCATAACCTTAACCCTCGGGTATCCGAGCCTCTGCAACTCTACTGTGAACCCCCTCTTGGCTAGGGCCTCCCTCTCCTCCCTCGGCTCCCCTCAACTACACAAAGGGTGTTCTATTCATAGAGAACTCTAAGTATTTTATTTTTATTTTTAAAATAATTTAAAATGTAAGACCTGTAAGACTGTAAGACTTGTAGGATTGTCGTGTTACCTGCAATTTTTGCAGATCGGGGGGTGTGTATACGGGTCTTACAGGTCTTACAGGTCTTACAACTATGTAGAGAGGGGAGTTGGTGAAGTAGCGGGTCTA
>Ga0080004_1134909_pt1 | contig 10189 bp, 15 predicted proteins | sample WasSprMetagenome_FD_69207 | JGI IMG/M metagenome (GOLD analysis project Ga0080004, IMG submission 69207) | Sulfidic aquatic microbial communities from Washburn Spring, Yellowstone National Park, USA - WS (SPADES assembly) (version 2) | ecosystem: Environmental > Aquatic > Thermal springs > Hot...
TGCCTTTCAGCGAGGTATTTGGGGCGGGGATCAGCGGTAATTCTCTCAATAGTATCACCACGGGGGATTCGGGCATTAGCAAGGCGCGGACGCGTCGGAACATATTATGCCTTCTCAATGGTGCTTCTGGCAATAATATCCTTCGGATTTGCTGGGACATTAATGCCTGAAAACCCTTATACAGCAAGCGCGTATGGGGCATGGTCTATTACAGGACTTATCGAGTACAATGAGGCACAGGAGTTAGACAAAATGGTTTCCCTACTATGTTGTAATAACTACCTAATAGATTGGAGGGCAGGCGCTTATCTAGGATTTAAGTACTTGTGGATCCAACCGCTAAGTAAGGGTTTCTACGATCCTGACTCTCGAAGCTCATTCATATTCGCAGGAAGTTACGGTCTGCTAGTTACACCTGAATATCTTGAAGATTTCAATGGCATATTGGTGCTTAGGATTTCCGCCTTAACGATGTCCGATTCCTTTGCTCCTCATATTTTAGAGTACATACAGAATAGAACTTCGAAAAACATAATATACTCTAGTACGAACTTTCTTATTGCTTTCAATGGCTAGTACGCCGTATTGCTTGGAACTCCAATAGCTAAATTAACGCATCCAAAATATGCAGAAAGACAAGATTACAAAGATAAGGTTTTTATGGGCTTTTTTATCGCGAATTTCGTGGACGAACTAAAACAACTAAGTAACATTTATGAAAGGTGATCATTCTGCGTGTTCTTGTCATAAGTAATGGGATATGGTTGAGCGGGGCACAGATATCTGCGAATGAATTTATCGAGTTTCTGAGAAATTATGCGGAAATAAAGATTCTTACATGCCAGCAAGGGAGGTATTTAACAAGGATACCCGCATCATTGCATAAGCTTCCGTGCAAGAATGTGGGGGCTCTCCTAATCATGCAAGCTGATTACACAATTAAAAAGTTTGTTGAATGGGCCGATATTACATGGATTGCAACAGGAGAATTTGAAATAGCACGAAGAATCAGATGGATCAAAAGGATACCTATAGTAGCTCATCTTCACTCATATGAATTTCTATGCCCATTTATGCGGCTTTTATACGCTTCAAAAGAGGTATGTAAAGATCTCTGCACGATTTTAAAGTCTGTAGAATGTAAGCTTAAATCCGATGCATATTTAACTACGCTAGGTGCTAAGACGCTTTCCCATCGATTAATGATGTCAGCTTGTTTAAACACTATTTGGACTCCACTATACTATGTAAGGTGGAAAAAATTATAATGGACTCCTTTAACAACATTGATGGCTTTATAGCCGTATCCAAGGCTCTCCACGACCTGCACATTCAATATCTTCATAGATTTAAAGAGAAATCCTCTGAAACGATATACAACCTCGCTATAGAACCCCTAAAGTATGTTAAGCCTAGTCCTTGTGATCCCTATGGTGATTATATCCTCTATGCTTCTGGGTCTAACCCGGTTAAAGGGCCACATTTTCTCTTAGAGGCATGGCGAAAAATTTCTAGAGAATTTAGAGACCTTAAGCTCTACATGGCTGGATGTAAGGACACTTGGGTCGAAGGAAAAGCACGTCGAATGAACTTGCGAAACATAGTATTCACAGAGAAAATGCCTTCAAGTAAATATTATTACTTAATATACAAGGCAAAAGCGATTGTAATGCCATCTATATGGCCTGAGCCTTTTGGTAGGATACCTGTCGAGGCTAATAGGCTTGGTGTTCCAGCCGTTGTTAGCTCTGCTGGTGGCTTACCTGAAACCATTGTCGATGGTGTTACAGGCTACGTTTTCAAGGCTGGCGATGTTGATGATCTTGCTGAGAAAGTTATAAAAGTCTTAGGGCGGGATTTCAATAGGGAGGAGATTATTAAGCGTAGCTACGAAAGAATTAATCCACAGAGAGAGATAGAAAAGCTAATCAGGTTCTTTGAGAGTGTAATTAGTTATGGAGAGAGATAAAAAAAAAACACCTTTTTTCGAGGGCTTAATGTATTATCTGAATTCTATCCTATTTGCAAGACCAGTAAGGAGATTTATTACTCACTTCATTAAAAGGGTCTTAATGCGAAGACTTTATGAGTTTAACCCCGGAGCTCGTTTGTGATCTACAATCGCGATGTAGGAGCGCTGATAGTAGATGTTTCTAGATATTATAACTATGCTTGGAAGTACAAAGGGGAGGAAAAGGTAGTAAAGCTATTTAGGTGCTTGTTAAGGGTGTTGAGACTGTGCGTTTTTGTTGATGTGAGAGCTTATGTTGGTTTCTACACGGTTTTGGCTGCTAGGCATGGTTGGAGGGTTGTTGCTTTCGAGCCTAATCCTATTAATCTAATTCTTTTGAGGTATAATATTGCTCTTCATGGTGTTGGAGATAGGGTTGTGATTGTTGATAAGGCTGCGGGCGATGTTCATGGTTATGCAAGGTTCTCGATATCTTCTAGCCCTTCTGAAAGTTCTTTCACAAAGTATTTGAGGAACGAGTTGAAGTTGCTCGATATTGTTGTTGAGGTTGTAACTATAGACTCTGTCTTGGAGTCTCTAGGTATTGGAGATGTTGATAGTCTTGTTATGAAGGTCGATGTTGAGGGTTTTGGGTTAAGCGTTTTGAGAGGTACTAGAAGGACTGTTGAGAGGTTTAGACCATTTATTTTGTTTGAGGTTCACAGAACTTTTGATGAAGAGGACGAGATCCACGCCCTCAAAATGCTTAAAGATTTGGGTTATGGTTTTGTAGTTGTAGAGCCGAGGTCTAGAAGGAACTTCATTGTCTATGCTTATCCAAGGGAGAAAGGGTGCTTGTGCTGTGAGCAGGCGTGAACCGGTTATTGGAGTAGTGGGGTTGGGCTATGTGGGCTTGGCCTACGCGCTTGGCTTTGCCCTGCATGGATTTAGAGTTGTTGGTGTCGATATAGATAGCGAGAGGATTAAGAGTATAGAGGACGGTCTAGTTAATGGTTTCAGTAGAGAGGCGTTACTAAAGGTCGTTCAAAACAGCTCACTAAAAGTGTCAACGAGCTATGAGGTTCTCGAGGATGCTGATGTAGTGTTCATAGCGACTAATACTCCTACAAAGCCTGATGGTTTAAAGGACTTGTCGCAAGTAGTATCAGCATTGGAGAGCCTGGCCGGGGTTTGGCGGAAGACGCACTTCAATTATAGGGTCATAGTATTAAAGTCCACTGTGCTACCTGGAACCACGAGGGCCCTAGCTGAATACGCTAGGCGTGAACTAGGCATACCAATACCCGACCGAGTAGGCTTCGTCCATAGCCCAGAGTTTCTTAGGGCTGACAGGGCTCTAGAGGACGTGCTTAGACCATTTAGAGTCGTCGTTGGAGGAATTGATGAGAGATCTTCCATTTACATAGTTGATTTGTTCAGGGAGTTTTACTGAAGGGTTGGCTATGAACCACCAATATATACTGTGTCTCCCGAAGAGGCCGAGCTAGTAAAGTACGCATCCAACGTCTTCCTAGCATTGAAGACAGTTTACGGCAACCTGATCGGACTACTATGCAGGCAAATAGACAACTGTGATGCATGGAAAGTGATGAGCATTGTTGGATTAGACCCTAGGATAGGTAGAAGTCACATACTACCCGGGATGCCATATGGAGGCCCCCTGCTTAGTAAAAGACATCCTCGCCTTTGGAAGATTCATGCTGGAGAAAACAGGCTTAGACTTTGTTAAGCACATACATGACTACAACGAGCTGGTAATAGAAAAGATTATCGAGTACTTGGACACTGAGCTAAACGGATTACAAGGGAGAAAAATAGCAGTGCTCGGTGTCTCATACAAGCCTAACTCACCAGAGGTCAAGGACTCGCCAGCTATGAAACTATGCGAGAAGTTGCTCTCCAAGAACGCGATAGTATATATACACGATGTAAACAGGAAAGCCGTTGAAAAAGCCAAAGCCATTCTAAGCAGAGTCAAAGCCCTTGAGACCATGGAGAAGCTGAAAGAAGTCGATGCAGTCATAGTAACCTTAAACTACGATGAATATAAGCTAATCCCACTAGACGTATACGATAATGCATTAGTAATCGATATGACAGGCGTGATAACATATGAGAAAGCGCGTAGATTCTACACAAGCAATACTAGAATAACTAGAAGTTGTTTGAGCTAACCCTTTCTACTCCTCAATCCTCTACACGTGTAGAGTTTTCCCTGGGTCCTAGCATTAAACATAGTCTATATCGTCCTGCTCACTTATACCGAGAACTTTTGCTGACACCCCTTTGAGGAATGGCGATAACAGTGTTAACATTGATGCATCAGATACGTAGAACCTCTTTACAGTGAAGCAGTTGCCTAGTTTATAGCCCATAGCGCAGTCCCCCTTGACCTCCTTAACACGTACTCTAACCTTGTACAGGGGACTTATAGACCACCCCTTCTCCAATAACCATCCAAACTTGCTTATTTTTCTCAGATTGCATCTAGGGGTTTAGAGCCACATACTTCTCCTCGACTAGAAGGCGGCCACCTTTCTAGGCTCACTGGTAGAATAGTGTTTTCTACACGCAACTCTCATACTTTACTTAACTTCTCCTCTACCAGGCCCTACTTCCACTTGAAGCCTTGATTGTCACCGGGGTTTTTCCTAGGGCTTCTAGTCTCGCTTGTAAATTGACTTGTACTCTGCAAGCCCGACTTCTAGCCTATATTTAAGTTCTGTTCTGTTTCATGACGAACTTGCACTTCTAGCACTGTGTAGAGCGCTGAGTAAGGGGTTTGCATGCGTGTGTAACATGGTAAAACGAGGAAAAGGAGGTTTGTGGGTAGTGTGATTGAGTCGCTCAACTTGATAATGCACATAACACTTCGAGAGCTCGGTCAGGTGCTCATAGGGCTAACCCTTAACTCAATGGTATTTAAAGACTTGCTTCATGAACTGAGTTATCACAAACTTGGGGCTTGTTGAGGCGTCGTATAGGCTAGAGCCATATGTATTGTTTAAGGCATATGCTTGCAAGGCCCTCCACGACCCAGTCTTCCGCAGCACGCTACTCAACATACCCAGGTACCTGGCTAGGAGGGATCTAGGCCGAAGATCTCGACCAGGTTAACCAGGAGGAGTTACTAGGAGAGTTGCTGTAAGCACGGGCTTAGAGACATGTAGCTGAAACGGTAGCGCACTAGACCCTGGTAGCGAGCTGGTCTCCTGGGTTAGAGAGTTCTTGGGGAGTTTTGAGTAGAGAGGAGATTAAGTGGCTTAGTCGCGAAGAATTCGTCAGGGTTATAGGCGTAGACCCTCTCAACATACCCTCTAAGTATAAGCGAGAGCTCGCTGGGGTGCTATACCACGAATTCAGACTACCCTACAGGAAGATCTGCGAGCTGCTGGCAATGAGCGCTAGAGACGTGGCTAAGGCGGTTAAGGGTGGAGTGGAGGCTGAAAAGCCGTGGAGGAAGCTAAGGTGCCAAGGTAGACGTCGAGGTCCAGGCTAAGGCGTTAGAGCTCGCGAGGTCTATCGAGGCGAGGAAACCCCAATGACTTAGTGTTGAAGCTGAAGATACCACTAGACATAGCCGAGAAACTATTCAACAGGGTTGTGGAGAACGAGAAGCTCGCTTTAGAGTCCACTATAGACGCTGTTGTGAGGATCGAGAGATCCCTTAGGAGTATTAAGCAATACGCAGAGAAATTTGAGGAGTTAGAGGAGAGGACTAGGGAGAAAATTAAAGAATACGAAGAGAAGGCTGGAAAAATCGTTAAAGATCTCGACGAAGCCCTCAACGATAGAATGAAGATGATTCAAGACATCGAGAAACGCGTAGAGGAACTTGGGAATAAGATATTTGGGCTTGGTATTACGCTTACTGCTGGTGGTGTGGAGATCAGAACACTCACAGACCTATTAGGACGCGTGAAGCAATTAGAAGATAAGGTATCAAAGCTTGAAGAAAAACACGGAAAACTCGAAGAGAAAGTAGAGCTAATGGATAGGATGCTTCTAAGTGTGGCCACAGAGGTGGGGGAGACTAGCTGAATTCAGAAGGAAGATTGAAAACTTATTGAAGCTAGGTAGAAATAGGGGTTGAAAAGTTACACAAAATCTCTCCTAATTAAGTATTAAGCTTTAAAATTAAAAACTACATTTAGATCCCGCTAGTTCGTTGGAAAATTTAGAGCTAAGGAATAACCTCAAACCCCACTAAATCGGAGGCTTCCACCTCTCCTCGACTTTAGAGGACCGGTCAGACCACTAAATAGTTATTCTCGCCGGTATAAGATCCTTTAAAGCGGTACCCGGTATCACATGTAGGGTGGGTCATTTAAGGCATTTGTAACCACATAAACGAATGAACGTTCTAGGTTGTTTAATATATGCTGGTATTCATTCCTAGTTAATTCGATGCTTGGATACAAATCTCTTGACGCCTTAACCTCTATGTACTTCGGTGAGCCATCAGACATCTTGGACTCAATATCGTAACCCTTACCCCCCTCAGGCTCAGTCAATACGCGGGCGTCTCTGATACCGAGTACTTCCCTCTCATACTTTAGAGCAACTCTAATGCCTATATTCTCAACCAGCTCCCTAATCGTGTTCTCGTCAGTACCCACTTTTAGACCTCATAGGAATACTTTCCACTCAGCTATTCCATCCTTAGTAACGTCCTTGATGAATATGGGGGTCTACAAACTCCACGAGTTCAGAGCCCAAGAACCCTGCTTTAATCAATCTCTCAACATTCTCGTACGGTTCATACTCAGATGGTAGTAAAGCCTTCTGCAGTTCAATCCACTTACCACTCTTAGTTCTAATTACAAACCTCCTCTTTAATGAGATCCTCAGCACTTACTGCTTTCTTCTTCCATAGCTCCTTAAGCCTCTTAACTATCGCTATCTTTTCTTGATCACTAGCTAAGGGATCTCTAAGCCTCTTAACGAGCTCGGATGGTCCCAGTATCCGTTCTACTCTATAACAAGATCCACATATTTTTGAGCTACAATATTATCTTAAACCGGATTACTTGAGTAGGCGTATCAGCTTTCAATAATAGCGAAAATGCCATGAATAAAGGCCTAATATTGTCTCCCAAGCTTTTTCGTGTGCTGCGAGCTTGATACTAATATTCTGAAAAACAAACGCAGAAATTTAAAATACCAAAGGAGGCCGAAATTCAACTTCTCGAAAAGCGAAAATGATTGATCAAAGAGCTTCTCAGTTAACTATGTTTACTTCTAACAAATTTAATGAATTTGTTCAATAATCCTTTATAACTGTACAGACTTGACTTTTTAATGTTTCTTAAGTGAGCATAGTGTGTGAGGAACTCTCTTACAGCATTCTCGTCGAGATCACCTACTCCTAGGCCTCTTTCTTTGGCCCACTTTACAAAACTCTCAACAATGTTTTTTCTCCTATCGTTTTTACATATTTGTATAAATTCCTTAGATAGTGATTCTAAGTTTGTTGACGCAGTAACGGCCTCTCTTCCAATTTTCCAAGCGTCATAATATCTATGTAAGACCTCTCCTATGAAATCATCGGGTGCTCTACCTAGCTCCCTGGAGAACTCGTTGAGCCAGTCAACTAGGTATTTGGGAAGCCTAATTTTTACCTCTACGTCGTTCATAGCAATCCCTCAAATCTCTCTATCCTCTCTTCTACCTCCTTTCCAAATTTTAATACCTCGTTCCTAAGCTCGCTTGAACTATCTATGATCCTACTCAATGGTATTTCCCACCTCCTAGGCCTATATGATAAGTCTTTTAGTTCTGAGTGCCTATAAATTATGGTTTCAAAGAACGGGTTTCTATATACTTTATTGTAGATTGAAGAAGGCAATTGTTTAACGAACTTTACAAACCTATCCTCTAGAGCTTTAATTGTCTCCATTTTATATTTCCTAGTCACATTGACTACAGCTATACCCAACACTTTTAGCTCTTTCTTACTATTGACAATTACATCGGGTATAATTTCTTTAAATAATATTTTAACTCCAGCTAGAGATAGTTCCTCTAAGTTCGTGGGTACAATTAAGTAGTCTGCCGCATAAAGCCCCCATATTGTAGGAGGGAATAGTTCAGGAGGTGTATCACATATAACGTAGTCATAGTTTTTCGTTATGGCCGGTTCTCTCGTTACTCGCTTATATACAGCATTAGGGTCCCATGCGGGTATTTTACCCCTATAAACATTGAGTATATAATTTATACCAGATGGTACCAAACCTATTCCCTTCACTCTACTAGGCGCTATTTGTATTTCTCTTATTTTAAAGTGTTCTCCAGAGGCTAATTCAAGAACACCATTTGTTACATTTTCTATATCGCTTATTTTCAAGAATAGCGATGATAAATGGCTTTGAGGATCTAGATCCAAGAGTAAAACTTTGCGATCCCGGAGTACCAGTCCATATGCGAGAAGTGCTGTAAGCGTGGTTTTACCTGTACCCCCCTTTTGATTAGCTATTGTGATAACCTTGGGGGGCGTGAGGCTCCCCAAGTTTAAGCCCCTAGAACATTTTTATATTTCTATGCTCTTTCGTCCTACAATCAAGAACGACTTTAATTATTTGTAATTTTCCATGCATGGATCCTTTCTTTTTTTACTAACACTATGTGGTAGGTTTACCATTTACTTTCAGAAGTACTTATTCCACGGTTTACAGATGTTGGTGTTTTTACGCTAGAGCTAAGAGGAGTAATTATTAGTTGGGAAATATTAATGAGTTAAATCGTTTGAGAGTCCAAGATCCCTCAGGTCTACGCTCGGCAGAAAAGCTTCAAGGATCTATCATTATTTACTTACCCCCTAAAGCTATCAACTTCGATGCAACCTAATATATACTTAATGATACGAATTGCTACCCCATGGTTATAACATACGCTATTCACGTTTTCATAGGGTTCACATGATTGTTAGCGAGAGAATTTAATCTATAGCCCCTCTAGATATGTGAATGTACGTTCAAAGATTTACATAAGGGTCTACGTATAAGAGTGCTCGCGCGACTTAGAACTAAATCCTCGCCTCGTTTTTAACAACATCGCTGACTATAGCCGGGAATACTTTGAGGACGTCCTCTATTTTTGATATCTCGTCGTACATCCTCATTATCTCCTCCGACAACTTTGCGAAGATTAGAGCTATAAGAGAGTGATATCCAGAACTCGCTATAAGAAAGGTTTAAAAGAGTGGTACTTATCGATTTGCTAAGTTAATCTCTATGACAATTAAACCACTACAAGAACCTACTGAAGAGATATGAGGAAGTAAGGGTAATGACAATGTGTTGACGACGTGCTCTACTATGGATGTCACACTTCATAGCAGGGGATCTTAATGTTAATATGACCGACATTATGACTATTAATATTAATAACTATGGTAATAATTACGAGTACTGTGTCATGTATAGGTTTCTGTGTGGAGTATAGTGTGAGTAGTGTTATTGTGGTTGTCTCGAGGTTTAAGTCTCTCACCTGTGTTGTCTCTGTAGAGTGTTGTGTATGAGTTTATAGACATTAGCTTTAACGTGTACCTGTCTATACTGTCTCGGTGTGATATTGTTCTATACGCGTAGAGTGTTAGTGCTAATTTATACGTCTCATACCATCAACTCTACTTGTAGTAGGCGTCTGCAAACCCGGCTTCAACACTAATCATTAAACACCTAGACTAGACAACACTTCCACCATACAAATACTCTGGTTGTTCAGAACGTCACTTCCAGGTATAATACAGCCTACTCTAAGACCCCATTGAAGTCTACTTCAGCAATAACCGTTTCAGCTTTCTTAACCAAGTACACGGCTAGTGCTATAGGGACCTCTGAAGTCCTCTCTTGAGTATTAGCTATGACTACGTTAGTGTCGAGGTATATGCAGGTATTACTAGTCAACGCTCCCGACCTTCTACTAATAATTCGTTTAAGCCGTTGTGACTAAGCTTAAACCCCCTTCTTCAACTCCTTAACCCTCCTATACACGTCCTTTCAGGATTTAGCCTCTCTTAACCTCGACGAGGCCCTTCTCAATCAACATGTTGAACGTGTGGTTCCTACTTTTCGCAAATTCATATAGGTGTATTTGGTAATTTACTAGTGGGAGGGTGTCTCTACGAGTTTTGGGCTTGCGAGGGAGGTTCTTAACTATGCGAAGGAGGGGTTTGAGAATGCTTTGAAGTTAAATGACTTCTTCCTCTACAGG
>Ga0080004_1094909_pt1 | contig 10188 bp, 18 predicted proteins | sample WasSprMetagenome_FD_69207 | JGI IMG/M metagenome (GOLD analysis project Ga0080004, IMG submission 69207) | Sulfidic aquatic microbial communities from Washburn Spring, Yellowstone National Park, USA - WS (SPADES assembly) (version 2) | ecosystem: Environmental > Aquatic > Thermal springs > Hot...
TCTCGCCCTCTAGAGCCCTTCCCTTCATATGCCTCTGTCTAAGGCTAGTGATGGCCTCTTATAAACAATGGTAATACTGCGCCCGAGGGCCTTGAGCCCTGCCTCTCACATAAAACCAAAGAGTGCAGTTTCCTCGCCTCCATCATGCTCTTCCTCACGACTTCCTCTACCTCTTGCCTTCGCAAGAACTGTTTTTGGCGACGTCCAGGTCGCTTAGGCCGAAGAAGCGATTTAATGCGGCGATCCCTCTACCATGAGTTAGTGGTTCTCATCGCTAGGGCTTTGGATCGCGAGGACACGTCGAGGGGTTGATTGCTCCAGAAGGTCGTCACATCAATAAGCTTTAAAGTCCTTTTTCGACCAAACCTCTTTGGGGAATCGACTTGGAGGTCCTCGTTGGTGAAGTTGCTGGGGTATTGGTCAGGTCAAAGTATGCGATAGCGCTTACGGGGGCCGGGGTCTCGACCGAGTCAGGGATACCCGACTTCAGAGGTCCCTCGGGCGTATGGACCAAAGACCCCGAGGCCGAGAGGAGGGCCTACGAAGCTTACGGCCTCTTCTTGAGGGATCCGAGGGCCTTCTGGGAGGACTACTTATCGCGTCCCTCGATCCTTGGAGACCTCGAGAGGGCCCAGCCCAACCCCTCGCACTACGCTCTGGCCGAGCTTGAGGAAATGGGTGTACTGAAGTGCGTGATAACCCAAAACATAGACGGCCTGCATGAGAAGGCAGGAAGTAAGAACGTGGTGGAGTTCCACGGTAGCGCCTTTAAGCTGAGGTGCGTCGACTGCAACTCGAGGTACCCGAAGAGCGACTTCGACCTAATCTCCATGAAGGAAAGGGGGCAGTTACCACCCCTATGTAAGAAGTGCGGGGGCGTGCTGAAGCCCGACATCGTATACTTCACAGAGCCCATCCCTCAAGACGTCATAGCTAGGAGCTTGGAGGAGGTCAGGAAGTGCGACGTGATGCTGGTCTGCGGCACCTCCCTCGTCGTCTACCCAGCCGCCGAGCTCCCTCGACTCGCGAAGAGGAAGGTACCTCCGGCGACGGTGATCGAGGTAAACCTCGAACCAACTCCAGCCACCTTTGACGGAACCTCAGACTACTTCCTGCGGGGGAGGACCGGAGAGATATTGCCGAAAATAGTCGAGGCCGTGAAAAGGAAGCTGGCGAAGTGAGCTAAGTGTCGAAGACCTTAAATCACTAGGTTACGAAGACCTCTAGGACTTGATCGTTGTAAGCACTCAGTGACGGTCCATGACCATAACCCCTTACAACATATTAAACCACGAGCTGATAGGCCTGAGAGTCAAGGTGGTCAAGAGTACGCACCCGGGCTATGTCGGGATCGAGGGACTGGTGGTCGACGAGACCATGAAGACCATTAAGGTGATGGACGATGAAGGCAAGGTAAAGATCATTCCCAAGGGCTGTTGTAGTTTTAGGTTCAAGCTTCCTTCAGACGTCATAGTTGAGGTTGAGGGCAATTACCTCATCGGGAGGCCAGAGGACAGGGTAAAGCGGGTGGTAAAGAGGCGTTGGTGAGGGCTTCGGTTTTGAGCAAAAGTTTTTAAACGTCCTCTCCGTCCTTTCTCGCTCAGCGGTGATCAAAAGCCATGAGCAAGGCAGTGAGGACGAGGAACATAGGCATACCTGGCATCAAGCCCCCTGAGAGGACCTGTGAGGACCCTTGCTGTCCATACCATGGTACTCTTTCTGTCAGGGGCAAGATTTTGGAGGGCACAGTAGTCAGCACGAAGATGAAGTCCACGGCCACAATACTTCATGAGTACATAGTCTACGTGAAGAAGTACGAGAGGTACGAGAGGAGGAGGCGCAAGATCCACGCACATCTACCCTCTTGCCTCGACGTCAAAGTCGGTGATAAAGTCGTCATAGGGGAGTGCAGGCCCTTAGCCAAGACCGTGAGCTTCGTGGTCTTGGGCAAGCCCATCTCCTGAATTTTAATGCAAAGCTTTGGGCATAGGACTCGAAAGAATTAAGTTTTTATACCCCGCAAGGCTTTTTGAGTCCACAACGTCAACTGGGGATCTCAATGGCTAAGCGAGGGCCAAAAGTAGCTACAGGGATATCGTATAGGCCAAAGATTAGCCTAGCGGTCTTCCCAGGCTCTAGGATAAAGTGCACGGACAACAGCGGCGCTCAGGAGGTCGCGATGATAGGCGTCGTAAGGGGCAAGACTAGGCATAGGAGGCTCCCCGGGGCCAGCGTGGGCGACATGATAATGGCGTCGGTCAAGAAGGGGACCCCGGAGCTCAGGAAGCAGATAGTGAGGGCTATAGTTGTGAGGCAGAAGAAGCCGTTTAGGAGGCCCAATGGCCAGTGGGTCCAGTTCGAAGACAACGCAGTGGTCATAGTGGCAGAGGACGGTACTCCGAAGGGGACGGAGATAAGGGGGCCAATCGCCCGCGAAGCAGCCGAGAGGTGGCCGAGGCTGGCGGCTCTAGCAACTTTAATAGTGTGAGGTGGCCCTATGCGCATGAAGACGAAGCAGCCGAGGAGACAAAGGCGTTTCTTGTACCAGGCCCCAAATCACATCAGGCACAAGCTCATGTCAGCGCATTTATCTGAAGAGCTCAAGAAGCAATACCCCTTTAGGTCCTTGCCCGTGAGGACCGGCGACGTGGTCACGGTCATGAGAGGGGATCACAAGGGCCACACAGGCAAGGTAATAAGGCTGGATCACGAGAAGTACAGGATCTACATCGAGGGGTTAGTTAGGAAGAAAGCCGATGGCTCTGAAGTCCCCATACCAGTCCACCCCTCGAAGGTTCAGATAATAAAGCTAAACTTAGACGATGAGTGGAGGAAGAAAATCGTCGAGAGGAGGATGGCAGCTAAGGCAACTGCGTGATCTAGGTGAGCTCATATGACGAAGAAGTCTGCATCGAAGGGCCTGAAGCGCTATGCCATGCCGGCTTGGTGGCCAGTTCCGGTAAAGGAGTACGTGTGGGCCCCAAGGCCGTCGCCAGGCCCTCACTCCCTCGAGAAGTCAATCCCCCTTCTCATAGTGTTGAGGGACGTGCTCAAGTTGGCGGAATCCGCGAGGGAGGCCAAATACATCTTGAGGTCGGGGGCCGTCAAGGTTGACGGCGTCGTGAGGAAGGACTATAGGTTCCCCGTGGGCCTTATGGACGTGATAGAGATAGAAAAGGAGAACTTAATCTTTAGGTTGCTCCCCAGACCGGGTAGGCTCTTAGACCTAGTGCCCATACCAGAGCACGAAAAGCACTTCAAGCTCTGTAGGGTAGAGGGCAAGACCACGGTCAAAGGGGGCAACGTACAGCTCAACCTTCACGATGGGAGTAATATCTTGATCAAGGTGTCAAATCCTCGGAATCCGATCGAGGACGTCTACAAGACGTTCGACGTCGTTAAGATATCGCTCCCGGACCGCAAGATCGTAGAGCACTACCCATTCGAACCGGGCAACTTGGCGCTGGTCATAGGTGGGAGGAAGGTCGGTAGCACGGGCAAGATCGTCGAAGTAAAAGGAGGGCCCATGAGGGAGTACAAGATCGTGACGCTTGAGCAGGGAGGCGAGAGGTTCGACGTGGGGTACTTGACGGTGTTCGTGATAGGGAGGGACTCCCCAGCAATAACACTGGGGTGAGAAGCCATGGAGGAACACCAGAACCCAATGAAGAAGCTCAAGATAGCCAAGGTAGTTGTAAACATGGCCGTGGGGGCCTCTGGCGAAAAGCTGGCCAAGGCAGCTCAAGTCTTGGAACAGCTCACGGGACAAAAGCCCAGCCTCAGGAAGGCCAAGAAGACCATTAAGGAATTTGGGATAAAAAAGGGGGAGAGCATAGCCTGCGTCGTCACGCTGACGAAGGACAGGGCCGTAGAGTTCTTGAAGAGGGCACTCGCGGCTGTGGACTTCAAGATCAAGAAGTCCTCGTTCGACGAGTTCGGCAACTTCTCATTTGGGATAAAGGAACACATATCGTTGCCAGGGGTGAAGTACGACCCCGCGCTGGGGATATTCGGGTTTGATGTCTGCGTGACCATTGAGAGGCCCGGATATCGGGTAATGAGAAGGCGGAGAAAGAGGTCAAGTGTCGGTAAAGACCATAGGGTGACGAGGGAGGAAGGCATGAAGTTCGTTGAGGAGGTCCTCGGAGTCAAGATCACGTGAAGTCGTGAGGTGAGTTGGTTGGGCAAGTACAGGCCGCCTAAAGAGAGGAAATTCGGCAAGGGCAGTAGGCGATGCAGGATTTGCGGCACTCACGAGGCTCTAATCCGCAAGTATGGGCTCATGATCTGCAGGCGGTGCTTTAGAGAGGTAGCGCTCAAGCTCGGCTTCAAGAAGTACATGTAGGGGTGAGCATTCATGGTAATGAACGACACGCTTGCCAATGCCTTGACGACGATAAAGAACTGCGAGATGAGGGCCAAGGGAGAGGCGCTCATAATGCCAGCTTCGAAGCTTATAGCCAACGTCTTGAGGCTCTTGCTCAAGCACGGCTACATAGGCAACTTTGAGTACATAGACGACGGCAGGTTCGGAAAGATAAGGGTTCAACTATTGGGCAGGATAAACGACTGCGGAGTCATAAAACCGAGGTTCCCCGTCAAGAAAAACGAGTTCGAGAAATGGGAGAAGAGGTATCTGCCATCTCCTGACGTTGGGTTACTCATAATCTCAACGTCCAAGGGAGTTATGACTCATAGAGAGGCTAAAGAGCTTGGCATAGGAGGGGTCCTACTCGCCTACGTTTACTGACCATTAGCGCGAGGTGTTGGAAATGAAGATGCTCTACGAGCCCTATATCATTGAGAGGATAGCCATACCGCCGGAAGTGGACGTGAAGATTGAAGAGCCTGCGAAGGTAACGGTCAGCGGCCCTAAGGGGACGTTAACTAAGGACTTTTCACACGCCAAGGTCTATATCAGGAGAGACGACTCAAACGTCTTAGTGGAATCTTACATAAAGGGCAGGCGAGGGAAGAGCGTTTGCATGACCATAGCATCCCACATCAGGAACATGATCAAGGGCGTCACGGAAGGCTTCGTGTACAAGCTCAAGATAGTTTACTCCCATTTCCCCATGAGCGTTAAGGTGGAGAGAGACAAGGTCATAGTAGAGAACTTCATGGGCGAGAAGTCCAAAAGGGTGGCCAAGATAGTTGGCAACGTGAAGGTCCAGGTTAAGGGGGATGACGTGATAGTTGAGGGCATAGACATAGAGCAGGTGGCCCAGACCGCGGCCAACATCGAGCAGGCGACTAAAATAAAGGGTTATGACCCTCGAATTTTCATGGACGGGATATACATATACGAGCGCAAGGGTAAGAGCATGGTGTAAGTGCGGCTGAATCTAAAAGTTTTTAAGTCGACCATATGGTGAGGTGGTAAGCTCGGGGGTTCATCGCTTTGAGCAACATTACTAAGAGGCTATTGAGGTTAAGACTGAAGATGAATAGAATGAGAGTGAAGTTCAGGAGGCTGAACACCTTGAAGCTAAAGAGGGTCGATGAGGAGAGCTGGAGGAGGCCTAGGGGAATAGACAATAAGATAAAGTGGTCGAGGAAGGGCTATCCGCCCCTCGTCAGGATCGGCTATCGCAGTCCCAAGGCTGTTAGGGGGTTGCACCCTTCTGGCCTGGTCGAGGTCTTGGTTCGAAGGCCCCAAGATCTAGAGGGCCTAGACCCAAGGAAGTACTGCGTTAAGATAGCTCACGCCGTTGGGAGGAGGAAGAGGCTTCAGATAATTGAGAAGGCCAAGAGCATGGGGCTAAGGGTTCTCAACGCGGTTGGTGTTGAGACATGAACTTGAGCATCGTTAGGAGGCTGGCAGCTGAGGTCTTGGGAGTAGGAGAGAGCAGGGTCTACATAGATCCCTCTAAGCTCGATGAGGCCGCCTCGGCCATAACCAAGGAAGACGTTAGGAAGCTGATTGAAAAAGGCGTGATAGCCGCTAAGCCCGTCAGGGGGACGAGCAGGGCGAGGGCTAAGCTCAGGCACCTCAAGAAGCGCAGGGGCTTGAGGAGGGGTGAGGGCTCTCGTAAGGGCTCCGTGGCCGACTTGGAGAGAAAGCTTTGGATCGCAAGGGTGAGGGCCCTTCGAAGATATCTAAGGATGTTGAGGAATAGGAGGCTGATCGATAAGAAGGCCTACAGAAGGCTGTATAGGCTAGTCAAGGGAGGAGTTTTCCAAAGCAGAGCCCACCTGAAGGAATACATAAAACAACAGGGCCTCCTGAGGAGGGTATGAGTTGGTTAAGAGGAAGGTCATAAGGCGGGTGCCCTTCAAGAGGAGGAGGAAGGGATTAACGGACTACAGGACGAGAATGAAGATGCTCCTCTCGGGCAAACCATTGCTAGTCGTCAGGAAGACAAATACTCAAGTGATCGTTCAAGTGGTGAAGCCTGAAGTCAAGGGCGACAGGGTCCTAGCCCAAGCTACTGGTAGGGAGCTGAGGACCAAGTTCGGCTGGCCAGCCTCAGGCAAAAATACACCTGCAGCGTACCTAGTCGGCTACTTGGCGGGCCTCAGGGCTCTGAAGGCTGGCGTAAAAGAGGCGATCCTGTACATAGGCCTGCACAGGGCGGTGAAGGGCGCTAGAGTCTTCGCTGCCCTCAAGGGGGCGCTAGACGCAGGGCTCAAGGTCCCTCACAGCTCCGAAATACTTCCCTCCGAGGAACGGATCAAGGGCCTCCACATAGCCAAGCACGCAAAAATGCTCAAGGACACGGATCCAACAGCTTTCGAGAGGCAGTTCTCCGCCTATCTTAAGTCCGGCTTTGATCCGGAAAAGATTGTTGAGGTCTTCGAGGAGATCAAGAAGAAGATAGAGCAAGCAGTGCGTCTACAGGTAGCTGAATAGCGAAGGGCATGCCATAGGTTTTAAAGGAAAGGTTAAAATAATCCCCTCAACGTGTAGGTTTCTTACTATGCCGACATAATATGCGTTAGAGGATGGTGAAGATGTCCTCGCTCGACGCTTGGGCCCCGACGACGTATGTAGGGAGGTTGGTGAAGGAGGGCAAGATAACAAGCATAGACGAGATCTTCGCCAACAACTTGACAATAAAGGAGCCGGAGATAGTAGACGCGCTGTTGCCCGACCTGAAGCATGAAGTGATCGACGTTAAGATAGTCCAGAGACAGACGGATATCGCCTAGCTGAGCGCTAGGCGACCGTAAGCTGGCGAGATCTCGAGGTTCAAAGTAGTGGTGGCCGTAGGCAACGAAGCAGGCTACGTTGGGTTAGGCTTCGCCAAGGCCAAGCAGATGAGGGAGGCCATAGACAAGGCAATAGTGGAGGCCAAGCTTAACATAATCCCTGTCAGGCTCGGTTGCGGAAGTTGGGAGTGCAGGTGCGGTAGGCCGCACAGCGTGCCAATAAGGACTTGGGGCAAGGCGGGAAGTCTAGAGATGACCCTGATACCAGCGCCTCGAGGCACGGGCTTGGTGGCTGGCGACACGGCCAAGATAGTCCTCAGGCTTGCCGGAGTCAAGGACGTCTGGACCTTCACAAAGGGTGAGACGAGGACTAAAGAGAACATGGCGAAGGCTACTCTCGAGGCCCTCAGGAACACTCTAGCCTTCAAGTCCGTAAAGGACTGGGCGAGAACATGACCGAGAAGTTCTACGCGGTTATAAGGCTCAGGGGCCGGGTAGGAGTACCTCCTGACATAAAGCTGACATTGCGCTCGCTGAAGCTCACGAGGAGGAACCACTGTACAATTGTAAAAGTGACCCCCTCAATTGAGGGGATGCTGAAGAAGGCGGCGGGCTACATAACGTACGGAGAGGTAAGCGAGGAAGCCCTAGCCGCCCTGCTAGAGAAGAGAGGCCGATTAAAGGGCGACGAACGCCTGACGCTTGACTACGTAAAGAAGTTGGGCTTCGAAAGCTTCAAGGACTTGGCCAAGGCGATCCTTGAGGGCAAGGCGAGCTTACGTGGCATACCCGGCTTAAAGCTCGTCTTCAGGTTGCACCCGCCGTCCGGAGGATTTAAGGGGTCCATAAAGAAACCAATAGAACAAGGGGGGGAGCTCGGCTACAGAGGAGCTCAAATAAACGAGCTTTTGATGAAAATGATATAGTCGAGCTAGGCTAGCAAAGACTCGAGGATCTTTTTACGCTCGGAGGAAGGAACCCTTAAGCGCTCTAAGGCTTCTTGCACCAAGCTCAATAACTTGCACTTGGCACTGATGAGGGCCCTCTCCTTTGCCCTGACCTCTTGGAGCTCCTTGTCTATCGCACGAATCGCGTCTCTTACCTCAGACAGGACCCCGTAGAGCTCCTCGCTGAGCACCCCCCTCTCGATGAACTCTAAGACGCTCCTCAGGTGATCCGGAACTTCGTCGGTGACGTCGTGAACCTCTATTTCGCTGTAACCTCTGAACAAATTTATCGATAACGATATGGGCCTGACGAGTTCGTAGTACTTTCTCGAGGGTCCTAGGGAGCCAATTTTGACTTCGTAAGCCCTTATCAGCCCCGCGCGTATCAAGACGTTTATATGCTTTAATATAGCCTGCTGACTGACGTTGAGCTCTCTCGACAGCTGGAGCAAGTACTTCGGCTCCTTGGCCAAGAGCTCCAATATCTTCCTGCGTGTCTCGTTTCCTAATACCTCCAGCAGATCAAGCGTTCGTCGAGCCACAGCGCCTCACCTCCGCGGTCGTGGCCTAGACGCTATTAGAGAATAGTGGTGAGAAAGATTTAAATATTTCTAACCTTAGGTTACTAACTCGAGGTGAGAAAGTATGTGGAGGCCTAAGAGGTTTTCGAGAATATTCGACGAAATCGAGAGGGCCTTCGAAGAGATAGATGAGATGATAGACAGGATGTTTAGAACCTTCACCAAAATGCCCAGAGAGACCGCTGAGGTCACCGTCGAGGGGCCCTACTTCTACGGCTTCAGCATAACCATAGGACCAGACGGCAGGCCGATAATACAGGAGTTCGGCAACGTCAGACCGTCTCGCTGGGGCATCGAGAGAAGCGACGTTAGGAGGCCTTACGTAGAGACCCACGTAGACTCGAAGGCCGGGGTGCTCAAGGTGGTGGCGGAGCTGCCGGGCGTGGACAAGGAGTCGATTAAGGTGAACGCCTCCGAGGACGTAGTGACCATAAGGGCTGAGCAAGGAGACAGGAAGTACTATGCCGACGTGAAGTTGCCAGCAAAGGTCGACCCGACGTCCGCCAAGGCCAGCTACAGGAATGGCGTTCTAGAGGTCACGCTGAAGCTCAAGGAGAAGGTGGAGGAAGAGAAGGGCTACGAGGTCAAAGTCGAGTAAGCCCTTGTTTTTCTCTTCACTTCTTTACTACGGAGGTCGTGATCCATGACGAATAAAGCTTCTCCATCCATTACCTTGAGGGTCGCAGAGGCTAGGGCTAGGGACGTGGGCAGGGGCATAGCTAGGGTGGACCCCGCCGTAATGTCTCAGCTGGGCGTGAGCACGGGCGACGTCATAGAGATAATAGGCAAGAGGAAGACCGTAGCAATATGCTGGCCTGGCTACCCCGAGGACTACGGCAAGGGGATCGTAAGGATCGACGGCTACATAAGGAGGAACGCTGGCGTCGGTATAGACGACAAGGTCACGATAAAGCTTGCAACGGCTAAGAACGCCGAGAGAGTAATGCTTGCTCCCACGGAGCCCCTTAGGCTGGTGGGTGCCGAGGACTACATAAGGCAGTTGCTCGAGGGTAGGGCGGTCACTAAGGGAGACTACGTGCCCGTGGGCATCATGGGGAGGACCATAGACTTCATAGTGACGTCTATTCATCCGCCCGTTGACGCCGTCATAGTGGGACCCGAGACCCAAGTAGTGCTGAGCGAGAAGGTCGAGAAGGTTCCTCGAGAGATACCCAGGGTGACCTACGAGGACATCGGAGGCCTCAAGGAGGCGATCCAGAAGATTAGGGAGATGGTCGAGCTGCCCCTCAAGCACCCGGAGCTCTTTGAGAGGCTGGGCATAGAGCCGCCGAAGGGGGTCCTCCTGTACGGCCCTCCCGGTTGCGGGAAGACCCTGCTGGCCAAGGCCGTCGCCAACGAGACGAACGCCCACTTCATAAGCATAAGCGGCCCCGAGATAATGAGCAAGTTCTACGGGGAGAGTGAGCAGAGGCTGAGGGAGATATTCGAGGAGGCGAAGAAGAACGCCCCTTCGATAATATTCATAGACGAGATAGACGCGATAGCCC
>Ga0080004_1140087_pt1 | contig 10188 bp, 13 predicted proteins | sample WasSprMetagenome_FD_69207 | JGI IMG/M metagenome (GOLD analysis project Ga0080004, IMG submission 69207) | Sulfidic aquatic microbial communities from Washburn Spring, Yellowstone National Park, USA - WS (SPADES assembly) (version 2) | ecosystem: Environmental > Aquatic > Thermal springs > Hot...
CCAAACCTCTACGCCGCATTCGCCGTAGCTCTTTTCAGGCTGACTGCGGCGGCGCCAAAACTACAAAACCCCCTAGCACTTACCACAGAAGAAAAAAGAAACTTTCAAACGAGATAGCAGAAACAGCAGAAATAATGACAAAGATAGCCGCATCGAAGCAATAAGGGCACCTTACCGATGGCAGAGCCCATGTCCCAGGTGCACGCCGCCGTAGCAACCGCCCTTAACGCGGCGGCCACGCTAACCGCCGAAATAGCCCTACAAGCCGTGAAGGCCCTCATAGGCATTACGCCGCGTCAAGTGAGGATAGAGGAGGACCCCGACTGGGGGCCCACCTACATCATCACGCTAGACGCAAAGGCCAGCGAGGCGCTCAGGGTAAACCTAGAGCTCCAAAGGACGCTCCCCAGGTTGCCCGTCGTGGTCGAGCGGACAGGCCCCACCGACATCAGCAACGACGAGCTCCTAGAGCGGCTCGTCGAAATAGCACACGCCGGGGGGTTCAGAGCAAGGGCGACGGGAGGCATCGACGTCGTGAAGGAAGTTTCCCAACAGAGAGACTGGTGGCCTATCTAGACACCAACCTCCTCCTCAGCGGCTACATAAAGTCGCAGGCCTAGGTGGACGCCCTTAGGCGCGCCGCGGAAGAGGTGCTCCGCCTAGCCGCGCCGATGCGCGTGTTGGCCAAAGCTGTGGGATACGCCGTGGCCAGAAAACTCGGCATAGAGGTAGACGAAGAGAAGGCAATAGTCCTAGGAATACAATGGCTAAACACGCTGAAATTAATATTAATAAGGGGAGGTGCTGAAACATAATGAGTTTCTTTAGGAAATTCTTTGTGCCTTTGCTTTCCAAGCTTGGTTTTTATGAGCTTAGGTACTTTGCGTATTCCAAGGTAGTGATTAGGTTCGTGGTTCTTCTAAGGCCTAAGTTAAGGAGGTTTTTATGCCTTGATATTGGATGCTCAAATGGTGCCTTTACTAGGATGTTATCGGGAATCTGTGATGAAGTCATTGGGATGGATATAAATTTTCACAGTGATTGGACTAAGAATGACCAAGCCGGAGTAGACTTCGTAGTTGCAGATGCCAGAAGAATTCCAATACGTTCAAGAAGTGTTAATTTAGTGATTGCTTTTTCATTGCTGGAGCATGTACCAATGTGGAGCAGAGTTATTGAGCAGATTTCACGGGTACTAGACAAGGGTTTAGTCGTTATCCAAATACCAAATTTACGCTTTATCATAGAGCCCCATACTTATTTCCCACTGTTGGCTTATTTACCTAAAAGAATTAGAGACGTAATTATCCAGGTTAATTGCCCTGGCTGTGGCAGTTTAGAATTTGACTGCTCACCGAATAATGTCATTAGTGCATTAAATAAATACAGATTAACTCCACTAGGGATATATGCTCATTGGCATGCTGGACATAAACAATTATTACCCAGGAATATAGTTCCACCCCCATCATACTTCATAGTAGCATTAAAATTGTAATATGGGATACAAATGAAAGTTAGTAATAATACTATTATGTTGAGCAACTATGAAGAGACCCCCCATTAGTGTTGTTGTAACAGCATATAATAGGAAAGAGTTCATCAAGGATGCTGTTAAGAGTTTTAATAACTCCGCGTTGCCCGAGGGAGAGTATGAACTTCGAGTTTCTAGCACTAGCGCTGTGGCATTAGAATGATTAGCAATCCAGTGAGTCGCTTCGAGAGAGCTGTAAATAACACTGTTAGACATGCCTTGACCAGGCACATGCCGGCTACTTTAGCTAAGGAATTAGGGCTAGGTAAATATTTTAAATATGACGAAGCAATCATCATTGGCGGTATTTATGGGAATTGGGATAAACGGCTAAGTAGAGTATCATTAACTTATTGGGTTGCAAGTCTATAACTTGCATTGGTCTGGTTATATTAGTTTGACGTATTTAGTGAGTCCTTGGCTCGCTAAGAGAGTAGTATATTTATATTACACTTGTGCCGATAATATGAACGGTTGCCGGAAGATGCGGCACCCGGATCTACGCCATTTGTCGCACAGACCGCCGCCGATGGCGGCCCTCGCCACAACGAACGAGATGGGAAGGCCCCCGCAGTAAGGTCTCCGCCAACGCCGTGAACCCCCTAGCCGTTGCCCTGACCCTTGCCGCAGTCCACTTCGGCGCGCCGCTGGCGTATTACGTGGAGGCCAAGAGATGGCTGAAGAGGCCCTGGGACGTGAAGAGAGACCTTCAACACACGCCCACGGTCACAGTCGCCATACTCACCTACAACGAGGCCAAACACGTCGAGGACAAACTGGAGGACATCTACAGACAGGGCTATCCCCGCGACAGAGTCGAGATTATCGTCGTCGACTCGGCCAGCACCGACGGCACGGCGGAGAAGGCCAGGTGGCGGACAGCCGCGCACTGTGTTCTTAAACAATATAATAGACAGGTAGTCAATGCTTTACATGTCCTCTCAAATTAGAGTTATCTTATTTAGGTAGCCGTAAAGGTGTTTCGAAAATGAAGAATAAGCATCTTCATCAATCCGGAGGTTCTGCTAGATATATTACAACCAGAATAAAGTTCGATGATGAGAAATAATAAGATCGCCGTAGTAATCCCTGGAGCGATAGGAGGAGTTAAACAAACTATTGAAAAACTCATAAAAGGACTTAAATTGGAGGGTTTCTACGTCGAGCCCATAACGCTACATGGTAATAATCTTGTAGATAAAACTGTTTCTGATCTTAGAAATATTAATGCTTTGAGAAGATTCGATAGCGTTATTTACATGGGATCTATACCTTGGCCCAGCCACCTATTTATCGATAATCACGTGAAAACTATTCTATTTGTTCACGGATTCGTAAAAGACGAGCTTCTTAATGCAATTAAGCATGAAAAATTACGTACTAAGATGGGGGCTGTTTATCTATTTGGTCTCTGGGATTTTTTCATGGCTACGAATAGAATTGACGCATTTATATGTCGCTGTTTCACATCGTGTGAAGTAAATGGGATAAAGAAGAATTATATTCTTTTACCAGAGTTTGTTTTCTCTGATGAAATAAAATTTTTCAAGGAGTTTATTAGAAAACATAGTGATGAACAAAAAGACGACCGCCCTCATCCAATAGTGAGAATTGCAACATATACTTCTTATGCTGAATCACCTAGATTACTAAAACCACGGCATCTCGAATACCTTGCTAAACTCGTTAGTAAACACGTGGATAGGAGAATAGAGTTATCGGTTATTGATCCTAGAAGAGAAAGCGGTATCGTGAGAATGGGGGAAAATCTCATAATCAAATATATTAAGCCTATGCCCAAGGAAGAATTCTACAAATTCATTATAAACACAGATCTATTTATAGAGTTATGCATTGACGAAGAACTTAGAAATACCAGTATAGAAGTAGCATTACTCGAAACACCGATTGCTAAGTTAACTCATCCCAAATATATAAATAGACAAGATTACGGCAAAGATGATCTCATTCAAGAGTATTCATTCAAGAAACTTGTTGAAAGACTTGTCGACTACTTAAATAATATTGAGTACTATAGACCATACTATGCAAAAAAACTCAAAACCTTTATCCTAGAACATAGGACGTGGAATGTAGTTAAAAAACCTTTAATAATGCATATCCTTGCTGAGATTTAATGAATGAGATATATGAGAGGTACTTGGAATTACATTTCAAAAGACTTAATATTCCCTCGAGAGAAGCTTTTGAATATATGGCCCAATGTTACCGAGACTGGTATGGCCCCTATCTTCCAAAGAATAGAGATGCAAGGATTCTTGATTTTGGATGTGGTATGGGGCATTTTCTGTATTTTCTAAAGAAGATGGGTTATAGCAACTTCATTGGCATCGATATAAGTTCTCAACAAGTTGATTTTGTAAGGAAGTATATTACTAACAACGTTATCTTAGCAGATGGTTTTGATTTTCTAAAGGAGTCTTTAAGAGAGGGGGATTGGTTCGATGTAATAATCTTAAACGATGTAATAGAACACATTCCCAAAGTAAAGACGCTTGAGCTCCTTAAACTAATATTTAACGCTCTAAAACCTGGTGGTAAGGTATTCATTAAAACAGATAATATGGGGAATCCTTTTAATCTAAGGGGTAGATACATGGATTTTACCCACGAGACTGGATTTACGGAACATAGTCTTTACCAAGTTTTATACGTAGCTGGGTTTAGAAAAATCTTTATATTTGGAGCTAGAGAACCTTGTGGAAGAGGAGTCAAAGCAAGGATCGTGAGGTTAATGAACAGCTCTTCTCACATTTTTTTGAGATCATTATTTCGCGTTCTCTTAATTCCTCCACCCAAAATTCTAGATAAAAATATTATAGCCATAGGTGAGAAGCCCTAGTGAATAATATGAGTTATCGTGAGGGAAAAGAAAGCGAGTAGTTTATGAGGAATTATTAGGTGTTCCAGAAAATTTAAGGATAAATACTTATAAATGAGATAAAACTCGACAGGGCTAATGAGGTGTAAAGAAAGCACCAACTGAGTGATATCAATGGTTTTCCTTCTTAGATTTGATGATATATGTCCTACTATGAATTGGAGGATATGGCTTGAAGTAGATGAATTACTTTTGGAACGAAATATCAAGCCCATATTAGCTGTGATACCCGATAATAAAAATCAGGCCTTCCTCATAGAGAAGGAGAAAGAGGATTTCTGGAGTTACGTAAAGAAGAGGCAGAAAATCGGCTGGATTATCGGAGTCCACGGATATCAGCATCTATGCGTCACTAGAAATAGAGGTATATTAGGCATTAACTCCTGTAGCGAGTTTGCTGGTCTCGGCGAGGAGGAGCAAGAAGATAAAATAGTTAAATCACTTGAGATCTTTAGAGCCAACAATGTTAAACCAGACTTGTTCATCGCGCCATATCACACATTCGATTACACAACCCTACACGTATTGAGAAAACACGGTATAAATGTGATCTCTGATGGGTTCTCTCTTTATCCTTTTGTTCCCCATGGCGTCTTATGGATTCCACAGCAACTATGGTGGTTCCCCAAGAAAACGTTACCTATAGGGGTGTGGACAATACTTTTCCATCACAACTTCTGGAGGGAAAGCACATTGAAGCAATTCAAGGCCGATCTAGAGAAATTCCATAATAAGATTGTGGATGCTGTAGGCATTATTACTCATTACAAAAATAGAAAGAAATCTTTAATCGATAAAGTATTTGAATATTTTTATAAAAAAGCATTAATTAAACCAGGCTGAATAAATTGCGGATTGTTATCCTTGTTTCTCTGTTTCCCCCAAAATGGTTGGCTGGCACAGAGATAGCCACATATAATATCGCAAAGTATTTGGCTAGAAGAGGACATGAAGTGCACGTGATTACCTCATGGGATGAGGGGTTGCCTGAAGAGAGCTTTGAGGAAGGATTTTATGTGCACCGTATACGTGTTTACAGGTTGAAAATTGGAGGTTATACCTTACATGTGCTAAAAGAACTGTTGTTAATAAAGGGGCTGAGTCCCGATATTGTACATGCACAGAGTATAATGAGGGGAACAGCCTGCGTTCTAGCTAGGAAATTATTTGGCATACCCTGTGTTGTCATGGGGCGAGGCTCCGATGTGTATTTGCCTTGGAGATTTAAGAAAGTAATATCTAAGTTAGTGCTGGGAAACGCTGATGCCTTAATTGCTTTAACAGAGCACATGAAGCAAAAGATGATTGAGCTACTTGGTAGGGAAAGATGCGATATATTTGTTATACCGAACGGCATAGATGACAAGTTCTTTAGTGGCTACTTGAGAAAACAAAGCCCCGCAACCTTAGAGCCGGTGAACAACAAGAAAAAAGTAATATTATATGTTGGCAGGTTGGAGCCTGTGAAAGGAGTTAGATACTTGGTTCAGGCCGTTAAGATTCTAATAGATAAAGGTCTTAGAAATATAAAGTTGTTAATCGTAGGAGATGGCTCGGAGAAAAGATACTTAGAAGAACTCGTTAAAAAACTGGGCTTAGAGGACTACATAGTATTTGTTGGTAGAGTACCTCATGATAAGATCCCAGAGTATATGGCGTCAGCAGATTTATTCGTCTTACCCTCATTGTCCGAGGGGTTTCCAATTGTTACTGTAGAGGCAATGGCCATGGGTCTTCCGATAATTGCTAGTAGAGTAGGTGGTTTGCCGTGGATTATTAGGGATGGTGAAAATGGCTTCTTGGTGGAACCCCGTAATCCGCGCGACATAGCCGAGAAAATTACACTTCTCTTGACTAACGATGACTTAAGGGCTTATATGTCTAAGCGTAATATAGAGGAAGCGACGAAATACAGTTGGAAGAAAATAGTTGAAAAACTAGAGAAAGTATATATGCATATTATTAGTAGGAATCATAACTCTGGTAGAAGGCAAGATTTAAATGAACTATATCGAGGTCTCTAATTTCTATTTTTGAGGCAATAAAACATCCTTCTTAAATATTGTATAAATATTATATAAGTGGTGTTGCCTGTGTCCAATGTGGGAGTTGTTGGTGGTGGCTATATTGGTGGCTATATTGCGAGAGAGCTTTCGAAGAAGTATGATGTAAAGATCGTTGATGTAAGGGAGCCTGCTTGGAATATGAAGGACTATAATGTATCTTTCTGTAGGTGTGATATCAGGACATTTGAGTGTGTGCAGGAGTGTCTGAAAGACGCCGATGTGGTAATTCATACTGCTATTATACAGATTCCTATGATTAACGAGGAAAAGAGGTTGGGCTTTGAGGTAAACTACGTTGGTACTATGAACGTCTGTGAAGCTGTTTACAGGAGTCCAAAGGCTAGGGGTCTTATATTAACTGGATCTTGGCACGTCTTCGGGGAGTCTGGTCTTGCTGGTGTAGTTGATGAATCTTTTGGTTACAGACCCGATAAAGTAGAGGATAGAGCTAGGCTATATGTGTTCTCTAAGATTGCACAGGAAGTTATCACACGCTATTACGATGAGATGAGTGACAAGATTTACGGAGTCGTAAGGCTAGGTACAGTCTTAGGGGAGGGCATGCCTGAAAAGACTGCAGCCAATATCTTCATTGAGAGAGGACTGAGAGGTGAGTCATTGACTCCGTTCAAACACAGCATGTATAGACCAATGCTCTATGTCGATGTGAGAGATGTGGTGAGATCCTTCGATATATATGTAAATAAAATTTTGAATAACGAAGTTGAGAAGCATGGCAGTAGCCTGGGTAGAGTACTTAACCTGGTATACCCAGAGCCTATAACAATACTCGAGCTCGCTGAAATAGTTAGAGACACCATTGCCAAGCTCACAAATGGCGAAATAGTCCCAAAGATAGAAATAGTGGATCAAGGCCTACAACCACTCTTCACAGAAGACTCTAAATATAAATTTAAAGTGGATATATCAAAAACCATGAAGTTCTTAGGCATAGAAAAGCTCATAGAGCCGAGGAAAAGCATAGAGGATCTTGTGAGGCTCAGGCTTCGATATAGAATGTAACGTTCTAGGCACGTTCGCTACTTGAGAGAACAATTAAATCCCTCTTAAGGTCCTACTAATGGGTGGCATATTCGGATGTTTTGGTAATAAATGCAATGATATTTATTCAGAACTTGAGACATCATTAGATAAAAGTAGAGGCGATACATTACGCGTAATACGAGGGCGAAATTATGTTATGGGTATTCAAGATCATCATTTTATTGATGCTGATACTAGAGGTTATGAGGGTGATAAAGTCGCAATAACTTTTTTCAGCGATACAGCAAAACTGGATTTCCGATCAATAGAGAGCTACTATTTAAATAACGGATTTAAAGGATTGACTCTCATACTGCTTCAATCAGTAAATGCGGACTATGCTTTAACACTATTTGATCTTGGGAAGAAAAGAGCTTTCTTAATGTGTGATCCTATTGGTATTAGAAGATTGTACTATACCGTAATAGACAACGCTCTTATTTACTCATCATCATTAAAACACCTGGTTAGTCTTCTTAAATATAATTTATTTAAAGACATGGATAGCTACATTGATACCCAAGCACTTAGAGTATACTTGGCTTATGGGGTATTACCAATAGATTTAACCCTAATTAAATATATATACAAGTTACAGATGGATAAGGTTGTTTCTTTTGATGTAGTCAACTCTAAACTTACGGAGTTCACAATAGCTACTCAGGTTGAGAGTTACTCTGGGGTTATGGAAGAAGAACTAATTAAGAGAACGTATGAGCTTCTTCAAACATCGATAAAAGAGAGAGCTGAGAGTTCCAATGCAATACTTCTTAGTGGAGGTATAGACTCTGGTTTGGTTGCCTCTATTCTTACAAGTACGTGTCCTCATTGCCAAAATGTTGCTGTAAACGTATACTATGGTTCCTATAGTGAGCGTGAAAACGCACGGAAAATCTCACAATATTTAGGGATAAAGTTAATTGAAAAGGGGGCTTCCTTAGATTCGTCAGAACTGTCTAAGTTGCTTAATGAAGCTGTAAAATTTCTTGATGAGCCTAATGCGAGGGGCAACTTCATTGGACGTTATTATGCTCTACAGGGGCTTCAAAAATATGCGGGCACGGCATTCTTGGGTGAAGGTGCCGATGAATTATTCTTGGGTTACAGGCCTAGTTATTGGTACTGGTACCGACAACCTACTGTAGTCTTAGCATCGCTTCCTTTTGTAAAGATGTTAATTAAAATTATTGGCAGTAACGTTGTCAGAAAAGTAAACATGCCTATGTTAAATAGAATTATTAGTGTTATAGAGGGTTCGGAAAATATTGATCTAGCATTGATGACACGGTTTATGAATACCAACTATTTTACGCTTAAATCTCTTTTCCCCCAAAGTGATTCGAAAGACTTAATAGATCGGAAGATGATTCTAAAGATTAAACTGTATCCTGATATAATTTCGAGAACCAGTTTCCTTCTATTTATGCTCCTTATACAATCGGATGTAGCTGTGGATGAGAATTTATGCTCAAGGTTAGGGCTGAAATTAAAGCTACCATATCTGGATCCAAGGCTTGTGAGATTTGCTTTTTCTTTAGATTCTAGGTATAAGCTTAGAGGGAATACTACAAAGTACCTATTGAGAAAGGTTGCAGAACAGTACAGGCTCTTACCACCGGAGATTATCCAACAAAAAAAGAAGGGGTTTACTGCTCCATTTTTTACTGAGGGTTTGGACAGGGAATGGCTTTTGCAAGAGTTAAGAGAATGTGCACGTAACACTCGCAATATCTTTTTGAGAAAAATTCTTTATTACTCAGGTGGATCTAATGACATATCCTTAATGATAAAAGCACTTATATTGTGTAAATGGTATGAAAATTTAAAGGGTGAATTTTAGACGCCCCCAGATATTTTGGACGAGATGAACGAGAATCTTTCATGGAATAAAGTATACGACTTTCAGGCTAAGCAACAGATAGAAGATGGAGGAAAAGTGTGGTTGGGTAATAGATACAAGATTTTATGGGTCTTTAAACGGGCAAAGAAGTATTTGAAACCTGGAATGCACGTTTGCGAAATAGGTTTTGGTGAGGGTTATTTACTTTTACTGTTGAGGTCTTCAGGACTGAACTTAAAGATCGTTGGAATCGATGTCTCTGAGTACTTAGTTATGAAGCTTTCACGTTTTAAGGTATATGGGATCGATTTGATTAAGCATGACATATCTAAACCTGTTAATGAAGACTTGGCGCAAAGATTTGATGTGATATTTGCCCTTGATGTGCTTGAGCATGTAAAGGACTTAGACAGGGCTATTGAGAATATCCATAAGCTTTTAAAACCCTATGGCTTCTTGATAGCGACAGTACCTTGGAAAGAGAACCTGACTGACAACATGGTTATGTGTCCCTTCTGTCACCGCATATTCCATAGATGGGGTCACTATCATTCCTTCCACTCCTTGGATGATGTTTATAAGATGCTTGGGAAATACTTCAAGGTCATCGTGTATGATTTCTTCCTATCCACGACACTAGAAGAGAAATTTAAAACACTTTTAAAGAAAACAATATTTAGAAGAAAGTATTATAAGGACGGGTTCCCCAATTTCCAGGCTACACTATTTTTCGTTGCAAAGAAAATATAAACAAAATAAAAAATTAATATTTTTACTCTATCCCCTTTTCAAATATTACTGT
>Ga0080004_1182565_pt1 | contig 10185 bp, 7 predicted proteins | sample WasSprMetagenome_FD_69207 | JGI IMG/M metagenome (GOLD analysis project Ga0080004, IMG submission 69207) | Sulfidic aquatic microbial communities from Washburn Spring, Yellowstone National Park, USA - WS (SPADES assembly) (version 2) | ecosystem: Environmental > Aquatic > Thermal springs > Hot...
TAATATATTGGAGGAAGAAAAAGCTTTTGAAATTGCTCTAATTTTAATAGCATCAAGAACACAAAAAATAAAAAGAAGTTTATTTATGTTTATTTATTTTAATATTTTGGCTGCCCAGTTTCCCCAAAGCCGTGGATCATCCACGTTTTCTTTCGTTACTGGCGTTGTAGTTAAAAATGCTTCTAGTCCATACTTGCCCTCTTTTACGACTGCAGGCGACCAAAGCGCATCGGGCTCCTCAATGCGCATACCAGCGGTTAATTTTTCTCCATTTAAATACCTCTCTATGAAGTTAGCGGCAACTACCCCAAAATCAGTTAAGGGTTGAGATACATCGCAGTCATAATATCCTTCACGAATTTCTTTTAACATATCTGGGGTCGCATCTATTCCTACTAGGAATATATGATCCGGATCATCTATAGGTTTTTTAATTCCCAAAGCTTCTAACGCTGAAATTACACCTTTTCCAGTATAATCACTATGCCAATAAATGCCGTCAATCTGTTTGCGTACTGTCCATGTATCAGTTACTGCTCTATTTGCCGTTGCCGGGTCCCATTCGCACGGAACTTGCTTTAGCTCTATATCCGGATATTTAGTTATTACATCATCGAAACCAGCTCCCCTTAGTCTAGCCACATCTGTCCCGAGAGCACCTTGCATCTCCATCACGAAGCCCTTCGGTTTGCCATACTTCTTTTCAAGTAGCTTTACAAGAGCTTCTCCACATTGCCGTCCAGCTAAATAATTATCGGATTCCACTGTAAGTACTATTTTCCCTCCGAAGGCTGTGCGGTCAATGCAGAAGACGGGTATCCCCGCTTTATTGGCGGCTTCTACACCAGGTACTATGGCTGTACTATCAACTGGGCATAACTCTATAGCATTAACCCTCATAGTGATGAGGTCTTCCATTTGAGATATCTGTTTCGTTACATCACCATCAGCCACCATGGTAACATACTTCCAATTATGCTTTCTAGCTCCTTCTTCTGCGCCCCATTTTATCGCTACTTGTCCTATATCTAGCAGCCATGGGCTGCAGTACCCAATGGTTGTAACTTTCGGAGCAGCTGGGATCCTTGATCCATAATAGACCGCACCCCCAGCGACGCCCGCAGCCACAATTGCGGTAGCCGCGTATTTCAAGTATCTTCTTCTATCTACCTTCTTTTCAGACAAGTTAACTCCCCCTATTAACCAAAATGTCAATTTCCGGATATAGATTTTTTATCATATATACTTAAGCCTTTCGGTTAATCTATCGGACGTGATAACCAGCCCAAGCCATAGAAGAGCTTGGACTAAGATATAATGTCGAGTCCCTTCGGCGATAGGAGCCTCGTAGAGCCCATATACTCATCCTTCAATCAGGGGGACGAAGGCATCCTTCAACGATATAACGGCTAACCCGCCTAATAGGGGCGAAAGGTTCAGGAAATCGACAATCTGCCCGGAACCATTCATAAGGCTATTCATACTCTACTATAACCATTTAAGGAGGTGAGCTTAAGTTGTCACGTCTCCTGGATAATGACAAGATAAGGTCGTCATCTTAGCGGTGATACTCCTAAGCTATGATGAACCTTTAAGTGGTTAGCCATATGCCAATATTTGGGCAATAGCATTTACGGCTAATAAGCTTTCGCGTTAATGTCATGTTATTGTAGAAACCTTTCAGCCCCTTTTAATTTAAGCGTTCTACGGCGTTTCCCTCGCTAAAGTTTACGTGAGGTCCTCCATGCGATTCAAACCTATGCGGCGTAGGAAGGTATGCTTCAGCTTATACCACGTGAAGGGCTGGATAAATTTATGGGAAACGCTTTTAAATGTAATATACGTATATTTCTCCTATGGTCAAATATGGTGTACACCTCTTCCTATGGACTGAGAAGTTCGATGAGTCTGCTCTGCCCCTGATAAGGAAGGCGAAGGGCATGGGCTTCGACGGCGTAGAGATACCCATGCTCGAGCTTGAGGCGATAAACGTGGAGAAAACTAAGAAGGAGCTTGAGAAAAATGGCATGGAATGTCTGGGATCCGTCGGGTTGGACCTTAATAGGGATATAGCCAGCGGCGATGAGGCCACCAGGAGGCGAGGCATAGACTACTTGAAGAGATGCGTCGAGGTCACCTCCGAGTTAGGGGGCGACGCGGTGAACGGCGTAATATATACGGCATGGGGTAAGATCACAGGTAAGAGTAGAACCCAGGAAGAATGGCAGCGCAGCGTGGAATCTCTAAGGGAGGTATGCCGGTACGCCCAGAAATACGGGGTCGCTTTAGGGGTCGAGCCGGTGAATAGATTCGAAACTTATTTCCTGAACACCGCGGCGGATGCCGTGAAGTTCGTGAAAGATGTAGGGGAGCCTAATGCAAAGGTTCATCTAGATACGTTCCACATGAACATAGAGGAGAAGGACTTCTATAATCCTATAAAGGAGGCGGGCGAACTCTTAAATCACTTCCACTGCTGCGAAAACGATAGGGGTGTACCGGGCACCGGCCACGTAGACTGGAACGGGGTATTCAAGGCGCTATCCGAAATAGGATACGATAGATGGATGGTAATAGAATCCTTCGTTCCCGAGATGGAGAAGATAGCGGCCTCGACCGCGATATGGCGTAAGGTAGCTCCAAGCGCAGATGCAATAGCCTCGGAGGGATTAAAATTCCTAAGAAAAATGGCTAAGAAATATCTGGTTTAGGAGTGGATCCCCTAGCAGATAAGAAGGCTACTAAATTAGAGGGGTATGGAAGGGAGCGATTGTTGTGGAAATTAGCTGCAGGCGATTGGATTTGGGGGTCCCGAACCACCCGCTTCTTCTCCCTACCCGCCCGGCTCTCCCATGACGAGACCATAAGGCGAATCGCGGAGTTAGGCTTCGACGGTGTCGAATTGGGTTGGGTGAGCCCTGAGAACTATCCGCCCGATAGGGTTAAGAGCGTGTCGGGGAAGATTAGGGACCTAGGTTTAGACGTAGCAAACGCCTACATAGATACGTGTAATAGATGGCCTTTCGGCGCGTTCACGAATCCCCGAGAAGAGGTAAGAAGGGAGGTCATAACTTACGTTAAGAGCTGCATGGACGTGGCGAAGGATTTAGGGTCTAAGATGGTCAACCTATGGCCTGGAACAGACGGCGTACCGCTTAAAGTATCCTATTGGACGGCTTGGAATTGGCTGGTGGAGGGTATCCGGGAATCCGCCGACTACGCTAGCAGCATCGGTATAAAGGTAAGCCTAGAGTATAAGCTCAAAGAACCCAGCCTATTCCTACTGCTCTCAAATTCAGATGCACTGCTTAGAGTCATAAGCGATATAGATCATAAAGATGTCGGAGCCACGATAGATACAGGCCACGTCTTCCAGGCTAAGGAGCACCTGCCCACCACCGTCCAGAAATTAGGTGGAAGGCTGTATCATGTACATTTGGATGATAATTATGGGGACTGGGATGACGACCTCGCCGTAGGGGTCGTCCATAACTTCCTAGGCTTCTTTAAAGCTTTGAAAGAGACGGGTTATAAGGGGTACCTCTCACTGGATCTATGGCCAGTTGGAGACCCCGATGAAGCCGCGATACAGAGCAAGAAGTATGTCGAAGAGGTTCTGACTAAAGTCTGATGGTTCCATTTCAACATCCCACTAGTGGGAGTAGCTGGAGAGGTTCATCTCGTACCAGGTTTTGGCTGCCCGATGTTTCCGCTCTGAGGACCCCATATGATTAAATATGGTTAAATAGGTGTTCCTCGCCGTAGATTGATTGATCGGTAGTCTTCATGGGTGGGGCGGATGAAGTTTAAAAAAATTTATGATCCAATAATCTTTAACAACGAACTCGAAAGCATAGACAGGGAGAAGTATCTCATAGCCACCGTATACTTCGAGAGCTCCCCAGACTATGGGGATTTCGTCGACCACCTAGCCCTGGTCCAGAGGGCGGGCCTCCAAGGGGCTACGGGCTCCTGGGTGGATATAAAAGGCGAAACAGACCTTGTCAGGAGCAGGCTATGCTTCAAGATAGTAGGTTTCTATCAGATACCCCAGATAGACCGGTTGAAGAGGGCGGTGGTCCAATTCGCCTACCCAATAGAGGCCTGGAAACCTAATGTACCGTCGATGATGCTCTCCCCATTGGGGAACATACTCTTCTTTCCAGGTAAGGTCAAATGCCTAAATGTAGCCTTCCCTGAGAGCTTGGCGAAGGAGTTTAAGGGCCCGAAATTCGGCGTAGAGGGGATTCGCAGGGAGCTGGGGGTTAAGGATAGGCCGCTCCTCCTCAGCATAGCCAAGCCTAAGATGGGGATGACCCCGGAGGAAACCGCTAGACAGGCGTATGAGTCGGTTATAGGCGGCGCGGATATGTATAAAGATGATGAGATGAATACTGAGACGTGGAACTGTAGTTTCGAGGATAGGCTGTCCGCCGTCCTAGAGGCGCTCGACAGGGCTCAAGAGGAGACGGGCAGGAAGGCAATATACTTCATTACGGCAACTGATGAGGTGGATAAGCTCTGCGAGAAGGCTGAGAAGGCCTGCCAGATGGGCGCTAAGGGGATACTTCTCCCATACTCGATAGGCTGGTCGGCGCTCAGGGTTGTGGCTGAGGATCCCTCCGTGAAGATACCTATATTCTTCCATCCATCCCATGCAGGCGCGATCCTGGACAGGGTAAGCTACACGGTCTTCGCCAAGTTTTCGAGACTTTGCGGGGCGGACGTGATGATAACGCCCACGGAGTGGGGGGCCCTCCCCATCGTACCATTGGAGGAGGCGGTGAGGTCCGTCCAGGTATGCCTAGCCCCCTTCTACCATATAAGGAGCAGCTTCCCCGGTCCCGGTGGAGGAATGTACCCCGGCCTAGTCCCAACCCTGATGGAAGAGATGGGGAACGACATAGTCATAATGGCCGGAGGGGGGATACACGGCCACCCCCAGGGGACGATCGCAGGGGCTAAAGCCTTCAGGCAAGCCATAGATGCGGTCATGCAAGGGATACCTCTATCCGAGGCGGCGAAGGATAAACCTGAATTAAAGACCGCCATAGAAGTATGGGGAATATTTAAGAGGCCGGTATTCCCATACGACGGCCTCTACCCGAAATATCCCCCTAAACTCCCAGAGTCGGCGGAATAAAATAATCCCTCGCTGTAAAAGGGTTCGGGTTGACCCTCATAGGGTTAGACGTCGGTACAACCGGCTGCAAGGCCGCCGTATTCACATCCAAGGGTGAATTACTCTCCCTAGGATACAGGGAATACTCACATTACAGCCCTAAACCTGGATGGGTTGAACTGAACCCTGAGGAGGTATGGATTAAACTTAGGGAGGCCTTGAGGAATGCCCTAAAAGGCGTACCTGAAGAACCCCAGGCTTTAGGGATATCCTCACTCGGCGAGGCAGTACTCCCAATAGACGAGGACGGGAACCCCTTATATCCGGCCATAACCGCCTACGATCAGAGGGGGGAAACCTACAAGGATAGCATAGAGATACTTAGGAGAGAGCTGGGGGACCTCCAATTATTCAAGCTTACAGGCATCCCGCTAAACTCCATGCCCTCAATAAATAAGATAATGTGGATAAAAGGGAATATGCCTGACGTATACGAAAAGACTTGGAAGTTCGTATGCGTAGAAGATTACATAATATACAAGCTGACGGGCAAAGCGGCCATAGACTATAACCTAGCCTCGAGAACCATGATGTTCGACATCCATAAGAAGAGATGGTGCGATACCATACTCGAGGTTATAGGGATAACCGGTGACCTCCTATCGGAGCCCGTGCCCTCCGGAACCATAGTCGGGGAGGTATCCTCGGAGGCATCCGGTGAAACCGGTTTACCTAGAGGGTTAGGGGTGGCACCTGGAGGGCATGACCAAGCCTGCAGCGCCCTAGGAGTCGGTGTGGCGGAGGAGGGCCCGACGATGGATGCCGCAGGATCGGTTGAGTGCATCGCCTCAGCCATGGAGAAACCGATACTCACAGAGCATATGTTAAGGGCGGGCCACTGCTGCCACTGCCATACAGTGGAGGGGAGATACATCTCCCTGGGATTCTTCCCCTCCTCAGGATTGATATTGAGGTGGTTCAGGGATCAATTCGCCTCGAAGGAGAAGGGAGAAGCTGAACTAAGCGGCGTGGACGTCTACGATCTCCTAGTAGACTTAGCGTCAAAGTCGCCGCCGGGGGCCTCCAAGACGCTTATGCTACCGCATTTCTCAGGTGGGGGAACCGGCCCCCAACCGGTTTTGAACAGGAACTCCAGAGGGGCGTTCATAGGCCTCACGCCGTTTCACAGCAGGGGGGACATCGTAAGAGCCATACTTGAAGGGGTGGCTTACGAGTTGAAGGTCCTCATAGATTACTTCGAGGCCTCCGGGATAAAGGTTTCAGAGCTTAGAGCCGTGGGGGGAGGAGCTAAATCAGACTTCTGGCTGCAATTGAAGGCGGATATAACGGGTAAACGCATCTGCCTACCAGAAGTCACGGAGGCCACCTCGCTCGGGGCGGCCATCCTAGCGGGCATAGGCGCCGACATATATAGCGATTATAAAGGGGCCATCGAGGAGACCTATCGACCCAGGAAGATTTATGAGCCCAACCCAAGCCTCAACGAGAGGTACTCCCAGCTCTACAAGGTATATAAAATGATCTACCCTGCGCTAGTAGACATATATGAAAAGTTAGCCTCGATATGAAATTGGGTAGTCCCTACCAGGGGAATCCCAGATGAGAAAAGCGTAGAAAGAAACCTACCCTTAAGTCGGTTGAAAACGATAATTTCCTCGAAGGATGCTAGGCGCGATATCTCTATGCCGGATAGAAGGCGGCAGAGGTTGGGCATGCGGCAACCTGAGGGATAACGGCGTCCCTGGATCTGCGGAGGGCATGGCCGATACACGGCTGGAAGGGAAGGGATGCTTAAAGAAGTCGATGACGGAACTCCGAGGCGAGGGGAGCCCCCTCCCCGTAGCGTATCCTTATCCCTGAGATACCCTTATGTAGCAGGCCCGATAAATGCAGGCTATGCGGCATGGGATGGAGAACCCTAAGAGGAAAGGGAATGGAGAGAACATCTAGCCGGACAGTCCATATCTGATTAAGGTGAAATCTTTATATCGACATCCTCTTTTAGGTTAGGAGGGATGCGGGATCGCAGGTGTCTATTGTTGAGTTCGCTCTCTAAGATTAGGGATTGTATCGTGGGCCTCGACGGGGATAACCTGATAGCATCTATTAAAGATGCTTTGAAGGATGGTGTAAACCCCTATGAAATTTTAAATTTTCTGCGGAGTGGAATGGAGGAGGTGGGGCGGCTATACGAGAAAGGAGAATATTTCATCTCAGAGCTTGTATACGCGGGCGAGTTGATGAAATCCGCCATGGAGGTCCTCCAGCCCCACCTAAAGGTTGATCAGGCGTCATCCAAGGCCTCGATCGTCCTAGGATCCGCTCTAGGCGACATCCATGACATAGGGAAGGAGATCGTTAAGTCGTTACTAGTCTCAGCGGGCTTTGAAGTCCACGACCTGGGCGTAGACGTGCCCCCGAAAGCCTTCGTAGATAAGGCCGGGGAGGTCAACGCCGAGATAATAGGCATCTCGGCGCTGCTTTCAACCACCACCCATGCAGCCTCCGAAGTCGTTAAGCTTCTGAAGAAGGCCGGTTTAAAAGGCAAAGTTAAAGTTATTCTAGGCGGAGCCGCCGTTAGGGATTGGATGGTTAAAGAGTTCGGCGTAGATGCCGCCGTGGAAGACGCTGTAGAGGGGGTTAAAATAATAAAATCGTGGGTCGAGGGGGCTAAGACTTGAATTCGAGGGAGAGGGGGATTCGCGCTATAGAGCATGAGGAGCCCGACAGGGTCCCATTAGAAGGAGTAGCATGGGCTGAATGGTCCTTCCCATTCCTCCAAAAGGTGTTAAGCTACCTGGGATTACCACAAGTTTCTAGGGGAGGTATGCTCGGGGCAGGCGAGGAGATGGAAGCCTTCTCTAGAAGACTCGGCGCAGACTTCAGAGCTGTAAGCATGGAACCCCCGGAAGAATTCCGTAGAAGAGCGGTCTACGACCCCCTTTTCCATCAGCCATGGGGCATTCAAGTCGCCCCTGAGACTTTAGAGGACGAGTGGGGGGTAAGGCGGCAGCTCAACGCCACAAAAACCCAAAGCAGGATAGTATATCACCCGCTTAAGGATTTGGAAGACCTCGATGAATACGAGTTCCCCGACATAGATGCCCCTGGAAGATTCGACTCCGCGGAGAAGCTCGCCCAGAAATGGCGGGATGAGTACCTCGTATCCGGGATATGGAATGGCGACAGCTTCTTCTGCCACGCCTGGTATTTAAGGGGTTTCCAAAAGCTGATAAGGGATATGTACTCAAACCCAGGTTTTGTTGAGAAGTTATTCGATAGGCTGCTGGAATTCTTCTTAGCCGCCACTAAGAGGCTGATCGAGGCTGGAGTAGACATACTCGCCATAGCCGACGATGTGGCCGCCCAAACCGGTATGATAATATCCCCGAAACTCTGGCGGAGATACGTGAAACCCAGGATGAAAACCATCATAGATGAAGCGAAGAGGAGGGGGGCATACGTCCTATACCATACCGATGGAGATTGCAGGGCGATAATCCCAGACCTCATAGAGATAGGGGTAGACATTTTAAATCCGATTCAACCTGAATGCATGGATCCAGCCGAGATTAAAAGGGATTACGGTGAAGAACTGACTCTAAGCGGAACCATATCGATACAAGACACTCTACCCTATGGAAGTCTAAAGGAGGTTGAAGAGGAGGTCCTCACACGTATAGAGACCTGTGCACATGGAGGGGGGCTAATCCTCTCACCCTCAAACCAGGCGCTGCTCGACAGTAAAGTCGAAAACTTCCTAGCCGTCTACGACACCGTAAAGAAATATGGAAAATATCCCATACGCTAAGGAGAAATTCTAAGAATATTAAGCTGTAAGAGGGTCTCATTTTAAGAACATAGAAAATCCTTATTAGGTATATCCTGATGCATGCTGGCTGTAAGAAGCCTGGGAACCTTGGTGCCAGCCTCTCCCCTAATGCCGATCTTCTAAAGCCTCCTCCCAGCCATGCGAAGAACCCTTCAACCACGCTCCCCATACGCTTAAAGGCCCTCAAGTCGAGCCTGTAGAGTCTTCCACGCCTAGGCTTACGCCTATTCCTCGGGTTCACATCTATTTTTATTTGCCTTTATACTCCTACGCCGGAGTCATGCTTCCATATCTTAAGTATCATGCCCTGAATCTCCTGCGACTCCTATTGGCCTACTTATAGGCTTACCCCCATCCACGCCTAACCCTTATGGATTGCAAACCCCCTGGAGCTTCCTGAGTCACAGCCTTATAGTGGTATTGCCTACCATTCCCCTTTCCCCAGCCTATATAGCGGTGCTCTCAGAGACTATCCTATCTAGGCTAAGCCTACCAATAGGACTGCCTCCAGCTACCGAGGCTCTAAGGATCCAACAGTGCATCTTCAACGCCCCAACACAAGCAATTCCACGTAGTCTTACATGAGCCGCACTCGGCAGGCACACCCATACAGTTATTAACGGGCACATGGACTATACCCGTTTACAACATTTACCATCAGCCCAGGGCCTATCCATCCTTAGCTTCAGGAGGGATGAAGACCTAATAACCCGTCCCCCATCTGAAAGCCTCATAAACTCTGTGAATGGGGGTAAGTCGAGAAAAGACTTAAATAAGGAAAGACATAAGATAGTTTCCAGATGGATCCACTATACGTTGGAGTTGTTTAGGTTTGGTGGGTGTTAGGCTTGTCGGTTTGACTAAGAGGTTCGGCGAGGTCGAGGCGGTCGACAGGCTCAGCCTTGAGGTGGGGGATGGGGAGTTCCTCGTCCTCCTGGGCCCATCCGGCTGCGGTAAGACGACGGCGTTGCGCTGCATAGCCGGGTTGGAGACGCCCGACGAGGGCGAGATATACATAGGGGATGCGCTGGTGAACGAGCTTCCCCCTAAGGATAGGGACGTCGCGATGGTCTTCCAGAGCTACGCGCTCTACCCGCATATGAGGGTCTACGACAACCTGGCCTTCCCTCTGAAGATGCGGAAGTATCCGAGGGATGAGGTGGACAGGCGCGTCAGGGAGACGGCCGACCTGTTGAGGATAGGCCACCTC
>Ga0080004_1223474_pt1 | contig 10183 bp, 10 predicted proteins | sample WasSprMetagenome_FD_69207 | JGI IMG/M metagenome (GOLD analysis project Ga0080004, IMG submission 69207) | Sulfidic aquatic microbial communities from Washburn Spring, Yellowstone National Park, USA - WS (SPADES assembly) (version 2) | ecosystem: Environmental > Aquatic > Thermal springs > Hot...
ATCAGAGAAAAACTCAACATAAAGAAAGGCCAAATGATGTACGTCAAAGTAGATGAGAAGGGAAGAATCATCTACGAACCCCTAACCCAACCCTAACCAACCTTATCTTGTCAGTATCCACTTATTGACAGAAAACTTTATTTGACGCTTTAAGGGAGGAAACCCATAACATAAAAGGGGGTAAACATAATGCTTTCTGATCCAAAAAGGATGTATCAACAAAAATTAGTATCTGTGGATAAGATTGTGAAGTTGGTAAAGCCTGGTATGTGGATAGGAATAGGCGACGTTGCGTGTGTCGCTTGGTTATTTGATAAAGCTTTAGCTGAAAACATTTCGGAATTGCAGGATATTAAGATAAGGACCGCAACACCCTCCAAACAGCTCATGTGTCTAGAGGCTGATAAGAAAGGAGAAGTATTTTCAGTCTATTCCGACTTTTTTAGTGAACCTTTGAGGGAATATGCGAGAAGAGGAGGAAAAGCTTTTTATGTGCCTGCGCATTTAGGTGAAATGCCCAAACTTTTTAGAGCAGGGCTTCTTCCCATAGATATCGCAGTACACACGACAACACCTATGGATAAATATGGATTCTTTAATTTCAGCACCGATATCGTTTATAGTAAAGCGGCGTACGAGGCAGCAAAAATAAGAATAGTCGAGGTTAATGAAAGTGCACCATGGGTCCCAGGTGGCTACGACGAATGCATACATATTTCTGAGGTGGATTATATTATAGAGAATAAAGAAGAGAAGATACCCGAGTTGCCGCCAAGGGCTCCAACGAAAGAAGAGGAGAAGATAGCCGAGAACATTATGGAGGTTTTACCGAAACCAGTTGGGTTGACTCTGCAAATCGGGATAGGCGGTCTCCCAGACCACGTTTGTAAGCTCCTTGAGGAGAGAGGAGCTAAAGATTTAGGTGTTCATACGGAAATGTTGAGTGATGGTATTTTAAGGTTAGCTGAAAAGGGTATCGTGACTGGAAGAAGGAAAAGCTTCTTGCCTGGGAAGATTGTTCACACATTTGCACTTGGAAGTAGGGCGCTCTACGATTGGCTAGATCATAATCCTATGGTGGCAGGCTACCCTACTGATTTCACAAACGACGTTAATATTATAGCTCTAAATGGTAACATGGTTAGCATAAACGCGGCTTTAGAGGTCGATTTAACGGGTCAGGTATGTTCAGAATCTATAGGACCAATTCATTATACAGGAACGGGTGGGCAATGCGCATTTGCTAGAGGAGGTTACTATATTGCACCAAAAGCTATGCCTCCTATAGGGTGGCCTTCAAATATCTCTATAATTGCACTCCCTTCAACATATATGGATAAGGAGACAAAGCAAATGAAGTCTAGAATAGTACCAGTTTTAAAACCTGGTGCGGCGGTTACAACCCCCAGAACCGATGTAACGCATATAGTGACTGAATACGGTGCTGTTAATCTAAGGGGTAAGTCTATCCCAGAAAGAGTTATGGCATTAGCGAAAATTGCGCACCCAGCATTCACAGACGAGTTGATCAAAGAAGCAAAGAAAATGGGATTATTACCATAAGTGTCGACGTTCTGCCTTCTAATTCTTCTATTCCTCTCAGCTATTCTTACTAAATTTTTCTCTGCAGAAAAACCAAACCATATTCCATATCAATTTTACAACGAAGCAGTGTCTTATAAAGGTTTAAATATCGCTTGGTATTGTACTCCATACTATGTCACGTGAGCACTCTTCTGGAAAGGGTGTTACTAGGAGGGGTTTTCTTACTGTGGCTGTCTCTGCTATTGTTGCTGGTGTGGTGGCAGGGGCTGGGAGCTACTATGCTGGTCTTTCAGCCGCTCCTGTGAAGGAGGTTACAAAGACGTTAGAGCGGACGGTTAGGGAGACCGTCACAACTACCCTGGCACCAGGAGCACCAACCACAGTAACAACCACCCTAACCTCACCAGTCACCACCACAGTTACACAAAGAGAGACCATAACTACAACTATAACTAAAACACCTGAGATTAAGCCTGCACCTAAGGAGGTAAAGATCGGGTTTATACAACCAATGACTGGTGCGCTCGCGTTTAATGGTAAAATGGCAATGGACGCCATGATGATAGCTGTCGATATGGTGAATAGGGAAGGTGGGATAGCGGGTAAGGTAAAGATAGTACCAGTAATAGCTGACGCTAAAAGTGATCCTAAGGTAGCTGCTAGCGAAACAGAAAGATTGTGCACAATCGAAAAAGTTTCTCTAGTGATCGGATGTTTCGGCAGCGCAATAATGTTAGCAGCTAGCGAAGTTACTGAAAAGTATAAGATCCCTGGTTTTTGGACCGGGGCTATTACAAGGAAAGCTGCAGAAAGGGGGTATAAATATTGGTTCCATATGGAGACGCTTGACTTTCGTGTGGGAGAGTCTGTAGCTCAATTTACCGAAGAAGTGGTTATACCGAAATTAGGCAAGAAGCCTGGAGACGTTAATATCGTTTCGATGCATGAAGATGGGCCCTTTGGGACTGGCACACACGACGGTGCAATCGAATATGCAAAGAAACGGGGATTAAATGTTGTTGGGAGGGTGCCCTATTCGGCTAAAGAGACAGACTTCTCTTCGGTAATCTTAAAGGTGAAAGCGGCTAAACCAGACATCATCTGGTGGACAGCTTATCCCTCTGATATGGTCCTTATCTGTAGGCAAGCAAAAGAACTTGGCTTAAAGGCGAAAGCGATAATCGGCTTCGGAGGCGGCACTGCAACAATGCCTTCAATAAAAGCAGTAGGTGCTGACTTCAACTATATCTTTGATGTCGGTGAGGAAGCTGGTTCTGTCGAAACTAATAAAATTGAACTTCTGACTCCAAAGCTACGTAACGTCTTAAAGGAATTCGAGGAGCGCTTTAAAGCAGAACACGAGGGAATGATGCCGATGGGGCTTGACCACGATGCCTTTGGCCATACATATCACGTTTTAACAAACATTTTACCAAAAGCTCTACAATATTTTGGTAGCCTCGATCCCGAAGCTGTAATAGAAGCGGCTGAGTCGACGGTTGTTCAAGAAGGTTATGGATCAACACTACCCAGTTATGGCTATGTTTACGCCCCGTCTGGGCATCCGTTCAAGGGACAGAATATGTGGAAGCTGTGGGTAAACCCCAACGTTGCGATGCAGTACATCGACTTAAAACCATACGTTGTCTGGCCGCCTAAATATGCGGTAAGAGAACCGATCGTACCCCTACCATCCACGAGTCCCTATGCTGCTACCTAGCCCCTCCCCTTCCTCCTTTTTCTCGAGCTGTGGTGAAGATTAAATAATGTTAGAGTTAGGTGTGGTGCTTCAAGGTATTATTAACGGTATTTTATTAGGCGGAATTTTTGTTTTAATGAGTATTGGTTTAAACTTGATCTTTGGTGTTTCAAGAGTGATCAACTTCGCTCATGGTGACTTTCTCATGCTCGGATTATACTCGGCCTATTGGCTCTTTACCTTATATGGGTTGAACCCTTATTTATCTGCACCATTAATAATAGTATTACTTTTCTGTATAGGTTTTATTATACATTGGTTCTTGATCAACCCTATCTTGGAGCGCCCAGAGCTTGCTCAAGTGTTGATGACCGTGGGGTTATCGATAATCTTCCAAAACGGCGCTTTGGTAGCTTGGTCCGCTGATTATAGGGCGATTATAGGTGGTATTGTCGGGGTTAGTATACCGCTCATAGGAGGGTTACTACTACCGCTCACACGTGTTATTGCAATGATAATAGGCTTCGGATCAAGCATCCTCTTCTATATTTTTCTGAAAAAAACCCGTCTGGGTATGATCATTAGAGCAGTTGCACAAGATAGGGTCGCTGCAAGCTTAATGGGTGTAGACGTGGAAAAGATTGATAGAATATGTTTTGGTTTAGGGATTGCTCTTACAGGCTTAGCTGCCACTGCTCTTTCTCCAATATATAGTGTTCATCCTTTTGTGGGCATCCCTTTCACCATATTAAGCTTTATAGTGGTGATTTTGGGTGGGCTTGGTAACTTCCTTGGGGCCTTCCTTGGTGGCATCATTATCGGTACATTAAATGCAGTGATAGGTTTAATGTGGAACCCGCAATTAGCTATGGCAGTAGCTTTCTTAATATTTATTCTAATTCTTTTTGTCAAACCGCGCGGCCTTTTTGCGAGGTGAGGAGCATGTTATGGAAACTAATTCTATTTTCGGCCGCTTTAACAACCGTTATTTACGTTACCAATCCTCCCCCCTATGTTGTTCATATCATTATAAATATCTTTTGGTTTGCTTACGTAACATCTAGTTGGAATATTGTAGGCGGGTTCGCAGGCCAAGTTTCGTTAGGTCACCCCGTCTTTATCGGGTTAGGCGCTTATACTTCCACACTACTCTTTATGAACTACGGTCTAAGCCCTTGGTTAGGCTTATTTTGTGGTATGGCCGCAGCGCTAGCTGCAGCAGCCCTTATTGGAGTACCTTGCTTTCGTTTTGGTATTAGAGGACCATATTTTGCAATCGGTACACTCGCATACACTATGGTTATGGAACAACTAGCGATGGCGTTTAGAGAAGTTACAGGTGGCGGCTTTGGTATTACGTTACGGAGAATTGATTCCCTACTTTACTTTCAATCCGCGGATCCAAAAGTCTATCTACCAATAATATTATCATTTTGGATCGTTCTGATCTACATTATGCACAGATTACAGAAATTCCGATACCGCTTACTTGCAATTCGTGAAAATGAGGATGCAGCGGCAGCGCTTGGAGTAAATGTGTTTAGAGTAAAACTATATGCGCTGCTAATTAGCGCAGCTTTCTCAGCTGTTGGAGGAACGTTTTATGCGCAATATTACAGATATATCGACCCTGCTACTGTGTTTGGCCCTGATCTCGCGCTAGAAATAATGCTTATAGCAATCTTCGGAGGTATATATGACCTTTTCGGACCAACGATAGGAAGTGGTATCTTAATACCGATAAGCGAGTGTCTTCGCATATTACTTGGTGGAAGATACTTCGGCAGTTATCTTATAATTTATGGTATCATATTGATACTTTGTGTACTCCGCTTGCCAGAAGGTATAACCGCATACCTGAGCAAGAAGAGGTGATTTTCATGAGATTATTGCTTGAAACAATTAAGTTGTCTAAAAAGTTTGGGGGATTATGGGCTCTTAAAAAAGTCGACGTAGGTGTCGAAGACAATGAAATCTTAGGCATAATTGGACCTAACGGTGCAGGAAAAACAACATTGTTTAATGTTATCACAGGTTTCATTAAAGCTGACGAAGGATCTGTTTTCTTTAATGGGGAGAATATCACCGGGTTGCCCCCTTATAAAATCTGTAGGAAAGGGATAGCGAGAACATTCCAATTAGTGAGAACATTTTCTAAATTAACATTACTTGAAAATGTTATGATAGGTGCGCTTTCCACAACTAAAGACATGAAGGAGTGCAAAAGTAAAGCGGAAGAATGTCTTCAGATGGTAGGTTTAGGGGGGGAAAAAAGTCTCTTTCCTACCGAAATTACGACAATTGATTGTAAACTACTTGAAATAGCTAAAGTTTTGGCTACTAGTGCTAAGCTCCTTTTATTAGATGAAGCGATGGTTGGACTCACCCCCACGGAAGCTGATGTAATCATATCTACAATACAGCGACTGAGGGAGCAAGGATATACATTTGCTGTGATAGAACATGTTCTTAGAACAATAAGAAAGTTGTGTGATCGCATCGTAGTCCTACATAATGGTTCGGTAATCACCACAGGCACACCTGATGAAATGATTAAAGATAGGCGTGTAATCGAAGCATACTTGGGTGAAGAATATGCCGTTACTTGAAGTGAGCAACATAAATGCTGGTTACGGAAAAATCCAGGTTTTATGGGGCATCACGCTTGAAGTAAACGAAGGGGAGAAAGTTACTGTAATAGGTCCAAACGGGGCTGGTAAAACGACTCTGTTATCAACAATTGTCGGATTAATAAAACCTTTTTCAGGTGAAGTAAAAATATTGGGGAAGGATATAACCCGTTTACCAACACACCGAATCGTAAAGGATTTTCGTGTATCCCTAGTTCCTGAAGGCGGTCGTCTTTTCCCAGTGCTTACTGTTATAGAAAACCTACTAATGGGAGCTTGCCTACCAGAAGCTAATGTCGTCAAAGAAAAGACGTTAGCAAAGGTTTTCCAAATCTTTCCTGAATTACAGGTGAGACAAAAACAAGAAGCAGGCTCTCTAAGCGGAGGAGAGCAGAGGATGCTAGCCGTAGCCAGAGCTTTCATGAGTAAACCAAAGATTCTTTTACTCGATGAGATATCGTGGGGATTAGGACCCATTCCTATTCAAAAAATATATAACGGATTAGGCGAAATCAATAAGGAAGGAACTACAATCCTCTTTGTTGAACAATATGCAAAAAGAGCTTTAGAGTTCGCTGATCGCGCCTACGTTCTAGAGAGGGGTAAAATTCCGTTACAAGGAAGTTCTGAAGAAATGCTTCAGAACCCCTACATTAAAGAATATTATTTATGAAACTTGATGTCCTAAAGGAGTGTAGATTTTTGATGAATAGGTGGGGAAATGTGTTGCTTTCCTTTCCCAAAACTCATATATATGAAGACACCCTATAGTGGGCGATGGTAAGAATATGGATGTAATTGAAGCTATTAGAACGCGTAGATCCGTGAGAAAATTTAAGCCAGATCTTGTGGAGGAAGAAAAGCTGCAGGCAGTTTTAGAGGCTGCCCGCTGGGCTCCGTCTTGGGCTAACACCCAATGCTGGGAGTTTGTGGTCGTCAGAAACCCCGAGGTTAAGAGGAGGCTTGCTGAAGCATTACTACCACGTAATCCAGCTACCGATGCTGTTAAAAATGCTCCTTTAGTTATAGCTGCTTGCGCTAGGCTTGGGGTTTCAGGCTTTAAAGAAGGGAAAGCAGTAACGGATAAGGGTGACTTTTTCATGTTCGATTTGGCGTTAGCCGTTCAAAACCTTGCTCTCGCAGCCCACAGCCTCGGCTTGGGCACAGTAATTGTGGCTGCGTTTGATATGAAGAAGGTGGCTGAAATTCTCGAAGTGCCGGCTGGTGTTAGCGTGGTAGCACTCATACCTTTAGGCTACCCTTTAGAGATTCCCAAAGCTCCGCGCAGAAAGGAGATTAAAGACTTCATACATTTCGAAAAATACGGAAAAGGTTAAGTGGCATGTAAAAATTTTCGAAAGCCAGCACGAGTTTAAAAATTTTGTAAGTAGGAAAATACCATATGTCTTTTTGTGACATTAAACTTCTTTAAGCGTACCAGCTTTCTTCACAATTTCTATGAGAAGGGAGTCGGACTCGTACCAAAACCTTCGATACTTCTGTTTCAATAATTTCAGCGTCTTCAGAATATTGTCTATTCCATATTCGTTTGCGTATTCGGACACCCCTTTTGGATAACCTAAACCTAGTTTTACTATCTTATCTAGATCATCACAGGTTGTAACGCCTGTACGGAGGAGGTAAGCTGCGTGACTGATGGTTGATGCTATTAATCGTACCGGGTCTATTTTTTCGGCCATTTCTTTTGAAATTTCCACTTTCTTAAACGCACCCTTTTCTGGATACTTATAAAAGCCTTCTCCGGTCTTAACCCCTAATTTTCCCTGCTTAACGTATTCAACAAGTAAGGGACATATATCAGGGTGTGGACCTTCAATCCACTTAGCTTCGATTTTTTTGCGTACATCAAACTCTATGTGATAGGAGATATCAAGTCCGTTATAATCAGCTGCTCCGAGAGGGCCCACCGGATGGCCTAATTTATATCTCGCGCATGCATCCACTTCTTCGGGGGTTGCTTCTTTATTATAAACAATCCAGCAACTCTCTCTAAGTAAATGTTCATATAACGCTGAAGATGCGAATGCAAAAAGATCTCTCTTTAAGGTAACAGGAACCTTACCAAGCTTCTTTGCTAACTCTTCGGTCGCATTAACTGTTTCTTTCCCCGTTTCCTTACCTGGTATTATTTCTATCAATTGCTGTATGACAGGGGGGTTAAACCAGTGGGTACCTATAACTTTATCAGGCCTATTTGTCGCCTCCCCAAGTATTGTTATCGGGATAGTGCTCGTAGTCGACGCAAGAACCGCATGTTTAGGAGTATTTTCATCGAGTTCCTTGAATATTTTTCTTTTGAGTTCAACGTCTTCAAAAACGGCTTCAAACACGAAGTCCGCCTCCTTTACGGCTTCTTTAAAATCCGTTTTTATGGTGATCTTCTCTAATATCTCATCTCTCTGTTGTTCACTAGTCTTTTTCTTCTCAACAAATTTATCGAGACTCCACTTTATTTTTGAAATTGCTGAATTTAATGCCTCCTTTTTAATATCATAAATGTAAACTTCGTAACCTACCATACCGCATGTTTGAGCAATACTATGTCCCATCGTGCCAGCTCCTATAACCGCTGTCTTCACCTACTATCACTCCTAAGATTGTCTCGCTCTTTCCCCAATTTTTGGTTTACGTTTTTCAGACTTCAAATATTATTTCCTCACTCTCTAATCTCCTTCCTACTATGCCCTCTTCCTCCAAGTATTTTAAGTGGGCAAGAGTTTCACCCACAGCGAACCATTTCTGTGACGCAGGAAATTCCCAAAAGCTATGATTTATATTCCATTTCATTTTCACAGCAATTTGATAAGCATTTATTCTCTCTTTTTTCAGAATTTTTATTATCTCAGCAGCTCTTTTCCGATGATGTTTCTTAAGCTCTTCGACCCTCCTCCTAAGATCTTTAAAGATGCCCCCGTGACCAGGCAGCACAATATTAACCTCTAAATCGTACACTTTGTCTAAGCTCACTAAATATTCTTTTAAGGGAGTACCTTCGTCCAACCATAAAGAAATTATTGGGGTTACGTTTTCAAGAACATGATCACCTGCCAAAAAAATTTTTTGATTCGGTTCATAGAGGCACAGGTGGCCGCTGGTATGCCCAGGCGTTTCTATACATTTAAATAGATAATCTCCGACGAATATCGTATCCCCATCTTTCAGAATCGTGAACTCTACGGAGCCGGCTGCGCCATACCTGTAACCAGGGTGCTTTTTGAGGGCTTCTCGAAGTTCGTTTTCGGGGAAACCATTTCTGCGGGCGAAGTTAGGCAGTTTGCTCAAATACGTGTTCATGTGCCGTAGGAATTCAGCATCTTTACGGTTAAAGTATACGAAAGATCTATTTGTTGCGAGTTTCGGGACAAGACCTAGATGGTCTGGATGGAAGTGAGTTATGAAAAAATCTGTTCTGCTTAAGCTTACTTCTACTCTCTTTAAAGCCGAATACAGTGCGCATATACACTCCTCACAGTTCATCCCTGTATCAATAATTAGACTACGCCTCTCCGCCTTTACAAAATAGGAATTAATAGCCTTAAGAGGGTTATCAGGAAGGGGGATCTCAACTCTGAACAAATTCGGTAAAACTTCTTCGATCGTCACCATATTCACTTCAAAGGCTTCCTTTCCACCTCAAAGATAACTGGTCTATCTGAGTCTGGACACTGAATTGTCCGCTTATAGTTTACCCAGTCCTCTTTGGGTGTGTCTCTGCAAAGGGCAGTTAAGTATGGGGCTAATGCTAAAAGAGCGTAGAGACATAATCTGTCGCTCTCTTCCTTAATAATTTCCGGTTCCTCAAATGTTATTTTGTCTCCGACCTTATAATAGGGACAATCCCCCTTAGATTCTTTTACCCTCAATGTTATGCGATAGGGCATTATTCCCCCCTTACATTTAGGGGGGACGCTACCTTAATAATTTTTCCCTTTCAGCACGATAATGTTACGATAACTAGACATATGACAACCAAAGAAAGCACCAAAGACTAAAACCTTATCGTAACATCATCTTAGCACAAGTTGATGTCAAGATAAGCATTTGTAAGCACCCAGTTGTAGAGAAAAAGGACTCACATTAATACCGAAGGTCAAGAGCACCGAATGACCATATTCCTAAACCTCTTTAAGGCTATCTTACGACACAAGATTCTAAGAAGTGAAGACAATCCGATGAGGCGCCTTAAGCATCTCTGTTGCGCACAGAAGGCTTAAAAAGGTATTTTGTGTTGAACAAGGTCTGATGGTTGAGGACAAGTTAGGGCAAGAGGACAAACCCCTCTTATATA
>Ga0080004_1128953_pt1 | contig 10182 bp, 9 predicted proteins | sample WasSprMetagenome_FD_69207 | JGI IMG/M metagenome (GOLD analysis project Ga0080004, IMG submission 69207) | Sulfidic aquatic microbial communities from Washburn Spring, Yellowstone National Park, USA - WS (SPADES assembly) (version 2) | ecosystem: Environmental > Aquatic > Thermal springs > Hot...
TTGATGTTTTCAAATCATATTCTTCATATATCTTTCCATACTATACATGTATTTTTTACATTTATTCATAATTTTTCAGTAAAAATTTATATTATATTTAGACTCTCATATTCTTCAGATTTAATTATGTCATTTAACTCTGTAATCTTTAGGCATTTAACGATTGGGGAGCCTAAGTTTAAATGCATCTTTAAGATTCAAGACTGCATTTTGTCTTCAATTAGAAGTTTCCTTAGAAGTGAGGGGTTTATAGAGATTCTAGCACCAATAATAGGGCCATGCACCGACCCTGGTATACGTGGAGCTAAGCAAGCTTCAATAGATTATTATGGGTCGAAATTTAAGGTTATGAGTAGCATGATCTTGTATAAGCAGATGATGATTAAATGCTATCCAAAAATATTTGCTTTATCCCCAAATGTTAGGATAGAGCCATTAGAAGCTGTAAGTACTGGGAGGCATTTAGTTGAGTTTAGGCAAATTGACTTGGAAGTTGCATATGCTAAATGTGAGGATATGTTTCATCTTGCAGAGAGACTTCTAAAGAGGGTTGTTGATGATGTTTTAATAAACTGTTCCAATGAGCTTAAATTTCTTGGTAGAGAATTGGCTCCATTGAAAATTCCATTCAAACGTTACACTTATGATGAAGCTGTGAAGCTTCTGTCATCCATGGGATTTCATGTGAGTTACGGTTGCGAAATACCATGGGATGCTGAGGAAGCATTATCCTCCCTTCATAAAGAGCCTTTCTGGATAACAAACTATCCCATCAGTGCCCGTGGCTTTTATTACTTGGAGGATGAGGGTAGGCCTGGATTTTTAAGGGATTTTGATTTAATGTATCCAGAGGGTTATGGTGAAGCCATATCTGGTGGTGAAAGGGAGTATAGGTATGAGTTCGTTGTTGAGAGGATGAGGAGGAATGGTGAAGATCCTTCAAATTACAATTGGTATCTTGAAATGCTAAAAGATGGTATTCCGCCATCAGCTGGCTTTGGGATAGGTGTGGAGAGGCTAACAAGATATATTTGTGGGTTGAAATATGTGTGGGATGCAGTGCCATTCCCAAAAATTCCTGGAGTCGTATCCCCTTAACCTTCAATTTATCACATTATTTTGAAAAAGCTACTTTTCATAGCTTTTAACCCTTTAATCCCCTCTATTTTCAACATAAACTCCTTTATTTTACGTATATCCCCCTTTACAAGTATTGCTTCCATGCAGTTCTCTACATCCAGATGTACATGCGTGTTCGATACAATTATATCTAAGAATTCATGCTGCAACTCTGTTAAATATTGCTCTGCTTCATGCTCAAAGTATACTGCTATTACCCCCCCAAACACCCCTTCCTCCATCATGATTCCTCTGTCTGAGAGGTATAGTCTCAATGCTTCATCAATTATTCTCGATCTATTCTTCATCCCCGTCTTATTCATATATTCATTAAGCATTTCTAAAGTTTCTTTTCTAAACGCCACACCAGTCCTTACAATTCCCATAAATTCCTATCACCATAAATACTTTAACCATCATTTAATATTAAATATCATCGTTTAATTCGTGTAATAATAGTGTATTTGTCATTGCCTGATTTTGGGGGTTTCTACATCTACGTTCCACCAAGGTTTCTCCCATTTTTTGTCAATTGTAGGTATTTTTTCAAGTATCTGATTGACTCTATCAATTATTTTATTTGCATCAGAAGTGCTTAATCCTTCTTTTTCAAGAATGTTTATTCGGTCAATGAGGTTTTGGAGGTTTAAACGGAATGTTAATGTGAATTTCTTATCGCCTCCAAGAATCCTTTTTATGTTGTCTATACTTATTTGTTCAGGGCCTTCTCCAATTTCATGGTCCAATAGAATTGCAGCAACATCTTTCATATCCTTAAATTCCATACCAACAGCTATTTCATTCTTTAAATATTTGTAGGGTAGTATCCTAAATTCTTGTTGTGTTTCCCTCAATTCTATTTCTCTGTCTTTTGGGAGGCTAAATATGAATTGGCATTTTGAGAGTAAAAGGTTTTCTAATCCAATAGTGTAAAGGTTTTCCTTTGCTCTTTTAAATTGTTTTTCATCGATTTTAATGGTATGTCTGAATGGGAGTTCATCGCAGAAGATGTCTGTGACCCCTAATTGTGGAATACCGTCGTTTGTTATATCACTTAAGCCTCTTACCCTATATCTCTTCCCTCCCCTTAAGAGGTTAAACCATCTTTCACCTTGAGTTATGAAGTATAGATAGCAGGATCCGAAGAGTTTGTTTAGTTCCAGCATAAGCTTTACGAATAAGGATCCTTCACGTTTTTGAATTACAAAATCAACATCTTTTACATGTCTATTTAGTGGTCCATTGGGCTTATTTGCTGATGGGCAGTGTATTTTCACAGCCATCCCTCCAAATAGGAGGGGGGTTAATGGCCCCCTCAACTTCTTCTTAACTTCTTCGGAGAAGTTTATTCTTTGAGCATTAACGGCTGCCCAAATTGTCAAGAGAGCTCTTTTAACAGCAAAATTGTCAATTTCAGTGTAGTTCGGCATTCCCAGTTCTTCAGATACTTGTTTTATATCGATGTTGGAGGAAAGTGGGAGATCTACTTCATAAATGGTTCCATCATAGTCTTCATAAATTTTAAATTTCATGGTATCCACTTTCCTTAACACAAATTAACCATACGTAAATAGATAATTTTTAACCTTTCCTTTCTCCAGATTTATGAGAACTCCACGTAGGAATCCTTCACCATACTCGCTTCCTGGGTTGAAGCAAATTGTTCTACCAATTTTCTCAACACCCTTTGATTCGTGTATATGTCCATGGAGGCCTATGAGGGGTTGACTCCTTTCAATTATATGCCTCACGGATTTACTTCCAACGTGGACAAACACTATTCTCCCCCCCTTCGTAACAACTCTAAGCTCATCATCTAGTAATGGTGCCATATCCAGCAATGTTTCGTATGGTGGAACGTGAATATTAAATATTGCTGATTCCGGGTTCTTGACATGATTTAAGAGGGACGTAAGCTTCCTCTCCAATTCCTCCTCCGTATATTCCCTTGGGGTTTTCCATGGAGTGGGATTGGAGGCTCCCATGCTAAGCATTTCAAATCCCCCCTTTATTTCTAAGACTTTCTCATCAGGATTCACTATGAATCTAGACTCCTTCAGTATCTCATCAATTATTTTGCTATCATCGTTTCCAGGCATAATGTAACACTCAACCCCTATGTTTTTAAGCCTCTCCTCAGCCATTCTAACCCAACTCCTCATAACTTCAGCTGCAGCTTCATCGAAGATTTTCTTGATAAGTGTATTATCGGATCTTATTTTATGGTATTCATCTTCACTCATGATCCTTGGATAGAAACCACTATTACGTATCATCCCTAACAACTTGTTTAATTCCTCCCCCTCCTTAACAATCCACCTCCTATTGGCGAAATCTGCTTCATAACGTCCCCCTCCCATCTTAACTATGGGGATTACGAGTTTACCTGTGAGATCGCCGCCCAAAATTGCTACATCCACTTTATAAATTTTAATGGCATTTAAGAATTTTCTGAAGCAAATTTCGCTTCCATGAACATCAGCTACAAAGAATATCCTTACTTCCATTTTAAATCACCAAAAATATAAAAATAAATTTATTATGACATTTTACTCTGGAGGGATCTCTTTAAATGCTAAACTTATGTCTATGCCCTCTTTCTTCTTCCTATAATACTTGATGGCAAAGTAGTATATCACACAAGTTATGTATGCTATAGCGGCAACTATTAGTGATGGTACGTTCCAGCCTCCATAAAGTGGATTTACTATGAAGTAGTAGAGGAGTGTGGCTAGCAATATGAAGTATATGATTCCACTTATGGTTATTAGTGGAATAGGCCCTACCTTATATTTTGAGACTGGTGATGCTTCATACACATTCCTCATCTTCTTCCTGAATGGCACAATCATGGCTGCTATGGATGTCATCATGAAACATGTAGTGATCTGTGGAATCATGGCTATGTAGCTGGCTAAATATGCTGGTGCTAGAGCATACCATATGATGGCTATAATTCCCAAAACTCCAACGAAGATTGATGCCTTAACTGGCGTATGAAATCTTTCACTAACATCCCCTAGAGCTGCAGGGGCTAATCTATCAAAGGACCATGCAAGCAGTATCCTAGCTCCGGGGAAAACTGAATATAGATCATAGTAGAAAACCCATGCAGTGAAACCTATCCCTATGAGCCATTTAAGCCACGTTGGCGCCATTATCATTGCAAAGCCAAAATAAGATGGTGAAAATGGGAAAGCATAGCATTCTAATCCATCGCCATAGGCATATGATGTGGCTACGAGGAAATCGTATCCAACTACTTTTTCAAGTAAAGCTGTGGTTATCCACCATGCTACAGCGCAAAACACCAGCGATCCAAGTATACCTATCAACATGGATCTCTCAACCCTCTTAGTTTCACCAGCTATGTATGTCGCTAAATATGGGTAAATTAACCCCCATCCCGCTACTGGAAGCAATGGCAACGCATCCATGATGTTCCATGATTGATAAACTGGCGCTTTAATGCCGTAAGTTGTCTCTAAGTATTGAGATGTCTCTTTCATTAGTGTATGGTAATCGGCTGATCCGTAGATAGCGGCTACATTGTTCCATGCATTTATAAAATCGGTCTTTGAGGATGTTAAAAACAGAGCTCATATAGCCAAAAACATTATAACCCCTATAACAAAGCAAATTGTTTGAAATATCCTAAACGCCTTAAGCCCTAAAATCGATACTATCACAGTAATTATCATGACTATTATTCCACAAACTATTAACCCAACTGGTGATTTAACAAATTCCGCTGCTCCACTTAACCCAACAAGGTGGAAGGTTGTTGTTAATCCTGGGTCAAATATATATGCTGTTAGAGTCCCCATCCATGCAAAGTTTGCTATTATCCATCCCCAACTAGATATTAATCCGAGAATTGGATGCAAAATCCTACTGTTAAAAACATATTCACCACCACTTCTCGGCACTATGGTAGCTAAGAATGCCCATGAAAGACCTCCAAATATCATCATTACGAATGTTATGAGAACACCGATGTATAGGTTCCCGCCAGGCGCTATATATGGACCCCAGAGGAATAGCCACCATGCACTCAAACCAACACTCATGTTAAGCGCGGCAAAAATTAATATATCAGCCCAATTAGCCTCCCTCACCAGACCAGTTGCTTCTCTTAAAAATATTCTCTCTTTTTGACTCATTTAATCACATCATTTTAATAATTTAAATCTGCCAATATATATTTTTATGTTATTTCAACCCGTTATAGTTTAAAATAATGATAAATAGCATTTTAATTTGGAAAGTAGCTAACGCCCTATTTATGACATCGAATTTCAAACTGATTAATCTTGATATGAATTGATACGGGGAAAGTATTATAGAGGCCTATGAATCACAAAATAATTATTAAAAAATCTTTTTATTTAGAAAATATTTAAATAGTGGTTAATGATAGGTATGCATATTCGAGGTAATAGAGTAGAGATATTAACTCATGATGAGCTTTATGATATTCATATGGCTACCATGGAGGTGCTGGAGAAGGTTGGTGTTAAAGTTTTGGAGAAAGATGCTTTAAAACTACTTAAAGATGCAGGTGCATGGGTCGATGAGAAGGAGGGGAGAGCTCGTATACCGGAGTATTTGGTTAATGAAGCCTTAAAGAAAGCTCCAAGCCATGTTACTCTATATGGTAGAGGCAAAAGGTATAAATTAAATCTTGGAGGTTATCGAGTCCATTTTTCAATGGAGGGAACTTCTCTCTTCATTTTAGATTTGGAAACTGGCGAGAGACGTGCTTCGACATATACAGATCTAGAACGTTTCTTCAAACTTGCAGATGCCTTGGAAAATATACATCATGCCTCAATAACTGTGAAGGCTCGAGACATACCTGAATCAATCGCTCACGTATATGAAACATACGCTGGATTTAAGAATACGACGAAAACCATTGACGGATATACTTATGGTCGAACAGTTGCTATGGACACAATTAAAATGGCTTCTATAGTTGCAGGAGGGGAGGAGGAGTTAATTAAGCGGCCAATGCTACTTGGCTTCCACAATCCAGTAAGCCCACTGCAACACTCCAAAGAATTAACGGAGGGGCTCATGGTTTACGCTAGATATAAGCAGCCAGTCATAATAGCGCCTGAGTGTCAAGCAGGCGCCACTGCACCAGTCACACTGGCAGGACTTCTAGTTCAACAAAACGCTGAAGTTTTAAGTGGAATAGTTATAGCGGAATTAACCAGTCCAGGCGCCCCAGTACTTTATGGAACTGTGTCAACGATAATGGATATGAAAACTGGAAATATAGCGTATGGTGCTGTTGAAGCAGCTTTAATCAATGTGGCAACAGCTCAGCTTGCCCGCTTCTACAATCTACCATCAAGAGGGACTGGTGGAGGAACTGAGTCTAAAATTCCCGATATACAAGCAGGTATTGAGAAGGCAGTTACGCTGATGATGGCAGCAATGGCAGGTATAAACTTTATTTATGTAGCGGCAGGCGCTCTTGAATCCACATTAACTGCTAGTTATGAACAAGCAGTTATAGACAACGAATTATGTGGCATGGTATTACGAGCTCTTCGTGGGGTAGAGGTTAATGATGAGACGTTGGCTGTGGATGTAATTGAGGAGGTGGGTCCGGGAGGACACTTCCTCACAAAGAAACATACTTTAAAGCACTTAAAGACTGAGCATTTCATTCCCACAATTCTAAATAGGCAAACGAGAGATTTATGGGAGAAATGCGGCTCTAAAGACTTGAGGCAAGTTGCCCGTGAAAGAGCTAAGGAGATATTATCAAAGCATCAGCCTGAACCATTAGAGCCAAGCATCGAGAAAGAGTTGATAGCATTCATAAGAGAAGTTGAGAAAAGGGAAAAATGCTCTTATAAAGTGTCTTAAAGGAGTTTTTAACTTAAGCCTTACAGTCAAGTAATATATACTTAGTGATGGATTGATGCGGGGGGTGGGATTTGAACCCACGAAGGCCTACGCCACGAGGTTTCCCAGTTAACTTCTGAGCCTCGCGCCTTTGACCTGGCTCGGCAACCCCCGCCTACAATATAAACTGAATTATTATTAAAACAAATTATTTATGTTGTTTTCAGGATGCTGGGAAGCTTGAATTATTTCATTTGCTTTAAGTCTTCTCCTTCCTCCAAGGGACTCCTCCCATAACTTCGCGTCTAAAGTATATTTTCCTACATCTCAACCTTGGAGGGGAGTTTCTCCTTGGTTTAGCTGGTATTTTTGGGGTTGCCGATCTAACTTTCCCAGCTTTTGTTAGTGATCCATGGCTTGGCATTTTTGCTCACTATTTTATGGTTTAATGGGCTACTTAAATTTTTAGCGCTTCATATTTTTATCTTCCTCCCTGAGGAATCCCTCTTATATACACCTAGCTCGGTTATTTTTGCTAGGATTTCTATTGGTATTACTGGCCCCTCTACACATACTCTTATTCCCAATGGGTCCATGGTGCATGAACCGCATATTCCAATTGCGCACTTCATATATCTCTCCACCAATGCTTGAACATGTATACCCCTTTCCAATGCTATTTCCACAACCCTCTTTATCATGACTTCGGGTCCGCATACATATATTTCATTGGGCATCTCTCCCTTCCTTAGTAGATTTTCGAGTAGAGTTGTTGCCAACCCCTTATATCCTAGGCTTCCATCTTCCGTTGCTGGCATATATTTGATCTTCCCCAATTTTGCCAGTTCATTTAATTCCTCCTTAAACACCATTTCATCAATACTTTTAGCTCCATTTATGACTGTAACATTATTCCCCCCTCTCTCACAGAGCCTCCTAATTAGTGGCATTAGTGGTGCTGTGCCTGTTCCTCCACCAATAACTATTATGTTTCCATCCACTTCTTTGAAGCCTCTGCCATAGGGTCCTCTAACCCCAATGTACTCATTTACTCTTTTATCGTATAGTGCGTTTGTAGCTTCCCCCACCCTATGTACCGTGAACGATATTTCCTCTCTCCCTATATGTGATATCCCCATTGGAATTTCATCTACTCCTGGTATCCAGACCATTATGAATTGTCCCGGATGGGCTTTTTCAGCTATCTCCTTATTGTGTATCGTTATCGTTTTCCTATCTTTCCCTTCATCCCTTACTGCTATTATTCTTGATGGCATTGTTTTCATAAACTTCACCTCTTATGTGCCAACCCTACCATATCCTTTACTGACTTGTATCCCTCACTCTTCATGAAATTCATAATTCCTTGCTCGATTTCCTTGAATATTTCAATACCCTTAAATGCTATTGCAGATCCTATTTGTACTGCGCTGGCTCCAGCCATGATGAATTCTATGGCGTCTTCATAGCTTGTTACCCCTCCAACTCCAATTATCGGTATGCTTAATGCTTCATATAATTGGTATACGCATCTTATGGCTACTGGCTTTATAGCTTTCCCACTTAATCCTCCATATATGTTTGATAGTATTGGTTTAGCGATCTTTATATCTATTATCATTGCTTTTAATGTGTTTATTGCCGTTATGGCGTCTGCACCAGCCTTCTCTGCACTTAACCCTATTTTCACTATGTCTGTCACTTCTGGTGTTAGTTTTGCAAATACTGGTATTTTTACTGTGCTCTTTACGGCATTTACTACTTCATATGTTAGTTTTGGGTCTTGTCCATATTGTATGTTTGGTCCATGGGGGCATGATAGGTTTAGTTCTATTGCATCGGCCCCTGCCTCTTCAGCTTGATAGGCTACTTCAGAGAATTCCTTCACTTCCTCTCCGAAGACGGATACTATTACTGGAACTCCCCCCTCCTTCGCCACCCTTATTTCGTTTTTAAATTCATGTATTCCGGGGTTTGATAGTCCAATGGCATTTATTAATCCATATTCGAGCTTTACTACTGTGGGGTTTGGGAATCCTGCCCTTGGATTTTTGCTAACCGATTTTGTTGTAACGGCTCCAGCGCCAGCCATTGCAATTCTCTTCAATATGGCTCCCGTTGTTCCAAGAATCCCTGATGCGAGTATCAGTGGATTTCTAATTTTTAAGTTTGCTATTTTCGTGCTTATATCCACATCCAATGTTAAGCCCTCGTCTATTATTGATATAAAACATTTAAAAGTTATTGTGTCATTATGCATTATTGGTTAGTGTGGTGTTCAATGTCTAGTTTGGAGTATTTTGTGGTGGATGCTCCATTTGGATTTATGTTATTTGACGTTGATGGGAAGGTTTTGATATTTGAACCCTTCACTGGAGATATGGAGGCTATTGCAGATAAGCTTTTTAGATTGGATAATGGTGAGATGGTTGAGGAGTTGAAGTCCTTTTGCAATAAGGTTTCATCATCCTTTAAAGCTGGTAAAGTATTTTTCGATAATGAGAAGCTATTTATGATGGTTAGGCGACTTTTACATGATTTTGAATTGCATATAGACCCTCTTAACCCACTATTTAAGAGGTTTAGGGGTGCTCTGCCTGATGTAGCTGTTTCGCAGAGGGTTGTTTCAACAGTTAAAGATTATTATACTTTCCTACATGAAGTTTCATTACTCCTATCTAGGAGGAGGTTGAGGAAGGCTGTTGAGAAGAGGGATCTACTTCTTGCACAATCAATTAACGCCATAGACGATCTTAATAAGATACTGAATATGATGATTAGCCGTTTGAGGGAATGGTATGGCATTCACTTCCCAGAATTAAACTCGATAGTTGATGATCATAGATTGTATGCGAAGATTGTGGGTAATATTGGTTCAAGGGATAAGTATAATGCAAGTAGCTTGTCTGCTTTAGGGGCTTCTGAATCTTCTTCTAGCAAAATATTATCTGCTGCCAAGTCGTCTATAGGAGCTGACTTCAACGAATATGATATTAACGCTATTATGGATTTCGCTCGGAATATAATGCATCTATATGATTTGAAGGATGAGTTGGAGAGTTATGTTGATTCCGTGGCTGATGATGTATGTCCAAATTTGAAGTCTCTTGTAGGCCCCCTTATAAGTGCTAGATTGATTTCATTGGCTGGTGGATTGGATAAGCTTGCTAGACTCCCCTCAAGTACAATTCAGGTTCTTGG
>Ga0080004_1114150_pt1 | contig 10181 bp, 10 predicted proteins | sample WasSprMetagenome_FD_69207 | JGI IMG/M metagenome (GOLD analysis project Ga0080004, IMG submission 69207) | Sulfidic aquatic microbial communities from Washburn Spring, Yellowstone National Park, USA - WS (SPADES assembly) (version 2) | ecosystem: Environmental > Aquatic > Thermal springs > Hot...
GGCTCCTTGCGAACTATCTTTCCCATTATTCTTCCCTTCCTATGCTCTTCAGGAACTCCCTGAGCTGTTTTATCGCCTCCTCTACCTTTTCCTCCGGATAGACGAAATCCTCCAACTTTCCAGCCAGATAATCGTCATATGCGGCCATATCGAAGTGCCCATGCCCCGAACCATTAAAGAGAATCACTTCCTCTTTTCCTTCCTCCCTGCACCGAATGGCTTCATCCACGACGAATTTTATCACATGTGCCGTCTCCGGAGCTGGGATATATCCCTCCGTTTGAGCGAATAAGACGCCAGCCTCAAAAACAGCTCTCTGAGGATAAGCTACAGCCTCTATTATTTTCTCCTTATAAAGCAGACTCACGAGAGGAGCCATTCCGTGATAGCGCAATCCGCCAGCGTGGATTGGAGAGGGAATGAAGTTATGCCCCAGAGTGAACATCTTTAAAAGAGGAGTTAAGCCGGCGACATCGCCATAGTCATAAGTATAAATTCCCTTCGTCACGCTCGGGCAAGCGGACGGCTCCACTGCTACAGCTCTGATGTCTCGCTTTCCTTGCAATTTATCCATTAAGAAGGGGAAAGTTAAACCGGCGAAGTTAGAACCTCCACCTATGCATCCAGCCACCACATCGGGCCATTCCCCTATCATCTCAAACTGCTTCCTCGCCTCCAAGCCGATTATGGTCTGATGGAGGAGGACATGGTTTAAAACGGAGCCGAGGGAGTAATTCGTATCCTCATGCTTAAAGGCATCCTCCACCGCCTCGCTTATGGCTATCCCCAAGCTTCCTGGGCTATCGGGATTCTCCTCAAGGACTTTCCTCCCCGATTCCGTCTTATCGCTCGGGCTGGGATAAACCTCCGCTCCCCACAATTGCATAAGCACCCTTCTATAAGGCTTTTGGTAATAGGATACCTTAACCATATAGACAGTGCAATCTATCCCCATAAATTTGCATCCCATAGCCAAGGCGGAGCCCCACTGCCCCGCTCCCGTCTCCGTCGTCAAGCGCTTCACTCCCTCAATTTTATTGTAATAAGCTTGGGCGACCGCGGTGTTCGGCTTATGGCTTCCCGCAGGGGAAACTCCCTCCCACTTATAATATATCCTCGCGGGAGTTTTCAGCGCCTTTTCCAAATTCCTCGCTCTCATTAATGGCGTTGGTCTCCATAATCTATAGACCTCTATGATTTCATCGGGGATATCTATCCAGCGTTCGGTTGACATCTCCTGCTCAATGAGGGCACGAGGGAATATCTTGAGAAGAACGGATGGGTCAAGCGGTCCGCCCGTAACGGGGTCTAAGGGAGGAGGTGGAGGTGTGGGTAAATCGGCTACGATATTATACCATTGTCGAGGCATCTCCTTCTCGCTGAGATGTATCTTCAAATCCATTAAAAATCCTCCTTTCTTCACAAAAAGTTTTAAGAAATTATAATGTGGTTTTTAACCGCTGTCTATTTCAAAATAGAGGCTTCACAAGATTTTATATAACGATATACTTTTTAATGAGGTGATTTTCAATGGAAGAGGAAAGAGAGACTTCTGCGTTTCGCTTACTTGTATTATAAAAGGGGAGAAATCAAGAAGGCTTCCTCTTATTGCGAGCAGTTCTTGGCTAAATATCCCGATGACCCTGAAGCATTGGAACTTATGGGCGATATTGAAGTTGAGCGAGCCAAATTTCAAGATGCGTTATTCTATTATAATAAAGCCCTTCAAATAGACCCATCCCGAAAGGAAATAGAGGGGAAAATCGCGAAGATTGAGAAAGAATTGGAAGAAGTGGAGAGAATGATTCAACCATCGTCAACTTCGGGTTTTCCAAGGGTTTATAGAACCTCCTTGGGGATAGCGGAAAATGTAGAGGGCTTTCTCTGTTATTTCTTTCCCGGGATATTCCCCTTCATCGTCATTCTTCTGGAGAAAGAGAGCAGATTCGCCAGATTCCACGCAATCCAATCCCTTCTTTTATCAGTTGCCGCCTATGTCCTTCGCATACCATTGGAATTTCTCCTCGGCGTTGTTATAGGGGCCACACCATCCGCCTCTAAGCATCCCTCCCCCACTTTTTCCATTCCTTTTTACATCATAAGTGGCTTTTTCGGACTTCTCTCCTTCTGGCTGATGTTCAAAGCCTATCAGGGAGAAATCGTAAAGCTTCCCTGGATAGGAGATTTCGCGGAAAAATGGAGCGCCCTATGAAAATGGTGAGTCTAACGAAATAGGAGGTTAGAGGATATGGCGAGAATCTCTTTTAGGAAGATTTTTCGCCACATTCTCGGTTGTTCTATGGTGTTTTGCCTTCTATGCTCTTTATGGTCGTCCACCATAAGTTCTCCTCAAATCTCTCCAGGGATTAAAACAATTAGAATCGCTGAGGAAAGAGAAATCTTGGCAGGGGATGTCGCCCCGAAGGGGAATTTCTTAGCCTTTATAACCGCAGGTAAAAATGGGCATACGCTTTTTATCCTAAATTTGAAGACGGGGCTAATCCAGAAAATAGAGGGAATTGGGAAAAGGGCGAGAGCGTGTAGATGGGATGGGAATGATACATTGTGGTTTGAAAAAGAAGACTCCAAAGGGAACTTCACAGTTTGGTGTTGGAAGGATGGCGTCGCCAAAGCCTCTCCCCTACCTACCTTCGGGATAAAGAAATTCTGGTTGATGGAGGGTATAAATGGGGAAATCTCCGAGCTCTCCTCATCCTCTCCCCTCAAAAACAGGGAAGAATCCTCTGGCTGAACAGCGAGATGGATTGGATAGCTTGTTCACCTGAGGGAAGATATATTGCCTATCACGGACCGGAGGATAGGGGTGGAATTTGGCTTTTGGATTTGGAAACCCATATCGCAAAGCAAGTGGCGCCAGAGGTCTTAGAGGGGAAAGTTCTATCTGTATTCATGCCCGAATTCTTGGATGAAAGGCATCTCATTATTGAAAGAGAAGACAAAGAACTATTGGAAAAAGGGCGAAAATTGGATTGGTCAATCCCCTTTGAGCACTTGAGCCAGAGGGAAGTTGAGCGATATTTTGAATTGTTTTCCCTTTACTTCGCAGGGAAGCTGAAACCCGAGGAAGGGCAAGAATTACAGCAGCTGGAGAACAAAATCTTAAAACAAATGAGCAAGGAAGATTTGGAAAAATTGAAAGAGAATGTAAAATACCTTGACCAAAGCTCCGCAAGTATTGAAATAAGGTCGGTGGATATACAAACGGGAGAAGAAAAGCTCCTTGCGAAGGGCGGGACGGTCATCGGGATAACGGAGGATAAAAAGGGAGTTTATGTTTTAGATAATATTGACCGCAAAGTTTTTAGGGTAGATATAGATAACCCCTCCCAAAAAGAGGAGCTCTTTTACAAGGGCTCCTTTGACCTAAGGATAAGGAAGGAAAAACCATTGAGGTATGGTTTCGTTTATCCTCCCCTATCTTTTCGCTGGGATTTTCTATCCTAAATATCCGCCATCAACTTACAAATGCTATTGCTATGAGAAGAAGAACGAAGAGATCGCGCTCTTGAAGACGATAAACTGCGGCGATGGGAGATTCCCCAGAGATTCTCGCCTTTCCCTATCTCCCAATGGTTGCTTTTCCCTCGCCTATGGGGTAAGAGGGCTTTTACTCAAGGATTTGAGCGATGGAAAAATTGCGAAAATTTCTGACAAACCGATATCCACAGTGGAGTGGAGCGAGGATGACGAGATGTTAGCGTATGTTTCAAAGGGGAAGAGGTGTTATGAAGTTTGGCTATGGGAAACTTTAACGAAAAGGAATCAAAGATTGTTCCCTTGAGATGTTCACAACTAAAGGAGATAAGAGCGCCAAAATCAACATGACAACAAGAACGAGTATGGTTTATAACAAAGGAGAAAAGGATTAGAAAAAGGAAAAGAGGCGATGGTCTATGAGAAAGAAAATGATCAATCTTCTCTTCTTCATAGTTCTATTAACGCCGATAGCCTGTGCTCTTGCGGTGGTAAATCAAAGGGATGCTCAAAGAACAGAGCAATTTTCCTTAAGCTACGAAGGGAAAAATCTCGTTATGGAGAGGGTGAAATTTATATTGTGGGGAGATGTGGATAATACAGGCGAGAAGAAGTTGGGGATAGGAATTGCGAGATATAAATTCCCAATATGGTCGAGAAAGCGAGATATCAATTTTGAATATTTCGGCGAAATAACCTCTGATTTGCTTGCTGAAAGCGAGCCCAAGGGTGATTTATATTTAGCGATATACAAATTACAAGCGGGGAATTGCAAGAAGGTAAAGGAGGTAAAGCTCGTTAGTGAAGAATGGCTTTATGAGCTCAACGCTCTTATGGGGGATTTTAACGGAGATGGTCTCAATGAAATTTTTATTTCCTATTGGGCTGGCAATGCGCCCTTCTGCAGGGTTTATCTTTTAAAAGGAAATTCTCTAAGGCAGATCTTCAGCGGAGTTGAGGATAGAGCGAAAATAGAGATTAAAGATATAGATGGGGATGGCAAATGGGAGATTTTGTTCAAAGCGCCTACATGGCATTTAGCTACTGGCGAGGAAATAGAGCGTTTGAAAGGGCATATCCTCGCTATTCGCATATACCATTGGAACGCTAAGAAACAAACTTGGACGCCTTGGAGAATCATTCCCGATAGAGAAGGGGAAAGGAAAATCTCTCGTGAGGATTTGTTCAGGACACCAGGGGCTGACCTGATTCTCAAAAGAATACCAAAAAGCAAACTGAAAGAGATATATCCCAAGGCTTTCGGAGGAAGAAGATAATTTGTTTTGAGCTGGGCGAAGGAGATATTGATTCATTGCTATTCCTCTTGCAATGAGAAAATGTCTGAACAGAAATTTGACCATTTCGCTCCTTTCCCTTATAGTTTTAAATATAAATCTTCAAGGAGGTTTCTATGGTTATTAGAGGATTCGCAAGGAGATTGCCCATAGATGATGATATAAACACTGATTACATCATCTCTGGACGATATAAGTTTCAAACTGAGGACATCTCCCAGATGGCTCGCCATATTTTTGAGGATTTGGACCCCAACTTCTTTGAGAAAATCAAGGAAGGAGATGTAGTCGTTGCCGGCAAAAACTTCGGTTGTGGCTCCTCAAGGGAACAGGCTCCCCGTGCCCTCAAAGCGGCGGGAATATCCTGCGTCATTGCCAAATCCTTCGCCCGCATATTTTACCGCAACTCTTTCAATATCGGTCTTCCCTTGATCGAGGCGGAAACCAAGGACATCCCCGATGGCGAACCACTTGAGATAGATTTGGATAAGGGAATAATAAGATTGCTCAATTCCCAAAAGGAAATTCCCTTCAAACCCATCCCTCCCTTTATGCAGAGGCTCTTATCCGATGGAGGACTCGTTCCCCATCTCCTCAAGCATAAGGGCTTCGCTATTGAGGATTGAAAAGGAGGTTTGATGATGCATAAGGTGACTTTCATTCCCGGAGACGGAATTGGACCCGATGTCGCCTTCGCGGCGAGAAGAGTCGTTGAGGCTACGGGAGTTCAAATAGAATGGGAGGAGAAAATAGCCGGCGAGCCGGCGATAGAGAAATACGACACTCCTCTTCCCGACGACACGCTTGAATCAATCAAAAGAAACAAGGTAGCCTTCAAGGGTCCAATCACAACGCCCATAGGCGGAGGCTATCGCTCCGTCAATGTCCTTCTTCGCCAGCTTCTCAATTTATACGCCTGCGTTCGTCCCGCTCGCTCCATCCCGGGCACGAAAACCCCCTTCCAAGACATAGACCTCGTCGTGATTAGGGAAAACACGGAGGATGTCTATGCGGGAGTTGAGTTCCCTCCCAATTCCGAGGAAGCGAAGAAGATAATAAGCCTCTGCAATGGGAAGGTAAGGGAGGATTCCGCCATCACATTGAAGCCCATTTCCTTCTATGCCTCGGAGAGAATCGTCAGGTTCGCCTTCCGCTACGCAATTGAGCATAATCGGAGAAAGGTTACTTGCGTTACAAAAGCGAATATTATGAAGTTCACGGATGGTCTCTTCTTGGAAGCCGCGAGAAAGGTGGCTGAGGAATTTCCCCAAATAGAATTTGAGGAGCGGCTCGTGGATAATATGGCTATGCAGTTGGTTCAAAAACCACACCTCTATGATGTCCTCGTCACTCCCAATCTCTACGGCGATATACTATCCGACCTCTGCGCCGGTCTAATCGGAGGGCTTGGCGTTGCTCCGGGCGCGAATATTGGGGATGAAGCGGCTGTCTTCGAGCCCGTTCACGGAAGCGCCCCGAAATATAAAGGTATGAATAAGGTCAATCCCACCGCCGCCATTCTCTCCGCCGCTATGATGCTGGATTATCTGGGAGAGAAAGAGGCAAGCAAGAGGATTGAGAAAGCGGTCAGGGAAGTGATAGCGGAAGGGAAATGGGTCACTTATGATTTGGGAGGGAACGCCTCAACCACGGAGATGACAGAGGCGATAATTGACAAATTGGGTGGATGAAAGAATCAAATATAGTCGTTCCCAGCCCATTAATCAGGGATATAGTTTATAAACTCACCTCCCAAGCGAGCGTTTCCCTCCATCCGCGCTACTACGAGGAGCTTTTAAAAAGGCTTCCCGAGGAGGATTCTCCCAATGCGCAGTGGGTTCTTGAGCAGTTGGTGAAAAATGTGGAGATTGCGAAAAGAGAGAACCTTCCCCTTTGCCAAGACACCGGCTATGTGCTCGTATTCATAAAAATAGGGGATGATATCTGCCTTCCGAAGGATATCCAATCATCCGCGGATGAGGGAGTTCGCCTCGCTTTCAAAGATTCTCTCCTCCGAGCTTCTATGGTCGCCCATCCCTTCAATAGGGTCAATACGAAAGACAACACGCCGGCAATCCTCCACATAGAGAAAGAAGATATAGATGGAATGGAAGTTGATGTTATGCTGAAGGGCGCTGGCTCGGAGAACGCATCCGCCTTGAAGATGCTCTCTCCCAGCGAGGGAATGAGGGGAGTAAGGAGATTCGTCCTCCAAACCCTAAGGAAGACTGCTTGGAACGCCTGCCCTCCCTTGGTTTTGGGGATTGGGATAGGGGGAACGATGGAGAAATCGGCTTACTTAGCCAAGAAGGCGATTTTGAATTGGGCGAAGGGAAAGGACATAGAGGAATGGGAGAGGAGCTTGATGGAGGATGTGAACGAATTGGGGATAGGACCGGGTGGAGTGGGAGGAAGGCTGACCTGCCTGGGGGTGAGCATAGAGACCGCCCCCTGCCACATTGCGACCCTTCCCGTCGCCTTGAATGTCCAATGCTATGCTATGCGAATAGCCAGCCTGCGCCTATCCCGAGAGGATATACTCGCCTCACTTGATTCTGTATAAATGAACATCGTAGGGCTTGAAATCGTCTTCAAACCTTCCATCCTGAAGGGGGATCTCTCGCTTCTCGCCTAAAACCTCCACCTTCCCTTTCCCCTTCAATCCCTTTATCTGGAAATCCGCTCTCGTCTGCCCATTTTTCATCCCCACAGAGAAGATATAAATCGCTCCTCCATATCGCTTGACCATTATATGCACCGGCACATCAGGATTATTGGATTTCACCTCTACGAGGTCTGAGATTGTTGGGCTGTTCAAAACGGGAGCTAACTCCTTTATTTGCTTGTTTATCGCCGTGACCTCAGCGAGCATCTCGGGGTCCTCCAACAGAGCTGCTTCAACGAAATTGGGCTTGAATTGGTGGACGAAATAAATCAATCCCATTGAACCAGGTATCAAGGACATCCACACCTCCGCCCTGACCTGATGAGGAGTGGGCTTCTTCTCAAGATTATCTATGCGGGTGCATTCAATGCAATTCCAGACAATCTTCTCTCCATCGGTTGATTTATTCCAATTCACCCAATCGAATAGCCTCATCACGCCCTTGGCGACATACCAGAGAAGGTTCTCGTCGTTCAAACCCGCAACGGGATAGACATCGAAGGAAACGATATCGCATCCCTTCACATAAGTGAAGTAATCATCGGGATGGGAACCTGTCCCCCTTCCTATCCAAGTGTCGTTTGCCACTCCTTGCCCGAGGTTCAGGAGCACTGGTCTATCGGGGTCTCTTTCCCTCATCCTCTTATACCTATCTATTATTTCCTTGGGAGGAACGGGACCATCGTATATGGGATTTCCCTTCTCGTCCCTCCCGATTTCCTGCGCATTGTCGGGCTCATCCTGATGCATCCAGCCAACGATTATGGGGTCGTCAAGGTGGCGAAGAGCGACCTCGTTCTGCTCGCATATCACCATCATTCCCGCTTTGCGAAGCTTCTCCAGCTGTTCCTCGGTTGGTCCCTTCCACAAACCGATATACAGATTGAAGCCTGCTTGTTTATAGCGCTCGGCGTTATCGGGATTCTGAAGCCAAACCGCAATGGGAAAGAAATTGGGGTCCTTGGGAGGTCCCTTCTTCCAGCGAGAGTAGGGATTTGAGGGGACATCGGCTCTTGAATTTATTACCAAAACCTCGCACAAGAGAATAAAGACAACCAAGATGAGCATCATTCCAAAACGCATCTTCGCTCGCCTCCTTAAGGGAAAATCAAATTCTATTATATAAACTTGATGAAAGGATGGGAAATAACGGATATATGGATTTATTTTCAACTCCTGAATAATTTCAAAAAGATATGGAACTTGCTAAACGAAAGAAGGTTTTTTTCTTTATTTCATTGTGAGCCCGACTTCGGCGGGCGCGGCAATCTCTTGGCTTTTTTGTCATTGCGAGGCTTCCCTTACGGGAAGCCGTGGCAATTTCGTTAAGAAAAGGGATTGCTTCTCAATCGTGCATAATGACAAAATACGAGATTGCCACGCTTGAACGCTTTAGCGTTCGGGCTCGCATCTATGGGTATAGGTTTTTAATAAGTTTTTGCTCTCCCCCACTCCTATGGGATCTTCCAAATAGCTCCAAATTATAAATTCGTTTTTTGACATCCACTATGCCACCTTTTCTCCTCTTCGATTAGAAAAGAATTAGATTTTATTTTCAAATCACTATTTCTACTCTTTATCCCTCCTCCGTTTTCAAAACCTATACCCATGCCAGCAATGACAGAAAGGTCCAGCCTTTGCAATGGGAGGACAAATTGTCATTACGAGCCCAAAGGCGGTCGTGGCAATCTCTACCCTTTTGTCATTGCGAGACTCCCGTAAGGGAGGCGTGGCAATCTCGTCTTTTAAAAGGAAAAAGAGATCGCTTCGTCGCTTAGCCTCGCAATGACAACAATCCGGACTGTCATTGCGAGGGCTCTCCGCAGGAGAGCCCGTGGCAATCTCGCCTCTCTCAGGATTTCAGAAACTAAAAATAAAAATTTTTAACCAAACTAATTTTGAACTTTTTCAAGAAAATTTCGTCTTATATTTTTGGATAGGCAAGCGGCTTTTCTCGCTTGTTCCCTTGCTCGGCTGAAGGGGGAGCAACGCTAAAGCGTGGCTCCCCCCTAATTTTTATTTCCTCAATACCCGCAAATCAAATATCCCTCCCGCTATCCTCCCTGCCTCAGCCTGAAATCTTACCTCCACCTTCTCCTTCCCCTTCGTCAATTCCTCCGGTATCTCATATATCACATAAAAGAACCTCCCTGGCTTATTCCTGTTCAATTCCTGCTTCGCTATCACTACTCCATCAATTAAGATATCAAAAAACCTCCCTCCCGCATCGCTTCCCCAATATTTCACCGCCAGCTCATTCCCCCTATCAGGCTCAACCCTCATCTCGTAAGAGAACCAACCTCCATCCACTGAATGACGCCAGTGTTCAGAGCCAAATGCACCCGCTCCCGTCTTCTCACCCTTCAAATTATGCTCCTTTTCCGATTTCTCATCCCCTATCAAAACCCTATCAATCGTTCGGACTTCAATATCTTTAATCAATTCCTGCTCCGCCTTTATCTCCTTCTCCCTTTCCTCCCATTCTGAGGGAGTGAGGAAATCCCAATATACCGTGTAGCGCCTATCGTGGAGAAGATAGAGGGGATAAAGCTCAACATCCCTTGGCTTTCCCACTCCAACGGTCCGGAAGTGAAGGGGCTTTCCTTCAATTGGCTTCAGCCATTCTTCTATCGGCTTGTCTTGCGTTATGAGGGCGGGAACGATTGGCTCAGGCTCTTGGGGCGAGCCCAAATCTCCCGCGAGGACAATCGGTCCATAAAGGATGG
>Ga0080004_1127098_pt1 | contig 10178 bp, 12 predicted proteins | sample WasSprMetagenome_FD_69207 | JGI IMG/M metagenome (GOLD analysis project Ga0080004, IMG submission 69207) | Sulfidic aquatic microbial communities from Washburn Spring, Yellowstone National Park, USA - WS (SPADES assembly) (version 2) | ecosystem: Environmental > Aquatic > Thermal springs > Hot...
AAAAACTCCCACTTTTATTCATACCTTTTGAAAAGCAGCCCTTTTTGAGGCCTTTTTCCAGCAGAAGTCATTTAAAGCTGTCGAAAAGCTCCCACTTTTGGGGTATAAGTGGGAGTTTCCCGGGTTAAGAAAATTTGTAAAGCCCCGATCTTCTGTCAAACTCGTAGGTCTGGATTTCTTGGCAGAAAAATTTTCTCGCCTCAGAGTTTCAGCGCGAGAAATGAGGCCTAGGTTGAAATCCGCCTTTAAGATACATCTTTCTTCAACGGTCGACGTTTTGGTTTAGGCGTGCCTTTATTTATGCGTATGATACATGGCAGTTTCTTTAAAGCTGCATGGCTGTGCGTTGTGTTTTTGACACTCTCCACGACTGAATAAAAACCGTAGGCTTTCTTGTCCAGCTTTTATGTAAAGGCATAAATAGTTCCAAGCAGACTAATTGTTAACGGCGCGCGCGCGCGCGCGCCACTATTACCACATCGAAGATCAACTCCATAACACCTCCAGAAATAGTTGTTGAGCCTGCAATGGAACGCACAAATGTGTCGTACAAGGCTATAAACGCAACGCTATACTACAATTACACGGTCATAAGGGTTGCATTAACCGATTTGGGCGGCCTGTACGAAGGCATGAAGCAGTTCGTTGTGACTTTCAAGAATAATGACACTAATGCCATTTATGCTGTCCTCAGGCTTGATGAACCCGTTGCAGAGTTCGTTTACGGCCCAGCCAGCGCGGGACCAATAGTAAACGGGAATCTCCCAATTGATATAGTTGTGAGCTATGTGTCGAAAAAAGTTCTGCCGTCTTCAATCAGCTACACTATTTCCGCAGAGGTCGTTGATGTCTACGGCGAAAAGCTCAGATAGCTAAAATGGGCTGTGGCTATCTGCGTTGTTCCCTTTTTCTTATGCGAAAGTAGTTGGGTGAGATGTTGAGCAGAAGGGATGGTGAAGAGATGTTGCTGGGTTGGAAACGGGTGTTCGCTCTCTTAACGTTGGTAGCGATAGCCGTAACTACCATGGTATGGTCGCAGGCCATGGTCATTACTCCAGGGGTTGCTGTCAGCGAGTCGAGGGTTTGGAGAATTGACCTTCCAGACATAGTTGTCGAGCCAAACATCATGCGAACGTTTGCTAGGGACAATGCATTGAATGTGTCGCTGTACTTTACATACACGGTCATACGGGTTTCCTTGATTGATTTGGGCGGACTCTACGAGGCCATGGAGCAGTTCACGGTTGTATTTAAGAACGACACGCACGTGTTCGCTCTCCTAACGCCAACGCAGCCCGTCGCAGACCTCGTTTACACGACCTCACGAAAGGTCGAGAAGGAGTTCATCGATGTTGACGTCATAATTAGCTATAAGGTCAAGAGCATAGTGCCTGCAGAAATCAGCTACACCGTTTACGGAGAGGTTGTCGGCACCCTTGGCACACCCTTAACATAGCCAGTAATGGTGATCCGCCATGAGAGGACCCATGAACCTCTTCGGCGTCTTATGCCTCTCTTCTGCGACAGCTTTATCTCTATATTGGCTAATGTTCCTGATAAACAACGTGCCCCGCATGGTCCGCTATGGTGTCGCCACGCCAGAGATATACGCCTCCACCGGCATCATAGGAGCCATATGCGTCGCCTTGTTCGCTGTCGGCGTCATATCTGTTAGGGCGAAGCCCGCTAAAACCCTGGTTCTGGTGAGAAACAGAGAAGGGAGGGTTGTCTCCATTAATCAGGTCGAGTATGGACTCGTGGTTCACAGAAAAGCTAAGGCTGCAGCTCCTAGAGTAAAGCCCGATCTGGAAACACCACAACCACGAAAGCATGGCAAGGCTAAACATGTGATAAGCGTCGCGGTTTTGGCGGCGTTGGTCTTAGGCGGCTACGCTTCCATGATGGCTGTGACGGGATACACTGTTCAAGACGTGATGAGTGGCATGTACTCGCCCTTCATGGCTGTCTCCAGTCAAAGCATGAGTCCCGTCCTAAACTACGGTGACCTCATATTTGTTAGGAAGGAGCTTCCAGAACAAATTATGGTGGGGGACATCATAGCCTTCAACGTTCCAAGCCCATACGACAGGGTGGCGGCTTCGCCGACTGTTCATAGGGTGGTGGATAAGTGGGTTGAGGATGGAGTTGTACATTTCAAGACTATGGGGGACAACAACCAGGGCGAAGATCCATGGACTGTTCCTGGGGAGAACGTGATCGGCAAATGCGTTTGGAAGGTTCCCTACATGGGCTATGTAGTTTTAGCCCTTAAGACGCCGCTCGGGCTGGCTGCGGCTTTTTCAGCCCTGCTAGTCGGGGCGCTTTATCCATACGTTAAAAGGTTCTTAAGCGTGAAGGGAGGTAGTGTTCAACATGGTTGAAAATTTTGAAGCTTGCGTAGAACGTGCGAAGGGAGGTAACCGTCTATGAGCAGCACAGTTGTTAGACGCAGGTGCGCTTTCGTCGACAGACCATGTGAAGTAGAATCTGACGATGTCCCATTGGAGGTGTGTCGCCTTTGCCTCGAGGCTTGGAAGGCTGAGAGTGGGCTGATAACCGTTAAGAGGCCGGTCCGCGCAGCTGAGATGCATAGACCGGCGCCTGTTGAGGAGCGCGCCGTGGAGGAGAAGCCTGTTGAGGCTGATTCGAAAACCATGAATGAAGAGCTACAGGAGCTCGACAAGCTCTTCACCGAGGGTAAGATAGGGGTTGAGGAGTACGTTGAAAGGAGGAAGGGAATAGTAAACTCTGCCACCGCCTCAAAAGGCTGGCTTAAACAGTTAGAGGAGCGATGGCTTCAGAGGCAGGCGAAGTCACCGCTTTGCGTGGTTTTGGTTGAAGGGGGAAGGACTAAAAAGGTTTACCCGCAGATCCGTAACCCGCCAGATTGGTTTGCAAGCATAGCGAAACCCCTCCTTGAACTTTGCAGGGTGCTGGGGAGGGGGGAAGGCGGTGTCCGTCTGGAAGCAGGAGAATTGAAAGTTGCAAGCCTAGGCTACAGAGATGGAAAACTTGCGTTGCTTCTTCTCGGAGCTGGTCAGAGCTTCAGCGACTACGAAGAGACTTTTAAGGAAATGAGACGGAGGCTTGAAGAGGACAGCGACTGGGAGGATGCACTTCCGAAGCTATACGATGATTACTTCAGACAGAGGCAACCTCCATACATCTCCTAAAACTGCGTGCGTCTCGGGAAATGCGCGCGAGGTCCCCGTATTCACGCTCGCCTTAGCGATAGCAATCCTTGTGGCAACCCTCATCCTCGTCCTGCACAATCCTAAAACTTAAGTTTTGGAAAAGGAAAAGCTTAGGAGGGGTGAAGCATAAATTCGTGGTGAGGCAAGCTCGTTGTTATCTAGGACGTTTAAGGTTGTCATGCTTGGAGACAGCGCTGTTGGCAAGACGAGCATTTTAAGCAGGTTTTTGAGGGATGAGTTCCGGTCCGAGTACGTTCCGACAGTGGAGATAAGCATAAGCGAGAGGGAGTTCGCGTTTTCAAAAGGCCTTTTTAAGCTTTCCTTCTGGGACGCTAACAGGGATGTTGTGGCCGGGGCCTTCAGGGATTACTGTGGCAACGCTAAGGCCCTCTTGGTTGTTTTTGACGTTTGCAGGCCGAGCTCCCTGGCCTTCGCTGAGGAACAGTGCAGAAAAGCCATGGAGACGTTGGGGTACAGGCCAGCAGCCTGGCTTGTGGGAAACAAGAAGGATCAGGGTGGAAGAAAGGTTGACGCTGCTGAAGCTGAAGGGAAGGCGAAGCTTCTAGGCGTCAACTACATTGAAACGTCAGCTAAGACAGGCGAAAACGTTGAGGAGCTTTTCAAAGCCGTTTTGAGGGGTGTTGTCAAACTTAGGCTGGGGGAAGTTGAAAGGGCTTTGGAGGGGTGAAGGTGGCGGGTAAGGCTGAGGCGCCCATTTTGAGGAGAAGCGAGGCGCAGAAGATTTTGAGGTCTATGATTGAAGGGAGGCTTGCTGTAGCCGAGCCAACCGTCGACTTCGAATGGGGCGTCCGATACATTAAGGTTGAGGAGCTGGCTGAAGCCTCATCCTCCACCGTAAACACGCTCCTTGACGAGATGGAGTCAGCCGGCTTCCTCCTGTCGGAGGCTGTTGCAAGCTTGGCTGTCTGCCCAAAATGCGGATCCCATAAGCTTATTCTTCAACTGTCATGTCCAGCATGCGGCTCAGCCAAGGTGGAGAAGGCCTTCATGATTGAGCACATGAGCTGCGGCCACGTGGATAGGGAGGAGAGGTTTGGGAGCGATGGCGAACTCAAATGTCCGAAATGCGGTAAAACCTTGAGGGGTATAGGTGTCGACTACCGGAGGCTTGGAACACTGACGGTCTGCCTCGCCTGTGGGGGAAAGTTTCCAGCTCCCATGAAAAGGTACACGTGCAGCCGCCTTCACACCTTCGAAGAGGCTGAAGCAGCCATACGCCATGTGAAGGCTTACAGGCTGAACCCGGCTAAAAAGAGTTTTGTAGAAGGCGAAATAATCGACTTTCAATCCATCCTCGAAAGGGTTGCGGGTAAGGGTTGGCTTTTCCAGGCTCCAGCTGTGCTGAAGGGAAGAAGCGGCGTTGAACACCAGTTCGCCTTCGCAGTGTGGAGTGAGGGGAGGGAGCCATCCGGGAACCCTCCAGACGTGCTCGCGGACGCCTTAGTTTCTGAGGGCGAAGTTGACTCCAGCCAGGTTTTCGCATCGCTTGCCAAAATATTCGACGTGAAACCGTGGGAAAGCCTCCTGATAGCAGTTCCCAAGATGAGTGAGAGGGCGAGGATGGTTGCCAGAAGCTACGACATAAACGTCGTCGAGGCTAAGGAAGTCGCCCGACTCAGAGATAAAGTTGCAGCCGCCCTCTCCGAATGCATGAAGAGGAGGGAGAAGGACGCCTTAAAAAGGGAGGTTGAAGCGCTGAACGAAGCCCTTAAAGAGCTGGGGGAGCCGCGTGAGGAACGTGAGGCCATGCCTGAAAGCGTCAGGAGAGGACTCGCCGACCTTGACCGCAAGTTCTTCGAGGGCAAGATAGGCTTGGAAGACTACGTGAAGAAAAGGAAAAAATTGCTGAAGCCAACCGCTCAAACGTAGGTTCTGGCAGCGCGCGTTTTTCGTGGACAGGCGGACTTTTCACCAGCCAACACCCCTTTTCAGCGCCGCTTTCATGTACGCAGTGAACCTGACAATCGAATGCAGCGGCCTGTAGAAGACAACCATCAAAGGCGCTAGAACGGCGTATTTCAAGTCTTCCTTCCTGGCGCGCGCGCGCGACAGGAGGACAGCGGACAATAATGAGAGGGCCTCCAGCGCAAGGTAAAACGTGAAGATTAAAGCTGAAAGCCTCACGGCGTAGGTTAAATTTGAAGTGAACGGGGTGAACGCTAGGATCGCAGTCAGCCAGGCTGCCCTTAGGAAAAGGGCGCCAATGTCCATGAACACGTTGTTTGGGGCAATTATCCAACCGAACAGTCCGAACCTCTTTTTGAAGAAGACGTCCACGTGTTTCATGTAAACTTGAAGTTGGCCGGCCGACCACCTTAACCTCTGGCGAACCCACTCCCTCCAACGTTTCGGAGCACGGGTCCACGCTACAGCCTTGGGCGCGAATGCAAGCCTGCCTCTGGTCTTCTGCAGCATCACCGTCATGTCGAAGTCCTCGGTTATGGTGTCAGCGTGCATGCGGCCAAGCGACTCTAAAACCTCCCTCCTAAACGCTCCGAAGGCTCCCGGGATCACGAGTATCCCGCCCACAACCCCCTGCCACCTTCTCCCAAGCTCCATGCTCACCACGTACTCGTAAGCCTGCAGCCTCGTCAGCAGGTTCTCCCTGTTAAGAACCCTAACGTTGCCCGCCACGCCAACAACCCCTCTATCCACAGTTAGGGGCTTAACAAGCTCGTTTATGGAGTTTCTCTCCACAACGGTGTCTCCGTCGACGACTATCACGATTTCGCCTTTTGCGAAGAGCATCCCATAGCCAACAGCCTTCGCCTTTGAGCCGCTTGCAACATCCCTCCTGACAACCTTCACGTTTGGATTAGCAGCGTGCTGCAAAGCCTTCAGATACGTGTCGTCCGTTGAGCCGTCGTCCACAACCACCACCTCCATGTTCGGGTAATTGCTCTCCGAAAGGCTCTCAAGGGTGGATTGGATGTACTCTCCCTCGTTGCGCGCTGGAACAACCACGGAAACCTTCGGGTGGAAATCGTTTTCTAACGCTTTCCCCCCAGCTTCCTCCGAAAGTGGCCTGTAAAACAGTTCATAGAACAGAAGCAGCAAACCTTTCCCAACGGTCTGCGGGACCTCAACGATCAAGGGAACTATTAAAACGAGGATGATCTCCCAGATGGAGAAGCCCAAAAAATCCAAGAAAACACCAGTTTAGCAGCCGTTCAGTTTTAAGCGGAAGCCTGGAGAAATCGCGTGTGCGAGATGTTAGGCCACGGTGATGTCGCTTATTCCCTCCTTCTTGTCTATTCTGTACTTGTGGGTTTTCATCGTGTGCTCGGTTCCCCTCATCTTCAAAACTTTGATGCGCCTCTCTAAGGTGCCGTTGTTGTATTGGCTTTCCATTAGTATTATCCCGTCCGCAATGAACTCCTCTATCCCGCTTCCAATGGTTTTTGATCCCCAGGGCATGTCAGCTATTATGATAGTCGTGCATCCCGTCTTCTGTACAAGCCTGTAGAGGAGGCGGAGGATGTGCCTCTTCTCAAGCTCGCTTTTCACCCCCGCAAATATTCCCGTGATAGAGTCTACGACAAGCCTCTTCGCACCCAGCGTGGTTATTGTTTCAAGAATCTGGTTTAGGGCTGACTGGACATCCACCTCAGTTCCAAGCGAAAGGTCAAGCACCGCAACCTTCTCCTTTCTGATGAGCGGCTCAAAATCCATACCAAAACGCTTCATGTCTCGGAGAAACTTTTCCCTGCTTTCAGCGAAGCAAACGTAAACGCCCGGCTCACCGTGGTCCACAGCGCCTTTATATATGAAGCCTGCTGAAAAAACCGTTTTGCCAGCTCCCGGGCTGCCAGCTAGAAGAACCACCGAACCCCTTGGAAAACCGCCTTCGATGATCCTGTCGAACTCAACGTTTCCAGTTGAAACCCTCTCACTCAACATTATCTCCCCCTTCGCCTGCGGTGGAACAGTTCAGATCCGGCAGGGCGCCGCGCCTCCTAAGCTCGCCGACAATTAGGCTTCTCAGCAACTCGGAAACGTCTACTCCGTCTGCCTGCGCAACCGCAACGACGGCGTCCCTTATAGGCCTGGTAACCCTCACAGCCAGCATCTCAGTCTTATGCTCTGATCCCCGCATCTTCGAAGGCATATTAAACACATGAGAAACACTGCTCCCCCCCCCATATAAACCCATCCGACGAAAAAGGAGCTTCAGTGTTAGTAAATGAAAATCGGTGACAAAAAAAGTAAATTTTATATTCTTTCGAGTGGAAAAAAACAGGGGGTTTTCGAAGTGGTTGAGAAGGGCCTGGAAGGGGTTGCATGCGTTTTCAGGGTTTTAGGCGACCCGTCGTCTTTGACGATGCTTTGCAGTGCTGCGAAAGGGTTTAGAAGCGGGTTGCAGTTTGCAAGGAAGCTTGGTTTAACGCCGAGAAAGTATTATAGGTGTTTGAGGAAACTTTGCGAGCTTGAAGTTTTAGAGTGTAGGGTTACGTTGAACGCGAACGGCAAAGACCACTTTTACGTTTTAACACCTAAAGGCAGGCGCATCCACGAAATGGTTTTCAACGACTTCCAATCCCTCCTAAACGGTGAAAGCATAGAGTTTGAAAGCGTAGGCTACAGCAGAGTGGGTGTCATAAACAGCTATGAGGACCTCGTTAAGGTTACGGTGAAGCTGGTTGGTGAGGCTAAGTCGCAGGTGCTGCTGGCCACGAGGTACCTTGACCTTCAAGTGTCCCAAAGCCTTATGTATGCAGTTGCAAGGAACGTTGAGCTTAAGTCAGTTACAAGCGCGGCTTTAAACCTTCCCCAGTTCATGAAGCTTTTAGGCAGCTTCGCCAGAAACATCCGTCCCAACATCCTTAAAATCCCAGGCATCGCCGGGAAAATGGACAACTACAGGGTTGGAAACGTTCCAACATCCTATCTCATAGTGGACGGTGAAACCGTTGTATGGGAGCTCCCCACTGAAAGTTTCGAGATGGCTTTCATAAGCCGGGATAGAAGGGTTCTTGAAACCTTCAAGAACAACTTCTGGACGCTTTGGAAAACCGCTTCGCCGCTTCCACTGCCACTGCATGGCGGCGGAGGGCTTTCAAATCCACGCGGTTGACAAGTGGGGCTTTCAGGGGGAGGGGGGCGCCGTGAAGGTTTGGAGGAAGCTGAAGGATTATGTTGAGCTTATGAAGCCCTTTAGCCGTTCCAAATCAACCCTATACTACGGTTTAACTTCGCTTATGGGAAGCGCCTTAGCCTCGCCCCACAGCCTACAAGTGGCGGAAACGTTGAAGGCCACGTTTTCATCTCTACTCGCCGCCTTCGCAATCTACGCCTTAAACGACGTATGCGACGTTGAAGTCGACAGGATAAACGCTCCTGAAAGGCCTCTTCCCTCCGGGCGCGTCAGCATAGTCGAGGCTGAAGCCCTCGTAATCGCGCTTTTCACGTCTGCCCTTGCATTAGCATCAACCGTTAACCCGTTGACCCTCGCTTTCGCAGCAATTTTTTCCGCTCTTGGAGCAGCGTACTCGGTGCCGCCCCTAAGGCTTAAGGACGGATGGTTCGCGGAGGTCTGCTGGGGTCTCGGAATAGCTGCAACCGTGCTTTGTGGAGCAAGCGTAGCCGAAGTTAACATGTCAGCAGCGATTGCAGCAGCCATACTCGCCCTGCTAACGGCTGGTTGCGGCATGATAAAAGACCTTAAAGACATGGAAGGCGACATGGCCAAGGGAATACGCACAATTCCAGTATTGATAGGCGAAGAAAAGGCGGTGAAGCTTATGACAGCCACGTTCACGGCGGTTTACCCATTCCTGCCATTATACGGCGTAATCTTCTACGGCTTCAACATCCCATACACAGCGTTGGCCACGCTTGCAGCTGCAATCTTCGCATACAGCCTTCTTCTACTCAACAAATCCCCAAAAAACAAAAGCCTCTACAGGAAAACATACAAGATACAGGCAGCGTCAGGCTTCCTCCTCAACATAGCCTTTCTACTGCTTGGAATTTGACACTCTCCACGACTGAACGAAGTCGGGAGATTCTTGCCTCTAGAGTGTTCATTGGGTCGGTTGTTCACTGCCATTTTAGGCTCCCACCTCATCCTATTCCACCTTAGAAGCAGGGGGTACGAGAGAGGAGTGGACTAAGGAATTTGAAAAGCGAATCCAGCAAACCTAAGACCGTTTTGGACGCAAAGCCCTTGGTTAAGCTTTTTGCACAGGAAGAAGGTTGGGACGCGGTTCAGAAGATTTTGTCTCGGGGTTGAAGCAGGAGATTTAGAGCCAGCGATAAGCGTGGTTACGCTAACGGAAATCTATTATAAGTATATGAAGGAAAAAAGAGCGGATCTGGCTGAAGAAAGAACGAATCAGCTTATGTGCGCCCTGCATCTCCATGGAAATTCCGCTTGTCCTGCGTGTACTCCTTCTGCTATATGCGCATGCCATTACATCATTTTTTCCTGAATATATTGGTGGTATTCTTTCATAACGTTTCTGGGAATGGGATTTTCAATTTCTACATCTTTGACTTTCTTTGTCAGTTCTTCGTCTATTGTGTATATTTTGTTGATTCCAAGCTCCTTGGCTAGCTCTATTAGGTAGCAGTCCCATGAGGAAATGCCTAGGTCTGATGCTGTGGCTATGGCTTTTTCGGCGACTGCTTTCGAAAGGTTCCCATAGAATGCTGGGGATTCTAAAGAGAGGGTTTTTAATAGAGCCTTTGCCACGTTGCTGCTTCTAAGTTTCAGGTATCTTGTCATGACAATGTAGGCTCCCAGATAGGTGCTTACGGGAATTAGGATGCGCTTTTTAAGCGTGAGGGCATCCAGCAAAAGTTGGGCTGCATATTTACGTGCAGGGTTTCTGAAGTGGGCAAGAACTATGATGCCGACGTCAGCTAATGCCTCGAACCCCAATTTTGCGGAGCGCATATTCCCTGTCAACGTATTTATCCTCACCCTCAACTTTCACCGTGTCAAATTCGAGGCTTGGAGCT
>Ga0080004_1114480_pt1 | contig 10175 bp, 19 predicted proteins | sample WasSprMetagenome_FD_69207 | JGI IMG/M metagenome (GOLD analysis project Ga0080004, IMG submission 69207) | Sulfidic aquatic microbial communities from Washburn Spring, Yellowstone National Park, USA - WS (SPADES assembly) (version 2) | ecosystem: Environmental > Aquatic > Thermal springs > Hot...
AACCATCTTCCCATCTCACCTCTTATGATACTAGTAGGGTTATGAGCATTCCTAGCTGACCTATTGAGTGGTCTTTCATGCCTTTAGGTATGCCTTTGACGAATATTGAGGCTACTGGTATCCCTATGTTCTTGAGGATGAATACCCATACCAAATCGTGCTTTATGGTGTATCCGTCTATTGCACCACTCAAGATAGCTGTGATGGCATCCACTATTTCAGCTCCACCTAATTTAGGGAGTAGCTGTTGTATCGCTACACTCATTCTACATCACCTAAGCTGGTATGGTTGGAGCTGCAGCTCTAGGAGCTACCGTTATCCCTAGCCGCCTAAGATACTCTTCCTTAATCCGCTTGAAAGCACCTGCTATAGTGCCTCTCTCCATTATCAAACTTTCATACCACACTGCTAGGTAGTCAAAACCAGTTAAGTTGGCAGTTGAGACACCGCTTTCATAGCTTCTAGTCCACTCTCCTAGTCTCCTCGCTCTTTCTTCGAGCCACCGGTTTTTCACTGTGGTAGCTGCAGTTCTTGGGTCAACCCTTCTTAGCAGTCTATACCTCTTAGCCATACCCCATCTTCACCATCCATTAAGAGAGGCAGCTATTTAAGGAATTCTTTGAAAGCGTTTATATAAGCTAATGTGCAATTGATGAGGTGGAGAGGTAGTAGGTATGTTAAAGCTATCACTGTTTAAGAGACCCCATAAGGTTATGGTCTTTCTACCTAGAAGAGGTGGTAGGAGACTTCTATTCACTACTACTGTGAATGGTATAGATGAGATAGAGCCTAAGGTGTTAGAGGAGCTTGAGGACTTAAAAGAGGATGTTGAGCTTAGAGGATACAAATACATCATAGCTACAGACACTAAGGATAACACTGAGATTAGGATTAAGAACCCCTATTTTGATGAGGAGCTAGCTGCAGCTGAGACTAAGAAAGCACCATCCAAAGAGGACTTAGCTACAGCTGCTCAGCTAGATTTGCTTGAGACCTTTCTAAACACCTATAAGCAGTTCGTCCCTGAGCTTCTCAAAACTGCTTTCACCAGCACAGCTGACGCTCTTAAAGAGGCTTTCAAGCGTATGGTTACACCAGAAGAGAAGAAGGAGAACACCATAGCTGATTGGGCAAATTTCATTAACTCTTTGGTCAATTTAGCTACACATAAGTATGAGGTTAAGGGGTTGGTGGAAGAGGCTTTTATGAAGATGAAGGCTCAAGGTGGTGAGAAGGTTGAGTTGGCTAAAGGGTCTGAGCGAACTACTACAGATGTTAGAAAAGCTGAAAAACCTCAAGGATGAGGTGCTGAAAGAGGTCAAGGTATGGGAAGAGGGAGACTATGTTTACATAGTCAACCCTAACCACTTTGAGATTACGGTCTTCATTAAGTCTCAAGAGGCTAGAGAGATAGTTAACTTTCTCAAGTCCTTTCTGCAGAAGTGTTAAATATGTGCTTTAGGTATCCTTAAGGTATGAGATGTCCTAGATGCAACTCTAGGATGCTTCAGATGTTCTGTAAGTATAAGGACAAATCTAGTGGTAAGCAGATTACTTTGAGTAACTTTAAGGGATACTATTTCTACTACTGTCTTAACTGCACTAAGGTGCTTAAGCTTAGGACTTAGCGATATACTCTATAGTGTATAGTTTTTTATCACTAGATGCTATTAGTGGTAAAGGAGATTGCTCTCCTAGTTCAAAATATGGCACTCTAAGATTCGGTTAACTTGTAGCGGTTTAGCGGGATTTGAACCCGGTTAAAAATGGTAGGCTTTTATCTTAGGTTGAGCATACCCTAGATGGCGGTGGATTTGCCTAGATGCATAGACTGTGCAAATCTTAAGGTCGAGGATGGTAGAGAGATATGCACCATTCTTAATAGCGGGTTAGCCTTCCCTACAGATTCTGAAGTGGCTTGTGCCAAATTCACTCCTAAGGCTAAAGGAAAGAAGTAAGCAGATGCCAACCACAAGTAGTAAGCTGCCAAAGAAAAGCGCCGAAACAGAATTCAAGGATATCTCCAACAAGCTCTTGGTAGTCTTTGGATGTGAGAAACTCATAAAATAGATAGACCATAAACACAAGGTCAAGCCAAATAGGGTTAATACTAGAGATGAAGCCAACCAAAGTGTGTATAGCCGACTTCCAGTCATCCCACACCTTCACCATCATACCTACAGATTTGTGGGGTAAGGTTAATAAGGTTGATGGTTGCCCCCTATATCTGTGGGGTAATATGGAGTGCCCTAGATGTGGTTGCGAAGGCTACTTAGAGCGTAGGAAGGTTGGTAGCCATGTCTATCTTTATTGTGTGCATCAGAGGAGTGAGATGGGTAAGAGAAGGAAGTGGAGATGCTATCTAGGTGCTGAGAAGTATGATTATGTTGAGAGGTTCAACCCTTTGGGGTTAAGCGGTCTGCACGATAAGGAGAGGTTTATGAAGTATGCTCAAAAATTGCTTGATGAGCTAGAGCCTACTCAACTTAAGTGGTTGCACGAAGCTTTGCACCACAAAATTGGGAGGATGGAGGAGGTGTAGGTTAAGCGATGTATAAGTGTGAGATATGCGGTCTCATATTCAAGTCTAAGCCTTCTGCACTCTTTCACACCTACCACACATGGAACAACTTCATGCTTAAGGTATATCCCTACTAGGGTAAAAATAAAACCTAAGGAGCATGCTCCTATGAGCTAGCTTATGCTCCTTTTTCTAGGGTTCATCCCCCTAGCTCTCCTACTTCTACTCTACTCTCATCAGTAGGAGAGGGGTTCATCCCCGAATATATTATATAGAGAGATGGGTTAGGGGGGCTCCTCACCTCTCAAGCAAGCTTCTAAGTCCAAATACCCCCCTAAGTAGTCTCTAAAGTATAGCCATCGCAGAAGCCTTTGAAAGCACTCCCTAGCCTTAGCAACCATGAAGCTATGCTCATGCGGTAGCCTACCCCAAAGTTTTATTTTTCCCCTCAGATGGGGGGCAATATAGCTGTAACCCATTCTCTGCTTCCTCTTTCTAACCCAACCACTCATACCCTTCAAAGAACCCCTAACCTCAACAACCCATTTATGCACAGTCCTAGTGCTAGCTCCAATAGCCTCAGCTAAAACATGAATGCCAAAACCTCTTTTGTTCAGTTGGTAGGCGAAGGGTTTAAATTCAACTGGATACCAACCAACCAACGCCATTCTACCCTGTCCAACAGCTGGGGGTAGGGGGATAAAAACCTTCTACTCAAAACCCCTCTACCCCCAGCTAGCTATTTTTGACCCTTAGACACCTAGCTCTCTCCACCTATTTTTTGAGGCTCTTAGACCCCCTAATCTTAGGGGGTTAGCCTAGCCTTGAGCCTCTCGAATAAGCCTTGAATGAAGTCAACCCCGAAGTAACCAGCTACCACACTCATTATGGCATTCGGAAAGTTGTAATCGCTGTGAAGCACACTATAGAGGTAGCCTACTATCACACCAACCACAAGATGCTTAACGCTTTGAAAGCTCTTAAGCTCCTCAAAGCTCCTACTCCAAATGAAGATGTAGAGAACCGCTCCTAGCAACCCCATGAAGGCGAAGTAGAGCTGCTCCAAAACCCCTACCTTCTCTTGAATAGCAGATAGGCTACAGCACCTAGCACAACCACAGCAGCTAGAGGCAAAGCCAACGTCTCATACCATGGCTTTGGAGCTGCAGCTGGTGGAGGTGCAGCTGCTGGTGGAGCTGGTGCAGCTGAGACGGTAGGTGTCGCTACGGTTTGAGTGGCTGTAACCGTTTGTTGTGTAGCTGGGTTGACCGCTTGAATGGTCTGAGTTGTAGGCACAGAGCCAACCGTTACGGTAGCAGCTAGAGGCGGTAAATCTTTGCCAATCTTACCCTCAGCAACCACCTCATCGTTAACCCTAATCCTACCAACCCAACTATATGGTGCCTCACCATCGCAGCTGAAGTATATTGTGTGAACCCCTTCGGCAAAGTCCCGATAGTCCACGTAGAAGAAATACTGGTATGAAGCGCCTAGCTTAAACCTATCAGCAAACTGAAGGGGTTCATCATAACTAGCGTAGAAGCTTCTCGTGTATGGGTCATCTCTACTCTCAGCTTCAAAGCTCACTTTAACTTGAACCATACCCCCTCCTCCTCAAATACCACAACCCACCTATTAAAGCTGCACCAGCAACCAGCAAAGGAGCATACTCAACATACCACGGTTTAGGCGGTGGAGCAGCATACTTCTCTGGTGGTACACCAGCTGGTGGTGGTGAAGAAGGAGCGACTATAAGCTCCTCTGGTGAAGGTTGCCTAGCCGGTGGCTCAGCACTACCACCAGCTGGATATGCTTCAACATCCTCAACCCCATTCTTAAGAACGCACTTTACCAAAACCCGGATAGGCGGAATGTCATACCCCATCCATCCCGTTGCCACAAACATGTCTTTAACAACCCTACCATCCTTAATCTGCATCACATACACATTGCAAATCCAACCAGCTGATGAAGGAGCTGAGGTGTTGAACTCAAAAGTAAGCTGTGAACCAGCCGGCATACCCCAAGTCTGACTATGACCGAAGCTGCCTCTGAATACACCTACAACCTTCCGGGGCTCGGAGACCCAAAAATCTGCGTTGAGAGGCTCGTTAACGCTTTTGCCAAAGTATCTAGGCTCCGTGTCTATTCTGCTTTCACAGGCAAAATCTACGCTAACCAGAGCCATCTTACACCACCAAATTATTTCGATAGCAGCTTCCTCAAGTCCGCTACATATTTTCTCCAACCCATCTTATCTTCGACATCTTCAAGTATTGCTTGAAGCATAGTCTTGCCTCTAAGCGGGTGCTTAGGGTCTGCTTTAACATCCTCAAACACTCCTTCGCAAGGCTTAAACAGCATAGCCTTCTCAACCCAAATCACACCGAATTCACCTTCCTCGAGAATTATCACATCTTTACCGAACATCTTAGCCTCTCTCATCACAGAACCCTCGTATAGTAAATGTAGTATGCTGAGGAAGTCGAATTGTATATTCGAGCGTTAGCTCCGTCAGAGGCTAAGAAGGCGGCGAAAGGAATATTGGAGTTGATACTATTAGTCATAGCTAGGTTGTGCCAAGTAGCCGTGGTAGGTGAATACACTTGAACCCAAGCATAGTTGTAATATAAGGATGTGTCGCTAGAAAGGGTTGTTAAAGCTATCCAAAAGCCTTGAGGAAGGGTTAAGCTAGCACCAGCAGCTAAGCTAACCTTATTCTCAGAGCCAAATGAAGGAGTAATTTGGCTAAGAGCTAAGGTAACGGGGTCTGCACCACCAGAAGCATGCCTACTAGCGTGAGCCGTAACTAAGCTATATAGGTTTATGCCACCAGAGCCAAAGTTAACAATATTCTTCCTCCCCCAATCCTTATTCACATCTATAACAACACCAGAGAGCCTGATGGTTACGGTTTTATCCTCTAAGCTCATTTCACCACCACAGCTCCAACTGAGAATGTGAAGCTAGGTGATGTGCCACCTAAAACCCACCTAACCCTATACTGAGTGCTTCTAACCCAAACAGCTAAAGCATAAGTCCCAACAGCTGTGATAGTTGAGAACTTATCTTGATTAACCCAATTACCGCTACAAGGGTCTCTTATGTCAACATACAAATCCAAAGTTGGACTTGTGCCACTCACAGCTGTTACATCGCAAAACAGCACCAGAACGCTACCATACGGTATTGAGAGTGGGTTAGCACCGCTATCACCGTTAGCTGTGTAGGATGCTGAAGCTAGATATGTGAAGGCTAGGTTCTGCTTAACCTTATCCCTAGCGTCCTGAACGCTCTCTAAAGTAGCTGGTGTTATGTAAGCACCAGTCGGGTCTAAGATTTTAGCAGCTACATAGCTTTTGCGTAAAGCGATGTATGGTATCTCATATTTGGTGAGAGGAACGAGAATAACCGTCAACACCATATTGTCGCTTTTAGAAATAATTCGCTCTAGAGGTAGGCTCCGAATTTCGATTACATCCCCTGCTTCTAAAACAATTGGTCTGGTCGCAGCTCCTTTGAGCTCCACTATGAGAATACCAGATGAGTAGGAGACTATGCTACCAGACCATATCCCGCTAGGTATCTCTATGCTCTCATCCCTATTCACAGTTACTCTATCCCGTAGGAGGAGACCTACCTCTAGAGCCATCCTCTGCACCTAAGTCTTTGGCTTATACTCTGAACGCAGACCTAATGATTTCTGCGATGCTTCTCCTAGGCGGTGCTGCTAGCTTCTCCATGTCATCGACTATGATGTAGAAGGTGTTGGATGTTGCTGAAGCGCCTTGAGCTACTGTATTCACGAAGTCTATTGTGAGTGTGGTCTGCTCATCATACACCAGCTTAGCTATAGTCGGTCTCGATGGATTAGACACCAGTAGAGTTGAGAGCGGTGCGGTCTTAGCGATGTCCTCAACCTCATTCTTCACGAAGATGGCTACACCGTCTATCGTTACATCTCCACTAGCCTTGATGAACACATCTTTGATAACCCATACTCTACCCTTTGGCACAGTAGCTCTAGTTACCGAAGGCTTACCAGCTTCACCAAATGATACGGCTTGCCTCATATTAGCTGGTGTGTTAGCTGCTACTGATACAGTTGCGATTAGGGTTTTTTCAACCATCTTCCCATCTCACCTCTTATGATACTAGTAGGGTTATGAGCATTCCTAGCTGACCTATTGAGTGGTCTTTCATGCCTTTAGGTATGCCTTTGACGAATATTGAGGCTACTGGTATGCCTATGTTCTTTAAGATGAATACCCATACCAAATCGTGCTTTATGGTGTAGCCGTCTATAGCACCACTCAAGATAGCTGTGATGGCATCCACTATTTCAGCTCCACCTAATCTAGGTAGGAGTTGCTGAATTGCTACACTCATTCTACATCACCTAAGCTGGTATGGTTGGAGCTGCAGCTCTAGGTGCTACCGTTATCCCCAGCCTTCTCAGATACTCTTCCTTAATCCTCTTGAACGCTCCAGCTATAGTGCCTCTCTCCATCATTAGGCTCTCATACCACACAGCTAGGTTGTCAAAGCCAGTTAAGTTGGCAGTTGAGACACCGCTTTCATAGCTTCTAGTCCACTCTCCTAGTCTCCTCGCTCTTTCTTCGGCCCACCGGTTTTTCACTGTTGTAGCTGCAGTTCTTGGGTCAACCCTTCTTAGCAGTCTATACCTCTTAGCCATACCCCATCTTCACCATCTATAGAGTATAGGAAGGTATATAAGGGTAGCTCTCTCTATATTCCGATGATGTATGTGCAAAAATATAGTTGATAGGGGGATGTAGATGTTCAAGCTATCTATATTAAAAAGACCTCACAAAGTCATGGTGTTCTTGAGTAAGAGAGGTGGTAGGAGGCTTCTATTCACCACTACTGTTAATGATGTGGATGAGATTGAGCCTAAGGTGTTAAGTGAGCTTGAGGAGCTTAAGGAAGATGTTGAGATTAAAGGCTCTAAGCACATCATAGCGATAGACACGAGGAACAACTATGAGGTTAAGATTAAGAACCCATATTTTGATGAAGAGTATTTGGTTGAGACTACTGGTAGGAAGCCTACTAAGGATGATTTAGCTATAGCTGCTCAGCTAGAAATGCTTGAGACCTTTCTAAACACCTATAAGCAGTTCTTCCCTGAGCTTCTCAAAACTGCTTTCACCAGCACAGCTGACGCTCTCAAAGAGGCTTTCAAGCATATGGTTACACCAGAAGAGAAGAAGGAGAACACCATAGCTGATTGGGCAAATTTCATTAACTCTTTGGTCAATTTAGCTGCACATAAGGATGATGTGAGAGCTTTAGTAGAAGAGGCTTTTATGAAGATGAAGGCTCAAGGTGGTGAGAGGGTTGAGTTGGCTAAGGGGTCTGAGCGAGCTACTACAGATGTTAGAAAAGCTGAAAAACCTCAAGGATGAAGTGCTGAAAGAGGTCAAGGTATGGGAAGAGGGGGACTATGTTTACATAGTTAACCCTAACCACTTTGAGATTACTGTGTTCATTAAGAGTAGTGAGGCTAGAGAGATAGTTAACTTTCTCAAGAGCTTTCTGCAGAAGCGTTAAATAGTTGCTTTAGGTAGCCTAAGGGTATGAGATGTCCTAGATGCAACCATAGGGTAACTCAGCTATACACTAGGGTTAAGAATGCTCAGACTGGTAAAGTTGAGGTTATAAGTAACTTCAGAGGCTACTACTTCTACTATTGTAGCAATTGTGCTAAGGTAATCAAAGTCAGAACCTAGCCTTAGACTTAATAGTTGATAGATATCTATCGCTAATCGGCATTAGTAGGAAAAGAGCAAGGTCTCCCAACCTAAACTATACCACACTCAACTTTGGTCAAATTCCTATGGTTTTAGCGACTTTGAGCGTTTTAGCTGAACCTCAATAAAGTAGGCTAGTAAGCACACACCAACCACCACTAGCAAAGCTCCAAAGAAAAGCACCGAAACAGAATTCAAGTATGTCTCCAAGGCACTCTCCACCGTTTTTGCTGGTAAGCAGCTCATAGCAAAGATAGACCACGAACACAGCAATAAGCCAAAGAGGATGAATGCTAGCGATAAAGCCAACCAAAGTGTGTATGAAGCTTTTCCAGTCGTCAAAGACCTTCACCAGCATACCCATAGATTTGTGTAGTAAGGATAATATAATTTTTTATGGCTAGGTCCTGAGCTTGATCACCAGACCTTAACGGTAACGAGCACACACAACCTTTAAATGTGCGTGTGTCTATTACCGTTAGGGGGGACATTAAAGGGCTTGACCGCCTTAAGATGTGTGTGTCTATTACCGTTAGAGTGGACTATGGACCTCCTGGGTATGGCTTCCCCGCCCCCAAAAACAGCCCTAAGGAGAGTGATGCTATGAGCAGAAGGATGGATTTAGAGATGAAAAGGGTCAGACGCTTCAGCATAGAGCAGATTAAACAGCATCTCAAAACCATAGACTACAAGAATGTTCCGAAAGAACAGCTCATCTTATGGGTTATGTCTAACTTTGATGTTGCCCGAAGGACTGCCCGTGAATATCTTGAAGTCGCTTTAGCTGAGCTGGAGAGTGAAATCACATGAAAGAGCGATGGTTAATAACAATTGTTTTTAAAGTGCCTACCGGTAAACTCCATACACTACCAGACATAATGAAGCTCTTAGAGAACAGTGAAGCAAGACTACTTCAACATAAATTGGAGCGTGTGGGATATGACTAGGCTAATCAAGTGTGATGCGTGTGGTAGAACATACTTAGCCTCCGAATTCGCCTCTAAATTCTTCAGTAAGGACAATCAAGACTACTGCGAAGAATGTCTCATGAAAGCGTTAGAGCTGCTGAAAGAGAGCGTAAGAGTGAAAGGGGTGTTAGCTGGTGAGCGAAAGTAACGGCTACCTCTATCAGCTTAAGCTTACGCTTCAGTGCCTTCTGATGGCTCAAAAAGCCTATAGCTTAGACATCATCACTTCAGACCAATACCACAGACTAATGAATATCCTTGAATTAACACTTAACTCTATGATTGGTGAAACGAAACATGGAGTGTCCTAACTGTAAGAGTGAAATGCGATTAAGAGCTATAGACATAGAGCCGAAAATCTGCCTATACTATTTCTGTCCAAAATGCCGTATAAATGTAACGCAATATCCCTTAGCTGAGGTGTCTAAGCTTGAGATGTCCAGAAACGAGTGAGCTAATAGAGATGTTGCCATCATTAGACCGAGACCTAACATACGACACTGTCGTAAAGCTAGCAAAGGAGAAAAGAGAGCTCTTCATACTACTATACCGCTTCTTTGACAGCAAACACTACATCTTTGAGGAAGTAAGGAGAAGCCTAAACATAGACTACCTAGAAATCTTCCCAACCGTCTAAAACAAGCACCTAGACACCATGCCCCTCTCACCTATTTTTTGATGGTCTTAGACCCCCTAATCTTAGGGGGTTAGCCTAGCCTTAAGCCTCTCAAATAAGCCTTGAACGAAATCCACACCAAAATATCCCGCTACACAGCTCATAATCGCATTCGGAAAGTTGTATTGAGAGTGAAGCACACTATAGAGGGAGCCTACTATCACACAAGCCACAAGATGCCTAACGCTTTAAAAGTTTTTGAGTTTTTCAAGACTTTTTTTCCAAATAAAACAAA
>Ga0080004_1119306_pt1 | contig 10175 bp, 9 predicted proteins | sample WasSprMetagenome_FD_69207 | JGI IMG/M metagenome (GOLD analysis project Ga0080004, IMG submission 69207) | Sulfidic aquatic microbial communities from Washburn Spring, Yellowstone National Park, USA - WS (SPADES assembly) (version 2) | ecosystem: Environmental > Aquatic > Thermal springs > Hot...
CCCTCGATGAAGTGGATCTGGATTTCCAGGTGCTCGGCCCCGCGCCCAGCGGCCCCGAGGAGGTGGAGGTCCTCATCGCCGCCGCGCGCAAGGAAAAAGTCGAGGATCGCGTGGCCGCGGCGGAAAGCGCCGAACTCAAGGCCGTGGTCATGGACGTGGATTCCTATGCCACCCTCACCGCCTATGAGCTCATCGCGCCGCAGCTCCCCAACGGCGGACGCGGGCAGACGGTGGCCATCGTGGACATCGGCGCCGCCATGATGCACATCAACGTGGTGCACGACAACCAGCCCATCTATCTGCGGGAGCAGACCTTCGGCGGCAACCAGCTCACCCAGGAAATCCAGCGCCGTTACAGCCTTTCCGCGGAAGAGGCGGAAATGGCGAAACGCCAGGGCGGCCTGCCGGAAAACTACGAAACCGAAGTGCTGCAGCCCTTCATGGACACCCTGGCGCTGGAAGTGGCGCGCGCGCTGCAGTTTTTCTTCTCCTCCAGCCAGTTCAGCCACGTGGATCATATCCTGCTTGGCGGCGGCTGCGCCATGCTGCCAGGCCTGGATGAAATTGTCGCCACGCGCACCCAGGTGAGCACCATGATCGCCAACCCCTTCGCCAACATGGCGCTGTCCTCCCGCATCAAGCCGCGCCAGCTCACCCAGGATGCCCCCGCCCTGCTCGTCGCCGCCGGGCTCGCCATGCGGAGGTTCGACACATGATCCGCATCAACCTCCTCCCCCATCGGGAAGCAAAACGCAGGGCCCGCCAGCGGGAAATGATTGTCGTCGCCGTGGGCGTGGCCATCCTGGGCGCGCTTACCGTGTTCGCCGGCTCTCTGGTCATCGGTGGCATGATCGAACACCAGGAGGAAAACAACCGTTATCTCAAATCCGAGATCGCCAAGCTGGACAAGGACATCGAGGAAATCAAGAGCCTCAAGGAAAAAACCCAGCTTCTCCTCGACCGCAAGAAAGTGGTGGAGGAACTGCAGGCCGGACGCACCACTGCCGTGCGGCTTCTCGACCAGCTCGTGCGCCAGCTGCCGCCGGGCATGTATCTGAAAGCCATCAAGCAGACCGGCAACAAGATCAACATCCAGGGCTACACCCAGTCCAATGCCCGCGTGTCCACCCTCATGCGCAACCTGGATGCCTCGCCTTGGCTGGAGAACCCGCAGCTCGTGGAAATCAAGGCGGTCACCGTCAACAACGTGCGCGCCAACGAGTTCTCCCTCGACGTCACTCTGTCCGTGCCGGCGGAAGCGAAAGCCCAGGCTGCGCAAGCCCCGGCTGCCCCAGTCAAGGATAAGCGGTCATGAGCCTGATCGACGATCTCAACAAGCTGAATCTGCGGGAAATCGGCATCTGGCCGGCCCCCTTCAAGATCGCCGCCATGGTGATCCTCTTCGCCCTCATCGTGACGGCGGGCTATTTCCTCGTCTGGCGCGACCAGTTCGACCAATTGGACCGGGCACGCCAGGAGGAACAGAAACTGCGCAATGAGTTCCTGGAGAAGAAAAAACAGGCGGTCAACCTCGACCTCTACCGCCAGCAGCTCGCGGAAATCGAGCAGGCCTTCGGCGCACTGGTGCGGCAGTTGCCCAACAAGTCCGAAATGGATGCCCTGATCACCGACATCAACCAAGCAGGCCTGGGACGCGGCCTGGAGTTCGAACTCTTCAAGCCAGGGCAGGAAACCATCAAGGGCGAAATCGCGGAGCTGCCCATCGCCATCAAGGTGAGCGGGGACTATCACGATCTCGGACGCTTTGCCAGTGACATCGCCCAACTGCCGCGCATCGTCAATCTGCGCGACATCAATATCTCCCCGGCCAAGGACGGCAAGCTGATCATGGAGGCCACTGCGGTCACCTACCGTTACCTGGACGAGGAAGAACTCGCCGCGCAGCGCAAAGCGGCGCGAGAAGCCAAGCAGAAGGGGGGTCGGAAATGAAGCGCCTCATCGCCTTCCTTCCCCTGTTGTTCCTCGCCGCCTGCGGCGGGTCCGCAGACGATCCGCGGGAGTTCGTGAAAAACGCCGGCAAGGATTTGCGCGGCAAGGTGCCTCCCCTGCCCGAGGTGAAGCCCTTCGAGCCTTTCACCTATGAGGCCACCGACCTGCCCGATCCTTTCAAGCCGCGCAAACTGGAACCGCCCAAGGGGGGCGGCGGTCTCACACCGGATTTCAACCGGCCCAAGGAAGCCCTGGAAAACTACCCCCTGGAAAGCCTGAAGATGGTGGGCACCTTAAGCCAGGGGAAGACCACCTACGCCATCATCAAAACACCGGACAACAGCCTCTACCGCGTCAAGCCCGGTAACCACATGGGACAGAACTTCGGCATCATCACCCAGGTTACCGAGAACGAGGTGAAACTCACCGAAATCGTCCAGGACAGCGCAGGTGACTGGATCGAGCGCGCCGCCTCCCTCACCCTCAGCGAAGAGACGGCGCCGGCGAAGAAATAGCCCGCAACAAACCCCGGAACGAGACCCCATGAGGTGTGCACCATGAGCAAACGGATTCTCCTCTCCCTCAAGCATATCGCGGCGCTCTGCCTTTGCCTGCTGGTCTTTCCGGCCGCCGCACAGGAGGCCGATGAAGCCACGGCCAACAGCATCACCGGCATCGACTACACCGTGTTGCAGGGGGGCAGGCTGCTCCTCAAGGTGAACTTCAAGGAGCCCCTCGCCAACCCGCCGGCGGGCTTCACCCTGAACAACCCGCCCCGGGTCGCCCTGGATTTTCCGGACACCGCCAATGCCCTGGGCAAAAGCACCATCAACGTGGGCGAGGGCGCGCTGCGCAGCGTGAACGTCGTGCAGTCCGGCAAAAAGACGCGGCTGGTGCTGAATCTTTCCCGCAACACGCCCTATGACACCACCATCGAGGGCAAGACCCTGGTCATCGCCCTGCAGGGGGTGGGCCCCTCCGCCACCGTGGCGGCGCGCACCACCCATTTTGCCGAGGACCGCGGCGGCAGCCCCCACAGCGTGCGGGACGTGGACTTCCGCCGCGGCCGCAATGGCGAAGGCCGGGTGGTCATTGATCTTTCCGATGCCAACGTGGGCATCGACATCCGCCAACAGGGCAAGAACCTCGTCATCGACCTCCTCAACACCACGGTGCCGAAGAACCTGGAGCGGCGCATGGATGTCACGGACTTCGGCACCCCGGTGCTCACCGTGGATACTTTCCAGCAGGGCAGCACGGCGCGCATCGTCGTCGAACCCAAGGGGGAATGGGAGCATTCCGCCTACCAGACCGACCGCCAATTCATCGTCGACATCAAACCGGTCCAGGAGGATCCGGCGCGCCTGGTGCGGGGCAAGCGCTACACCGGGGAGAAGCTCTCCCTCAACTTCCAGAACGTGGAAGTGCGCGCCGTTTTGCAGGTGATCGCCGATTTCACCGGCCTCAACATCATCACCAGCGATACCGTCACCGGCAACCTCACCCTGCGACTCAAGGATGTGCCCTGGGATCAGGCCCTGGACATCATCCTGCAAAGCCGGGGGCTCGCCATGCGCAAGAATGGCAACGTGATCTGGATCGCCCCTGCCGATGAGCTCGCCACCAGGGAGAAGCTGGAGCTGGAGGCCAAACAGCAGATCCTCGATCTGGAGCCGCTGCACACCGAAACCTTCCATCTGCGCTTCCAGCGGGCGGAGAATTTCGTCAAGGTGCTCACCGACGAAAAGCAGCGCATCCTGTCCAAACGGGGCAGCGCGGTGATCGATGCGCGCACCAACACCCTCTTCATCCAGGACACGCCCACCAAGATGGAGGAAATCCGCCGCCTCATCGAACAGGTGGACGTGCCGGTGAAACAGGTCATGATCGAGTCGCGCATCGTCGAGGCCCAGGACAGTTTCGTGAAGAACCTGGGGGCACGGCTGGGTATCCATGATATGACGGGCCAGGGCTGGCCCGTCTCCAGCGGTGGCAAAACGCGGCTCACCCCGGGCGGCAGCTTCGAGGGCACAGGCTTCTATACAGGTCAGATCACCAATACACCCACGGTACCCCAGTCCCTCAACGTGAACCTCGCTGCTCCCCAGGTGGCGGGCTTCAATCCGGGCAGCATCGCTATCACCCTCTTCCGTTCCGGGGTGGCGCGCTTCCTCAACCTGGAGCTCACCGCGCTGCAGTCCGACGGCCGCGGCAAGATCATTTCCAACCCCCGTGTGGTCACCGCCGACCAGGTGGAGGCCACCATCGAACAGGGTACGGAAATCGCCTACCAGCAGGCCACCAGCAGCGGTGCGACAGCGGTGCAGTTCAAAAAGGCCGTCCTGTCGCTCAAGGTGAAACCCAAGATCACGCCCGATGACAACGTGATCATGGACATCAAGGTCAACAAGGACTCTCCCAATTTCGACCGCGTCGTGGCCGGCGTGCCGCCCATCGACACCAAACAGATTAGCACCCAGGTGCTGGTGGAAAACGGGGGCACCGTGGCCATCGGTGGCATCTACACCCAAGACGAATCGGAACGGGTGTCCAAGGTGCCCTTCTTCGGCGACATTCCGGTACTGGGGCATCTCTTCCGCAACACCAGCAAACAGGACAACAAGACCGAGCTGCTCATCTTCGTCACCCCCCGCATCCTCAAGGAAAGCCTGAATCTGCGCTGAAGCGGAAGCCGGCGTGCCCGCCGGCTTTTCCGGCTACCGCTTCAAGCCTCCTCCCGGCTCCACCGAAAAGGCAGGGGCGAGCGCGTCGCCCCCTTTTCTGATTCCTGAATCCTGACCCCTGAACCCTGCTGCCCGATTTCCGCTAGAATGCCCGTCATGTTTCAAACCGGTGGAAAAATGACGGGGAATGTGTTTCTCGTGGGCCTGATGGGTGCCGGCAAGACGACGGTGGGTCGTCTTCTCGCCCGCCGCCTCCACAAAACCTTCATCGATGCCGATCACGAACTGGAAGCCCGCACCGGTGTGAGCATTCCGCTGATTTTCGAACTGGAGGGGGAGGCGGGCTTTCGCGAAAGGGAGGCGAAGCTTCTGGCCGAACTGGTCACCCGCGACAACATCGTCCTTGCCACCGGGGGCGGGGTGGTGCTGCGTCCGGAAAACCGGGCCGCCCTCGCCCGCGATGGCATCGTCGTCTATCTCGATGCCAGTGTGGACGATCTGGTGCAGCGCACCCGCCACGACCGGAATCGACCACTGCTGCAAACCCATGACCCCCGTCTGAAGCTCGAGGAACTCCACCGGCAGCGGGACCCCCTCTACCGGGAGATTGCCGACATCATCGTCACCACCGGTCGCCAAAGCGTGCACCAGGTAGTGCGGGAAATCGAAGACCGGCTCGCCGCCTTCACCGCGTCAGCCGGCAAGGCCAGCCATGCAAACCCTCACCGTTGAACTCGGCGAGCGCAGCTATCCCATCCACATGGGCAGCCGCCTTTTACGCGAGGCGAGCCTGATCCTGCCCCATCTCGCGCTGCCCCGTGTGGCGGTGGTGACCAACACCACCGTCGGCCCTCTCTGGCTTGACACCCTGCGCGACACCCTCACGGCGGCGGGGGTGGAGGTGCTCCCCATCGTGCTGCCGGATGGAGAACAATACAAAAACATGGATACCCTGGGCCGCATCTTCGATGCGCTGCTGGGCGCCCGCATGGAGCGCAAAAGCACGCTGATCGCCCTGGGGGGCGGCGTCATCGGTGATCTCACGGGCTTTGCCGCGGCCACTTATCTGCGCGGCGTGCCCTTCATCCAGGTGCCGACGACGCTGCTTGCCCAGGTGGATTCCTCGGTGGGTGGCAAGACCGGCATCAACCATCCCCTGGGCAAAAACATGATCGGTGCCTTTTATCAGCCGCGGCTGGTGCTCGCCGACACCGACACCCTTTCCACCCTCCCCGACCGGGAGCTCTCCGCCGGACTCGCCGAGGTCATCAAATACGGGCTGATCCGCGACGGGGAGTTTTTCGCCTGGCTGGAGGCCAACATGGAGCGGCTCCTTGCCCGCGATGCCGAGGCCCTCACCTTCGCCATCCTGCGCTCCTGTCGCAACAAGGCGGAAGTGGTCGCCGCGGACGAGCGGGAAGGGGGACTTAGGGCCATCCTCAACCTCGGCCACACCTTTGGCCATGCCATCGAGGCGGGCCTCGGTTTCGGTGTCTGGCTCCATGGCGAGGCGGTGGCGGCGGGCATGGTGCTGGCGGCGGATTTGTCCATGCGCCTTGGCTGGCTTGCGGAAAGCGACGTGGAAAGGGTGCGGGGCTTGGTGCGACGGGCCCGGCTGCCGGACCGGGCGCCCGATCTGGGCTTCGACCGTTACCTCGACCTCATGGGGCTGGACAAGAAAGTCGAAGGCGGGCGCATCCGTTTCGTTCTCCTGCGCCGGCTGGGCGAAGCCGTGGTGACCGCGGATGTGCCCGAGGCGCTGTTGCGGCAAACCCTGACCACGCATGTCGCTGCCGTCTGACCGCGAGCACAGGGCGCCCTACGCCGCGCATCCGGAAAAAAGCCGCGGCCGGCGCCATCGTGAGCCGGCCCCGGTGGGCCGCACCGAGTTCCAGCGGGACCGGGACCGCATCATCCATTCCACCGCCTTCCGCCGCCTGGAATACAAAACCCAGGTCTTCGTCAACCATGAGGGGGATCTCTTCCGCACCCGCCTCACCCACAGCCTGGAAGTGGCCCAGATCGGCCGGGCCATCGCCCGCAGCCTGCGCCTGGACGAGGACCTGGTGGAGGCCATTGCCCTCGCCCATGACCTGGGGCATACGCCCTTTGGCCATACCGGCCAGGATGCCCTCAACGCCTGCATGCGGGATTTTGGCGGCTTCGAACACAACCTGCAGTCGCTGCGGGTGGTGGACGTGCTGGAAGAACGCTACGCGGAATTCGACGGCCTCAATCTCACCTTCGAGACGCGGGAAGGCATCCTCAAACACTGCTCGCCGGCCAAGGTGCGGGAGCTGGGGGAATTGGGGGAGCGTTTCCTCAACAACCGCCAGCCTTCGCTGGAAGCCCAGGTGGCGAACCTTGCCGATGAAATCGCCTACAACAACCACGATGTGGACGACGGGCTGCGCTCCGGTCTCATCACCCTGGAACAGCTTGCGGAAGTCACGGTCTTCGCCCGCCATCTCGACGAGGTGAAACGCCTCTATCCTTCACTGGCCGGCCGGCGCGTCATCCACGAGACGGTGCGCCGCATGATCAACACCCTGATCCTCGATCTAGTGGAAAACAGCAGCCGCAACATCGCAAAGGCGCGCCCCAATTCCATCGAGGCCGTGCGCGCCTTGCCGCCCCTGATCGGTTTCTCGCCGCGCATCCGCGCCGAGCAGCAGGAACTCAAACAGTTCCTGCGCACCCATCTCTACCAGCACTATCGCGTCAACCGCATGAGTAGCAAGGCGCGCCGCATCATCCGGTCCCTTTTCGAGGCCTTCATGGAGGATCCGCGGCTTTTGCCCCCCGAGTATCAGTGCAAGGCGCGTGCCGACAAGGCGCGCACCATTGCCGATTACATCGCCGGCATGACCGACCGTTACGCGATCAAGGAATATCACCGCCTCTTCTCCGTGGAGGCCCTGTGAATCTCGCCACCACCGAACTCAAGGCGCTGCTTTCCACCCATGCCTTCGAGCAGGACATCCCCCCCAGTATCGCCGACGGACTGGCCGCCCTGCTCGCCCAGGACCGGCAGATCGTGGTGGTCACGGGCAAGTGGGATGGGCGCATGAGCGGTTTCCTGGCGGATCTCTGTCATGGCATCAGCAAACGCTCCACCCTGCTGCGCATCAAGTCGCCCCTCGATCCCGAGGCCTTTTACGCATCGCTCGCCGCCCAGCTCCATCTGCCGGCGAAGGGCGCCCTGCCCGTGGCGGCGCAGGTGGGTGAGCGCCTGCTGCTACCCGCACCCAAGGGGCGCTTCGTGCTGCTGTGCGAAGCGGCCGACGCCTACGAGGATGCCACGCTGGAAGCCATTCGCCAGATCAGCAACTATCCGGTGGGCATTGTTCTCGCCGGCACGCCGCGGCTTTTGCGCCGGCTTGCCGCCCGCCGGCTTGCCTCCCTGCGCCAGCGTGTCCCCCATCGGCTCGCATTGAGGCGCCGCGGCTTTTTCGCCAATCCCTTCTGGCCGACGGTGACTCTCCTCGTGCTGGGAGGTGGCGGGCTCATCTATTATTGGCTGCGGGGCGAACCCGTCACAGTGCCCCCCGCGGAGAGCCCGCCTGCGCCCATCGTCCACCGCGCCCCACCCCCGGCGCCCGCGGTAGAGCAGGGTGAAGATGATGCGCTTGCCCTGCGGCTCGAGCGGGAACTTACGCCGCGCTAGCCTCACGTGAGGACGATGTCGTACTGCTCCTGGGTGTACTGGTTCTCCACCTGGAGGGAAATGGGCTTGCCGATGAAGTCGGCAAGCTGGGCCAAGCTTTGCGATTCCTCGTCGAGGAAAAGATCGATCACCGCCTGGGAGGCGAGGATGCGGAACTCCCGCGCGTTGTACTGCCGCGCCTCGCGCAGCAGCTCCCGCAGGATTTCGTAGCAGACGGTCTGCGCCGTCTTCAGCTCGCCTCGCCCCTGGCAGACGGGACAGGGTTCGCACAACACATGGGCGAGGCTTTCCCGCGTGCGCTTGCGGGTCATCTCCACCAGACCCAGGGCGGTGAAACCGTTCACCGTCATGCGGGTACGGTCGCGCGCCAGGGCCTTGCGGAATTCCTCCAGCACCGCCGCCTTGTGGTCCGCATTGTCCATGTCGATGAAATCGATGATGATGATGCCGCCCAGATTGCGCAGGCGCAGTTGACGGGCGATGGCATGGGCCGCTTCCAGGTTGGTCTTGAAGATGGTGTCGTCGAAGCTGCGCCCGCCGACGAAGGCCCCCGTGTTGACATCGATGGTGGTGAGTGCTTCCGTCTGGTCGATGATGAGATAACCGCCGGACTTGAGCTCCACCTTCCTGGACAGGGCCTTCTCGATCTCCGCCTCCACCTGGTAGAGATCGAACAGCGGCCGCTCGCCCTGGTAATGCTCGATGCGGGGCAGGACATTGGCCACATAGGCGGCGGCAAAGTTTTGCATGCGGTTGAAGGTCTCCCGCGAATCCACCAGGATGCGTGCCGTCTCATCATGGACGAAATCCCGCAGCACCCGAAGCGGCAGGTCGAGCTCCTGATAGAGCAGGGTTTGCGGCGCGGCGGTGCGCGCCTTTTCCTCGATGTTCTCCCAGATGCGGCGCAGATACTCGAGGTCGGCGACCAGCTCGGCATCGGTGGCGGTCTCCGCACTGGTGCGCACGATGAAGCCGCCACGCAGGTCCGGCGGCAGCAGGTGCTGCAGCTTTTCCCGCAGAAGCTCCCGCTCCTGCTCATCCTCGATGCGCTGGGAAATGCCAATGTGGCTTTCCTGCGGCAGATAGACGAGGAGTCGGCCGGCAATGCTCACCTGGGTGGACAGCCGCGCCCCTTTGGTGCCGATGGGGTCCTTGATCACCTGCACCAGCAGCGTCTGCCCTTCATGCAGGATTTTTTCGATGGCGCGCCCCTCCCGCGGCGTCTCATGCCAGATGTCGGCCACATGCAGGAAAGCCGCCCGCTCAAGGCCAATGTCCACGAAGGCCGACTGCATGCCCGGCAGCACCCGTGCCACGCGACCCTGGTAGATGTTCCCCACCAGGCCACGGCTCAAGGCACGCTCGATATGCAATTCCTGCACCACGCCCTGCTGCATGACCGCCACCCGGGTCTCCTGGGGCGTGACGTTGATGAGGATTTCCTCGTTCATGGAATCACGATGCCGAATTTGCGCAAAAGCCGGGCCGTCTCAAAGAGGGGCAGGCCCATCACCCCGCTGTAGCTTCCCTCGATGCGCCGCACGAAAACGGCGGCAAGCCCCTGGATGGCGTACGCCCCCGCCTTGTCCATGGGCTCACCGGTTTTCACATAGGCCTCAATTTCCGCCGCCGAAAGCCGCCGGAACACCACGCAGGTGGCTGAGACCGCAACCTGCAGTTTACCCTCAAACGCCACCGCCACTGCAGTGAGCACCCGATGCTGCCGTCCCGACAAGAGCGCCAGCATCGCCGCGGCTTCCGCGGGATCGCGGGGTTTGCCGAGGATGCGGCCCTGGTGCACCACCACCGTGTCGGCGCCCAGCACCGGCAGCCCCGGCAGGCCCCGCTGCCGCACCTGCTGCTCCCCCAAGGTG
>Ga0080004_1137031_pt1 | contig 10175 bp, 11 predicted proteins | sample WasSprMetagenome_FD_69207 | JGI IMG/M metagenome (GOLD analysis project Ga0080004, IMG submission 69207) | Sulfidic aquatic microbial communities from Washburn Spring, Yellowstone National Park, USA - WS (SPADES assembly) (version 2) | ecosystem: Environmental > Aquatic > Thermal springs > Hot...
GGGTCGCCCCCCCGGGCGAAACCCTCGGGGCCCCCCGCCGCCGCCCCCGGGGGCGGTGCCGCCTGCAACGGCTTGGGCAGGATGTTGACCGTCTCGCCGCTTACGAGCCGCACCGGCTCGCGGCGGAAACTCGCGCGCAGCAGTGCCAAGGCCTCCGTCATGATGGCGCGGCTATTTTTCTGATCGGCGCCGAATACCGCGTACTCCAGGGGCGAAAAACCGCGCCCAATACCCACCTCGAGGCGGCCGCCGGAGAGCACATCGAGGGTCGCCACCCGTTCCGCCACGCGCACCGGGTGATGGAGGGGAAGGGGGATCACCGCCAGACCCAGACGCAGCCGGCGGGTACGGGTGCTCGCCGCGGCCAGCAGAAGATCGGGCGCAGCGCAACGGGAATAGTCGCCGCTGAAGTGATGCTCCGGCAGCCAGGCGCAGCGGAAGCCCAGCGTGTCCGCGAGTTCCAGCTCGCAAAGCCAGTCCGCCACCGCCTGGGTTTCGCTGCGGCCAAGCTGCGGTGGCATGGCCAGCTCATGAAAGAGATCGAAGTGCATGCCCGTGTGGAGGATAATCCTACCCTATGACCCATGCGGCGACACATTTCTGCGCCCTCGGTGCGATCGGCTGGGATCATCCGCAGTGGGTGGGTCCCTTCTACCCGGAAGACCTGCCGGAGGAATGGCGGCTTGCCTACTACAACACCCAGTTCGATTGCGTCTTTCTGCCCTATTCCCTGTGGGCCCACGCCCCGCTGCCGACGGTGGCGTCGTGGGCCGAAGAGACCCTGGAGCGTTTCCGTTTCCTCCTCGAGCATCCGCCGCGCGCGCCCGATCAGGGGGACTACGAGCGCATCGCCGCTTTGGGCGAGCGGGCCGTGCTCCTCACCGCCGAAACACGGGATTTTCTCCTCTGGTTTGATGCCGGCACCGACCTGAAAGACCTCGCCGCACGCCTTCAGGCCAAGGCGAAGGAGGCTTTCGCCGGCAACCACAGGCTTTACCTGCTCTCTTTCGATGCCGATCTTGCGAGCCTAGTGCAGGTGCGCACCCTGCTGGAGGTGCTGGGGTATTGACGTGTGCTGGCGTCACTTCCGGGGGATGACGGTGTCCTGTCACCAGTGCCGTTTCGGTCTGGCCGAAGACCGACGTTTCGGGTAGAATGTGGCGATTTTTGGCGCACATTCATGGCTTCCGAGAACCTGATCGAAATCCGGGACGTGAATTTCACCTACGACGTGCGGCCGGTGCTCAAGGGCATCAACATGAACATCCCGCGCGGCAAGGTGGTGGCTATCATGGGCCTGTCCGGCTGCGGCAAGACGACGCTTTTGCGTCTGATCGGGGCGCAGATTCTGCCCACCAGCGGCCAGGTGGTGGTGGACGGTCAGGTGACCAGTGCGTTGGATCGCGAGGGGGTGTTCGCCCTGCGTCGTCGCATGGGCATGTTGTTCCAGTTCGGGGCGCTGTTCACGGACATGACCGTGTTCGACAACGTGGCTTTCCCGCTGCGGGAGCACACCCGGCTGCCCGAGTCCCTCATCCGCGACCTGGTGATGATGAAGCTGCATGCGGTGGGCCTGCACGCGGTGTGGAACATGCGTCCGGCGGAGCTCTCCGGGGGCATGGCGCGGCGGGTGGCCCTGGCACGGTGCCTTGCCCTCGATCCCATGCTCATCATGTACGACGAACCCTTCACCGGCCTGGACCCGATTTCCATGAGTGTCATCGGCAATCTGGTGCGCCGCCTCAACGACGCGCTGGGGGCCACCTCCATCATCGTTACCCATGACGTTCAGGAGTCGCTGCGGATCGTGGACTACATCTATTTCATGGCGGATGGCGTGGTGATCGCGCAGGGCACGCCGGAGGAAATCCGTCATTCCGACACGCCCTTCGTCCACCAGTTCGTGCATGGTGAGATCGATGGGCCGATGGCCTTCCATTACCCCGCCGCCCCCTATGGCGCCGATCTTGAAGTGGAGGCCGCCCATGCCTGAGCGCCTGATCAGCACCGTGCGGGGCATTGGCCACCGGGTGGTGGAGGCCGTCTGGCGTCTGGGCTATGCGGCGCGTTTCTTCGTCGCCACGCTTTTCCACTCGGGGGCAAGCTTCCGCCGTTTCCATCTCACGATCAAGGAAATCTACTTCAGTGGCGTGCTGTCCCTGATCATCATTCTGGTGTCGGGGCTGTTCGTGGGCATGGTGCTGGGCCTGCAGGGTTATGAAACCCTGCAGAAATACGGCTCCGAGTCGGCGCTGGGCACGCTGGTGGCCCTGTCGCTGGTGCGGGAGCTGGGGCCGGTGCTGGCGGCGCTGCTCTTCGCCAGCCGCGCGGGGTCCGCCATCACTGCGGAAATTGGTTTGATGAAGGCCACCGAGCAGCTTTCAGCCATGGAGATGATGGCGGTCGATCCCATTGCCCGGGTGGTGGCGCCGCGCTTTTGGGGCGGAGTCATCTCCATGCCCCTGCTTGCCGCCCTGTTCTCCGCCATCGGTGTCTTCGGCGGCTACCTGGTGGGGGTGGTGTTGATCGGCGTGGACGAAGGGCAGTTCTGGTCCCAGATGCAGGCGGCGGTGGATTTCCGCCAGGACATCGTCAATGGCGTGATCAAGAGCGTGGTGTTCGGCGTCGCCGTCACCGCCATCGCCCTCTTCGAGGGTTACGATGCGCCGCCCACGGCGGAAGGCGTCTCCCACGCCACCACGCGCACCGTGGTGACGTCTTCGCTGGCCGTGCTCGGGTTGGATTTCGTCTTGACCGCATTCATGTTTCGGGGGGTATAGGGAGAATGGAACGCACGACGCTGGATTTGTGGGTGGGCGCCTTCGTGGTGGCTGGTATCGCCGCCCTGCTGGTGCTCGCCTTCAAGGTGGGCAATCTGGGCACCTTCAACCACAATGAAACCTACACCCTGTGGGCGGAGTTCGAAAACATCGGTGGCCTCAAGGTGCGCGCGCCGGTGAAGAGCGCGGGCGTGGTGGTGGGGCGGGTGAGCGACATCCAGTTCGACAATCAGACTTTCCGCGCCAAGGTGACGTTCCACGTGGACAAGCGTTACCAGTTTCCCAAGGACACCTTCGCCAAAATCCTCACCTCGGGGCTTCTGGGGGAGCAGTACATCGGCCTCGACCCCGGCGGGGATCCGGACAACCTGGCGGATGGTGACAAGATCGCCCGCACCCAGTCCGCAGTGGTGCTGGAAAACCTGATCGGCCAGTTCCTCTACTCCAAGGCGGCCGAGGGAAACGGCGAGAAAAAATGATCCGGCAATGAGGACCAGACCATGAAAAAACTGCTGCTTTTCCTTTTCCTGATCGCTCCCCTGGCCACTTACGCCAACGCGATGCCGCCGGACGAGCTTGTCAAGTCGGTGGCAAGCGAGGTCATCGCCATTCTCAAGACGGACAAGGACATCCAGAAGGGGGATGCGAAGAAAATCTACGCCCTGGTGGATGCCAAGGTGCTGCCCCATTTCGATTTCACGCGCATGACGCGGCTTGCGGTCGGGCGCTACTGGAGGGACGCGACGCCCGAGCAGCAGCAGCGCCTCACCCGGGAATTCCGCGATCTGCTGGTGCGTACCTATGCCATGTCGCTTGCCAACTACAAAAACCAGACCATCGAGTACAAACCCCTGCGCATCGGGCCCAATGACACCGATGTCACGGTGAAGACGGTGGTCATCGAGCCGGGTCGGCAGCCGATCCCCATCGACTATCAGATGGTGAAGACACCAGATGGCTGGAAGGTGTACGACATCACGGTGGAGGGGGTGAGCCTGGTGGTGAATTACCGTTCCAGCTTTGCCCAGGAAATCCAGCAGGGTGGCGTGGAGAGGCTGATACAGACCCTGGCGGCGAAGAACGCCCAGGTGGGTCAGCCCACCCAGAAGAACTGATGGGCGCCGTGCGTCGGGAAGGGTCGTGCCTGAAGCTGGACGGCCCGGTGCAGATGTCCAACGTGCCGGCGCTCCTGGCGGAGGCGGCGCCTCTTTTTGGCCAGGACATCCACTGCATTGACCTCGCCGGGGTGACGGAGGTCGATTCCTCCGCCGTGAGCCTGCTGCTGGAATGGCAGCGCCAGGCCGCCCGTCGGGGCATGCGCCTGCGCTTTGCCCATCTGCCCGCAAGCCTGAAAAGCCTGGCCGCCCTCTACGGTGTCACCGACCTCCTGCCCGAAGCGGAGTAGAAGCCGCCGTGCAGCCCGCCCTCGAGGTCTGCGGCGTCCACAAGCGCTTCGGGGCACTCGAAGCCCTGCGCGGGGTGGACCTCAAGGTGGAGCAGGGGGAGTTCTTCGCGCTGCTGGGCCCCAATGGGGCGGGCAAATCCACGCTCATCAACATTATCGCGGGGCTTGCCCGCGCCACCGCCGGTACCGCCCGCGTCATGGGCCACGACGTAGTGGCGGACTACCGCGCAGCACGCCGTGCCCTCGGTGTGGTGCCCCAGGAACTGGTCTTCGATCCCTTCTTCACGGTACGGGAAACGCTCACCATCCAGTCCGGCTATTTCGGCCTGCGGCGAAATGATGCGTGGATCGACCAACTGCTTGCCGGCCTCGGCCTTGCCGACAAGGCCGACACCAACATGCGGCGTCTTTCGGGGGGCATGAAACGGCGGGTGCTGGTTGCCCAGGCCCTGGTGCACAAACCCTCGGTGATCATTCTCGATGAGCCGACCGCGGGCGTGGACGTGGAGTTGCGGCAAAGCCTGTGGCAATTCATCCAGCAGCTCAACCAGGAGGGGCATACCATCCTCCTCACCACCCACTACCTGGAGGAGGCGGAGGCACTGTGCAACCGCATCGCCATGCTCAAGCAGGGGCGCATCATCGCCCTCGATACCAAGGAAAATCTTCTCGCCCGCTTCACCGAAAAATACGCCACCTTCACCCTGCGCGCAGGTCGTCTGCCTGACACCCTGGCAAGCCGCGTGGTGAGGCAGGGCGACCGCTACACAGTGCGGCTCAACGACATGGCGGAGCTGGAGCAGCTCCTTTGCACCCTGCGCACCGAGGGCGCCACCATTGCGGAACTGGATCTGGTCAAGCCGGATCTGGAGGAAGTCTTTTTGCACCTCATGCAAAGCGAAGCATGACCTCCTTCCTCACCCTTTTCTACAAGGAACTGCTGCGTTTCTGGAAGGTCTTCCTGCAGACCATCCTCGCCCCCATCATCACGGCCCTGCTCTATCTCCTCATCTTCTCCCACGTGCTCTCCCGACACGAGGTTTATCCCGGCGTGCCCTATACCGCTTTTCTCATTCCGGGGCTTGCCATGATGTCGGTGCTGCAGAATGCCTTTGCCAACAGTTCCTCGAGCCTCATCCAGTCCAAGATCACCGGCAACATCGTTTTCGTTTTGCTGCCGCCCATCTCCTATCTGGAATTCTTCCTCGCCTATGTGCTGGCCTCCATGGTGCGCGGGGTGGTGGTGGGCCTGGGGGTGCTGGGTGTGGCCACCTGGTTTACGCCGGTGCCCCTTCTGCATCCCGGTTGGGCGTTGGTGTTCGCCCTGCTCGGCAGCGCCCTGATGGGGGCACTGGGCGTAGTGGCGGGGATCTGGGCGGAGAAATTCGACCAGATGGCCGGCTTCCAGAACTTCATCATCATGCCTCTCACCTTCCTTGCCGGGGTCTTCTATTCCATCCACTCCCTGCCTTCCTTCTGGCAGGCGCTGTCCCATTTCAACCCCTTCTTTTACATGGTCGATGGTTTTCGTTTCGGCTTCTTCGGCGTATCCGACGTGCCGCCGCTGACCAGCCTGTTCGTTGTCGCGGCCGCCTGTTTGGTCTTATCATTGATCACCCTGCAATTGCTGAGATCGGGTTACAAGCTTCGCTACTGACCCCATGGTGACACCGAAACAGATCGAGCAATACATCCGTGAGGGACTGCCCTGTGATCACGTGGAGGTGCGCGGGGATGGCCATCATTTCGAGGCAGTGATCGTGAGCCCCCTCTTCCGGGGCAAGAACCGGGTGCAGCAGCACCAGGCCGTCTATGCCGCTCTGGGGGACAGGATGCGCGAGGAAATCCACGCCCTTTCCATGAAAACCTTTACCCCGGAAGACTGGGCGCAGCGCTAGCCTTGTTTCCCCCACCGGCCAAGGGCGGCACCCCCTGGCCATAAGCGAACGCAATCATGGACAAACTTCTCATCCAGGGCGGCGTGCCCCTTTCCGGCGAGGTGCGCATCTCCGGTGCCAAGAATGCGGCCCTGCCCATCCTCTGTGCCGCCCTGCTCACCCCTGACACCCTCACCCTCACCAACGTTCCCCATCTGCGGGACGTGACCACCATGCTGACCCTTCTGGCGCGCATGGGCATGCAGGTGACGGTGGACGAAAAAATGGGCGTCAGTGTCTGCGCCAGCGACATCCGCCAACGGGAGGCACCCTACGAAATGGTGAAGACCATGCGCGCCTCCATCCTCGTGCTGGGGCCGCTTCTCGCCCGTTTCGGTGAAGCGCGGGTGTCCCTGCCCGGGGGGTGCGCCATCGGTTCACGTCCGGTGGACCTGCACATCAAGGGCTTGCAGGCGATGGGCGCCGACATCCGCATCGAACACGGCTATATCGTCGCCCGCGCCGACCGCCTGCGGGGCGCGCGCATTTTCATGGACCTGGTGTCGGTCACCGGTACGGAAAACCTGATGATGGCGGCCACGCTGGCCGAGGGGGAAACGGTGATCGAAAACGCCGCCCGCGAGCCCGAAGTGGTCGATCTCGCCCAGTGTCTTTCCAGCATGGGCGCTCACATCACCGGCGCGGGCACCGACGTCATCCGCATCCGCGGCGTCGAAAGGTTGCATGGCGCAAGCCACCACATCATGCCCGACCGCATCGAAACCGGCACCTATCTCTGCGCCGCCGCCGCCACGGGGGGCGAAATCCGCCTCACCCACACCTCGGCCACCTATCTCGACGCCGTCATCGACAAGCTGATGGATGCCGGCTGCGAAATCACCACGGAGAAATCGCCCCAGCATGAAGCCATCCGGCTGAAAGCGCCGGCCAAGTTGGAAGCCGTCTCCGTGCGCACCGCGCCCTATCCCGCCTTTCCCACCGACATGCAGGCGCAGTTCATGGCCATCAACACCATTGCCCGCGGCACGGCGGTGATTCGCGAAACCATTTTCGAAAACCGCTTCATGCACGCCGTGGAGCTCAAACGGCTGGGGGCCAACATCCGTATCGATGGCAACCAGGCGGTGGTGGAGGGGGTGGAGCGTCTCACCGGTGCCGCCGTCATGGCCACCGACCTGCGCGCCTCGGCGAGCCTGGTGATTGCCGGCCTGGTGGCTGAAGGCGAAACCCTCATCGACCGCATCTACCACCTCGACCGGGGCTACGAGGCCATCGAGGAAAAACTCTCGCGCCTGGGCGCGCGCATCCGGCGCGTGCGCTGAAAGCTCAGGGGAAAACCGCTTCTCTGATCCCTGATTCCTGCTGCCTGACGCCTTACGCCTGTCAACGCGGCGGTCGCTGCTCATCGTCCGTATAAAGACCTTCGCGAAAGACGCGGGCGGCGCTCTGGTAAAGGGCGATGGCTTCGCGTGCCAGGGTGGGGTCCTCGATGGGGGAAGCGGGCAGACCACGGGCGTCGAGGCGGAAGACACTCACTTGGTGGCGGGGTCGCAGCACCACCAATTTGTCGTCCCTGAGATAACCCAGGGTCTGGTAGTTGGCGACGAAGGCCCGGTCGCCCCCGCCTGGCGCGTGCAGCATGTCGCGCCCGAAGAACTTGCCAAAGTAGCTCACACCCAGCAGGCCAAGCAGGGTGGGGGGAATGTCGATCTGCGACATCAGCCGGTCCACCCGCTGCGCGGCAACGTGCTTGGGCGAGTAGAAGAAGACCGGAATGCGATACTTGTCCACCGGGATTTCGAGGGTTCCCCGGGCATTGGCGCCGTGGTCGGCGGTGATGACGAAGAGGGTGTCGTCGAACCACGGCCGTTTGCGCGCTTCGGCAAGCAGGTGGCCAATTGCCCAATCCGCGTACTTGACGGCCCCCTCGCGCCCGGAGCCGGAGGGAATGTCGATGCGGCCCGCGGGATAGGTGTAAGGCCGGTGGTTGCTGGTGGTCATGATATGCATGAAAAAGGGCCGCCAGGCACCGCTCCGGCGCGCTTTTCCCGCGGCGTGGTCGAGGACGCGCAGGGCTTCATCGAAGAGATATTCATCGGCCACCCCCCACACATTGGCGAAGCCGATGCGTTCCGGGGCCATGTCGGTGCGGTCGAAGACGTGGTAGTCATTGTGGGCGAAGAAGGCATTCATGTTGTCGAAATAACCGTAGCCCCCGTAGGCGAAGTAAACGTCGTAGCCGAGATCCTCCAGGACCGCGCCGAGGGAAAACAGATGCTCGTTGTGGGGCCGGCGCACGATGGACTGGCCGGGTGTCGGCGGCAGCGCCAAAGAGAGCGCCTCCAGCCCGCGCACCGTCCGGTTGCCGGTGGCATAAGCATTGGCGAACCACAGACTCTCCTGCGCCAGGCGATCCAACACCGGCGTCAAGCCACGCCGGTCGCCATAACTGCCGAGGAACTCGGCACCCAGGCTTTCGATGCTGACCAGGACGACATTCAGACGCCGCGGCCTGTCGCCGGGGAAAAAGCGCGTCACCCCGCCCGCCGCCTGCGGCAGCCAGACCCCGCCGTCGGCGGCCAGCACGGCGCGGGTGATGGCATAGGCCTCGGCGCGCGGCAGGGCGGCGTAGAAGCGCTCGAAATCCAACTCGTTACGCCGGTTGGCGGCGAAGAAGGAATAAATCCCGTTGCCCGCCAATTCATTGACGGTATCGCTGCGGCTGGTGTCCTTCAGTTCCTGGTCGAGTCCCACGGCGAAGGCGAGGACCAGGCCGACTGAACCCAGGAGCCATGCCGCGCGGGACCGCCACGGCCACGGCGCCGCCGCCGCACGATAGACGCGCCGCCCCAGCAGAAGCCATGGCACCAGGGCGGCGAAGGCCGCGCCGGCGACGATGTGCCCCACGGGATAACTCTCCTTGATATTGCCCAGCACCTCCTGGGTGTAGATGAGGTAATCGACGGCGATGAAATTGAACCGGGAGCCGAATTCTTCCCAGAACAGCCATTCCGCCACGGCGGTGAGCATGAGGAGGAAAGTCAGGGCGAAGAGCACAGCCATCCCCAGCGCGCGCCAGGTGTGCCAGCGGGCGAGCCGGTCAGGAACGACAGCCAGCGCCAGAACCACTGGCATGACGAAATACACCGCAGTGGCGAGGTCGTAGAGGAAGCCGAAGCCGAAAATGGCAACATAGGGCAGAAGGCCCGGCGGCACGCCTTCCCGCGCCTGCCACAGCAGGGCGATGCGGGTGGCCGTGGAAACGAAAAGTAGGCAACCCGCCAGCGCAAGGGCAGGGGCAAGCCGGGAGGGAAGGCGGATTCTTTGCATCGTCGATGGCGGGAAATCCATCATCATAGCGGGCCGGCCGGCGTCGGCAAAGGCTTAAGAGGGGGGCGCGGCGGCCCCGTGGGGGCAGCGGCGGTTCTCCGCTACAATGAGCGTTTTGGAAGCGCCACCGTGTCCCAGCTCACCATCGCCTTATCCAAGGGCCGCATCTTCGAGGAGACCACACCGCTTTTGCAGGCGGCGGGCATCGTGCCCCTCGAAGACCCGGAAGCCTCGCGCAAGCTCATCATCGGCACCAGCCGGCCGGAGGTGCGCCTCATTATCGTGCGGGCCACCGATGTGCCCACCTATGTGCAGCACGGGGGGGCGGACCTGGGGATCGCCGGCAAGGACGTGCTGCTGGAGCATGGCGGCACCGGCCTCTACCAGCCTCTCGATTTGGGGATTGCCCGCTGTCGCATGATGGTGGCGGTGCCGGAGGGCTTCGATTACGTCGGCCGGGTGCGTCAGGGGGCGCGGCTGCGGGTGGCGACCAAATACGTGAAGACGGCACGGGAGCATTTTGCCGGCAAGGGGGTGCACGTGGATTTGATCAAGCTCTACGGTTCCATGGAGCTTGCCCCCCTGGTGGGCCTGGCGGACGCCATCGTCGATCTCGTTTCCACCGGCAGCACGCTGCGGGCCAACCGGCTGGTGGCGGTGGAGGAGATCATGCCCATCAGCGCTCGCCTGGTGGTGAACCAAGCGGCGCTCAATGTCCGCTACGCCCAGATCCGGCCCCTCATCAATGCCTTCGCTCACACC
>Ga0080004_1134973_pt1 | contig 10174 bp, 17 predicted proteins | sample WasSprMetagenome_FD_69207 | JGI IMG/M metagenome (GOLD analysis project Ga0080004, IMG submission 69207) | Sulfidic aquatic microbial communities from Washburn Spring, Yellowstone National Park, USA - WS (SPADES assembly) (version 2) | ecosystem: Environmental > Aquatic > Thermal springs > Hot...
CCGAGATGATGTAGGGATAGATAGTAGTTACGAGTTTTTCTAGACTTGCAAAACTGAACACAAACTTATAGAAGTCCATTTACTGCTCCACCTCAATCTGTGCCTTGTTCTGCTCACTTGGGGCTTCGACTTGCTCATCGCTACGATTGAAGTAACTTTCAAGCGTATTCACTATTGTTTCATAGTCTGGCTCAGTGTCGTATTCTAAAATGTTGATTATCTCTTTTTTTATTGCATTGATTAGTTCATTGTCTAGCTTCATTCTAACATACTGCACTCTCAGTGCGCCATCTGCTGTTCTCCTCTTGAACTTTATCATGTAATTAGTAATTCGTATTTCGCTCTTGTATGTAGTTATAATTATCTCGTCGTCGTCAAGCCATGCTCTGACTTCCGCACCGTCATACATTTTGCTTCTAATGTGCTGGAGTATCTTCACAATGACCTTGGTCTCTAGAGATAACTTATTCCACACGTCCACATGTAGTATTCTGTCAAGATCACTCATTTTTCTTCCCCTCGTAGTATCCTATCGACTTGTAGTCTGTCCAGATGACTACTGGCTTCACTGTCTCATTCTCGCTTAGCATTACTACTCCTAGTAGCTTTTCTTCTGTGTAGTCGAATCTTACGTTATATTGCTTTTCATACTTGTCTATGTCGGTGTCTAATTGTAGTCTGTCTACTATCAGCTCGTCTATTGCATCGTAGACTCTGATTTTTAGATTGTGACTTGTCTCTGCGATCTCACTTGCGATCTCTGTATCAATACCTGTTTTGTAGTATAGTATGTAGTATATTTCGCTAATGCTCTTCTCGGCTTTCTCTAGTAATTTAGCTAGATATTCTAAAAACTCTCCAAATGCTCTCAACGCTTCTTCTAATTCTTCACGAGTATAGATGGGTGGATTTTGGATTTGGGCTTGACTCATTTTTACTCCCCTTTTTTTAATATAGATTCTCTAGTTTATAAATTTATCTACTTGTATCATGTAGATCTGTTGCTTGTGCTTATAGATTCTTTGATCTATAGTCTTGTCTACTTTAGCTGGAGTCTCTCTGTTCACGTGTGTGGCTTGAGAGTCTTGATTTCTTCCATTGCTCTCACTCATTTATCTTACATAGAGTTGGAGATTTATAGTTTTATCTATATTTGTCTAGCTCTAGTGGGGAGGATGGATGAATGGAGAAAAAAAGATTTGAGGGTTTAGGGATTCTTCTACATTAATTCTTCTTCTCCCTCTAGTATGCTTACTATTTCTCTCTCGCTTAATTCTTCTTCCTTCTCTTCTTGCTTCTCTTCTACTTGCATCTCTACTTTCTTCTCTTGCTTTACCTCTGGCTTTACTGGAGTCTTCTCCATCTTCATTCCAACGTATGTTACAGATAGTCTTCTACCGCTTCTAGAGACTTGTATGCTTTCTGGAGCAATGGCTCTAATGTTTCTTAGTGCTCTCCTTACTGCTTTCTCGCTTAGTCCAGTGTCTCCCGCTATCTGCTTTACTGTCATGGCTTGTCCCTTGTGCTTCTCAAGGTAGTCTAGCACTATTTCTCTAACTGGTATCCTTAGCTTTTCCTCAGCCATTTAGACTCACCTTCTCCAATTCTTGATTTAGTATCCCTGGATTTTAAGCTTAGCTTCCGGTATCATGAGAGAAAAATTTATAAATAGAGATTACTATTAATATAAAATGGGTATAAATCCATGGGTCTAGGGGTGGTGTATACGTGAGCAGGGTGAAAGCTAGAGAGGAGAAGAAGAGAGAGCTTCCAGTAGTGTTTGTAGCTAGAGTGAGGAGGAGAGCTAGAGTATTGGAGATAACTATGCCTATAAGGTTGATGAGGGAGCTTGGAATAGATCATGGAGCACTAGTGGAAGTAGAGTTGAAGAAAGTAATAGGATACAAAAACATATAGAAGAAGAAATGACTACAAGAGAAAGAGGATTCAGAGACTCAATCATAGAGATAGCTATGGAGACTTGCATACATAGACTACTAGCTCCAAGAGACTCTAGAGACGAGCAGTCATCGGCAGATAAATTTATATACAAGAGATACATAAAAAATAATTAGGTGATTAAATATGTGTATTAGAGAAATTATAAAATCAAGAGGTGGTAATCCATGAGCAATAAGACTACTTCTAGAGTTGTCTCTGAAGAAGAGAAGCTAGACGAGAACATAGCATTTGTCATGAATGTAGTAGTATATAAAGATGGAAGGGGAGAAGTCAGATGTCTAGGTAGAGAAGCAGACTGCAAGATAGTAGTCTACGCTATTAAGTCATCATTGGAGATGGCACAATACATTAGCGAAGTAGTAGCTAGTGCTCTAGCTGAATCAATAGAAGAAGATAGTGATGAAGACTCTAAGAAAGAAGACAGTAGATTAAATGAAACTAGTGCAAGATTCAAGCTTAGTCCATGCGTCTATTCATAAATCTTCTAGAGTTGGTAAAGATGAAGAGAAGAAAGAATCCTTCTAATAATTCTCCTTATAGAAGAGAGTGGATGTTGAGAAGCAAGAGAATGCACTTCATCATCTTTAATAGTAATACTGGTTTTGCTAGAGTAAAGTGTAGGCATTGTGAATTCGAGATTCTAGCAGAAAAGTCATACACTCTGTTTGCATTAAATCATATTATACGGCACTTAGTTGACATGCATAAGATTCCACTTGAGCAGGTTTGGCATCGATAGATAGAAGAGAGAAAGAAAAAGTATAGTTTAGAATAAGGATTTTTCTCTTTCTCTATCTTTAATCATCATATAAGCTCCAAGCACTATAGCTATAAAAACTAAACATGCTGCAATTATTATGAGTAGAGATGACAGAGCCCAATACGCTATTCTCTCGAAGACTGGCTTTCTAGAAGAGTAGTCTAGAGCATATATTGATGCAGCTATGAGTCCTAGTGCTATCACTACGAGTAGTGCTACTCCAAGCTCTCTTATCAAGTGGATCACTCTCTAGGTTTAAATACATCTATGCATACTATTATCAAGCTTCCAACTAAGTCATCAAAGCCTTCTTCTAAGAGCTTCTGCTTTATGCTTCTTACGATTGGTCTCCATTCTTCAAAGTTGCAGTTTCCAATATATATTGCTATACTCATTATCTCGTTGAACTCTGGGTCTCTAATTATAGTGAATCCCTCTAGCTTATAGCTTTCTAGATTCTCCTCTAGCCATGCTATTAGAGCTGTAAGCTGGTCTAAGTCTATGAAGCTGTCTAGCTCTCTGACTGCTTCTTCAAAGTTTTCTGTTAGAGCATACTTCTTGAGTAGCGTCATTGAGTCTATCTTGCCTTCTCTGACTCTTGAATAGTATTGCTGGATAGATGGTAGTTGAGATCTATTGCTTCTCCACATGTTGACTCCTCTCCCTTGAAGTAGTCTTGGAGACTTCTTTGATTATTTCTCTGATTATTCTGGAGAATTCCTCTATGAGTGCCTCTGCTTCTTTCTCAAATTCCTCTTCTCTAGTAATTAATGTTATAGAGTTTTCGAATCCTGGATCGGTTATGTCTGATATCTCTAAGAGTATTCTTCCATTGTATTTGCCAGCCCATGCTCTAATATATCTTCCTTGTTTTTGAATCATCTCTCTATTCACCTCTCTATTGTCTCTTTCTTGGATGCTAGCATCTTCATCATTTCAACTGCTGACTTTATTCTAGACTCCATTTCTTGAAAGCTTACTGAGACCATTAATGCTTCTTTTAGAGCTCTCTCTACTTCTTTATCTCTAGTGATGACTTTATATCTTCTTCTTGCTCTAGAAGGCTGCTCTATGATTACTATGGCTATGTTTTTCCACTTCTCTGGCTCTAGGCAGTATACGTCTCTACCTCTAGTCTTGTCTAGAGTCCTCTCCATAGAGGTTGGAGTGAGTATCTTCCATTCTTCTGTATCTATGAGTATGGCTTTAGTCTTCGCTTGAGTCTTTGGCTCGTTCTTGTATGGGTATCCTCTGCATTCTGTAGTAGTGATCTTTATCAAGCCTTATTCACCCTGCTTCTTCAAGTATTTCTCTGCTAGCTCTCTAGTCTTCTCCATGTTCTCTAAGTTCTCCTTTAAGACGTTGTCCCAGATTTTCCTATCTATGAGCTTCTCTATTGCTTTAGAGAGTTCTTCTCTCATGAGTTCTTTTCCCAGAGCGTCTACTTCCCATGCTTCATGTCCGAATTCTCGAATATACCACTTTGCTCTCGGGTCTTTTACTTTTGCTGGTGCATGTGGGAGATTATACTTCTTTATCTGCTCCATTGTCAGCATTGCTCTCACTTCTTTTACGTCTAGCTTCCACCAGTTCTTCAAGATCGCTGCCCCAAATCTGTTGATGTCCAGTCCACTTGGATCGTGGTCTGTTACGAATAATACGTATACTTCTCACCCTTCTTTCATGGCTTCTTTTATCTTTAGAGACTCCCAATACATTCTAGACCACATTCCATATCCGCGTGTGCATACTAGTCTGACATAGTATTTTGAAGCTATTGCTTCCAATTGTGGTCCAAGCTCTCTCTTCTCGGAGATTATTACTACGTATTTCCCCATTTCTTTCCATGGGTCTTTTCCAACCGTGTATGCTGCTGTCTCTAGTGCTTTCTTTATTGCTTCCTCTGGTGATGCTCCACTTGGCTTGTAGTCGTATATTCTGCTTTCTTCTTCGCTTATCATCTCCCAGTCTACTAGTCCAGCTATTCTAGCTTTGAGGATTATTTTAGTTAGCTTCTTGGCGTGCTTCATGTCGTTGGAGTATAAGTCTGGCTTGTGGACTAGATGGTAGTGGACTTGCCTTATTGTCAATGGGAGATGGTCTTTAGCGTAAGATTCTTTTATGAACTTTATTGCTTCTATAGCTATATCTCTCCACTTTCCTCTAAGCTTCTCTAAGACTAGTGGCTTAGCACTCTTACTTATCTCTGTGATATCTCTCCCGTAGAGCTTCTGTAGAGTCTCCAAGCTGTATTCTAGACCGAATTCTTCCATGGATACTCCCTATTCATGTGTTAAGAGACATCTGATTTTTAAGTATTTCTTCCTGATTCAGCATTCTAGAATGCAGTCTCCATTGTAGTGATCTTGAGTATCCAGCGTCCTATTGTCTCAACTTCTTTAATCCATAAGTCTGGTTCTTTCTGTAGAATATACTTTCTCTTCTTGAGCTCCTCTATGATTGAAGCACTGTTCTCGGGACTTGGTCTTACTCCTATTTCTCCAGCTATCTTGAATCTTTTCAGTTTTTCCTCTATCTTGTCTATCCATTGTAGAGTAGATGCATCTATGTAGCCTAAGTAAAGATAGAACTTTATGTCTGCACCTTCTCGTGCTATCATGAAGAATGATAGTTTATCGAAAAATATCTTCACTCTTCTACATCCCTCTACTATATAGTCTTCTATCTTCTTGCCTCTAGAAGCTACTTCTTTACATATTTCTTCAATTATTCTTACAGATCCTTCTTCGAACTCTAAGCATAAGCTTGATAGTTCATCTATAAATTCTTTATCAGCTCTCTTTAAGGGAATCTTACACCTTGGACACTTCAACTCTCTAGATATACTAGCTACTGTATAGTGTGAATGATACAAGCAGACTGGACAATAGAGCAGTATCCAGAATCTTCCATCCATCTTATCTATGAGAGGCATATTAGCCAAGTATGTTCTATAGTTCTCGCTCTTTAAGCGTATTTCTCTAGCTATTTCATTACAGACTGAGTCCATGAATCCACCTAGTCTGGCTTTGGTGGAGTAACGTTTACTTGTCCCTGATACTTTCCTCGGTATGGCCTGTAGACTGGGCTACTTGTCCTCAGGAAGACTACGTGTAGGAATCTCTGCTCTGGATATATTTTTACTGGATGCATTCCACCTATCAGCTCTATGGTTACATTCCCTTTGAAGCCTGCATCTATAACTGTTGGAGGTATGTAGAGTCCAGCTCTAGCAAAGCTGCTTCTGAGATTCACTAATCCAACTAAGTCGTGTGGTAGCTCAACCCATTCTAGTGTAGTAGCTAATACGTGCTCGTATTGCTTAACTATGAATCCTTGAGTCTTCTCTACTTCTACACACTCTAGTAATTCAGCTATATTCATAGTCATAGTATCTACTAGCTTATCTCCTCCCTTGAATCTACAGAATCTATATCCTAGTCTCAAGTCTACTCCATTCTCTCTCACTGTATCGTCGAATAATGGATCAATAATAAGCAACTTCTTTTCCAAGTAGACTTTAATATCCCAGTCGCTAAGAATCATTCTTATTCACCCTTGTGGAAAATAAGTATAGTAGAGTAGAGAATTTAAGTATTGCATGAGCCTTCACTCTTTCTTGCTTTCAGCTTTCACTTTCATCACTAGTTCTTCTAGAGTCATAGCATTCTCTATGTCTTCTTTCTTTAGTCTATACTTGTCTCCACCAGCATCCTCTAGCTTGTCTATTGGAATGATTCTAACCGTTGGCTCTCTATATATCTTTACAGCTATGTATGCTTCTCCCTTAGCTATCTTAGCGAATCTATCTATCTTCTCTACTTCTTCCCTTGGAATATATACGTCTCTAAGCTGACTTATAGACTTCACTTCAAGCACTAGGATCCTTTTATTGTATAGTGCCACCAAGTCTGGATACTTTAGATACTTGCCTCTTCTACCGCTAGCTGGACCTCTAATCACTGCAAACCCATATTTATTGAATTTTCTAGCTAGATATCTCTCTACTTGAAATCCTCTTCTAGCTATATTCCTCATGTTCTTCCTCACTCTCTTTTGAAGATAATATGAATCTAAAATATATAAATTTATCTTTAGAATTCTACATGGAACACGTCATATATTAGCTTTGCTCTCTGTCTACCTAGTCCCTCTACTTTCATCAAGTCTTCTAGAGTAGAGTTAGCTACTCCCCTTAGACTCTTGAATGTAGAGAGTATTCTTGCAGCTGTCTTTGCTCCTATTCCAGGTATCTTCATTAATACACTTAAAGCTATCTCCTGGATGTCTGTAGTATATATCTTCTTCTCTTTTTTCTTTTTATTGAATAAGTCTTCTGTAGCAAGATAGTATATCATTTTTGGAGTGAGATACACGTGAGACAAGATGGTTGGAATTCCATACCTTAGAGTAGTCTTTAGAGATGCTTCTAGTGCTTTACTGTATGCTGGAATACTGTCTCCGATCTCTGAGAAGTCTTCTATCTCTACTAGTATTAGTCCATTTGTATCATGCAGCTTGTATATTAAGTTGTATAGTTCACCTGTAGCTATCATCTGGAGATACTTTTTGTAGTATATTCTCTGAAGAGGTAGAGTCTTGTCTTCTCTATCAATTAAATAGTTGGATATAGTTAGAGGCCTTACATCTATTCTTAATCCAAGCTCTTCTAGCTTTCTAGCTATCCTGTCTCTAGTTGTCTCCCATTCTCTAGTATCTATTATTACTGTCTTCATTTCTTCTCCCTCTTAGTTATGAACTCTAGGAGTGATGCTCTAGGCATCTCTATCTCTAGTCTATCTACTACTGGCTCTGCATACTTCTTCCACCACTTCTCTAGTTGATGTTTAGTAAGCTTTAGTCCTTGAGTCAGAGGTATTGCTTGATCATCTAGGAATATGTATTCTATTCTGTCTCCAGGTCTGACTGGATAGTTCATCTTCAATAGTTCTCTAGCTGCTCTTATGTGTGGAGCATCATGCTTGTATTCCGAAAGATTCTTGGATAAGTGCTTCTTTAGAGCAAGCTTCTCTAATTCTACTTCTCCACTTATTACTTTCTTCTTTAATTCTTCGACGTATCTTTTAGCTTCTTCTGGAGACTGCTTCAAGTATATCTCTATTACTTTAGACTGTAGCTCTTTGACTAAGTCTGGCCAGTCTCCTCTTCTTGCTTCTAGTCCTTTAATTAATATGTATGGTTCTTTGAGGAATTCTTCTTCCCATCCTACTAGTCCATAGTATCTCTTCTTTACCTTCAGAAGCTTCAGTTTAGAGAATGCTCTATCTACTTTGAACTCTAATACTACTCTTTCTCTTGGAACTCTCCACTTTTGAACGACATAGTCTCTAATAAAGCTGTTTAGTGATGGAACTACTTCGTTTACTGCTTTCTCTACTGCTTTCTCTAGTGAATCTATTGCTGGATTATATATAAATATAGAGTCTGTGTCTCCATAGAGGACTTTCCAGCCTATCTTCTCTATTGCTTCTTTGGCTTTGGTTATGGCGTCTCTAGTGTATCCTGTAATAGATTCAGCTATTTCTACTCTGTAGAGTCTTGAGTATTTGAATCCTGCTACTCCATACGCTGAGACTAGTATTAGCTTGAATGCGAACTGTCTAGCGTTCCAGATTATTCTCTCTAGTGATTCTGGTGGATAATACTCCATTATCTTCTTTGCTACGCTTCTATACTGCTCTAATTCTCTAAGCACTTGTGGAAGGAGTCCCTCTCTCTTAGTTATGAATCCACCGTGTGGAGCAAGAATATCTTCTGGTCCAGGATTAGGTGTCCAAGTATCGTAAGACACGTTGAATGTAATTATTACTCGAGGATACATTGCAGCGAAGTCTAATAATACTACATTATTCCAGAGTCCTGGAACAGGATCAAATACTAGTGCTCCAGTATATGACGACTCTTCGTCTTCTTCAAATCTATATTCTTCATCGCTCTGTTTCTTTGTTGGGAAAACTATTCTTGGATTTGACTGTAGAGCTTTCTTTAACACTAAGTTCTCTACTATTTTATTATAAGAGATATACTTCCTGTGTGCTATCATTTTTTCACTTAGATCTCTATGCCATGGAAGTATATTAGCTAGCCTACACTGTGTGATGTATGTTTGTATTACTCCCGTCTCCTTTGCTATCATCCATGTTGCTTTAGCTTGATCCATATTGTATAATCTAAGTTTATCTCTATCTCTATAGAAGAACTCTGTTAGTTTAGCTATTTCTCCAGGTCTCTCGAAGTCTAATAGTGCTCCAATTGGAACTCTATCTCCAAGTACTTTTTGAGCTATTGTCTTTAATTTAAAGTCTGTTATGTCTCTCTTGAAGTAAGTATAGTATATTCCAAAGAGATCTATGTGTTGGAACATGTCTTCATCTATCTTTACTCCAAGTTTTCTAGCTCTATTAACTATGTATGGGTAATCGAATCCTGCACTATTCCACCCTATTAGCACGTCATATTTATCTAAGAGTTTATTGAATTCTCTAAGCATTTTCTCTTCGTCGTCTTCACTTATGAATATTTCTTCTTCTCCATCGTATACGCTAATAGCTAAGATTCTGTTCTCTGGGTTCTTTATGTCTGGGAATCCTTTTGTTGCATCAACTTCTATATCGAATGCAGCTATTCTCTCTGGATATGTTACTTTTAAATCTGTGTCTATCATTAATCTTCTTACGTAAGGTAAATCTCCCTCGTAGCTTAAGATTCCAGCTTTCTCTAATATTTCTCTTGCTTCTCTAACTAGAGGTGGATTTGGAACACTTATTTTTACTACTGGATCTCCCTCTACTGTTATAGCGTCTACTTTCTCTACTTCTATATAGCTTGGAAGTATAGATTTAGCTTGATCTAAGTCTGATGCTTTAATGAAGAAGTATGGTTTGAATGGAGCAGATAGAGTAATGAGCTTTTTTGGTCTTCCAGACAGAATTACTTTTAGTTTTGTTAATCCACCCTCTATGTAGTAGTCTATATCAAGTATTTTATTAGTCCACACTTCTTCTTCACCAAGTCTAAGTATTCTTTAAGACTCATTGAACCATATACTACTACCATTGGATGAGGAAGCTCAACGTGGACAAATATTGCGTCGACTTTTGGTCTAACTTTAAGTAGTGCTTTTCTACCTGTGTCTCCAAGAGCTAAGATTACTCTAGGCTGAACTATCTCTATCTCTCTCTTTAAGTATATTAGACAGTTATCTAGAATGTTTTCTCTCTGATTCTTGCTTACATTAACTAGTTGGCACTTTATAGCGTTTGTTATGTAGACTCTACTTCTATCTAGTCCTAGTTCCTGGAGCATTCTATCTAATACTTCTCTACTTTTCTCACTGAAGTTCTCAAAGCTTTTTCTATTTGGTGATGGAGCTTCACCTAGTATCATTACTTTTGAGTCTATGTTTCCGCTTCCAGGCCATGGATGCTCTAC
>Ga0080004_1058301_pt1 | contig 10173 bp, 10 predicted proteins | sample WasSprMetagenome_FD_69207 | JGI IMG/M metagenome (GOLD analysis project Ga0080004, IMG submission 69207) | Sulfidic aquatic microbial communities from Washburn Spring, Yellowstone National Park, USA - WS (SPADES assembly) (version 2) | ecosystem: Environmental > Aquatic > Thermal springs > Hot...
TCTATGCCTCAGAAGGCGAACGAAAGGAGAAGGGAATAAGCCTCTTCGAAGCCTTCCTGGCTAAGAAGGGAATAAGGCATGTCCTCTGCCGCCTCAACCATCCCCAGACGAATGGGAAGCTGGAAAGGTTCTACGGAGTCTATGAGCAGAAGAGGCATCTGTTCAGTTCTATAGACGAGTACGTCCGATGGCACAACGAGGTTAAGCCTCACCTGAGCCTTGATTTCGAAAACCTAGAAACGCCGATACAGGCTTTTCATAGGAAAAAGCCTCAAGAAACGGTAACAGCTCCAATGGAAATGGAGGTAGTGAAATAATTATGGGAAACTACAGCCCTTATGTGACTTCGAAAGGGTTAAGGTTACAGCTCCATATTATGAAGACTAATTCATTCTAAAGATTGCATATATCGATTCTTTGCTGAGCTTAGTCTCTATTATTGCGACTCTGCTCTTCTTCATTTTACAACACGCTGAGAGGTTATGTTAGCATTTTAAAATCGATTATAGCGACCTACCCCCTCCCCTCCCCCCATGTTCTCCTAACTTGCCTTTCGGTTCCGATCAGCCAAAGCTCCTCTAGGGCTTCAAAGCAATCATAAACGCCCCGATGCCAAAGATCCATCGATTCGACTTAAAGGCATCATAGCCAAGCGAGGAAGAGGCAAGTTAAGCGAAGGCTGAAGGACTTCCCCTTCGATTCGATTTATCCTTCCCATGCCGTTTCCAAGCATCCTTAGGCATATAGAAAGTGTAGTGTTTTCATGAGCTTAAGTTGAAGGGAGTCACAGCATCTTCTTCTTTTCAGCGTCTGCTCGTTTAATCATTCACTTTCGTGTCATGAGACAGAGTCGCTCATCATCGAGTGTATAAACGAAGGGGTTGAAAATAAGCCTTACAGTTCAGCATGTCATCAATCCTCGTATTTGAGCCTGATCCTGAGGAAGTCTTCGGCAATGAAGGTGTTTGGAAAGATCTTCCTTGCCTCTTCCAGGAGGGGACCCGCATCATCATATCTCGCCGAAATATGGGTTAGAAAGAGGCGCTTCACTCCCGCTTTCAGGGCAATTTCCGCAGCTTCTAAGGCTGTACTATGGCCCTCTTGCCTTGCCTTTTCTAAAAGACTCCCATCAAAGGTTCCATCATGGATGAGGAGGTCTGCATCCCTTGAAAGCTCTAGTATCGTTTCAGATGGCCTTGTATCCCCGCTGTATACGATCTTTAGCCCTTTCCTTGGAGGTCCAAGGACTTCTTCAGGCTTAACGATCCTTCCATTCTTAAGGCGGACATTATGGCCCCTCTGAAGCCTTCCCCAAAGAAAACCTTCCGGAACACCGAGCTCTTTGGCTTTCTCAGGATAGAACCTTCCTGGTCGAGGCTTTTCTTCTAAAGCATAGGCTAGGGCGAAAGTTCCGTGCTCTGCCAAAGCCGTCCGAACGATGTACTCCTTTTCCACAAGGATAGGCCCCTCGGCATTAGCCTCTATGATCTGAAGACCGTAGCTTGGCTTGGCCCCCACGGATCTTACCGTGAACTCTATGAACTCCCTAATGCCCGGAGGCCCGAATATGCGAAGGGGTTTCATCCTTCCAACCATATCCATCGTTTGGATGAGCCCAGGAAGCCCAAGGGTATGGTCTCCGTGGAGATGGGAAATGAAAATCTTCGTTTCCCTTGAGAAACCGACCCCGGCCGCCATCATTTGCCTTTGGGTCCCCTCACCGCAGTCGAAGAGGAAGAGCTCCCCCTTCCTAAGAACTGCTATGGAAGATGTGTTTCTCTTAGTCGTTGGAACGCCAGCAGAGGTTCCTAGGAAAATGATCTCCAAGGACATAGTTTGCTTCCCATCTATGCTTCATTTATTTAGAAAGAAGGTTAAGGTTATCGAGCCTTTTAGAATATCCCTTTGATTCTTCGAAATTGAAGAAAGGTCAGTGCCCTTAAGATAAGATTATCTTGAGATTTTCTTTTCCTTTTATATTATTATTCTTCGGTAGCTTCTTTTCCCTTATACGACATTTTCAGCTAGGGGTTCCTTAGCCAAATTCCTTACGCTCTCTAGAAGCCTTTCGGCAGAAACGAAGCCTTCGCCCTCGAAGGATGCATCTGTGGCGGCTTCAATAACGACATTCTTCACATCCCTTGGCGTTATGCAGTAGGTATCCCTCACTTTGAGCTGGCGAGTGGGGACAGAAGCCTCATATATGCGCTTCCTCGTCCTAAGAATACCCCATATCTCCTCATAGACTTCCTCTGAAAGTTTTCCATCCTTGCAAAGATCAGGGGCTGCCTTTACCTTCGAAATGTAGAAGTCGAAGAGGCGCTTAACCTCCTCCTTCGTCCTAGGAGGTCTTATGTATATAATCTTCTTTATCCTATCCATAAGGGCAGGATCTATTACGGCTGGAAAATTCGTGGCAAAGACTACGACCATGTTACTATTCAGGTCGAAACCCTCCCCAAGCTCCACGAGCATCTGATTCAGCATACCTTGGACATCGCGACCGGCATCCGTCGTTACTTCCATCCTCGCCCTTCCAATGGCATCCACTTCGTCTATCAAAAGGATGCTAGGCGCCACTTCCCTAGCAAGCTTAAAGATCTCCCTTATATTCCTAGCAGACTGTCCTAGCCATTTGGAGACGATCTCGTAGCCTTCGATCTTAATGAAGCTCGTACCGTATCCTCGAAGGCTGCAGGAACCTGCCACAGCCTTAGCCATGTAAGTCTTCCCCGTGCCCGGAGGACCGAAGAGAAGGACCGAGCCAGCCTCCTCGAGGAGCCTTGGGTCGGCGAAGACCTCTTCTCGCTTCTTCCTCGCTGAAGGATCGATGACCCACTCGACGGCTTTCTTAAACTCCCTCAGCTCATCCTCAAGGCCCACGATGTCATCATAGGTAACCCTAGGTGCCCTCTCTACCTTGTGGGCCCATATGGACCTTTCCTTGCGCTTCTCCACGACGTTGACGATCGTCCCTTTAGTAGGGGAAAGAACCGCGTCCATCTCAGGCATGACCCTTCCGAGAAGGTATGGAGGAATCGTTACTTCATAGATTTGGCCGCCTGGAAGCTCCACATAGGCATTGCTTCCCCGAACCTCATGGACAATGCCTATGGGGCGCATTCCCTGCTTCAGCTCCTCGATGATGCTGTAACAACGCTTCAGCTCCATCCTGAGGTCCTCGATCTCCCTCTCCTTTCGCATAAGCTCCCTTTCGAGGGATAAGATGTCGTCGTAGCGCCTCAAATTCCTTCACGAGAATTTTACAAAATCCTCGATAAATACCTATTGTAAGGCCTTTGCCCCTTGAGGTATTAGGCTCCGAACTTGGCGGCTAGATTCAGAAGGTCTGTAAGGATGGGCATCAGATCAAGACCCCTTATCCTTCCAAGGCCACCCCTGGAGGCTGCTACCTCGTCGAAGCTTTGAGTCCCGTCGACCCTGATACCGGGTCCGGATAGAAGGATGGGGACGGGATCGGCGGAATGGGTCTTGATGGAGCAGGGGGTTGAGTGATCGCCCGTAACGACGATGAGGGTATCCCTAAGTTCTTCGATTCCTAGGATTGCCCTATCGATTCTTTCGATGACCTCAAGCTTCCTCAATGCGTCTCCGTCTTCCCCCGCTAAGTCTGGAGCCTTGAAATGTAGGAAGACAAAGTTATGGTCTTCGAGGGCCCTAGCCGCAGCCTCAAACTTCGCTCTAAAATCGGTATCATAGGTTCCTGTGGCTCCTTTCACTTCGAGGACCTCCATGCCTACGAACCTGGCAACGCCTTTATAGAGCGTGCCTCCTGCAACGCAGGCACCCTTAAGACCAAACCTTTCCTGAAGCCCTGACACTTCCTCATAATAGCTTCCGCCTCTTATGAGGATGGCGTTGGCAGGATGCTCACCCTTGGCCTTCCTAGCTTTGTTGATCGGATGAGCCTCCAGGATTTTTATGGCTTGATCCACGATATCGTTGATGATCTCGGCCGTTCTTTGGGATTCCTCAGTAGCATCGAGGGGCCTGCACGGAAGGATCTTCAGGCCTTCCTTCTGAGGGTCAGTATCGGAAACCCTCCATCCAAGACGAGGAGCCCTTATGGCTAGGATACCCCTATGCTCGATCCCCTCCTTGAATAGAACCTCTACGCCCGGAATCCTAATATCGTTAAGAGATTGGACGAGTTCCCTCGTCCCTTCCCGAATCCTTCCAGCCCTCCTATCGATAACCCTTCTTTCTTCATCGATGGTTGCAAAGTTAAACCTAAAGACCACATCCCCTTTCCTGACTTCCATACCAACTCCGAGGGCTTCAAAGATTCCTCTTCCCGTGTAGTATCGGAAAGGATCGTATCCGAAGATAGCAAGGTGAGCTGGACCACTTCCAGGTCTTATGCCTGGAGCGATGGGATCCATAGTTCCCGAGATTCCATGCCTAGCGAGTCTGTCAAGGTTTGGCTTAAAGGCTGATTGGAGAGGAGTTCTTCCGCCAAGGGCTTCGATGGGACGGTCCCCAAGCCCATCGCATACGATGAGCAAAGCCCTCGATGCGCTCATAGGGCCATCACGAAGACCTTTGCAAGCTTAAGGAAGCTTCTTTCCGCATTTCACGCAGTATTTGGCGTTAGGGGGATTTCTATGCCCGCATTCTGGGCATGTCCTTTCAATGACTATGGGCGGGAGGGTTGTTGAAGGAGGTGGGATTGTTGGTGCGGGTGTGGGCGGTGGCGAGGGGGGAAGGGTAGTGGTGGGAGAGGGAGCGGGAGTAGGAGCTGAGGTAGGAATAGGAGTGGGAGTAGGAGTAGGGGTAGGAGTAGGGACAGCAGATGGCTTTACCTTATCCCTTGATACCTTCAGAAGGATGACATCCCCGACAGCCTGAATCTCATGCCAAGGGATGTTAAACTCTTGACTCCCTGCCTGCACAGTAAGGGCAAGCTCTACCCTATCTTCCGAGAAGGAAAAAGCGATATCTCGAACATTGCCTATGATGAGGCCCCTGTTCTCGATGACCTGCTTCCCTAGGAGATCTCCACGCTTAATGAAGCCCTTATCAACCTTCATAACATTATCAGTGCTCATATCTGCCTATATTTTAGTAGGGGGTGTTAAGCTTTTCGCTTTTCCCCGAGCCTCGGCTTGCCTCAGGACCATCTTCTATGCGCGATCGAAGAAGGGATTCTTTCCCGTTGTGGAAAGCGGTATTCCAAGGATAACATCGGCGTCCAACAGACCGAGACGCTTTGCGGCAGTTCCAACGGTGAACATGATCCTATTGTCTATGCCCATCTGGCTTGCAACCTTTACGGCCGATCCTAGGGCAATCCCTAGGTCTATCATGAAGAAGATACAATTAGGACCCGCATAGGCCTTCCCTACTTTTTTTGGAACTGTTTCAAATTCTTGGCAGTTCTCGAAGCCGCAGGCACCACAGTTCAGACCCTTCGACCTTCTACCCCTAACGCCTATTAGGACAACCGCCTCAGACTTTCTCAGACTCTTTGCATCCCTCTCAAAGAAGGTGCCCATGTGTTTTAAACCATCCATCTCTTTAGCAAGGGCTTCGATCTCATCCTTCTCGCTCAGAATAACTGTTGAGATTTCGTCGATGCCCCTAGCCTTAGGAGCCGTTCTGGCCGAGGCAATCATGAGCCTCGCAACATCAAGAATCGCCATTCGTTCTGCCTCCTTGGAAGAGATTGGCATTTCTCCCTGCCTCCCTTACTCTTCGAAGCCTATGATTAAGGTTCTAAGGAATCCTTAAATTTTATCTGAGCAATCCTGAGTTTTGCGAAGATCGATTAAATGGCATTTTCTGGAAGGGCATCAACATCTTTTGATTGGTTGAGAGAATATTTTCAATGAGCGAAAAACTTTTCTATTCAACGATGAGATTCATCATTCGTGATCTCTATGGAGGAGCTTCAGAAAACGATAAAAGCCTTGACTCAGATCCCGACAGCTTCCCTATCCGATGCCCTCGATCAAATGGGCCTTCGGGGCTACATGTCCCATGAAATACGCCCCATTCTTCAGAATGTGAAGGTTGTCGGCCCGGCAGTTACGATAAAGCATAGAATCGTGAACAAAAGGATGCCCTTCACGCCTGCCCTCAAAGCCATCGATGAGGCGAAGCCAGGGGATGTCCTTGTGATATCGTCCGATGATGATCTCAGGGACGTAGCTCTCCTCGGAGGCCTTATGGGGCTTGCAGCGAAGGTTAAGGGCCTTTCAGGGGCTGTCCTTGGAGGAGGGGTAAGAGATGTCAGGGAGCTAAGGGAGCTAGGCTTTCAGGTCTTCAGCCTAAGCGTCATCCCTACCACAAGCCTTGGAAGAACGGAGATTGAGGGAGTAAACGTCCCCCTGAGATGTGGAGGTCTTATCGTCAAACCAGGCGATCTCATCGTTGGGGACGATGATGGAGTCGTTGTGATTCCTAGGGATAAGGTTCAGGAGGCGATAGAAAGAGCCAGAAAGTTCGATGAAGTGGAGAGGATGGAAGCAGAGGAACTGAGGAAGGGTACCCCCTTAGTGGAAACTGTTGCGAAGTTCGCAAGAATATAACGATAGTTGCTAAGAAAAGAGTAGGGAAAAATCTCCGGATCGCTTTCTGGCATAGCTTTTTTTCTTTTCTTTCCTTTCCTCTCCTTTCCTCCCCTTTTCCGATGGCAGTTTTCAGCAAATCAGATCATAATTTTTGAGGCTCATAAGGACAGTGGATGCCCATCCATCACCGAAAACTCCTATTAAGGGCGCTGATGGACTAAAAAGTCCAAAAGCTAAGCTTTAGACGGGAGCATCAGCATTTTCACGCATGCTGGGGCTGGAACTTCAGCCATATAACCCGTTGGTATAAGCCTTCCAGATTCCCCATCTATGCGAAAAGTTTGGATCGTATCCGTATCCTGATTCCCTACTAGCAGAAATTCTCCTGTGGGATCTATGGCAAAGTTTCTTGGAGTCCTTCCCCTTGTCGACTCATGTCCAAGATAGGTTAGTTTCCCAGTAGTAACATCGATCTTATAGGCTACGATGCTATCATGACCACGGTTCGATCCATAGAGGAACTCCCCTGATGGAGTAACATGGATATCGGCGCAGTAGCTCTTTCCAGCAAACCCTTCAGGAAGGGCCTTTACGGTTTGCAATTCCCTGAGCCTTCCATAGGCCGCCTCGTATGAGAAGGCGATTATCGTATTGTCCAGCTCGTTTATCAGGTATGCAAACCTTCCGTTAGGATGAAAAGTGAAATGACGGGGTCCAGCTCCAGGTCTGATGGAAACCCAAGGTTCATCGTTTGGCTCTAATTTTCCATGAACAGAATCGAAACGATAGATCATGATCTTGTCAAGCCCAAGGTCGGGCACAAAGGCATATCGATTCGAAGGATCTAAAAGGATCGAGTGCGGATGCGGTCCCTCCTGGCGCTCGGGATTGATGCTTGAACCCTTATGCTGAACGAGGTCCGTAAGCTCCCCAAGCCTTCCATCCTCCCTTATGGCAATAACGGAAACACTGCCTCCAGAGTAGTTTGAAACAAGAAGGAACCTACCTTCCTTATCCATGCTTAGATAGCATGGATGTGCCCCACCGGAGAGCTGATGATTCAGGAAAGTCAGGCTTCCAGTGCGGGCATCTATGGAAAAAGCGCTTACCGCCCCTCCAGGCTTTCCCTGGAAGTCCCTAACTTCGTTAACCGCATAGAGGCTATGTCCATGGGGATGTATGGTTAGAAAAGATGGATTGACGACTCCTCCGATTCTTCCTATAGGATTAAGGGCTCCGTTTGAAAGGTCCATCCGATATATATAGATTCCTTCGCTCCTAGCTCTGGTATAGGTTCCAACATAAACATAAACCCAGGCATCCTCAAGCACGCTTTCCACCCCCTCAGCCCGATGCCTTTCGTATGCTTTCCTTGATTTTTAAAGTAAAGATACCCTTTTTTAAGGAATCTTCTTAGATTCCATAAGCCTGAAGGCTTCTTCCCGCCTCGGTATCGGAGCAACGGCTCCGAAGCCCGTGGTCGTCAGGGCGCCAGCAGCGTTGGCAAAGGCTGTGGTCCTCCGAAGATCCCAGCCCTCCATATGACCTACAAGGAAGGCTCCGTCAAAGGCATCTCCAGCTCCTGTAGTGTCCACTACGTCCACCTTGAAACCGGGGGAAAAGAAGGAATCGCTCCTTGTCTTGACAAAGCAGCCTTGGGCTCCAAGCTTTATGACTATGGTATTCGCACCCATATCCATCAACTTTTTCCCTGCAACCTCAGGATCTCTGATCCCATAGAGAAGCTCCATATCTTCAATACTTGATAAAATGATGTCGGCCTGACGGAAGGCATATTCAAGAATCGCCCTTGCCGTGCCTATGGGCCAGAGCCTGAGACGGACATTGGGATCAAAACTGAAAAGGCCACCCGAGGCTTTGCATAGGTCTACCGCCTTAAAAACTGCCTCTCTTAGAGACTGGCTAACGGCTAGCGAGATGCCGCTAGAATGGAGGATTTTGGCACCCTTTACATAAGATTCATCCAAATCCTCGGGGCAGAAATGGCTAGCCGCGGAATCCTTACGATAGTAGGTGAAGTCATGTTTACCACCTTCCATAAGGGAGATGAAATAGACGCCCGTGAAGGCTCCCTTTTCAACGATGACCCTGCTGGCATCTACCCCCTCCTGCTTCCATAGTTCGAGGAAGGACCTTCCAAACTCATCATCGCCAAGGCGGCAGAGATAGCCTACTCTTCCACCAAGCCTGGCTACAGCGACGGCAAAGTTCGAAGTATCTCCCCCCCATCCCCGCTTAAAAAGGGGGACTTGGCTTAAGCGGCCTTGGGAGGTTGCACAGAATTCAACCATAGGTTCCCCTATACTGACGATTTCCGGGCTCAATTCCATGCCTCCATAATGATGGATATGAGCCTAGAAAAATAAGCTTTCCTAGGGCAATTTTGAGCCTTTATAGGTCCCTTATCTTCTGCTTCTGCTTCTGCTTTTTGTCTTGTTTCGACGCTTTTTCTAGCCATAGCCCTTAAGCCCTTCTAGAAGGGATGAATCGAGAAGTCATATGTACTCGATGGTGCTGGGGGGTTTTGGCGTAAGGTCGAAGAGAACCTTAACGATTGATGGATTCTCCTTAAGGATCCTGGCCTGGATCCTCTCAAGAATCCTCCAGGGAACCCGAGGAACGGAGGCGGTCATGGCATCCTTCGATCGGACAATCCGAATGGCGATGATGTAGCCAAGGGCCCTCTTTCCCTCAACGATTCCTGTAGCCTTATCGTTCATCAGGACAGCAAAGGCTTGGAAGACCCTCATTCTAGCCGTTTCCTCCTCGACGATGGCCGTTGCCTTACGTACGATCTCGACCTTCTCGGGAGTAACCTCTTCTAGGACTCGAAGGGCTAATCCAGGACCTGGAAAGGGTCTTCGGAGATAGATATCCTTGGGCAAGCCTAAGGCTTTGGCCACTAGACGCACTTGAGGTTTGTATAGGTCCCTGAGGGGTTCCAGGATCCTATACCCGTACCTTTCTAGGGGATCTATGCCTATTTGCTCGAGCACGTTATGCTGGGTCTTTATGCCTTCCTTGGTTTCAACAACATCCGCAGCGATCGTTCCTTGGATAAGGAATTTCGCATCCAAGGCTTTTAAAGCCTCTCCAAGAACTCTGTAGAAGGTTTCTCGGAAGACCTTCCTTTTTTCTTCTGGATCCCTCACACCCTTAAGACTCATGAAGAACTCTTCCGAGACGTCCAGAAGCTTTACCCTCAGCCCAAAGCTTTGAAGGAGCTTCGTAACGTTCTCGGGCTCAGACTTTCTCATGAGGCCGTCATCCAGAAAGATGACAGTAAGGCGATCGCCTATGGCCTTATGGGCTAGGACTGCCGAAGTCACGCTGTCGACGCCACCGCTCGTTGCAACAGCCGCTTTTTCCTGGCCAATGGCTTCCTTAAGCCATTGAATCCTTTCGATCACGAAGGACTTTGGGTTAAAATCCCTTTTTTCTGATAGATTCTTCGCCAATTGCTAGTCACCGAGGTGAATTTTCATCTCAATCCTATTCTTTTAAGTTAAGTCCAATCATTAAAGTCGTTTATTATGGTTCCTTAGGTATTGTCCGGCAGCCCTCTCCAGCTCCTCTATGCTTCGGTACGTATGGTTTGTGCATACGTTCTTCTTAAGCA
>Ga0080004_1147133_pt1 | contig 10173 bp, 11 predicted proteins | sample WasSprMetagenome_FD_69207 | JGI IMG/M metagenome (GOLD analysis project Ga0080004, IMG submission 69207) | Sulfidic aquatic microbial communities from Washburn Spring, Yellowstone National Park, USA - WS (SPADES assembly) (version 2) | ecosystem: Environmental > Aquatic > Thermal springs > Hot...
GGATTAGAGTACAGGGGATAGAGCAGGAGATGGGATATAACTAAGGCTACCACTAGATTTAAGTTTAGCGATACGATCAAGGTAATCACCAAGAGTGCTTGAATAACTACCCTTAAGGCTAGTTCCGCACGCCACATATACCCGACGCATTGAAATACCAGGTTGGAGAGTATAATCAGCCACCTATGTCTATAGAATAACGCCCGTAGCACATCATTTTTGGGGTCTGAGTACACCCTAATAGAACCGAAACCCGAAAGAATGGTATTAACCGTCTGTTCAAGATCTTTTGGCGTCTCATTGAAAAATGTTCTATAGCCGTAGGCGGAACCCAGAATCCTGTAGAGAGCATAAACCTCTCTGAAACTGGGGTTGCAAAGGTTATCTCTACGCCTAGATGTAAGAGTAGAGTAAGAAGCCATTATCAATATCCTTGAAGAGTTTGGTCTCCTCGATTCCTGTTCGAGATACGTGTATAGGAGCTTGGGGAATCTTTTTGTCTCCGCGTAGACATCTACTAGCATATCTAGTAGACCTCTATCCACAACAATTACGAAGCCGGAAAGCCGTGGAATGAAAATTTTAAAGAACTTGTAGACAAGGTAATCGACGAGCACCGCCAATTCATATAATCTACCCAAGATGGGTATCCTATAGTATGCGTGGAATACGTGTTTACATACACCATCTGCCTTTATCTTAACAGTTGTTCCTATGAGCTTAGATATCAGTAGCGGTAGTAAAGATAGAAGCCTAGGATAACGAAGCCAAGTATAGTAGACCGGGTAACCCCTCTTCCTAAGCTCCCTACTTAGAATCTTCGCAAAAGTGCTTTTTCCGCTACCGTCAGGACCGCTAATTACTATTATTTCGCGGGGCATTATATGTCGTAAAGCAGGGACTTAGTTAGCTCATCAGCAATGAATTCCCAATCTATGTAACAGGATTTCACTGGGATCTTAATCCCTTTTTCTACTAGGCGTCTAACGATGTCCGGATTCCTCACCTGAGCGAGGTCTAGTGTTATGAGATTCGGTACTTTCACTACGTCAGCATGGCTGTACTGTGTAGTTACAACAAGCCTTCCACTACATAGAATCTCCATCAATACGAGTGGAAAATCCGATACAACGAATCTAAAGGGTAGGAGTAGTAGATGATGCTTACGTGCTTCGATCACTAGCTCTTCGGTGGAGCGGAAGAACTTAAAGACGATTTTGAGGTTTCTAATAACCTTTCGTGCGATTCTTTTCTTGGCAATAATTGATAGGGGCTCTCTTAAGTATAACACGAAGCTTATATTTTGAGAAGCCTTAGCTAGCTCAACAACTATATCATATCCCCTCGCTATTATAGGAGGACCGAAATATGCTATACTCGGGGCATCTTTAAATTGATCTAAATAGACGTGACTCCGCGCTACTTCAAACTTCAGCTTTAGACCAATCTTAAAAGGTCTAAATCCGCATCTTTGAAAAAGCTTCTTGCAACTCTCGGAGGCTACAACGACGGTAAGTTTGTTTAAGGGCTTCAATACTCTTAGAATAAGTCTCACCATAAGGTTCTCAAATATAAGCTTTATAAGGTAAACCACATCCTTAGGTTCTCCGTACTTTAAAAATGAAGTAAAGTAGTCCAGACTTATTTTCAGTAATTCGTCCATCCTATACACTGGTGTGAGTAGAATTAGAACCAAGCTCTTTATCCTCAGCTTATCAGCAACACTATTCCATACATGTAAGTTCCAACCACTAAGAACAACTAGAGTATCTATTCCTAGTTTCTCACAGAGAGTTTTTAACGTACCTAGGAGACCTCTATAGGGGTACCTTAGAATAGGTTTCGATATTGGTATTAACTTAAGGTTCTCCTTTTCAATCAGCTTCTTAACTACGACGCAGTCTTTAGTATCCGTTAAGATGTAAATTCTAACATTAGGCATCTTTTCAGCAATAATAGGTAGGGTTTTTATAAACAGAGCCCAGGGCATCTTCATATAGTTGGTATCATTTAAGTCAAATACTGCAAATAGTATATTCCTTGTGCTCATGTTTGTAAAGCTAAACTATATATTTGTCGCGCCTTCTCCGTAACAACGCTCCAATCATGGTTCCTTACTACATACTCTCGTCCTCTCAAACCATACTCCTTTGGATTTTCTAATATTTTCTCTATAGCTTCTGCAAGTGCGTAGTAATTACCAGGCGGTACTAGTACACCACTTTGTGCTTTTTCGATGAGTTCCCGTGCTCCTGGCACAATATTGCTCGCTACTACTGGAATAGCTAATGAGTTCGCTTCGAGTAAGACTATCCCAAAGGAATCAAGTCTGGTTAGTGAAGGTAGAACTAAGGCAGAGGAGTTCATCAGCTTTTCAACTAGTTTATCTCTGGGGAGGTAGCCGGTGAATATAACTTCTCTTTCTAGACCCTTCCTCCAGACGTACTGTTTAAGATATGACCAGTACCCTATATCTACAGGCTTTCCAATTATAAATAACCTGAGCTCCGGGTTAGAACGAGAAAGCAACTCAAATGCCTTTATAAGAACGTCTACACCTTTCTCCGGGATTATTCTCCCAATAAAAACTATCTGAGGATCGTACTTAAAGGTGGGACTAAGAAGATTCGTATCCACACCCAGTGGAAGAACTTCTACTTTATGCAAAAAACATTTTAAGTAAGGCGATTCCTCGATAAAATATTTGCTAGAGGTCGTCACTATTTTTGCCTTCCTTAAGGTTTTACTTAGTAGAGAATGACCGTAAACCTTAGCTATATTGTTTAGTACGGTATTACGTAATTCAACATCGTAGTGGTATGAAAAGATAAACCTAACATTGCTACTCAGCACCGCATCTCCAACTAATGGGAAAGGACCGTGAAAGTGTATTATATCGTACCCCTTTAGAAGGCGAACTACTTTATAGTACGTCCTTGGGTTAATAATTAGAGGATTTCTAAACACGGACAATTCCTGCTGCACCCAATATACGTCGATTCCGTAGACCTTTAACTTCTCTATGATATCGTTTGGCACTGCGTGTCTGTTCCCAATTACTAATATAGGTGTGTGGAGTCTACACGCCAATTCGATGGCAAATTCTTGAAGGCCTCCGTAATATGGAAACGGGATAAACGTTAAAATAAATGAAGAGATGTAGCTCATCAATACTGTCTCGTATTGTGAGTAAACTCGCTGATCTTCTTTACGGTTTTATTTACCTTCTAGATATGCCCCTAGTTTCGGTAAACTTATGTAGTAACCTCAACTCTACAAGTTTATTGTACGTAGATAATACAACTGTAACACTAGATCTGTAGCTCGATCCCTCCAGCTACCCCGGGGTCTACCGAGGCACTTGACCCTGAGGTACGTGTAGTAGGATAGTGGGAAGCCGAAGTGAACTAAAGCTAAGGCTATCGCTAAGGCTAAAAGCAAATCCATAATGACCGTTTTCCTAGTTTAATTTATTAATAATAATATATATTACCGCCTTTTCATTAGCTATAATGGCCCCTCTGCTCCCAGCTTCTCCCTCGCTCTTCTCTCCAGCTCCCTGTACCACGGCGGCGTCTCTACTTCTTTTATTGCTCTGCTCGGCTCGTATGGCTTTATGTCAAGCACCGGTGTCCCGTTGAAGAGGTCTAATCCAGCTACCCTCAGCTTGTTTCCCTCAACAGCCAATAGCTTAACTATGCTCAGCGCTAACGGGTTGGGCCTGTGGGGGCTATCAGTAGCGAACACCCCCACCTCCGGTAAATCGTCTATCCTAACTCCTAGCCTCGCCAGCTTCCTGTGCCTCACCCTCAGCACCCTTCTCGCCTCCTCCCCGACCTTGTCTAAATAAGCAATCACTATTAGGTGGCTGAAGCCCTCTATCATAGCTAGTCCATCAGCGTACTCCGGCAGAATCTCTATGTAGCCCTCAACCCCCCCAACAGTGTTTCTTATGTAGTCATCGCTGTAACCGTGCCTAACGTAGCCTATTGGCCTCAGAACGATATCCAATTCAGAAGCACCCATATGAAACCAAACAAGAATTCATCATTGATGGTGCCCGTGACCATGCCCGTGCTCATCGTGGTGGCCGATGGGCTCCTCCATCTCAGCCAGCTGGTTGTTAACTAGGAGCTCGAGGGCTCTCTCAATACTGAGCGGCTTACCATGCTCATCGGGAGCGTAGTATATCTTTATCCCCCTAGCTCTTAAGTTCTCGTAGGCCATTCCCCCAATGCCTGAAACGATAACGGCGCTCGCCCCCCTCGAAGCGATGAGGTCTATTATCCCAGCTCCCCTCCCATGCTCATGAGTAGCGTGTGGGTTCATTGCTACCTCGATTATCCTGAACCCCCTCTCATCAACCTCGGCGAACGCTATGAGCGGTGACCTCCCGAAGTGAAGGCTAACGTAAAGCCTCTCTCCAGCTCTTATGCATGGAACAGCTACTATCAATCCAGGAGACCACCCATGAACAACTAATTGTTTATAAAAGCTATATATGTTTGACAATCCCCATCTTCTCGCTCACTATTTCTTCGAGGAGCCTCCTCGCCGTCTCCCTTACAGCTTCCCTAGAGCTCATCCTAGGCGTGAAACCCAGCCCCCTAAGCTTATCTATTTTCAATGCAATCTTCTTGACGTCCCCAGGCCACCCAACCCCGTGGAGAACGGGCCTGTACTTTTTCTTCGGCTTTCCTAATCCCATCACATCAGCCACTATATCAGCTATCTCATCAACGCTGATATAGTCTCCCGAGCCAACGTTGAACACATCGTAGTAAGCACTGCTCCTCCTCCACGCAATGAGGGTTGCCTCAACCGCGTCATCAATGTATATGTAGCTCTTTGCCTGCTTCCCATCCCCCAGGACCTCGAGCTCGCCTGGGTTGGATAAAAGCTTGTTTATGAAGTCATAGATAACGCCGTGCCTAAGCCTGGGGCCAACAACGTTCGCGTATCTCAGGACAACGCTTCTTATCCCATAAAGCTTGGAGTAAGCGTGGATAAGGCTCTCGCAAGCTGCTTTGCTGGCTCCGTAAACGGACACAGGCCTTAAAGGGGCTGACTCATCAACAAACATGTCCTCTGGCTCCCCGTAAACAGTGCTTGATGAGGCGAATACAAGCTCCCTAACGCCAAGCTTCCTCATCGCTTCGAGAACATTGAATGTAGCCAGTATGTTCTCGTTGAAGTGTACCTCAGGGCTTGTTGAGCTCAGCCTGACCTCGGGGTTAGCGGCGAAGTGGAAGACAACATCAACGTTGCTCGCTGCCCTCATAGCAACGGAGGGGTCCTTGAGGTCACCAAGAATGAACTCCGCTCTACCGGAATCAACGTGGCGCTTTATGTAATCTATTCTGCCGCTGCTTAGGTTATCGACCACCTTTACGCTGAAGCCCTCGCTCACAAGCCTATCAACAAGGTGGCTGCCAATAAACCCGGCTCCACCTGTGACGAGAACCCTCATTTACTCGCTACCTCTCAGCAACTCATAATGACTAATCACCGCTTCTGTAAAGCAGTGGCCTGTTTATGTATGATAACCCCTCAACAAGCAACGTTTTCAAATCCAGAGCTACCTTTCTAGTGCCCATTGCTATTCTTTTGAGCTGTATGAGTAGCCCGTGGAAAACAGCTTTTCCACGGGTTGTGTGAAGCTCAACCTCGACAAGTAGGTTACAAATTATCCTTTTAAGAAGAGGGGACCTAATCTCCCCCCATAGCCTCGCGACGAGCAACAGTGCCCTCCCCTCCGCGCTTAGGGCTCTCCAGGCCCCATTTCTCTGGGCTTTCCTCACGTACCTTGCTACTACCTCCCCCGTTATCCTCCTGGGCAACAAAAGCTCAGCTAGCATCTCCCTCGCTTTATCCAAAACTCCTTTATCGGAATCGCTCTCGAGAAGCCTCGCGAGGAGGGGAGGATTAAAGGGCATGTTTAACCAGCGCTGGTAATAAAAAAGGTCAGGCTCGGGTTAAATATCTTTGCTTGGAGAAAACATGTGCTAGTCCCCGGCTGGGCCCTCAGCTACTGGGAGAAAGCACGATAGCACCTTGGCCAGAGCTAGGTAGTTAGGAACATATAGCTCCTTTCTACGCTTATCAACCGCCCTCATTATCTCGCGGGCAACGAGGCCTGGCTCAGCGCCTTTCTTAATTATTCTCCCCCCTCTCTCGTGGAACCTCGTCTTAACTGCTCCTGGGTACACGGCTAACACGTTTATCCCCTTTTCCCTCAGCTCATGCCTTAGGGCCTTGACAGCGTAGTGAAGGCCTATCTTCGATGCCCCGTAGAGAGGGAGGGAGCGGAGAAGCACGTGAACGCCCGCGGTAATAACGAAGACTACCGTTGAGCCTCTCTTCATGTATGGGGCAAGCTTCTTTGTTAGCACTATGGGGGCGGCTAAGTTAGTGTTAATCATTGAGTACACCTCCTCATCGCTGTGCTCGAGAAGCCTCTTGTAAAGGCCGAAGCCAGCGTTGTTCACTAGAAGGTCTATCTCGCCAAGCTTTTTCTTGGCCTCTGATGCGACTATTTCAACTTCTTTTGGGCTCGATAAATCAGCCTTGACTGGGACAAAGCACCTCTCATAAACGCTTTTCAGCTCGCTCAGCTTATCACCGCTTCTCCCAACCCCAAGCACAGCCGCTTTTCTCTCCGCGCAGAGAATCCTAGTTAGCTCGAGGCCGATGCCAGATGTAGCCCCCGTGACAACTGCCTTCATGCACGGCTCACCATGTAGCTAGTAAGAAATAACGTGTATGCTCATCAATAAATACCTGCTCAGCAACGATCAGGAGCGGTAAAAGTCATTATCCATGAAGCAGCTGATAATAATGTCTATCATTACCAATCACGAGGGGAAGAGGTTGGTATCCTACAAAAGAATTGTTGGGGGCCCACTGGCATCAAACACTTACATTGTCTATGATGGGGATGAGGCATTCATAGTTGATGCCGGGGCTGAGCCGGACAAGGTTCTAGGAGCAATAAGAGAGCTGGGGGTTAAGGTCAGGTTCATCGTTCTTACCCACGGTCACTTCGACCACGTCTTCTACGTTTCAAGGCTAATGGATAGCCTGAGCGCAAGGGCATATATTCACCAGGCTGACATCACCGTTATGAGGAGGTCATCCATCTATGGTGAGCAGTTCTACAACGAGAAGTTCGTTGAGCCAGCGAGCATAGAAACAGTAAGCGATAACGATAAGCTCACCCTAGGCAATAAGGAGGCAAGGATCATTCACACGCCTGGCCACAGCCCGGGAAGCATATGCATACACATAGAGAACCTGCTCTTCACGGGCGACACTCTTTTCAGGGGCACCATTGGGAGAACGGATTTGCCTGGGGGATCCGAGGAGCTAATGGCCCAATCGCTAAGAAAAGTAGCTAAGCTACCGCAAAGCACAAAGGTTCTCCCAGGCCACGGACACGAGTCAACTATTGGCTATGAGCTGTCCAGCAATTACCTGTTAAGAAAAATGATTGGCCTGGAGTAATAGGGCTTTAAAGAGTAATTAGGTAGGAGCTATTCTTTATTTATTGATGATGAGGTTCTCGGGGAAAGCGAGGAGAACCGATGAAGAAGCGGTTATCCACTGAGCATGCATTACATCTAACTTAATTTTTCATTACTTATCTGCTTAGAGCAGTAGCTCCTTGAGGCGCTTCTCCTAACCCTCTCCCTCCCTCTGAGCCACGTGTCCAGAAGCACCTGGCCCGTAACATCGCTTGACCTAAGCCCCTTGCTGTGCAAGTCCTCCTCCAGGTCGAGCTCTGTATATATACCGTAGCTGTTAAGGATCCCCCTAGCCTCATACAGGCTATCCGTGTTCATGATTTCCCTCACGGGCTCAATGCTATCAGCCACGATCTTCGCTTTGAGAATAAAGGTGAACGTGCTGAGAAGGCTTAGCTTAACCCTCCTGCTCCCCTTCCTTATGCTTACCTCCCCCCTCATCCCCCTGAACGCTAGCAGAGGTATCCTTGATGCCTCGCTCCCAACATAGCTGAGTATTCTCTCAAGCAACGATGCATCCTCGCTGCACATTGCCCTAGCGCCAACGAGGCCTCCCATCCTAGCGAAGAAGTCTACTCTCTCGAGCACGTACTCCTGGCTCAGCTCACCATCGCTTCCCGGGGAGTGAACAGCAAGGTAGCCATCAACCAGCGCCAAAGCCCCCAGCGCGACCCAATCCGACAACGGGCTCCACAGGTCATCCTCGCACCCGCTCGCCAAGCTATCGCCGCCGGCATCAACACCTATGACGAAATCCGCCCCCTCCCTCTCAGCTATCGCTTTTATAGCTCTGTGAAAGCCCCTGACCCCGCTGTAAAGGTCAATTATGTATATTGGCTCATTGATTGCTGCTGATGCCCTAGCTGCCTGGAAGACAACTCTTCTGCCTTGCCTATCAGCGTAGCTACCAGCGTTTATGATGGCGTAGCCCTCCCCCAGCTCAGTGGCGTTCCTAATCTCAGCTATTCTTATTGGCCCGGGCAGGTCATCGTATATGTACCTCTCCCACGCGACCGAGCCGAGAACTGCTCTGGCCCCGAGCCTTTCAAGAGCCTTCGCTATCATCACGGCTGAGGCTATGTCTCCCCCTCCACCAGCGGCCACCACGAGGGCCTTCTTTCCAGGCGAGGCTATGCAATCCAACTATGAGTCCCGGGAAACAAGATATAGGGAAGCACTGGTTAAAAAAGCATGTCTTGAGCAAAGCTCTATTTATATGTCTATGCTTAATTAACTCCCACAAACCCTTTATCCATATAGATGAGTGGTTATTGATGAGCAATAACCAGTAAAAAGAGAAGTGAGCAGCAATGGAGGCAGTGAGCCTCGACAGCGTGAGGGAGGGGTCAAGAGTAACTGTTCTCCAAATAAACGGTGATGGCTGGGTGAGGAGGCTCTACCAGATGGGCGTTCTTCCCGGCTCAAAGCTCCAGGTCGTTTTCAACAGGGGATTCGGGCCCCTCATAGTCAGGGTAGGGGACACCGAGATATCTATTGGGAGGGGGATCGCGAGGAAAATTCTCGTCAGAGTCGATGAGTCTTGAGGAAGATAACTGTCGCTCTTGTCGGGCAACCGAACGTCGGTAAATCAACGCTGTTCAACATTATTGCACGGGGAAACGCTATTGTATCTAACTGGCCTGGAACAACCGTCGAGATAAGCAAAAGCACCGTTGTGCACAACGAATATGAGCTGGAGTTCTTCGATCTCCCCGGCATATATGGTTTAACGGGAGTCACGCTTGAGGAGAGGGTTGCGAGGAGCTTTCTCCTCGAGGCCAGGCCAGATGTAGCTGTTGTTCTCGTTGATTCCCTAAACCTCGAGAGAACGCTTATCCTCGCCCTCGAGGTCCTCGAGATAAAGGGCAAAGTAGTGATTGCGGTTACGAAGACCGATGTTGCTCACAGCAAGGGAGTGCACATAAACTATGAGTTATTGGAGAAGAGGCTCGGAGCACCCGTGGTACCTGTATCAGCTATCAAGAAGATTGGCCTGGACAGGCTGTTCGAGGCGATAATGAGAATCAGCAACGAGGATAGAAGACCCCTCACCATAAGCTACGGTGAGCTCGAGCCATTCATATCGTCAGTTGAGCAGATAATCAAGGAGGCACAGAATCCTCCCCCATACCCAGCGCGGTGGCTTGCCCTCAAGTACCTCGAGGGCGACCCGGAGATTGAGGAAATACTCTCCAAAAGCCTAGCTGAAAGGTACAAAGAGCTCGAGGAGATAAGGGGGGAGTGCAGGAGGAGGATTGGTGAGGACATAGCTGTTTTCGTCTCCAAGAAGAAGATAAGCTACATACAAGAAAGCATAGTTAAGGGGGCAGTTGTAAAAGCAGTTGTCGAGGAGAAAAGAAAGACATCATCTGTTCTCTACAACCCTGTAGCGGCAACGACGATCTCTGTTCTCTTCATCTTCGCGCTGTTCATAGGAGTCTTCATAGTTAACACGGGCTACCCGCTGACAGCAATCCTCGAAAAAGCGGGGCAAAGCGAGCTAGCATCAAAAATAGAGGAATATACGCTGAGTGGGCTGGTCGAAAAGCTCTTCGATTACATATCAAGCATCGTTTACGGCAGGCTCGGGGAAACGACGCTGGCATTATTCATAACTGAGGGGGTACTTGGAGGAGTGGCCGCAGTGCTG
>Ga0080004_1147301_pt1 | contig 10173 bp, 10 predicted proteins | sample WasSprMetagenome_FD_69207 | JGI IMG/M metagenome (GOLD analysis project Ga0080004, IMG submission 69207) | Sulfidic aquatic microbial communities from Washburn Spring, Yellowstone National Park, USA - WS (SPADES assembly) (version 2) | ecosystem: Environmental > Aquatic > Thermal springs > Hot...
TTCCTCCTTAAAGATAAAACATTGCTTTCAGCTATTTTTATGTCCATTTCATTTTTCACTCGTTATCTAATTCTGCTTTTAATCCCTTTTGTTTTAATTTATCTTTTTTTGTACAAGAAAAAGAGCTTAAAATATTTTTTAACCTATTTGATTTTTATCTCATTTGGACTATTTCTAGTTATCTACTCGTTCTTCGGATTCAACTTCATTAGAGACACAATTCTTTACCATTTCGAAAGCAATATCAAATTATCATTAGAATTAGCAAACTGGGTTTGGCAATATTTTTCTCTTGGCTTCTTTACAGAGTTTATTTCCATTATCTGTCTAATCTTTGGCTATTTTAAGAAAGACTATAAGCTCATGCTATTTTCTGCCTATCCTTTGTTTTACGATCTTACAATTCTCTTGCTATTCAAACAGGTAATCTATCACTACTTTGCTTTTGCACTGTCATTACTTGCGATATCTTTTGGTAGGACATTTTCTCAATCAAAATTTATAGAGTTTAAAATCTTTTTGATTTTCATTCTTTTACTTTCTTTGATTACAAACTTCAAAAGCTTAGTTTATTACTTCGATAAAAATAAAAATTTTATTTTTGATGAAATTTTGAATTATACTCTAGAATTCACTCAAAAAAATGATTTAATTTTTGGCGAGCCTAGGACTATAAATTACGTCTCTTTTGTTTCAAACAGAAGAATTGTTAATAATTATTTTGATTCAGATTTAAAGCATTTGAATTTTGAAGGCTTGGAAAAAGTTATTGAAGAAATAAAAAAACCTAAGCCAAAAATTATTGTTGCTGATGAAAATTATTATGAAATTTTTTATAAAAATTTCGAGGATGGCTATGAAAAGATAAATGAATGGAATATCCCAGGTTATTACCACTTAATTCTAATGAAAAGGAAATATCAGTAAAGATTTAAATAGGCAAAAGGAAAAAAAATATGAGAAAAGCCCAGAAAAACTTTAATTTTTTGAAATTTTTTATTCCTCTAACTTTTATATTCTACATTATGCTACTTTTTAATTTACACTATTTTCTTCTTCAATTTTTCTTTTCTAAACCACTAACTTTAATTCTTGTTCCAACTTGGTTTTTACCTGTTTTCTTTTCTTTCAAAAAAGAGGTTTTTGGATTTAAAATAAAAAAACAAACAAAAGAAAAAACCTTTTTTTACTCGACTTTCATAACTTTTCTAGTTTTTTACCTTGTTTTTATTTATGGGTATTCGCCTTTGATACTAGCTGCAACACCAATCTGTCAATGCAGTTATTGTAATTTTTATTCAACATCAAATTGTAACAATGCTTGCAACGAGTTTCAATATTGTGCGCAAACTACATGCTCGGCAGGCGGATGCATAGCCAATCCAAATTGCTATAAATGCGTTGTAAAGAGTTGTTCTCAAGTAAGTCCAAAAGTTTATATTCTAACTCCCTTCATAGTAAGTGGAGGCAATTTGACAGTTTCAGTATACTTTGAATGCGGTCAATGGTACTATCCAAGTAACTTAATTCTCTCTTTAAAAATGGATAACCAAGATTGGAATGAATGCTTCTTGAACAATAAAGGTTTAATGACAGATTTTGGTTGGAATAGCAATTGTGATATGACAATAATGATGAACGGTAACTGTGGTTCCAATTTCCAATGGAGTTGTACTCAAGGGACATGCTATCGTACATATAACTCTTGGCCAATCTGGGCAAAATCCAATTTTTATTCCAAGTCAATGAATGTTACATTCACTTGTAAACTACCTTACTTATCAGGAGGGACCCATTACTTAAGTGTGACAGTAAAAATTTATGGAAGCGAAGTAACGTTAAAGCCGTCTACTGTAACTTTTAGGGTTGGGGAAACAGATGGAAGAAGAATATTGGAGATTCTTTTATTTCCAATAAAAATTTTAAGAAACCTTTTGCCTTTCTAGAACTTTTATTAATTGAAACAAATTTAATCAATGGCAAGAAATTTAATCTTATTAGCAACTTTTTTCTTCTTTCTTTTCTATCTTGTTGAAGCTCAAATAACTTTACAGCCAACTACCGTTTCCTTTACTGTTAATGCAATAGAACTTTATCCTGTCGATGATTATACTGGAGGAAAACAATTCATTGGCTTGTTTGGAGATAAAACAAGAATTGATGTTTTATGGTACGCAAAATATAATCCAGAAAGTTTAGACCCGATTAATGTTACTTGTTGGCTAAATTGCAAAAATAATACTGACGTAACTCAATGTTATGGCTTACAAAATTGCAGCTCTCAAGGAAAAGCAGGCCCAATGGCTTGTACAATTTTTAACCCAAATTACAACTATTTTTCTATAAACAATGTTACCTGTAAGTTTTCTGACCCAAATTATCCTCAATTGGAATACAGGCTTTCAGACGGTACTTATCCTCAAAGAGTTTTTTACCCAGTTAGATATACAATTTCGGTAAGCGGGGGAACTTATTTGGTTGGAAGAACAATTAGCTTGCCAATAAATTTTGTTTCCTACAGCTTTTTGAACGGCAATTATACTGGTTTAGCTTATGTTGATCCATCTTATTCTTCCTTCATTTCAATAGACAATAGCTACAATACGACAAGCATTCTAAAATATTCTCAAATAGATACAGTTTACCCAAAAATAACAGTTATTTATGCTGGCGGGAAAACAACTCTTTACATAAACACAACAGCAAATGAACTACCTTCTTGCAATTCTGTTGACAATTGTTCGAACATAGCTACTCAAGGATATCAAATAAAAGCTTGCATTCAAAACAAGTGCCAGTATATCTTTACTACTGAAATTGGTTCTGCTTACTTAAGTTTGCCGGAATACGGGACAAAAGAATTAATAATAATAATTATTGGAGCACTACTTTTGTTTTATGCGATTTTAAAAATGAGAACTTCTTAGAATTAGTTAATTCGAGCAAACTTTCTGATTTTCAAAAGTTCGAGAAACATTTTTATCGAAGTAATTAATGAAGCATTAAAACTTATTTTACTCTTCCCCTTTTTCCTTTCTCCATAAATTACAGGATAACTGCAAATCTTAAACCCGGCTTTTTTCGCTTTGTATAAAAATTCAACATCCCATGCCCAAGAATTTGCTTTAAAATCAATTTTTTCCTTAACTTCTTTCCTGAAAGCTCTAAATGTCGATTGAGTTTCTATGGTTAAACCAAAAAGAAGAAAAACCAAAACTCTAAAACCTAAGCCAAGAAATTTTCTGTAGAAAGGGTCTTTTCTCAACCTTTTTGTATTGACTATATCACATTCTTTTAATTTCTCAACTAAAACTGGAATTTTTTCAACCGGATATTGCAAATCTGCATCAATCAAAACAATATATTCACCTTTAGCTAATTTTAAACCATCTCTAATAGCGGAACCCTTTCCTCTTTTTCCAATTCTCTTCAAAATTCTTCCCTTTATTTTAAATCTTTTCATAAAACTTCTAGCAATTTCAGCTGTTTTATCAAGAGAATCATCAACGATTATCAATTCAAAACTCTTTAATTGTGATTTTATTTCTTTAACCTTTTCAAAAAATTCTTCTATCGTTTCTTCTTCGTTGAATGTTGGAACTATTATTGAAATCATAAATAAATAAAAAACCACAAAATATAAGGATGGATGTAAAGAAGGTTTCAATTGTAATCCCAACTTTAAATGAAGAAAAAAACTTGAAAATTTTACTCAAAGAAATAAAAGATTTCTTCAAAAAAAGAAAAGAATTTTCCTATGAAATTATTGTTGTCGATAAATATTCTCAAGACAATACGGTAAAGGTTGCAAAAAAACTTGGTTGTAAAATTTTGTATGATGATGTTGGAAAAGGTTCAGCTTTAGATAAAGGGGTGAGAGCAAGTAAAGGAGATGTGATAATAACGATAGATGCGGATTTATCTCATAGGCCAATAGAAATGGGTTTAATGATAGAAGGAATAAGGTGCGGCTATGATATTGTAATGGGTTCTCGCTTTTTAATGGGAGGGGGAACAGAAGATATGCCTTGGTACAGAAAACTTGGAAATAAATTTTTCGTTTTTTTCATAAACTTGATTTGGAAAGCAAAGTATACCGACCTTTGTTATGGTTACAGGGCTTTTAAAAAAGGGGTTTGGGAAAGATTAAACTTGAAAAGCAAAAGATTTGGAATAGAAACCGAAATTTCAATAAAAGCTGTAAAGAAAAAAATGAAAGTTTTGGAAATTCCAAGTTTTGAGAAAAAAAGAAAATTTGGAGAAGGAAAGCTAAAAACATTGAGAGACGGTTTTCAGATTCTCAAAACAATTTTAGGCGAGTTGAAATGAAAGAATTAAAACTAATTCCAGATATTTTCCTTAGTAATTTCAACTTATCTAAGCCTTATAAGCTAACTTTTGCTGTAACTTACAAATGTCACTATAGATGTATTCATTGCAACATATGGAGGAAAAACCCAAAAAACGAGCTAACTTTAGATGAAATAGACGAATTTTCAAAGAAATATCCGCATTTCAAATGGTTTAACCTAACTGGTGGAGAACCATTTTTGAGAACAGATATTGTAGATATAGTTAAAACTTTAAAAGAGAATTCCAAAAACTTCATAATTTTTAACATGATAACGAATGCAGGATTTAGTCCGAGTTATATTTATGAAAAAACTAAAGAAATTGTTGAATTAAAAATACCACGAACCATAATTGGAGTAAGCTTAGACGGCTATAAGGAGCTTCATGAAAAAATAAGAAGTGTAAAGGGATCTTTTGAAAGAGCTATTGAAACATTTTTACTTTTAAAGAATCTTTCAAGAGAATCGAAAAATTTTAGAACATATTTTGGATATACAATAAGTCCCTGGAATGTGGGTAATTTTTTAAAAACTTATTTTGAAGTCAAATCAATTACAAAGAGTTTAAGTCTAGATGATTTTCATATAAATGTCTACCACGTTTCCCCACATTACTATTCAAATATAAACATAAAGTTTGTTGGTTGGAATGAAAACGTGAGGAAAGAAGTCGAGCTTATATCAAGATTGAAGCCTTATATTAAAGCAAACCCAGTTAATTTTCTAGATAATTTATTCCTTAGAGATATGATTAAATTCTTAAGAACAAGTAAAACTCCTCATTCGTGTAAAGCTTTAACTTCTTCAGTGTTTATAGATTCTTTTGGAAACGTTTATTCATGTACTATTTGGAGTGTTAAGTTGGGAGGTCTGAGAGAAAATAATTATGATTTGGAGAAAATTTTAAAAAGCGAAAGAGCAATAAAATTGAAAATGTTAATAAGAAAACTGAAATGTCCAAATTGTTGGACAGCCTGCGAAGCTTATCAGACGATGCTTGGTAATGTATTTTTTCTTTTAAAAGATTTTATTTAAAAAGATAAAGCACCAACTCTATTCTTTTTTTATTTCGAAATTGTATATTTACAAATTTACTTCTCATAAGGTTTTTAATTATCAAAAATTAAAATCTAAAAAATGAAAATTCTTGGAGTTTGGGATGGTCATGACTCAGGAGCGGCTCTGATAGAGGATAATGAAATAAAATTTGCAATAAATGAAGAGAGATTAACTAGAAAAAAACTTCACATAGGCTTTCCTTACGAATCTATCAAAGCCACGCTTTCTTATCTGAGCCTAAAGCCTTCTGATATAGATGCAGTAGCGGTTTCTGGGTTACAGCTCTCTAGAATTTTGGCACGCCAATTCACATTTCTTGATGAAGAGTTCTACAAATTTAGAAGGAGAAAAATTAATAAGCCAATGTTGGAACGAGAAAGAAGATTTTTGAAATACATTTTGGCTAGAATAAGCATAGAGAAGCTAAAGCCGATAGTTGAATATCAGATTAGGAAAAGATTAAAATCAATTGGTTTTCCTCAAAATATAAAAATAAAAGTTGTAGATCATCATTCAGCTCACGCAGCTTCAGCTATTTTTACTTCAGGTTTTAGCAAAAATCTATGCATAACTTTAGATGGAGTAGGCGATGGGCTTTCTGGCACAGTTAATGTTTATGATAATGGTAGAATAGAAAGGATTTCTGAAATGAGAGAAAGAGATTCAATTGGTTTGTTTTTCGAGCAAGTTACAACAATTTTAGGATTTAGAGAGTTAGAAGATGAAGGGAAAGTAATGGCAATGGCTGATTATTCTTATTCAATTGAAGATGAAAAAAATGAATTGCTAAAATTTTTTGAGGTTGATGGATTAAAAATTAAGTCTAAATATGGAACCATAAGAAGATTCATTGAATTAGAAAAGATTAAATGGAGAACTCCAATCGAAATGTTTGCTTACATGGCACAAAAGACTTTAGAGGCAAAACTCTTGCAACTTTTCAAGAATGCTATAGAATACACAGGAATAAAGGACGTTTGTTGGAGTGGTGGTGTAGCATCAAACGTTAAGTTGAATAGGGTTATTAGGCTTTATTCTGGTTTGAAAAGATGGTTTGTTTTTCCTCAAATGGGAGATGGTGGTTTAGCGGTTGGAGCAGCTTTATATGTTGCTCATGAAGAATTGGGTATAAGACCAAAAAGATTGGAAAATGTTTATCTTGGTTTAGATTATTCGGAAGATGAAATAAAAAATACTTTAATGCAATATTCCAATAGAATAAGCTTTGAAAAGCTTAGTTCTCCTGAAGATTATACTGCGGATTTAATAAATAAGGGTAACTATGTCTTTTGGTTCCAAGGAAGGATGGAATACGGACCAAGAGCCTTAGGGAACAGAAGCATTCTTGCTCCGGCAGATTCTGAAGATGTTAAAGATTTGTTAAACATTCAAGTCAAAAGAAGAGAGTGGTTCCAACCATTTTGTCCTTCTCTTATCGAGGAAGATTCTTCTAGAGTATTTGAAGATTATGATAACATGCCAGACAGATTTATGACAATGACGTATATGTTAAAGAAGGAGTTGAAGAAAAAATATTCAGCTATTTCTAATGTAGATGGTTCTGTTAGGCCACAAATGGTTGGTAAAGATGAAAATAGAAGATATAGAAATTTATTGGAGAAGATAAAGAAAGAGAAAGGAGTTGGAATTGTTTTGAACACAAGCTTTAATCTTCACGGGGAACCAATAGTTTGCTCACCAAAGGACGCTGTAGAGACTCAAATTAGAACTAGAACAAAATATATGATCATTGGAGATTTTTTGGTGGTTTTGAAATGATTAGAAAGCTTTCAATCAATTTAGCAATTTTATTCACTTTTATTTTGATTTTTCTTTATGGAATTTATAAGCTTTCGACTTTGGAGAAAACTTTCGTTGAATCTTTAATCCTCAGAGCTGAAACACTTTTCTATTTCATCTCTTTTTTGAGTTTTACTGTTTTGTTTGGCATTACCTATAAGCAAATTTTAAAAATGTTAAAGGGACTGAACTGGAAATACGCTTTTTTGTTATTTTTCCTTGCTTTGGTAATAAGAGAAACAATCCCTCCAAAAACGACAAGATTGTTTTTTGATGAAGATATCTATCTAGATATGGCAAAACAAATAGTTACGCATTTCTCTTCTTGTTTATGTGATTATGGGGATAAGTTTAGGTGTTTTAGATGCGAGCTAATGAAATGGCCAGTTGCACACCCTTTTTTAATATCCGTAGCTTTCTTTTTATTTGGGATTAGCGAAATTGTTGCAAGACATCTTGTTATATTTTTAGCTAGCTTATCTACGCTTTTAGTTTATCTTTCTTCCTACTTACTCTTCAAGAAAAATGAAATAGCTTTATTTTCATCGTTAATTCTTGCTTTATTGCCTATTCATATTTTATGGTCTCCAACAATGACAGCAGATTTAACGTTTTCTTTCTTCGTTTCTTTCCTTCTCTTTTTTATTCTTTTATCTTCTCAATCAAAGAATTTGAAAATTCAGTTACTTTCTCTACTTGCTTTAGTATTAGCAGCACAAGCAAAAAGCGAGGGACTGGTCTTAATTCCGTTATACTTCCTTTCTCAATTTTTGCTTAGCCAAAAATATCTTGCCATGTTTAACAATAAAGCTTATTCTTTTTTTGTCTTCTTTTCTTTCATTCTTTTATCAATCTACTTCTTGCATACCTTCTATGCTTGGAGAGTAGATACATGGGGAGCTTCCGGAGAGAAAATGAGTTTTGAGTATTTGAAGCAAAATATCTCTCCTAACATTGGATTTTGGTTTGAGATGAGTAGAGAAAAGGATAAATGGACATATGAAGGTAAGCAATTATACCATCCAATAATTTTTACACTCTTAGCTATCGTTGGAATTGTATTTCTTTTCGAGGAAAATAAAAACATTCTTGCTCTACTTCTTCTCTGGTTCTTTTCTTTCTTTTTGCTTTATTCAAGTTTTTATGCGGGCAGTGTATATTATGGTGTCGACGTTAGATATGTTTTGCCTCAAACCATTCCATTTTCAATTCTTTCAGGTTGCGGAGCTTTCTTCCTAAGTAAAATTTTACTTAAGGTATTTGAAAGGAAATTAACATTTCTTATAATCATTCTTTTGTTAGCAATTTCATTTTCACTCTACATTCCCAAAATGCATGTCACAGATGACAAAATAGGAGAATCCTATGGTGCAAGACTTTATAGAAAAGCAGCCATTTCTTTTGCTTCTAATTATCCTACTGATTGTTACTTTATTTCTCACGTTTCCAGCATTTACTCTTGGTTGGGTAAAGGTCATCTACAAATATGGTATGTGTATCAGCCAGAATTTGAAGAGATTGTTAAGAGTAAATGTGTGATTTTCGATGAAGGGTATTGGTGTGCGATTAAAGTAAATGAAAGTAGAAGCTGTCTAGAATTTGGAAATAAGTACAAGTTAGAACTACTGCAAAGAGTTGTTGATGAAAAAGAGAATAAAGCGTATTCTTTTTACAGAGTCTATCCTAAAGTATGGATTGATTAACTTTTCAATAAAAGAAAAACTCCAGCCGAGATCAGTAAAATTCCGAGGAATCTGACAAAAGTAACATTTTCGTTAAAGAAAACCTTGCTGAAAATTGCTATGAGTATATAACCAATTGCTAGCATTGGATAAGCAAAGCTTAATTCAGCTTTAGAAAGAATAACAAACCATAAGAGAGTAGCTATAGCATAAAGCATTACCCCAATAACAATAAATTTTTCTGTTGCTAATGCAAAAACTCTAGCAGAGGCAAGATCTTTTAATTCAAAATTTCCAATTTTTTTCATTCCTTGCTTTAATGAAAGCTGACCAAAAACTCCAAGCAAAACTGAAATCAAAACTAAAGCTATTACTTCCATTTTCTTCATTATTGTTTTTCAATTTTAATTTTAAAAAGCAAAAAAATTCATGGAAGAATTTGTGAAAAAACTGGAAAAAAGAAGTGAAAGATTTCTTTTGAACGCTGAGAGAGATTTAAAAGATAGAGAATTTGATTCAGCAATGTTTAATGCTGAGCAAGCTTTGCAACTGTTTTTAAAAGCCAAAATTTTAGCAAAAGGAGTGGAATTTCCCAAAACTCATGAAATAAGGAAGCTTTTAGATATTTTATCGAAATTAGAAAACAAGACTTTAAAGTTAAGTAAAGAAGAGGAAAAGATTGTAGAATTGTTAGAAGAAGCTTATATTTCTTCTCGCTACTTACCATTCTCATTTTCTGAAGAAGATGCAAAAAAAGCAATAGAGTTTGTTAAAAAGGTGGAAGATTTTTATGGAAAGAGCTTATGAAGTTGCATTGGAATTCGTTAGAGAAAGAGAGGAAACTTTCAAGAATGCATGGAAGATATTGAAGAAAATTAAGGAAGCTGCTATTGAAATTTTAAAGGATGCAAAAGTTTATGTTTTTGGAAGCTTTGCGAGAGGAGATTACAAAGTTTACTTTAGCGATATTGATGTTTTGATAGTTTCCGATAAAATTAGCAACAAAATGCAAGAAAGGGCTGGAATAAAAGTTGAGATAAGAAAAAAAGCTAATGCAAATTACATTTTCCAAATTCATTTGGTTAATAGTAAAGAATTCGAGTTTTACAAAAAATTTGTTGACAAGCTTGTAGAAATTTAGACTTTTTGTTCAGTTTACTTAACAAAAACTTTAAATTTTGTTAATTTAAATGAACAAAATGGTAGAAATTTCAAAAATTATCGATCAAAATCCTTGGTGGAAAGGTAAAGAATTTCAATTTTGGAAGTATGATGAGCAC
>Ga0080004_1153743_pt1 | contig 10172 bp, 17 predicted proteins | sample WasSprMetagenome_FD_69207 | JGI IMG/M metagenome (GOLD analysis project Ga0080004, IMG submission 69207) | Sulfidic aquatic microbial communities from Washburn Spring, Yellowstone National Park, USA - WS (SPADES assembly) (version 2) | ecosystem: Environmental > Aquatic > Thermal springs > Hot...
CATAACCCAAACCCTCAACAAGCATTAAAACACGACCCATGCTGACGGCAAAAGTATTCTTAATCCTCTCTATTTAAAGTTTTCTTTTCTATAATATCGACGTGTAGCTGTGTTCTAGTCCTAGTTCTGAAAATAGGAGCTTTTTATAATAAGGTTTAACTCGGCTTGGTATGTTTGAGGTCGGCACAAATGTTGGTGTGCTTGAGGATGTATATGCCCGCGCGTTCCTCGCAAGACTATACAGGTGCTTGGCTGTTGCTGGTTCCGATGGTACTGAGGTGAACAGTGCCTCGGAGCTGATTGGCGAGTGGGAGAAGGGCGTGTTCACGGCGTACTTTCCCAGCGATGCCTTAGTGTATGCAATGCCTACGCCAGCGTGGTTTATTGAGTATAGTCATTACGTTGTATTGAAGCGGAGGAAGTACGGGTACAGGCTGAAGAACGTCTTCGACTGTTGGTACGTCGAACAATCGGTCGGAAACTGCAGATGGAGTACGTGGTACTCAAAATCAAATATGCCTGGGTTCGAGGTCTCAGCCATAAGTCCACAAGACGCCGAGGTCTCCTCAACCATGCAGTACAGGACGGATGTGCCGAAACACGCCAGGCTCAAGCCAATATACATGGTGCTGGGCGCAGTCATTGTTTAGTAAGATTTTTAAGTACATATCAGACATGGCTCTTGTGCCTGAGATCATCAAATTTGGCGAGCTGAGGGTGCCGAGGATTATGATTGAGAAAAACCGCTTTGCAGTGAAGAGGTGCGATGTTTGGTACCTTGTGAGGTACGTTAACGGTTCCACGGTTTTGGACTGGGTGAGGAAGGACGCCTCCATGGTTCCTGGCGTGTACATCTCAGTCGAGGATTTGGTCAAGGAGGTGTTCAAGGACTATGACGTAGTTGTAATATACCACGACGCATTGCTTGTGTGCAAGGCCTCCGAGAACGGTATTAACTGTAGAATGCATGGGGACGATTACATACGTTGAGGATAAACTTGAGTGTGCGCGTTTTTATTAATTCACTATTTATTCATTGTGTTTACGGTAAGGTTTAATGAAAGCCTTGGGAATGAGGTTCTTCAGTGCGCTTGCTTGGTCAGTTCGTTGAGCCAAGCCAACCTATGGGATGAGTGGGGCGTGCGTGTCAGTTCGCCTATGCAGTTGGACGAGCATAGTGTTAGCTTTCCCGCGCTTTCCACTGGGTTTGCGTTTACTATTGCGAACCTGCTGGACAGCACATCCTTTTGGCTCTACATCGGAGCTAGGGTTACCATGTCCTACAACAGGCTAACCAAGTATGAGGGCTTCTTCAACTCATTAATCCGCACATATGAAGGGGCAACACTCTACATATCGGGTGGGAAGATGTTGGAATTAACGCTTACGTATGCAGCAAGTAAAATGCTAGGAGGCATGCCCAACATAGCAATAGCACAACCAACATCAGCAGTGATGTAGGCGGTGATTATGTTCTTGATTGTTGCGTACTGGTACGGAATTACCATGCTGAGGCGGATGCGCAAGCCAAACTGGGCGGCAATGCTTGACGCCTCAAGTTTCGCCACCATGTATGGGATTGCCTATGGGGCATCGTTTGACATCCACTACAAGGAGAGGAAAAAAGTACAGTTCGATATGTACTCGCTCTCATCATCCCCACTCGTTCAGATTTTCCCAGGCATTACTTACATGAATGCTTCATCCAAGGTTCTCAGGGTTAGCGAATTAGCTATGAAATATGTTACGGACGTCCTAGTCAATGTTACGACAAGCATGGAGCCACACTCACATGAGGTTAGGGAAGTGATTTACCAAGCGCCGGAGAGCCCTGAGGAGGTGTTCAAGGAGGGCATCAAGATTGTGTACGACATATCAACTATACCAGGTACCAAACAAGAAATAACGGTTGAGACGTTTTCAACATCAATGGCTCCAGGCCCGTCCCCCACAAGCCACAGAATTACATACCCACAACCACCAACCATGCTTATTTAACAACTAACTTTTTATTTAATAACACTCCTCTGTATGTGGTCTTTATCGTAAAAATTGGGTATTGGGAGGACATGCTCAAATACGCCTACCCCAACATCTACGTATTCGGTAGCCGCACGACGGTTTCAAGCGTCGTTGCTGGTTCAGAGCGGCATACAAAGGACGTGGTTACGTTATGGTTACGGTTCGGTTCAATCTGTACGCATCCATTTGCATTTGCATGCTGGGAAAGTCCAGAAATGTTTAGGTATGACGTATATACAAACATATACGGGCAACCAATGTTTACATCTACATCGAGCTTCAGACTCAATCTCAACCCTCCCCCCAACTGGTTGGGCAAACCACACCCATTCATTGGCGGAGGGTCAAGGTCGCTAGGGCTATACGGCATCAACCCATATAACAAAGTGACGCCGTGTTATATTCTTGTTTATGAACAAGTTCATGGAATTGAATCAACAAACGAAAACTCCAACGAAGAAGCCACCTGCACTGCAGAAATGAATGTACCAAGCTTTGTCTTCTAGTGCCACTACTTTTTAATTATTTGCACGGCGCATAACTGAGATGCTACGTATTAGTGCATTTGCATGGGTTAGAAAGTACGGGTGTTGGATTATTGCTACTTGGGCAGATCGTGGTTCATTAGTCATTAACAACTGGCAGAGGGTTGAGTTTTCAACAGATAACATAATTAAGGAGAAGTATGAGTGTGTACATCCTAGCGAATTGCCTGCCAGTATCGAGTATTTAATGTATACAACAATGATGATGCCTATACCAGTACCGCTGGCACCAGGAGGGTATGTAAGCGAAGTCTATGGAAACGTTCAAATCACTCCCTTGAAGGGGAATATAAGGTGGGTTTTCCCTGGCACGAGATTGGGAAGAAATGAGTACACATCCTTCGTAGATATTTATTTGTCGGAAGGAAGGGTGCTCGAAGCTTATGAATATTACTACATTAGTTCGGAGAAAAAAGGGGTTAATACACAAGCAATGGCGTTAATCATTTAGAGCTAGTGCGACGGTACGTACTGCATCATAAGTGCCTTTATGTGGTTGGCGATCTCCCCCTCTGTCGGTAGATCCGTGCTAGGTGCTTCTAGAACCTCCCTCACCTTGCTCATTATTTTGTCGATGTCTATGTCCTGCTTGGCGAAGTCTAGGAATCGTTTGTTATCGCCTATTACGTAGATCCATGCATACTCTGGTGACCTTATTATGAGTATGGCGCCCATCTTATTATTCCTCGTGTTTGTAATGACCACCCTAGCGTGTTCGGCATCCGCATATGTGCGTGCTACGTACGTGTTGCACTCAGTGTCGCAGTTGGTCTCTGCTATTTCGAAGCTGCCCAGCTCGCGCTCGACAGTTTTGGGCACGAGCAGTATTGCATTGTACCTGCGGAACCGCGAGGCGAAGTGCACCAGGATGTCTTCACCGAGCGAGCTTATTGGCTCAACAACAAGCTCGGGTGCGCCATTGATTTCTTTAATCTTCAGCAATCCAGCCACCACCTTATCGAATATTTTCAACCTAACGTCAGACCAACCGATGAGCCAGATGAGCCTGAGCAGTCTGTCGTACGTACCTGGATACTCGCTTTCAGTCCTCTCCTCATTAATAACCGCGCATGGCTTCTCAGTGAGGCTTATATTCACAACAACGTTGAACCTCAGGTTCCACACCTTGTCGTAAGCGCTCACAAACCTATCATCAAGCACTATGGGCTTATTCGACAAAATAAAGAGTAACCCGCGAATCATGTTATTCTTGTATGTCTCCAAAAGGTTGCGCTTTAGGTCTTCATCATCCGTTATTCGCATTATGATCTCGCTCTCATCAACAGGCGAGGACAAGTAGCCATGTAGCGTTAATGGCGTGGACATACCGTACAGCCTAAGAAGAACGGGCACATACAGGTGCTTCCTAAGTTGATCATAATATTCATTACTGAGGATCTTCACCACAGTGTCGCCATCCCTGATGGTTACGCGACCATAAACACCATATACGCCACCGCGTGCACTCATCAATTTGCCTAGAAACAGCATACTTATAAATTTTTCTCAAAACCCACCACGTACTTCTTCTCATTACCTTACGGTAGAGAAAGCTTTTTAAATACAACCTCTACAAACACTTGATGGCGGAGTTCGAAATACCATGGATTCCGAATTCGTGGAGCATGTCGATGAGGGAGTTGCATCAGCGACTTCGTGGCTACAACTGGCATAAGTCGCTTAGGAGATGGATATTGAGGATTGACGGTGTTGGGTTTGTTTATGTGAATGCACGCGTTGTGAAGAGGTACGGCGGGATTGAGGGAGTACTCGATGCGCCCGATAGGTACATTGCATCGTTTAGGAGGTACAACAACGGCATGGTCTGGCTCTACAGGGTCGCTTCTCAAGGCTATGTGGACATACCGCCACAGAAGGTTGTTGATACGCTGGTGGGGTTCTTGAGGGGCGTGAAGATTGAGCTGGACAACTTCGGGAAGTGGGGCAACAGGATTAGTCTCTGGGACGGTGCAGTCTATGGCGAATTAACCGCCCGCCTGGGGTGGACCAAGGTTCTCGAAAACGCCGAGATACTGCTCAGGGTTGAGTGGGGCGACGACGGCTTCCACGCCTTCAGGACGTACTTAGCGATTGCTGACGTAAACACAGGTAGTGCAATGGTTCTGAACCTAGGGTACAAAGCGAGGGCGTCAAAGAGGGTGTTCCACAGCAGGCTCACTCGCAACACAACATATAGGGAGAAGGTCGTTGATGTAATGGAGAGGATAACACAATTCGTAAAGAGCACAATCGCTATTGCACCGAAGGTGGAGCAGAGGTTCACGTTCCTAAAGAGCATACCAGTTAGGGACGAAGAGGTGGACGAAATATCCAAACACTTCAACAACAAGTTCATGATCCTCTGGCACAAATATTCTCAGAAATACGGCGAAAACATGCTTGCACTATTTGAGGTACTTGGATGGTACGCGGCGCACGGCACACCATCAAGGCGCGAAAACGCCCTAAGAGAGATGAGAAAATGGAGCAAAATCGTTACAATCGAGGAACTCTGAATATCTTCTCGTCCGTAGTACAATAAAAGAAATCTTTAAAAATTCTCTGTGTATATGCTATAAGGGTCGATCTCTATATAAAGCTTTCGTAAACCAAAGGATTTAAATTTCAGACAAAATAAGCCTATCTTGTCCCGCTCTCGGAGGGAAATCCGGTGATGGGGCGGGTTCAGTCCCTGCCCCGTGGGCCGTGAGCGGTGATACCCCGAGGATGGGGGCCGTGGGCCCGACGGCGTAGGGGGCTGATAAGGTGAGGAGGGACCCCGAGGCCAAATGAGGGGAACGGGGCATCCAAGGTATTGTATAGTAAAATTAAAAAGATCGCAGAGAGAAACACTTAAAACCCCCAAAAACACGGTTTATGTGGTGGTGAGAGATGGGTAACCCAAATCCAAATCCGTCTAAATCTACGGGTAAGTTCACAAGAGAAACAATTCGAAAGATAATAGATGAAATTGATGAATGCGACGCCTACTGCCTTGACTACATGTATGAGGTAGGGCGTCCTTTAGACCCCAACCTGTATGGTGAATGCATAAGCCAGTGCTATCACAAAGTAAGTGAGAAATACAATGTATCTATCGAGAAGATTTATGAAATAGACAGAACCCTGGCTATTGAACCAAGACTATTGAACCTAATATATGGTGATGATGAATGAGCAACCAAAACCAGCCTAAGTCCGCGGATAATCAGACTGAGGAAGATAGGCAATGGTGGAATGAGTGGTGTTGTGAGCACCTTTGTTGGGATGATTTCAATGGCACCGTCAATGACATGTGCTTTTCCGAGTGTCTTGAATCACCAAATCCGTGTGCTGAATATGATGAATACAAACTCAATCAATTGGAGGAGGAGTATGAGGAAGAAGAGTTGGAATGTAAGGAAGACCCAATAAGTTGTGGGATTGATTGAGGTGGTGGTGAATGAATAGCCAAACCCAACTTATGACGTTTAATGAGTGGTATGATGTGTGTTTAGACATCAGTGATGAGTTCATGAAATGCAATCAGGAGTGTTATTTCGATTGCCGTGAGAAATGCGAAGAAGAAATAGTTAAGAAATACAGTGAAAAGTATGGTGCAGATAGAGAAGCGATTTTATTCTGTGCATACGTGTACATGAGTGATTTACTGGATTGGTTCTGAGGTGGTGGTGAATGACCCCCAAGATTAAACTCGCCCTTAGTGGGCGGAGGAGTGGTCATATGGTAAATGAGGACGGTGTAATGAGGGCGAGCGGTGATGTGCCCGTCTTCTGATCCTTAGCTAGCAACAGGTCTGTGAATGTTAGTTTCAGCGGGCTTACGGTCGTCCCTATAATTCGGGACTCTGTCTCTCTATTTATGCCTATATCGTGGATTCTTAAAATAAATGTGGAAATACGTAGAACGGGGTCCGCGCCCATTTTCAATTCATCGTCTTCATAACGCGTGGTGGGGATTGGGCTTGCTGTAAGGTGTGCATAGTAGATGTATTCGGAGTCGAAGGTATCGTACTTCACAGGCATGATGAAGAACAGGAGCGAGTAGTTCGCTGTGTCTATATTACTTGTAACACCGAAGCGCAACAGTATTGCCTTAAGCACAACACCAAACACCCTGTACCGTGTGCGCTTACATAATTCCCGTATCGCTCCCTTAAAGTGATATTCTAAGCCAAGAACCATGCTACTGAGAATTACCCGAATTAATTTAAAAACAACAAACAATCCGCACCCACTATTTAATGCATTTTTAATTTAAACACTTAATCTACCCAATGGTGCTCAGCGCAGAGCTTTCAAAGATTTCAAGCGAATCGCTGAGGTGGATTGATGTTTCTCGGACCATGCAGTATGGGGTATTACAGCACATAGTTGTTAATGGTGGTTACGACGTAGCAATCCTCGTTGTTGAAAACAAGAACATCATGTTAGACACTAGGTATGTTGCACGCCTACCAATTCCATTATTATTTAATCAATTTAAATTATGTAGTGAAAGATTAATGCTATTTGCACATGCATACATATTAGATTTATACATTTCTAATTATTACATTTTTATCGGTATCGAGAGTTCCCCGCATAGAGAGGTAGTATTCGGGTTTGACGCGTTTTTTGAATTCAATGAGAATAACGTAGATATAAGCAGTAGGTACATTCAAGGCAATTCTGGTAATGCAAAAATACGACTAACAATACCCACGTCAGTCTCATACTTAATTTAGCAGTTCATTTTTAATTACATAGCTACTGTTCTGTGCATGGTTTTAGCTGCCAACTTGCTTAGGGATAATGTTGAGGAGTTATTGGCAATGCTCAGGGTTTACAATACTCGCTTGAGTGGGAGTGACGTATTCCTCATCCCAGGATTACCACCCGAGATAAGCGGTACATACATCGGTCTACATTACACCGAGAGGAGGACCAAGTACATACTTGAAATACATATTTACCTAAGGCCCATGCAGTACTCGGATGCCGTCATAAATCCACCGATAACTACAGGTGGCGGTGGTGTCATGTTAGGCAACAGCACATCGGGAGTACAGTTCGAACCCCCCAGCGCATTTAGAGAAATAGGGTACAACATCAACAGTTCAAGCATGTTCATAGAGTACCTATTTAGTTATAACGAAGTAAGCATAAGGAGGACAGCCAACTGGCGCGAGGACGATGTTCGGCAATTGAGACTCGCCACACCAACCACAGTAGTGTAGTTACATAATTATTGCTTCGAAGAGGCTCATACTCGTTGTAACATCACTACCAGGCGTAACTGCGCTTCTTTGCGATAAGTTTCTATATGTCCACATCGTAATAGATGGTGGGACTATGCGAAGTTAGCCAGTAACAAGTCTGTGTATGTTAGTTTCAGCGGGCTTACGGTCGCTTCTCGGGAAACGCCACTTTTGTTGAAACCATTACTTCTCACCCTTATATCAGCATCTCTATATTGCCCCCAGTTAATAAGAGCTTTGGCTTCTTGCATTTTCTATCTTTATTGCCCAGTGCATTGGAACTAGGTCTCTTGGAGCCTTGAATCCGCAGTTTTCGCAAACCATGGTTCTTCCCTCTTCCTGTGTTAGTTCGTGTTGGCAAACTGGGCATACCTTGCTCGGTAGTCTCTTGAACTCATACGGCACGCCGTACCATTTAGCCAGTGTTTCCAGTTGGTGAACAAACCTCCTCAAGTTACTCATTAATAACTTAATGACATCCCTTGGTAATCCCTCCTCAAGCAACTCCCTCCTAGACTCCTCACTCATGTCATCAATAACCAACAAAGCCCTATACCTCAACGCCTTTTTAACGAGCTTGCTAGCTAAAAAGTATGCCTTATCCCTAGTTATGGCGTATAATCTAGCGTGTATTGCCTTAATCCTCCTCCATAACTTGCGTCCCTCGGTGGTTCTGTGAAGCCCCGACCTTTTCAGCTCACCATACTTTCTTGCAAGCCTAATCAACTCGTCGTACAACCCATAGTACCTGCCTAGGTTTAGTCCCTCCTGCTTATACGACACAATCCTTCCATTCCTTATTAAGCCCCAAGATATTCCATACTTCCATGAATTAACATCGACCACGAGCCTGTACTCACTGGGTTGGTAAGGCTCCACTTCGCGTTCTGCAATCAAGGCTAGGTATGGCTCGTTATCCTTCAGTCCAATTCTTGCGAACCTAACATCACCACCCTCCCTTAATCGCTCGTCTATCCAATTAACTACCCAGTCAGGCATTGGTATGCTGACCTCGTTTTTACAAACCCAACGTATCTCAATAACACTATTCTCAAGGTCTAAAACTACTGGTGCACCCCTATCGCCCTTCATGGAACCATCTCCATAAATCCTCAGCATCTTCAGCGGTATCCAAGCCCTTATGAACCACCTCTTAGGTACTGTGCCAAGAACTAGGCTTCCCATGTAGTTCTTGAAAGAACCATAAAGTTGGTGCTGAATTGTTCTAGGTAGGTCTGGCACCCAGACCTCATAATCCCTGTAGGCTAGGTTTGCCAAAGCCATTAGTCGCTCAATATAATCAATATCACACTCATCCCTAGGTAGCTTAGTGAGTAGTGTCCTGTGAGCTATCATCCCTCACCACCAACATGCCCTCGACCTCCTTACCAATGTAATTAACCAGCTTATCCCCTCCGTATGCCATGTATACGTAAATCCTGACGTAGGTCTTACCGTGTCTCCTCTCCGCCTGTATCCTACCCTTGAAGGTTAGTACCTCCATCAAGAAGTTAGCTACCAAATTGCTTAATAAACCTTTTGGTAGCAAAAAAACTTAAATTTCAGATAAAATAAGTACTGACAAGCCCGCGTTCGGAGGGGAATCCGATGAAGGCGTGGGCGCCCAGCCCTGGGGCACTGAGGTCAGTGATGCCCCGAGGATGGGGGCGGTAGCCCGACAAGGGATGAAAGGTGATTAGGGACGCCGGGATGAGGGGAAACGGGGCATAGCTAAGAATAAATTTTAATTTTCTATAGCTAATGTACTTGAGTCTTGGTGACTAGTGTGCATTACGTTGAGTATATTGACATAGAGGGCGGGGCGAAACTCAGGTTTGTACTGACGGGCTTCGGGCTACGGGTTACTGTGAATGACAATGAGGTGGATATTGCTGATTTGTTGCCGTACAGTGATACATTCAAGAGGAGGGGCATTATCTTCGAGGTAATCCATTCAAGGGTTGACTTGAGCAACTACACCGACGTTGCCAAGAGGTGCTTGTGGCAATACGATGAAGAAAACGACACAACCTACGTGCTTTGCATGCCCAAATCAACTGTTGAGAGGCAAAGGATACTCTATGTGATTTATGGTGCTCGTCTCAAATCACTAAATTTTTAATTTAAAAGTCAGTTAATTTTCTAGAATGCGTTACTTAGAGTGTATCGAGGATGTTGTGCAGGTGGAGTCGATAGATGCTAGGCAGAAGCTTCCTAACTCTGCGGTTGTTTCTGTTGTTTTGAACTTGGGTGGGCATGTGGTTAAGACTGACGTGCCTAGGCTAAGTATAGAGGTTGCTAGGTGCTCGCTGGCTAGTGTGGTTAGGGGGTTGGGTGAGGCTGTGGTTACTGACGCAACCAAGGCT
>Ga0080004_1138224_pt1 | contig 10171 bp, 14 predicted proteins | sample WasSprMetagenome_FD_69207 | JGI IMG/M metagenome (GOLD analysis project Ga0080004, IMG submission 69207) | Sulfidic aquatic microbial communities from Washburn Spring, Yellowstone National Park, USA - WS (SPADES assembly) (version 2) | ecosystem: Environmental > Aquatic > Thermal springs > Hot...
TGTAGAGTTCCAAGCAGAGTAGATATCGCTCGGTATCTGTTGCTCTATTTGAAAGCTTGTAAGGAATGTGGAGGCTGAGAAAAATATTAAAACAAAAATTCCAAACAAAATTGCCAACTCGCTTAACCTCATGCCTATTACCTCCACTCCCTAGTAAATATTATCGCGACTATAATTAAGAGCGTTAAAGCTCCAATCACTCCACTTTGAAGCGTTAACACACCAGTTGCCGATAAACCGAAAAGTATCAGAACGTTCATTACTAAACCTGCAAACGGATTTATGAAGCCTATCACAGCGCTAACAACAAACAGTATTAATGCGAATGTGAAAATCTCCGCACTTTTTTGCAGTATTTTAGAATAAATGTTGAATGTTATATAGTCGAAAATCGAATGAGCCGACATAACGACTTTGTAATCGTAGCCTTTTTCAAGCAAAACATCGAAGCTTCCAGTTGAAGCTTTAGTCGAATTTTGGTAATAAATAACTTCTCCAAATGGCTCGACAAGTTTGTAAATTTTTAGCTCAACATCGTGGTCTAAGTTGTCGAGAGTGACAAAGCTACACAAAACTCTCGTGTAATTGCCCAAATCGTAGGTTGAGCAATTTCCGTTTATGATTTTTTGATACATTGGTGTTATCGTGTAGTTTGCTAAACCAGCCTGGCATGATAAAATTTCGTATGTGCTACTAGCGATTTTGAACTGGTCTGATTGGAAGCATAGTGTTTGCTCTGGTGTGAAAACTTTAACCTTGTAGTAAACATCATATGGCCTTAAATAAATAACTACTTTTTTGTTGAAGTCGGCACTGTCGCTCCTTATGTAAACAAAATTGGCGCCGTAACCTCTTTCAAGATACAAAATGTAGTTCTGGTCTGGTAGAGTGAATGTTATGGGTACGGCGTAAGAGTTTGGTAGCATGTAAAGAGTTAAGGTTTGTGTTTGATTTGAGAGAATGCTCGTTGTGTATGGTGCGTGAGTTGTTAATGCGTAATTATCTTTTCTCACAATTGCGTAAATTTTAGCGTTGTAAGTAGCCCAAGCTGGGTAAATACAAATATTTTGCTTGTTTTCGAATGTATATGTTCTAGTAATTCTATTGTTTAATGGTGTTACATCAAACCTCAAAAACGTGTAATTAAAGCTCGTTAGTGTGTTTGTTGTTTCTTCATCCTTAACTATTAAACTAAACGTTTGAGTTGGAAATATAGAGCAATCAGTCAATGTAACTTTGTAGACTGTGATGTTAGTTTGGTTTGAGCTTCTCGTTATTGTTTGATTGTTGAAGCTGATAATCAAATCGGCGTAAATCGGGTAAGTTTCATTATAGCTTGTCACATTTAAAGCGTCAACAGAGCCAGTAAAGTAGCCATAGCTTTTCGGCGTTAATTGAATTGTTTGGTTTCTGAAATACACATAAGCTTGTAAGTTTGCGTTTGTTGAGTAATAACTTGGTGAAAAACTAACTGTAATGTAATCCATTTCAATAACGTTTGTTGGAACATTTAAGCCAGTCGGAATGTAAGCAAACAAAATGTTTTGTTGGTTTGTTTGTGAGTTAATTGTTGCTGTCGTGCTGTTTAAATAATAAATTGTATTAGCGAAATAGAAATTGACTGCTGTGTTGTTTGTTTGAACTAGCGGTATGTAAATGTTTGATGTTAAAATGAAATGAGTAGAGTTTTGAGTTTGCCAAGTTTGATAATTCGTTGAATTCCATAATAAGTTTGCTGTGATGTTGCTTATCAAATCGGGATTGTATCTTATCACTTCACTAAAAGACTGCTGACTTGTTTCATAGACATTTGTATTATAAATGATTTCTTTTATCTCAAAATCCTTTATTGTGAAAATTACGGATGTAGAAATTCTTCCTTTTGCTTCATAAACTGTAAAGTTGTAAGTGCCGACTGAGTTGATTAAATAATTAATTGTTGTGATTGCTGCATTTGGATAAGATTCATTTTTGTAAATTATGTTGTCGTTTAAGTATGCTGTAACGTTGTAATAATCAAATACTCCAAAGACTGTAAAGTTAAAAATTATGTTTGCAATGAAATATGTTTCGTTTTTTGGAAAGTAAATTTTAATAGTAATAGTTTCTTCTGCTCCTATACTTGCTGTTGGTTCGGGAGAAGTGTATTTGCGAATGAAATAAGTATCTTTAAAGTATGGAGGTTTTTGAATAGTAGCTGGAATTCCATTAGTTTTATCATATCTTCCCCCCAAATTATAATTCAATACTACAACAGGAGTATTTTTATTAGCTGTTGTTCCATCTCCTAATTCACCATCAGCATTAGCTCCCCAACACATAGCAGTGCCATTATCTAACAAAGCACAAGTATGATAATAACCTGTTGCTATGCTAACTGTGTTTCTTAATCCAGATACTACAACAGGAGTGGGTCTATTAGTTGTTGTTCCGTCTCCTAGTTGACCATAATAATTATATCCCCAACACATAGCAGTGCCATTGTTTAATAAGGCACAAGTATGATAAAGACCCGCTGCTATAGTAACTGCATTTGTTAAACCAGATACTGGAACTGGAGTGGGTCTATTAGTTGTTGTTCCATCTCCTAATTGACCATAATAATTATATCCCCAACACATAACGGTACCATTACTTAATAAAGCACAGGTATGATAAGCACCTGCTGCTATAGCAAGTGCATCTGTTAATCCAGATACTGGAACTGGAGTGGTTTTATTAGCTGTTGTTCCGTCTCCTAGTTGACCATAATAATTATATCCCCAACACATAGCAGTGCCATTATCTAACAAAGCACAAGTATGATAACCACCTGCTGCTATGGCAACTGCATTTGTTAAACCAGATACTACAACAGGAGTTTTTTTATCAACTGTTGTTCCATCTCCTAGTTGACCACAATAATTATATCCCCAACACGTAACAGTGCCATTGTTTAATAAGGCACAGGTATGATAATAACCTGTTGCTATAGCAACAGCATTTGTTAAACCAGATACTGGAACGGGAGTGTATCTAGTAGTTGTTGTTCCGTCTCCCAATTGACCATAACCATTAGCTCCCCAACACATAGCAGTGCCATTATCTAACAAAGCACAAGTATGATAATAACCTGTTGCTATGCTAACTGCATTTGCTAGTCCAGATACTACAACAGGAGTATTTTTATTAGCTGTTGTTCCATCTCCTAGTTGACCATAATTATTAGCTCCCCAACACATAACGGTACCATTACTTAATAAAGCACAGGTATGATAACCACCTACTGAAGTTCTTCCCGCAAAAGGACCATCAAAACTTAAATTAAAAGCTAAAAAAGTATTATTTCCATTACTTAAACTTGTTGCTTGTGAGTTTCCATAATAAACATAAATTACTGTTCTCCCATTTCCAAAGCCGATGTCTGTCGTGTTGCCTGGAATAAATGGAATTTTAACCCAAACCATCGTTGCTGTTGTATTACATCCGCTTTCTAACCAATAGTTTAGTAAATTATCATTAACGTCAGTAAATCTTACATCTCCGCAATCATTCCTCATTTTTCCAGCAGCAATTAAGCTTTGAGTATCTAAAGTTATTGGAATTTGATAATCTGTTATGTTTTGTGTTACATTCAAATTAGTTATTGTTATTGCTCTTCGATAATTAAAACCAGAAAGCCAAGCATAACCAGAATTTAAGTTGAGTAGAAAGAAAAATATGAAAGTTAAACTTATGATTAGCAATTTTGGCTTTCCACGCATATTTTTTGTTGTTTTTAGTATTTAAATGCACTACTTTTTCTTTTTTCTCTTGAAAATCCCATAAGTTGAAGCTACTAGCTTTCCTCCTTTAGTGTAGAAAACATGAACATAGTGGTGCCCGGGCCTACCAACATCCAATGTTCTTACTCGAATTTTTCCAGCTTTCAATGCTTTCTCCAGTTTTTTCAAGCTCCAACCTTTTCTCAAATAACTGACTTTCAGTCTTTGCCACGCCATAAATTGTTTTAATTTTTGTATTTAAATGTAATGTGTTAAAGAAAAATATGAACCTGTATAACAAATTGGCGATTGTGATATTTCTAGCAATTTTGAGTTCGCTCACACTTATTTCTTTTATCGGAGTTCAAATGAAAATCGACGCGTTTTGGCGACAAAAATTTCAGCCAAACTTTTTAATGTTTCCAGCAAATCAGGTAATAATAACACAAAAAGAGTTTGAAGAAGTTCACTTACTGTATAATTATCTAGCGATATTGACAGGATTTTTTGCCATGTTTTTCACTTTATTTATTTCTGAATTAATCGAACTATACCGTGTCTATAAACAACGAGACCTTGCTTCTTAAGCCTCTTGAGGTTTTTGTAAATGCTGTAAATGTTTGTGTTTGTTAGTTGTGAGATTTCTCTAACTGTTGCTTGTTGCTTTTTTTGCAATATTTTTAAAATGTCACCCTGAGCCATTAAATCACCTTTTCTAATCGTTTTTTAAGAAGGTAGAAATGTTTTTCACATAGGTAAACTGTGTTGCGCTTTAAAGGAATTATGAATTGTCTTGAGCGCCTAAATTCGCCACAGTAATCGCAGTATCCTAGCTCACCATTTTTAACTATTCTCACTTTGACTACTATTGGGTTTCTAGACATCAAACATCACCTTTCTTTTCCATCCACATTTCTGGCGTAATTATTTCTTTATGACCCAAAAAATCGATTGGATAAGGTTTTGTTGTTGGTAAGTTGTTCATTTTTCTCCAAACCTCCCAGACAGATGCGATAAAAAGCTTGACTACTTTTCTTCTAGCGTAATTATGAATGTGCAATTTTGTCCAATCAGGATGTTTTTGTTTTGCTTGTTCTTTAAAGCTGTCGTAAAGCTTTCTACCAAAACATTTGAATTTAATGAAACTTTCTCCAATTTTCCAAGCGAATGTTTTTAGTTTTGGATTGTAATTTGTTTTTTCGCCTCTCTTTCTTTCTTGCCCTGGCGCTAAACCGCAATAACTCCAGATTTGTGATACATGATTTGCTTTTTTAATTGGCTCTTCTAACCAAGCGATTATTCCGCTAGCTAAAACTGGTCCGATTCCTTTAACATGATTTAAATATTCTGTTCGTAGTGAATGTTTTCTGCTCCAGGCGTCTAGTCTTTTATAAAGCTCTTTTTCAGTTTCATAGAGCTTATTGTGAAACCAAATTAGGTTTTCGATTTGCTTGATGAGAGGAGATAACGCAGGAAAACTGTGGGTTTCAATTTTTACCTGGCTCGCACGAACCGATTGGGTTTCAGATATTCCGTGGCTCGCACTAACGGTGTGGGTTTCAATCGGCTTTTGGCTCGAAATTATTACATACTTTTTTACAAATTCTGCAAATTTCTTATTTTCTAATAATTTTAACGCATGGGCAAAATGGGTTTCACCCCTTTCATGGCTCGCAGTCTCTGAATGGGTTTCAACCTCATGTTGGCTCGCATCGTTTTTGTGGGTTTCACAATTCCCATGGCTCGCACAACCAACTTGGGTTTCAGAGGAATTGTGGCTCGCAACGGCTTCGTGGGTTTCAAATCCTCCCTGGCTCGCATCATTTACGTGGGTTTCATTAACGAACTGGCTCGCATTATTCACTTGGGTTTCAAAGTCCGCGTGGCTTAAAATTTCTTTGAATTTTGATTCGTTTTCTTTGACAAACATTACTATTCTGTTAAAGGTTTCAACTCGAATTTTCTGTATGTCGTAGTAGTTTTCAACTAATTGTCTAATCTCGTTCATTCAACATCACCTTCAAAGATTTCATAGTTTGAAGGATGATGTTGTTGAGGACATCTCCAAAACTCTAAAACCTTTTTCTTGTCGTTAATTGTATAACCACTTAAGTATGCCTTCCACCCGCAAATTCGACATCTTATTGTTATACCTTTTTTTCTAGCAACGTCTGTGTCGCTTTTTTGTGGTTCGAAAGATTCTGTGAATGCTCCTTCGAGTTTTGTGATTATTGGATTAAGTAGTTTTAGTGTGTTTTCTAAACGCACTTTTCTTAAGTTGTCTTCTTCTTTTTTTATTGCTCCTTCAATCCAACTTTTTTGATTGTAAAGAAACGTTAAGAATTCTCTAGCTTCTTTTTCCTCGAGTAATAATTTTATCATTCAATCACCTCCTTTTCTTAACTATTTTCAACACGATTTCTTTATCGTTTTCCTTAACCTTTTTAAGATAGAAATCCGCTCTTGGTTTCTTGTAGATATGAATCTCGTTAAAGTAAAAACTCACTTCAACTATTTGCTCCATCCCACCCCTTACTCCATATACGATTGCTGAATTTTCTGACACGAAAACGCTATATTCTACTCTCTCGTTCGAATTTTTCGAAGATTTTGAAGAAATCAAAGACATCTAATCACCTCCTTTATGTCGAATTTTTTGTTTATTAGGCGGTAAAATCGCTTTTGTTCGTCCATTCAATCAGCCTCCCTTCTTCAGTTTCGGTTTGGTTTTCCTCATAAATTCCGTATTGTTTGGCTTTCATTATGATTTTATCAACATCCAACCAAACTTTAACTCCAACAGATGTTCTTTTCTTTTCCTTCACAACTTTTAATCTCGTTAAAGCGTGAGCTACCCATACGGGAGTTATCCATTCCTCATTTTCGTAATCTTTGAATTCTTTCGCTATGTCTTTTATGTAATCCGCGTCTCTTTCTTTCACAAACTTATTAGCGAGGAATGAAAGAAATGTTATGTCTCTGCTTTTCGACACATCTTCAACTTCTCTTTCTTTAACTTTGTTTTTAACTATTTCCAAAAACCTATCAAAATTTTCTTTATCAACATCAAATGTTTTCCAAGCTACAATTAATAAAGGAAGGAAAACTTCCAAATCTCTTGCTAAAATTTGGCTGTTCCATATTTTTACCAAAAACTTAGAAACATCCTCTTTTTCTTCAGTATCGATACCGCCAGAAATAAGCTGTAAAAGTTCTTCTATCGTGTATTCTTTCTTTTCTTGAATGTATTTGTTGATAATCTCTTGTAGAAAAGAGAAGAAAATTGTATAGAAGTTTTGAATTTCTTCAGTATAAGCTTTTAAACCCTCGCTCATTTTTTTAAACTCTTGAATATCTGGGTCTAAATCAAACAGCTCTGGAATTCTCGTGATTATTGGGTTCAAGCTCCTTTCCAAAATTACTGTAATACATCTTCCTTCCAACACATCTTCCATACCAGCGATATTCGCCATTCCAACAACTCTATAAACTGGAAATGTTTTTACTCTTATTTCCCCTCTTTCTGTTTTTTCTGCCCTCTCAACAACTCCTCCTTTCTTATAAGCGACATTTAACAGTTCTCTCAAACCAGCTTTCTCTTTTCTCGAAATGTCTTCAATTTCATCGATAAAAATTGGTTCTTGCTTTCTAAACAAAACAGCTTCAGTTATGTTAACCGTGTAAATACCGTTTGTTAGGTGTGATAAAAGCTTAAGCAATCTGGTTTTTCCGCTAGATTTCTGTGCGTTTAGAAATATGTATGGAAATGAATTAAAAGATTTTTGAAAAAATGAGGATAAAGTCCATATAATTACGATTTCCTTATCTTCCTCGCTCATATCCATGTATTTTGAAATTATTAGCTTGAGCTTCTCATAGTAGGTTTTTAAATCCCATGTTTCTATAATTTCATTTTCGTTTGTTTGGTTTGTTTCATCCATGTTATCTACCTCCAGTTTAAGATGGTTCTTTTTTCTTCAAATCTCACTTCAAAGTCTCTACCAAAAACAGTTCTCCAAAAATCATACCATTCTTTAAATTTCTGTTCTTCGCCGATTTCCTTAAGCGTAAAAATAATAATGGCTATTTCATCGTCCCACTCGTCTCTTTCTTTCATTATCAAAGGGCTTCCAGATTTAATTTTTAACCATTTCTCAACAAAACCGACAAATGTTTTTCTATATTCTTCATCTTTGAGAAGCCTTTCTTTATCTTGCCTAAAAACCTCGAAAATTTTTTTATAACTCCATACTTCGCTCATAAAATTATTATGTTTCTTGAGTATTTAAAGCTTTCGGTTTATCTTCATTACATTCATACCTTCACTATCTTCATCAAGTTGTTACCACTGTATGTAGGTAGTGAATGTAGGTGCACCATGGGAAATATATATAAGGGATGTAGAGATATTTATTGTTTTTTTAAGTTCATATACTACATACTTCATTTCGGTAATCTACATTCATAACCTACATATAGTAGTAACAAAATAAATTAAAAATAAAATAAATCATGTTTGTTTTGATATATATATTCGAAAATATATATTGCGTTAAATATATTCCATTCCACATAAAAAGTATATACTCTAATATATATTTTCCATCACAGAAAAGTATTTAAATAAGTAAATACATTTGTATATATGAGAGCGATAAAAAAGATGAGCTCTCAAATAAATGGAAAAGGAGGTGGATAAAATGAAAATGATAAACGAATGGAAAAACAAAGAATATGTATGCCGAGGATATTATTCAATTTCGTTGATTGGATTCGAGGAATTTGATGAGGAAACTCAGGAACTAATAAAAAAATTAATAACAACTGATGAAGTAGAAAATTATAATACAAAAACAAATAACATAATACAGAATTATATAGATTACTATAAAAACAAGGGATACAGTGACGATGATATAAAAGTAGTAAAAATATATTTTGTTGGTCTGAAAGAAAATGAAATAGTATATGACATTAGATTAAAAGTTCTGACTGAACACTCAGAACTTTTTGAATTTATAGCATCAGATAGAGGAATAGAACTAACGTCACACGAGTTTAATAAAGAAAGAAACGAAATAGGTCAGAAAATAAAAAATAAAGTGCAACTAATAAAACTGAGAAAAGAAAATGAAGAACTCAAACAAAAAATAAAGGAGCTTCAAGAAAAACTCAAGAAATATGAAGATGATGAAGATGGATGAGAAAGAGCGATAATTGAAGCAGAAAAGGTGATTGAATGTTGTTAATCAAAAACAAACTCGCCTTACAGTATATTCAGGAAATTCAGAACTTAGAAAAGAAAATCAGAAATCTCAAGTTAAAAAAAAGTGAAGTGGTTTTAAAAGCAGTAGAGCAATATTACATTTCCTTAATTAAAGAAATAATACAGAATTACAATATAAGTAAAGAAGAGCTAGAAAATTTTGTTAATGACAAAGAACTATTAAAGAGACATATCATTATCTAAAACTTCTTTTTTTCGCTTTTTTTGATTTTTCTGCTTAAATGTTTTTTCCTGGCAAATCGCTTCTGTTTCTTCTCGTTTCCCAGTATATTTTTCCTGTCCTTGATATTCTTTTACCTGGAGGAAGTGCTTTTCTTTTTCTGTCTGCCTTCAACGATTCTCTTTTTCCTGTTTGATACTTGACTGTTTTTAAAACTCTCGGTCCTCTTAATTTTCTTGTTTTTCTAGTTTTTCTTCTTCTAGAAGTTGTTAAGCCTGGAACTTCTAGTTTTATTATTTTCGACGGGTTTATTTTAAAGAGTTTTGGATACATATTAACAATAATAAATTGTATTTAAATTTTTGTGTTTCATTCGATTAATACACAAAAAGCTTCTCGTGTCCTACTCATCTAATACACAAACTAGGCTATTATAATTAGAGTGATTAAAGCAGATAAAATGCAGGCAAATAGGAAAAATTTTAAATTGAAGCCTGTTACTTCATCAACCAAATTAAAATACAGCTTAAAAGCAAAAACTAACAATATGATAATAAAAACAAATTTCAATAGTTTTTCTTTAAAACTATTTTTCATTCTCTTTCCCTCTCTCTTTAATCTTCAATATTGTCAATTCTTCAATCGCATTACAAGTATCTTGAAATATGAAAACAATTAATATAAACAAAAGTAGACCGTTAAAATAAAAGCAAGGATTTGGGATTTGGAAATATTTATATTTGTATATGTTCTCAAAAGAGAGCATTACTGAAAATAAGGAAACATAGGAAGCAATATAGATAAAAACAAAATCAAAAACAATTCGAAGGTTCAACCAAGTTTTTCTATTCATTTTTCTCCCCCTCCAACAATTTTATCAACTTTTCTGGGTCTATATTCAAAATAACATCATCGACGTTGTGCTTCCTTAAAAACTTTCTTGCTTTCTTTTTGCTATTTGTTTTGAAAAATAATTTTCCT
>Ga0080004_1188063_pt1 | contig 10170 bp, 11 predicted proteins | sample WasSprMetagenome_FD_69207 | JGI IMG/M metagenome (GOLD analysis project Ga0080004, IMG submission 69207) | Sulfidic aquatic microbial communities from Washburn Spring, Yellowstone National Park, USA - WS (SPADES assembly) (version 2) | ecosystem: Environmental > Aquatic > Thermal springs > Hot...
ATGATTCGATCCCCGCGCCTATCTTTCACTTCAATGACAATGAGCTTCTCGTTATTCATGATTTCAACAACGTAGCTTCCACACTTGATGGCCTGGCTCATCTTCCTCGACCTCCTTGTTTTTTCTCGTGTAGCTCGATGGCCTGCTTCGCATAGAGGAGGATCCCCCGAATCTCACTCAAGTAGGCCTCCTCGACACTAATGCCAAACCTCTCCGCTATCCTCAGTACCTCATCCATCAATCTGGATGGGAGCCATAGGTACTGTTGCAGCGTCCTGTAGCTAAGCTCTTCATGCTTCTTTATAATATTGAATCTAAGCTCGACCTCGTGCGTCAATGGATTGAGGACTCTTACTTGGTAGGCGTCGCCCTCGCTCTCAACCTCTATAACAAAGTCCTTTGAGACCAACACTGTTTTCCGCTCTTTCCAAGCGGAAAACCTTAAATTCCTCTCAGAAGTGTAAATACTATTTAGAGCTGTTTTTTTCATGCTGCCTTTACCCCCCTATCCTTATTTATCATTATCCCATAGCTCGCTCACCACCACGGTCTCTTCCTCCTCGTCCTCGGGTCCTGACAGGTCAATGTTAGGACGAGGAGGTTGAGGATTGAACATATGGTTGATACCTCATAGTCGAAATGCTTCGCCAGCGGCTTCAACATGTATAGTGGAGGCTAAAGCACAGGGTGGCCCAAAATTCCTCCTCTGTGAGTTCTACAAGTCCGTAGCTACTTGTAGAGACTACTCTGCTACGTAAAACCTCTCCGCTTTTGAGAACCACTTCAACCTCCTTTTTGAGAAGCTCCCAGTCAAGGTCTTCAGGCTTCACTCTTTTCTTGTTGCCGGCTCAAGCTCTCGCTCGGTATTTCAATGAAGACCTTCACAGCAATCTTATTCCTCCACAGGTACTCCCAGACGTCGTTTCGGGTGGTTGGCAGGTTTATTACGAATCGGGGTTTTCCTCTGCCATAGTCTTTAGTAGCCATTACGACTTTCCTCTCCCCCACATCGATGACTCTGCTTGTCTTCAACATAAACTCATAGATGCTAGACATGGATTACCCCTTTAATTATATATTTACTTAAGGGTTAATAAGCATATATTATGTAATAATAATGGAATGTTTACACACATTAGCTAATGTCAAGCACATTTAACCCCAAATTTAAACCTACTCTTAAACCTATTCTTAAACCCCCCTTAACCCTACATTTAATAACCCCAATTAACCCATATATTATATGGAGGTTTAAATACCCGTCTAGCCATATGTTTAGATAGGGGGATATGCTATGGAGAGCTTAGCTCGAGAAAGGGCAAAGAGAATAGAAATAATTGAAAAGGACCTTAAGCCGTGTATTTACACGCTGTACGGAGATGGATACAGGGCTGTCTTGAGGAGGATTGTTGAAAAGTGGGGAACCACCGGTGGGGGCGCATCATTCTATGACCTCTCTGAGAAAGAGCCTGTTGTGAAGAGCAAGAGCGGGCTCAAGATAATGCTAGGTGTTCTCAGCGAGTGCGGTTACGTGGAGTTTAGGCATGCGAAGCCATCAAAGAACAGCCCCAAGGGGAAGAAGGACTACTACCCGACCCCGCTGGGTATCGTGATGAACATTATTTTGGGCCTGCTGTACCCGGGGGAGAGGGGCATTGGAGGGAGCGAGCTGGTTTACCCACTAGCTTGGAATTACGTGGAGAACACCCTATTCCGGATGCTCCCATACATCCACGATTACATGGTTCAAGCACGTAGAGAGAGAGAAGCAGGCATTGAGCATGTAAAGCTCTCTAAAGGCTTCCTGACCGCTCTACACGCAATGAATGTTCTATTCCTAAGGGCCGTGGAGGTAGAGGAGAAAATAGGCCTCACCGTAGGGCAGGGCTTCATGAGCAGAGACCCACTGGAGAGCGTTAAGAACAGTATTAGCGAGAATATCAGTTATCTCGAGGGAGCAAAGCCCCGTGTTGCAGAGGGGAGTGTACACTACAAGCTAATTGAGTACTTAGTCGAGGAGCACAAAAAACTAGCGAGGGTCCTGGGAGTTCACGGCCAAGGAGAGGGTTCAACACGGATTAACATATGAGTGAGCTAAAGTTCACGATTCCACGTACTGGTCGTGAACTGATCCCCATAGAAACCAAGCCTCCCAAGCCGGCGATCCCGGGTTCAAATCCCGGCGGCCGCACCAAACCCTTATTAACCCCCGATAGTTCGCGTTCTTTAAAACATATATATAGCTAATACCTATATCTTTATTATATATATATGGGTTTGGGGTTTTTGAAGAATATGGGAAAAACAGATATCAATAACGCCGGGTCGAAGGGAGGGAGGTTAAAAAACAAGCTAAAGGTCCAGCGTTATGCTCCTAAAATTGAGCCGAAATACAAGAAAGAGTCTCCGTTCAGCAAATATTTCTCTATTTTGTCGGCTGCACTATCAGTGGTCATGGTGGTTTTTCAATCAACAAGTAACAAAAGCTTAACATTTTTACTTGTCACAATTATAGTTACTGTAGCTCTTTTATTTGATGAAATGAAACTATTAAGCGGCAATTATATTCTGGCGGTTGAGCTTGTGAACTCTCTTGATGTTGTCAGCTGGGCCTATAACAATGGATTGGCCATAATCATGCTTCCGGGAGAGCAATTCGTGTTGTATGATACGGCGAGAGGGGAGCTATATTTTCTTGTAAAAGGCTCAGTACAGGAGTTCATGACTACCAGGGAACAAAAGAAAATATTTAAACTAAGTGTTATTGCAAGGTCCAGTTTGCCGCATAACTTTGATTCAAAAGCATTCAAGATAGAAATTATTGAGGGCGTTGTTGAGGCCCCCTCAATAAATAATGAAAAGGCTGTGATGAGATACACAGGAACAATAATTAAAGCTAAGCTTAAAACAAGATGCCTGATTAAACTAAGCGAGTGTGTAAAGAAAATCAATGACTTTTTGAGGAATACACAATATGTAAAACCATATTAAGGGATGATTAAAGAAGTCTTAATCCCTGAACTCTTTCTCCAAGGCTTCTATTGCCTCTTTAACATTTACTCTGTAGCCTAGGTCTGCAAGTGCTCTCGCCAAAGTCGTTATTGCTATGAGCAAATGTATTCTTGATGCTTGTACGCCCATGTGTCCTATTCTCAATACCTTGCCCTGAAGCCTGCCCCAGCTCCCGCCTATCATGACTCCATACTTCTCCCACGTCATCTTTCTTAGTTCTGCCTCGTTTATTCCTCTTGGTACCTCGAAGGCCGTGACGGTGGGCGATGAATAGTTTATTGAGAATGGGTAAGGCTTAAGCCCCATGACCTCTATCGCTTCCCACACGGCTTTCCTGGCTAAAAGATGTCTTTTATATACATTACCAGGTCCTTCCTCCATGATTAACTTCAGTGACTCGTGCAATGCGTAGACCAGCACATCGCTCATAGTGTATGGAAAAACGCCGGCTTCATCAAGCATTTCCCTCCAGAGCTTCAGGTTTAGATAAAAACCCCTGTAGCTAACCCTGTTAATTCTGTCCCAAGCATCATTGCTGATAGCCAGAATGGTTAGCCCGGCAGGCAGGTTAAGGGCTTTCTGGGACCCACCAATCAGAATATCTATGCCCAGTGAATCGAAGTTTATCGGCACACCACCAATACTGGAAACAGCATCAACAATCAATAAAGCACCAAAGCTCTTGACAACCTTGCTTATCTCCTCGAGGTCATTCAGAATACCCGATGGAGTATCACAATGAACAAGGGTGACAACCTCTACGTCCTTATGCCTCTCAAGCTCTCGCTCGATTACCGCTGGGTCAGCGCTTCTTCTCCAACAGTTTTCGCAGTTTTCAACCAAAACCGGCTCTCCACCGTAAAGCTTAACTAAATCAGCGAAGCCCTCACCAAAAACACCATTACCAACTATAAGAGTCTTTGTTCCATTAACAATCGTGTTCGCTAACGCAGCGTCTAGGCCAAGCATGGCTTCTCCAGCCATAATGTACAGGGAGCCTTTCCTGACGCCGAGCAGTTCTCTAAGTATAAGCCTAGAATCATTGTATATCTTCAGGAACTCCGGGTCTAAATCAGGGTTTGTAGATTCTTTCATAAGTGCTAGTCTAACTCTATAAGGAATTTCAGTTGGTCCGGGCGTGAGGATAAATCTATCGGTATATGTTCTCAAGATATTGCACCAGGAATATCTTTGTTCATGTTACATCTAATTAGCTAGTGTTTTATTGGTTACGCTGAGAGCATGAAAATATAATAACTCATGGATTTTCTCATTGTTAATGAACACCAAGTGACGGATGAAGAGTTTGATGAGCATCGCGATTATTGAGACTATAACACTCCTAATAATTATCATGCTGTGGGGCGTAAATCCTACTAATAATGACACGAGGAAGGCCCTGAAAACTCTTTTCTTGTTTATATGTCTGCTAGGCGTTTTTTTACACTATTTTTACTTGTTAACCATTCCTACACAGAAAGAAATTTACCCGTTCTTCATTGTTGAAAGAATAAACTACAGCGTTGTTTACCCAGACATTGGTCAATTATTGATTTTGCTTTTAGTATCGGATTATGCAGTAAGTAAACGAAGAAGGAGAGATGCTCGAGGCGAAGCAACCATTAATCAAAATGCGCTCTCTACGGGCTCTGTCCAACCAGAGGCTGCTTCGAATAAATAAATAAATACCTTTACAACGAATGTTATGTTATTGGAAATTGAGGTGAATTAGTTATGACAGAAGTTGAAGCAAAGGTAAAGGAATCCTCGCCAAGAGATTATGGTAGGAAAATCATTAGGATATCTCAGAAACTGATGAAAGAGCTGGGCGTATCGACCGGCGATTTCGTGGAGGTAGAGGGATCGAAAGGTACATCTATTCTCCAAGTATGGCCTTTGATAGGCGAGGACGGCAATACTGTCTCCATTGATGGTTTGGTTAGAAGCATGATCGGCGTCTCCGTTGGAGATACGATTAGGATTAGAAAAGTTGAGGTTCAGCCGGCACAAAAGATAGTTCTGGCCCCCGTCCTCGATACTGGTGAGAAGGTTGTTCTAAGAGGACTGGCTGAATACGCTGATGTCATAAAGGAAAACATAGTTGGTAAGCCGTTCAAGAAGGGTGAAAGCTTCATATTCCCCTTCATAAGCAGGGAGCTGCGCTTCATCGTTACCACGACTGTTCCAGCCACAAACGTTTATGTCACTCCGGAGACCGAGGTCATAATCAAGGAAGAAACAGTTGCTCCTGAGGAAGCAAGAAGCGTGCCAAGAGTCACGTGGGAGGATATAGGAGACCTTGAGGAAGCAAAGCAGAAGCTGAGGGAGATGATTGAATGGCCTCTCAAGAGGCCTGAGCTATTCAAGCATCTCGGAATAGAGCCGCCTAAAGGTGTTTTGCTTTATGGCCCTCCCGGAGTTGGAAAAACACTTTTAGCAAAGGCACTCGCAAACGAGATTGGAGCAAGCTTTTACTCTATAAACGGCCCTGAAATAATGAGCAAGTTCTATGGTGAAAGCGAGCAGAGGCTGAGAGAAATATTCGAGGAAGCAGAGAAGAACGCGCCTAGCATAATATTCATTGATGAGATTGATAGCATCGCTCCCAAGAGAGAGGAGGTCACAGGGGAGGTTGAGAAAAGAGTAGTTGCTCAACTACTAACACTCATGGATGGCATTAAGGGGAGAGGTCGAGTCATTGTTATAGGAGCCACGAACAGGCCCGAAGCAGTTGATCCAGCGCTTAGGAGACCCGGCAGGTTTGATAGAGAAATTTACATACATCCGCCAGATACGAAAGCTAGAAAGGAAATACTACTTGTTCACACAAGAAGCATGCCTCTAGCAGAGGACGTGGATTTAGATAAAATCGCTGATATGACTCATGGTTACACGGGTGCTGATCTAGCGGCCTTAGCAAGAGAAGCAGCGATGGTAGCGCTCAGAAGATTCATTGAGACAAAGAAAATTGATTTGACAAGACCTCTTCCACCAGATGTTCTGAAAGAACTGAAGGTAACCTTCAACGATTTCCTCGTGGCAATGAAGAATATTCAGCCATCGCTTATTAGGGAGATATATGTTGAGACCCCAACGGTGCGGTGGGAGGACATAGGCGGCCTAGAGCATGTTAAGCAAGCATTAAGGGAAGCTATTGAGATACCTATGAAGCATCCCGAAATATATGAGAAAATGGGTATTAATCCGCCTAAGGGAATCCTGTTGTTCGGCCCACCGGGCACAGGTAAAACCCTCGTAGCTAAGGCAGTGGCGACTGAAAGTGGAGCCAACTTCATTGCTGTTCGAGGCCCCGAGGTGCTCAGCAAGTGGGTTGGCGAAAGCGAGAAAGCTATAAGAGAGATATTCAAGAGGGCCAGAATGGTTGCTCCCGCAGTGATATTCTTCGATGAAATCGATAGTATAGCTACGGCGCGTGGGTTCAGAATGGACAGTAGCGGGGTGACCGACAGAATAGTTAATCAGCTTCTAACAGAAATGGACGGGATACAGCCGCTTCAAAGAGTCGTTGTGATAGCTGCCACGAACAGACCGGACCTGCTTGACCCAGCTCTCCTAAGGCCGGGCAGGTTCGATAAGATTATATATGTGCCTCCGCCTGATAAGCAGGCAAGGCTACAGATACTGAAGATTCATACAAGAAGAACTCCTCTAGCTAGCGATGTTGACCTCGAGAAGCTTGCCGAAATGACAGAGGGCTACACAGGAGCTGACCTAGAGGCGTTGGTAAGGGAGGCCGTCCTTATTGCTCTAAGAGAGAAGCTAGAGGTTAGGCCCGTGGAGATGAGGCATTTTATGGAGGCATTAAAGGTCGTTAAGCCATCATTAACGAGGGAGGACATAGAGCGGTACGAGAGAGTAGCTGCACAGCTAAAAAGAATGGTGGCCTGATTACTGGTTATCTCTCGATAAGAATACTTTTTAATCTTCTTTTATTCACAATTAAAGAGGAGCCGCGGTAGTATAGCCCGGTCAAGTATGCAGGCCTTTCGAGCCTGTGACCCGGGTTCAAATCCCGGCCGCGGCATTAACAAAATAATAATAGTTATAATGGTGTAATCGTGAGGATAAGTGTGTATTTAGAGGGATGAATAAACATGTGTGCTGAGCGTCGCGGTGGTTTAAGAGGCTTGATTGATTCGTGGAGAAGAATACTTAAGCTCGCGCGCAAGCCGGATAAGGAGGAGTTTTCGGTTCTGTTAAAGCTGAACTTGCTTGGTTTCACCCTTGTTGGAGCTATAGCTTATCTAATTCACATAATAGCGACGGTGATTGCTCCAGCAATAGCCAGGTGAAAGCCATGAGTGAGCCTTTAAACGAGAACAAGGAAGCTCACCGAGAAGCCGAGAGGGAGGAGAAAAAGAGCAAGTTCTTCGCAGTGAAGGTGACAAGGGGGCAGGAGCTCAACGTAGCTATGATGATTGAGAATAGAGCTAAAAGAGAGGGCATCCCACTACACTCTATTGTTGGCCCCTCCAGGCCAGGCGGCTTTCTAGTCCTTGAAACGCCCATGGCTAGCTTCGCGGACAGGCTGATAAGGGATATCAGACATGCAAGAAGAAGGGTTAAGGGCATGTTGTCTCCAAACGAAATTGAGCTTATGATTAAGCCGAAGCCGACTATAGAGGCTTTTGCTCCTGGCATGGAGATTGAGGTTATAGCAGGGCCTCTTAAGGGGTCAAGGGGGAAAATTGTAGATGTAATTAAATCCAGAAACGAGGTAGTGTTAACTATATATGAGGCTTCTTATCCACTAAAAGTAACTGTCCCAGCTGAATATATAAAGCCAGTTTCAAGTAGTGGAGGAGGATAAAAATGGGTGTTCAAACAGATTACGCGGTTCTTACCCTAAACATAAAGGGAGGTCAAGCCAAAGCAGAGGACTTGAGCAAAGCGGCGGGATATGGATTCAGTCCAGACGAGCTATCAGCCAAGATAAACGAGAAGACACAGCTACTGAAGGGAGTGGATATCAAGGTAGTAGTGCATCTCTATCCAAAGGCCAGAAGATTCTTCATAGAGGTACAGCCTCCCAGCACAACAGTCTTGCTATTAAAGAAGGCTGGTGCAAGCGAGCCAAGCGGAGACCCTGCCCACAAAAAAGTAGGGGACATAAAGATAAAAGATGTCATAGAAGTCGCGATATCAAAGAAGCATGAGCTCAACACGACGGACTTAAAGAAAGCCGTCAAGACCATTCTAGGCTCAGCGAGAAGCATTGGATTAACGGTTGAGGGCCTAGATCCCAAGGAAGTCACGGCAAAACTCGAGAGAGGAGAATATGACTCTTTGCTCAGAGAATACGAGGATATTTGGTCCAAGCTCTAAACCAGACAGCGAAGATTATTGAACTAAACACTTTTTAACTCACTAACGATAATTAGCGTGTGAGTGATTAATAACTCTAGAAATAACGAGTGGTGCTTAAAGCCGTGTCGCTCACAGTTAATGTGCAGAAACAACTCAGAGAGGCAATAAACGAGGCGTTGAACAATAGCTCGAAGAGGAAATTCGAGGAGTCAGTTGAGCTTATAGTTACCTTCCCAGGTCTGGATGTAAAGAAAGCAGATGTTAAGCTTAGAGAAGTTCTGTTCCTACCTCACGCTCCCAAAAAGAAAGCCAAGATTTGCATCGTGGCCGAGGGAGACCTAGCGCTGCAGGCTAAGGGTATGGAGGGCTTCCACAGAGTTCTGAGCAAAGCTGAGCTGGAGGAACTTGGAAAAAGCAAGAAGATGGTGAAGAAGCTGGCGAAGGACTGCGACTGGGTACTCGTACAAAGCGACCTCATGGGGCTTGCCGGGAGAATATTAGGACCAGCCCTTGGCCCCAGGGGAAAAATCCCAATAGCGGTTCCACCAAGAGCTGACCTAAAGCAATTCCTAGACAGGTATAACAGAGCGGTTATCGTTAGAATAAAGGACCAGCCACAAATACAGACAAAAATAGGAACAGTTAGCAACACGATTGACGAGCTGGTCGAGAATGCTATGGCAGTTCTTAATTTAATTGATTCAAAGCTCAGAGGAGTCGTTAAAATAGGAGATATTTACATTAAAAAGACCATGGGAAAACCCGTTAAAATAAAGCTCTAAGTTAGGTGAAACCAATGAGGCTAGTTCAGAGGCAAAGAAAGATCCCCGAGGACAAGAAGCTCAAGTACGAGAGAATAAGGCAAGCCTTCCAGAAGTACAACACTGTTGTTATTGCTGATATAGAGGGCCTTGACTCCAACGTTATAAAGAAGATAAAATTCATACTGAAATCGATGTTCGGAGACCAAATAGAGTTCGCTAGCCTCAAGCTATCAATAACTAGAAAGGCACTCAAGGAGCTTGGTATACCAAGCCTAGAGGCTCTCGAGAAGTACCTGACTGGGCAGAGAATGTTTATCTTCAGTAACCTAAACCCATTCGTTCTATATAGCTTAATATCGGTGATCAAGATACCTGCTCCGGCACAGCCTGGGATGGTGGTTGACAAGGAAATAGTTATCCCAGCCGGTAACACGGGGATCCCGCCGGGCCCGATGCTAAGTGTTTTCGGAAGACTAAGAATACAGACCAAGGTTCAGGGAGGAACAATATGGATAGCCAAGGATGCCAAGGTAGCCAAGCCGGGGGACACCATAAGCCCTGAGCTCGCCTCTCTACTACAGAAGCTAGGTATAATGCCCGTTGAAAAGGGAATCAAGGTACTGGCTGCTTATCACGATGGAATAGTTATTCCGAGCGATAAGCTAAAGCTGGACATCGATGAATATGCTTCTATGCTGACAGTTGCTCACAGAAACGCTGTATCCGTTGGAATTGAGGCGGCAATACCCGTACCAGAGATTATGAAACAGGCGGTATCGCTAGCATACTTGAGGGCAGTGACGGTTGCTTCGGAGGCTGGCGTCGTACTACCAGAGACAGCGGAGAGAGTGTTGTCGCTAGCTGTTAAAAGAGCTTATGCAATTATATTAGCTTTGGGAGAAAAAGCCAAGGAATTAGGCCTCGAGGCCCCAGTTATGGCTGCTCCTGCAGCTGCTCAGCCAGCCGGTGCTCAGGCCGAGGCTAAGCCGAGGGAGGAGGAGAAGGAAGAGGAGGAGAAAAAGGAGATTAGCGAGGAAGACCGCGCGGCAGGCCTCGGCTCCCTCTT
>Ga0080004_1135005_pt1 | contig 10167 bp, 22 predicted proteins | sample WasSprMetagenome_FD_69207 | JGI IMG/M metagenome (GOLD analysis project Ga0080004, IMG submission 69207) | Sulfidic aquatic microbial communities from Washburn Spring, Yellowstone National Park, USA - WS (SPADES assembly) (version 2) | ecosystem: Environmental > Aquatic > Thermal springs > Hot...
GCCACCACCAGCACCACCTACTCCACCACCCAGACCACCTCCAACAGCCCCACCAAGACCACCAGCACCACCACCAACGCCACCTCCACCACCCCCAGCACCTCCACCGACAGCACCACCTGCCCCAGCACCAGCACCGAGCTTATGGGAGAGAGTTAAGAGAGGGATAAGAAGGATATTTGGAAGACCGTGATCTCTCTTTTTTAAATAATCTTTCAATCTTTTTTGAAAAATCAAATTTATATTAATCCTTTTTTCAAATTTTAGCAGGATCAGGATGGATGTAAAGGCGATGGTTCTTGACCTGATCCAGAAAGAGCCTTTTAAAGGGAAAATGCACTACATCATGAAACTATCAAGAAACCAGAGGCTAGATGACATGATCAGGGAAGCGTTAAAGGAAGCTGAGCAGGAAGGACTCATCATTGTTGTGAAGGATGGGCAGAGAAGAAGGTATAGATTAAGTGAGAGAGGGCTTAAATATCTAGCCTCAATAAGGGGATGATATGGAGACAACAATCCTGCTATTCATTGCCTATATTTTGGCAGTTACCCTATTGGTAACAGTAGCGAAGAGAAAGAAGTGGATAGAGAGAATTAGAAGGAAGTATATGGAGCTAGCAGAAAGCATAGAAACCTATGGGTTACCCTATGGGGTAGTGGAAAGCGATAAGATACCTGCTTATCTGAGCGATGCCAAAATAGGGGAGATATATGCGATGTGCCACAGAAGTTGTGATCCCGTGCATACAACCGATTTAGTGAAAAGGCTTATGGACATAGCAGGTGAAAGCGATCCTGATGCCTTCATAGTAGCCTCATTGATTACAGTAGCATCCATCCTGTCAATTGTTAAAGAGGTTAGGGAAGGATGATTCAGGAGATTATTGAGAAGTTAGGGTTAAAGGGAGACATTTTTTACGTGAATGGAAGGTATTTTGTCGTTATGAAGAGAGGAATTGCAGAGATCAAGGTGGACAGGAGAGATATTTCCGTGATAATAAATATAGATGGTGAAAAGAAGATCCTAACCTTCAGGGAGAGGGTAAGGTTCAAGCAGTAACTTTATATAGAAACAACCCCCCTATTATTGGGGGATAGATGTGAGAAAGTCGGTAGTCGGAACAACTATATTGACGTATTTGATAATGAAATCTTGTAATGGAAAGACCCTGACAGAGGGACTTTCGGATCTGATGTCTCATGCAATGCAGGTTTTGGGTAAAGAAGATGCATTCAGAATGACGAGGGGGGGAAGTGCAGAGAACAGGGTAGCACAGCTAAAAAAGGAAGGACTAATGGTAGAAGAGGGAAATGTTCTATGGCTTACAACCAAAGGACTTGAGATGATAGAAAAAATAGACAAACTGATAGATCTTGTGAGGCAGAGCAGGGTAGAAAACAGAGTAAAGAGTGCAGAGCAGGTGGCAGACCTGCTAGCAAAAGGTGATCAAAAATGATTATAAGCAACGAGTTCTCAATTTCGTATGTCGGAAGTGATGCTGAAAAGGAGAAAGAAACCGAAGAGATATACAACACCGGAAGGAGAGGAAGTGATAGAGGGGACACCGGAACAGATAGCCTATGCAATAAAGGATTTCGTTCAGCAGAGGAAGTCAGTAGTGAAGGAGATTCTGGAACAGAGGAAGAGAGGAAGGATGGGATACATCAGGGAGCTAGTGAAACTGATATGGCAGGAGATAAAGGAAGCGTATTACAGCATGATGAGGGGAATTCAGAAGAGGGAGACGAGGAAGAGATAATCAGAAAAATAACCCAGATAGTAGATGAGAGGGGGAAGGTTCTCTTAAAAGAGCTGGAGGATAGACTTGATAAGCCAGCAGAGGATCTATGGAGACTTCTTATAGAGAGAAGGCATTACTTAGAGGGAATAGTGCCGTTCATGGATAAAGAGGGAAACAGATGGGTAATGACTAAAGAGGTATTCGATATTGAGGTAACTAGACTGATAAGACTTCAGACAGCTAAAAAAGGAAATAGGAAGAAGAAAGCAGAGAGGAAAGTTGAGGATCTGTCGGGGTATTTGTGATGTGTCAGATGAATTATGGGAGGGGGATACCTATGTGTGATATATATGTGGCGAAATGTTTTTTCAGCACCTTTGGGGAGTGTGATTTCGAAATCCCATTCCATCTGGGGGACTTTAATACAGAGAGATTCGAGATCGCAGTAGTGTGCCCCAAACATAATACAGATTACATAAGAACAATGATGCCCATGTGGTATGAGATAGAATTCTTAGAGCCTACACCACAGGAAGAGGAGTATTGGAAAAAGAGAGACAAAAGCCTATATGAGGAGCTTATGGAGTGGAAGAAATATGCAGGACAGAGGATACTTATACTGTGCTTTACAGGAAATGCAGGGAGAAATGCAGAGATAAACCATCCAAACCTCATATCCCCGTTCAAGATAGCCAGAGTAAAGGGATTACCTGAAAGCCTAGTAAATGAGAGGATAAGGTGATAATATGGCCAAGAAATTGCAGGATTTAGTGATAAGCTCATTAGCTGAGGGTTTGACAACTTATGTCAAGCAGAAGAAAATCCCATTTTTCATAGTGAGCCTAAAGCAGGGAGAGGGATACATCGAGGTAATAGTGAGTGGAGAAAAGAAAATAGCTAGATTTTTCCTGAAAGACAGAGAAGAGGCAGAGAAATTCATAGATGATTTAAAGGCCCTAAACTTCCTGATAACAGGATTCAGGGAGAGGGATGAGTATGCTTTCACTCCTTAACCTGAGCGACACAATATATTGCGCGCGCGAGGAGATGGCTTATAGTAGCTGTGATCCTGCTTTTAGTATTGCTGATCCTAATGGTCAAGAGGGGGATGTAGATGGACGCATTTGAATTTTTAGCTTATATTACAGTCATCGGCCTTTTGCTCATGATAGAGCATAGAATAACCGAGTTAGAGCTAAGGATAAGGGAGATCCAGCTTATGATGAGATTGGGGGGAGATTATGAAGCTGATGAAGGTGAGTATTCTGGTGCTGTTATTCCTGCTAAGCCTCCTATCGATGCAGGACATAATATTGATGGTAGGATTCTCGATGTATCCGACAGTAGGCCCGTTAGCAATAGGCTTATGCAGGGACGAGACTATTAAAGAAGGGGATATAATAGCCTTCAGGTATATGAACCACAGCATAACACATAGAGTAATATCGATTCAGGGTAACACTATTGTTACCAAAGGAGATCACAACGACTTTTATGAAGTTATTGATAGGAAGGATGTCAAGTGCAAGGTGGTGTGGTATCTATCGCTCATCCCTCCGGAAAGTGTAGAAAAGCTTTATAAGAAAATGGGGGGAAAGTGAGATTATGTATTGCCCCGTCAAAATGCCTGAAAAGAGAGCCTATGAGATTTCAGCCATAATTTCAGCAATATTTGCCGTGATGTATGCCCAAGTGGAGCTATGGATAAATTGGGAAAGAGTGTTTCGCACAATATCTATCCCATTCGAAGGAGTGAGGATAGGCGAAGCTGTGATCCCCGTCTCTCTATACAACCTGATTTTCACCACAGCATTGTATATTTTAGTGGCCTTTGGCCCTCTCATTCCTTTTATGAATTGGAAGGCCTTTGACATGGGTCTAGGAAACTTCTTTTTGATCTGTCTTTTAGAGGATGTATCCTACTTTGTTCTAGCAGGAAGGATGATAACACCTTCTGATTACACAGCGAAGATGCTAGGCTATTTTCAGATAGGAAACGTGGTTATTCCTGTGTGGTATATCCTAGACCTGATCCTAGTAGTCTATTTCTATTCCAAAGCTTTGAGGTAACACATCTAAACTAATGGATGTGTGATATGGGTATCACATATCACACCTCCTATATTTTTGGAATAAGGTGATAAGATGGGAGATGCAAGATATTTCCTGAAAGAGGAAAATAAAAGGAGAAGGATAGAAAAAGAGATAAGGAAAAAGGAGATAGCCACAGAAAGAATACTTAACAGGGTTAGATCGCACCTGAAACAGAGGTAGCACATCTAAATTAATGGATGTGTTACATCAAGATGTGATAAGGTGTGATATATCACACCTGCTTTCAAAAAATATGGCCATATAGCAACGGTTTCATTAAGTTTATATAGAAGACCCCCCTCAATCTGAGGGGATCAAAATATGGCAGATGGTGTTGTGAAAAAGAATGAGAAAACCGAATTAAAAAAAGTTATAATAGGTGAAAAACCCATAAGGGATTATGTGAGAGCCGTATGGACAATTTTGTTTAGGGAAGGGGATGATAGGGTAAAGATAGTCGCCGCAGGAAAAGACCCCGTTCACAAGGCAGTAACGTTAGCAGGTATATTCCAAGATCAGCACGGATGCAAAGTAGAGGGGATAAAGCTGATAACACAGAACTTAAAGGATGGGAGAAAGAAGACAAAATTAGAGATATATGTGAGAAAAACACCTGAGAGCACACCTGAGCAGAAGGAGAAGCTATTTCCAAGAATAAAGCCTGTATCCGATGTTACACCTGCTTCACCGAAAGGGCCAGCTGTAAAAACTAGGCCTTCTACACCCAAGATGGAGAGAGTGATAAGATGACAAAGAAGAAACCTGAGTGGATAGGAATAGGGCTGAAAAAAGCAGACAACGGTCTGGGGAAGCTAGAGGAGATAAAAGGGCTTTTAATAGAGGGGGTTAAGAAGGCAGAGGAAGAGGAGTGAGAATATGAGCGTGGTGGAATGCAGGTATTGTAGGTGGTTCAGGCTTTTGAAAAGAAGGATACCAAACAGGAAAGAGGACGGATGGTGCATCATGAAAAATAGATTTGTTAATTCCACAGACAAAGGCCTTTGTGGCTATTATTGGCCAGCTGTCCCGTTAGTTAAACCTGTGATACAGGGGTAAGAGGATGTGGGGAGAAAATCTTCCGAAGGAATGGAGAAAATGGCCACCGACAAGAAGATGGAGGGAGTATCCATTTCCGAAGAGGGAGTGGCAACCCAAAATAAGAAAAAAGGGGGGATGGTATGAAAGAATTGACCCCTGAGGAAGTGAAAAAGCTTGACTTAATTGCGAAGGTGGCCCCGATGATACTAGGGGATGATGAATTCTGGATGACTGTCATAAGTAGGTCAAACAGCGAGAAAGTGGAGAGGCTAGTCTATGCGATAAACGAGATATTTCAGGGGGAGACGTTAAACGACTGCATCTCTGCTTTATTCATCATGTTTGTGAACGTGGTATATCAGGGAGCAGAGGCAGATCCAGACTTTATGGAAAAATTAAGGGAGATGGTGAAAAATGCCGAAGCAAAAGACGAGGACACAAACTAAAGAGGTAGATTTTGGGACATTAAACAAGATGGTGGATGTGATAAGGAAAGAGGGGGAAATAGATGTCGAGAAGCTAGCCTTTATGTTTGGAACAACAGCCTACCAGATAGCGAAGGCATGGAAGGCAATGGGGGATGATTTCAAGGACATAAGGGTAACCCCTGATGGAACATTTTATGTGGCGAAGGAGTGGAGAAAAATATCGAAAGAGGAAGCTGAATACCAGCAAATGCTATCAGAGGAGCTTAAAAAAGAAAAAGAAGAAACAACAGAGGAGATACCATGAGAAGTGTTTTAATAGGGGGTCTGGATCGTGCCGATGTTTTAATGGGAGGTAAAATGGTGGGAAATCCCGTGTCTTAATTGGGCAGGTGATATATGGTGTGGTGTATTGATCAACAGGATATGCCTCCCTTCAGATATAAACCTTGATGGTGAGAATATGAAGTGTGGTATAACAAAGTATTTTGCTCTTAGGGCCTTGAGAAATTTTGAAGGTGGGTTAAGAGAGGATGCAAAAAGGATAATACAGCAGGAGCTTGAGAGGGTAGGCCTGATAAGAAAAGAGGAGAGCATCAATGGAATTCTGCACAGGATGAAAGAGGAAGGATTAGTCGATCCTATTTATAGACTTACAGATAAAGGAAGAGCATTGCTAGAGATATTGCCCAAAAGGGTAAGCTCTTTATCAATAGCCAGAGCCAACCAGAGGGGGAAGATAGTATGGGTAAGAACAGATATAGAAGAGATAGAGTGAATCCGTTAGTTACTCCGAGACCTGTCCCCCCTAGAGCTTTGCCCCCCATAGTAACACCAAGACCAGCACATCCAAGAAAGCCAAAAAGCTACTTGTGATTTTATTGGTGTTCTTATGAGGAAGGCAGGACACAAGGTGATGGCCCTTCTCGTGGGGGGATCATGATGGAATGTTTTGATGAGTGCTTTAATGATGCCACAGGGACTATGCCTCCCAGCGTGTTTTAATCGGCCAAAGAGGTGATATGATGAGTGTTTTAATCCCCCGAAGGAGTGTATTTATCCCGTTACGGGAAGATCCAAAAGGTGGTGTTTTAATGCACCAAGGTGATGTTCTTCTGTAAGGAAGGATCTAAAAGTAAAGGGATGATTTAATCGATATTTTTTGGAAAAAGATAAATATAAACTTTTCTTTGGCAGTCTGATGACCAGCCCTTTATATACTCATTGGCAATGCGATTACCAGCCTTTAAAATAGGGGGTATTAGTATTTAAGCTTTTTCGATTGATTGTGATAATCTGAAAAACCTCTCTATTTCCTCCTTTTCCCACTTGTTCTTAGAGCCTGCATAATACAATGCCCTGATGGCTATTCCTGCATTTCCATGATAGAACCTAGCGACAAAATTCGCTATGTATTCCAAGCCTTTTTCATCGTAGCTGTGCAATCCCAATTCAGCTCTCTGTTTGAGTATGGAGTAAAGGTCAGCAGAAGTGTATGGTGGAAAGAAAAGTCTCTCAGGCATGTATGTCCCTATGAAATCTGGATCAAGGGTTTCCAACCATAACGGAGCATCTGAGATGAAGATAACTGAGGCATCCGTGTTCTCAAACAGCAGATACAGGATCTCAGGAATTGCCTTAACCAGAGGGGGTTTTGAGGGACGCCTTTTTGGAGCACATCTATCTGTGTAGCATGGGTCATCTGTGGCCCATTTTGGCCTGTAAAATCTGGTGTCCGATAGCTTATCTATATCATCTAGGATAACCACAGTCTTCTTTCCACTTATCTTCTTTATTGCCCTCTCAACTAAAAGAGACCAAGAAGTGCCCTGAGGACTGTCAGTAATCACTCTTAAAGCTGAGTAGCTATTGTAAACGTAACAAGGAATGTAGAATATGGGAAGCTCAATTCCCTTCTCCTTAGCGTATTCCTTCATCTTGTTTGTCAAATATCTCACGGTTACAGTTTTACCTGATCCTGTTAATCCTGCTAAATAGATGTATTCGATCATATTCCTGTCAATGTGGTTTATCAAGGCAGTAGCTATCCAATTGGCCTCATCCCTCAGTTTGATGCTATCAGGAATGTAAGCAAGATGGAAGACCTTAGGATCTTTCAGGTTATCCATCAACTAATACCCCCCATTAGTAACTAACCTCCCTAAGCAATTAACCCCCCTTAGTTCTTGAGTGCATCCTGATAGCTATATCTATCAGTTCATTGAAGCATAGAGCATATACCTCAAACAGAATGATGCAAGCCCAGACAGCAGGATCAGGGAAGGCAGAAAATATTATGGCATCTAGGATAGCATAATAGCAAAGCAGGAGACTGAGAGCTACTCTGGACATATAATCACTCCCTTTAGGCGTTAATATTCCTCTCTTTCCTCCCTTTTGTTTTTAGCTTCTTTAACATAAGAGGGATCGACAATCAATTGACAGGTAGAGCCACCTCTTCCCCTTCCCCTCAGAAGCATTATTAACCCCTGAGCCTGCAAATACGCCAGCATCGAAAAGAAGGTGGCCTTAGCGACTTTATACTTCTTTGTGAATTCTTTATATAGCTCAGAGGCCTTGACCTCGTAGTCAGGAATCAGCGAAAGCAGGTAAACCTCTTTATCGCTTAAGTTTTTTATTGAATCAACTACAACAGAGCGAACAGCACTTCTTATTGCTTCCGGAACTAGCTCGTCTAGCCACTCGTCCCCCATGAACATCAGAGCACGTATCGCAATTCTTGCATCTCCAAGATAATTTTCTGCTATTTCTTCAGCCATTTTCTCTATTATGCTCAAGGAATAGCGATACAAACCCTTTTCAGCCCTGTCTTTCATTATATGAAACAGCTCTTCCTTTCTATAAGGCCTAAAGATCACATGAATGGGAAGAAATGAACTCTGAGTAGCAGGATCTAGTTGATCAAAAAACTGAACATTCTGGGCTATGGTTATCAAGAATGCATGAGTATTGCGAGTAACAGTAAATATGGCATCGGCATCCTTTTGTCTATAATCTGAGGCAGGATTATAGGGCTTTACATCTCTTAAAAAGTCAGCCTCATCGAGAACGAGGAAGGTGTATTTTTTGGCGTTTAAAGTATCAATGAACGCTTCTACTAGGTTCGGGTCTCCTATTTTTTGCCCTGTTATAGCAGAATATATTTTATAGGACGTAGGATTCTCTCTGCATGAGATGTAAAACACCTGATAGTCCTCCTTTTTTATGTTGCCTTTTTTCTCCTGCAAACTTAGAATATTAGAAAGAAGGAACTTTACAGTTGTGGTCTTTCCTGAGCCTTTGCCCCCTTGAACGTTCAAGTGTGGTCGCAGTTTTGAGCCAAGATAGAAGGAGATGGCCTTGATTATGTCATCTGCTTCTTCTCTTAAGTAAATGGATTCTGGGATGAAGCTAAGATCAAAGTATCTCGGATCTCTAATGTTCTTTCCGGCAGAAAAATACTTAGAAGAACGATCCTCGATATAATCTAGGAGATCCATACTCGACTAGGTAAGGGTCAAAATAAAAACATTACGCTCAATGTTCAAAACCGATTTATAAAATCAGTAGGGAATCCATTCAATCAAGTGAAATATTTAGAGAAATCCGACCCCCCCCTTTTTGAACATTTTTTCTTGGGGGGTCAATAGGTAACAGGAGAAGGATAGGGATATAGGCCGTATAATATAAGAAAATAGATAATATAGGTGTATAGAGAATAGATAACTCGTCCATTCTACTCCGGCCGTATATAGATACCCCTAAAGAAATGTTCAAAAAGGGGGGGGGCGAGTTTTTCTAAATATTCTATTCTCTTATACCCTCCTTAAAGTTTTTCGAAAAGTTTATATATACATTTAGCATCTATAAAACATCCAGAGGAAAACCCCTCCTTTCCACTCCTCCTTTCCACTCCAGAAGCCTTCTCCTTGTCCTTCCCCGATAAGTTTATATAGGAGACCCCTATAATTCCATAGGGGGTCAAATGATGATGAAAGGAAAAACCAAGAAAAAGAAGGAAAAGGCCAAAGAGAAAGGCCCTGCTATCCCTGAATTTGCCGAACCCCTAGTATCCTTAGGCCAATCCAAGAATGAAGGTGAAATGAGGGACTATTCATGGGCTAAAGTTACAGAGGAAAGTGAGGAAGCAGTAAAGAGATGGGAGCTAATCCTAGATAGATGGTATCTCAACACGCTCCTCGATCTCTTCAGGAAATCCAAAGACTACCCTGTAAAAAGGGCTATCATAAACCTGATAATCAAGAGATTGCAGGGAGAACTTACGGAATATGAGAGGGCCACCCTGAAAAACTTCCTGTGCAAGGAAGATGCCGAAGAATTTCTCAGGAAATACAATATTGTGATACCCTCTGAGTTGTTGATGCCCCCTGCTGAGGAAAAAGGTGATTCCAATGAGTGAATACAGAAAAACGATGGAAGAATTCGAGAAAATGGACATAGAATGGGCTAAATATCTTTTAGCAGAACTATCCCTATTTAGAAGACTAGGATTAATAGATAATAAAAAGAAAGGTGATCCCAATGATAAAAGTATATAAATATGTAATATTGAGAGACATATCCAACAAAACGAAATTAAAAGGTATAAAAATATGGACAGAGCTAAAACCTGATTCTCAATTGTCAAAAAAGCAAAGCCCATTGAGAATATCCCTTAAAAACCTCAGAACCTCCCTTCTTTTAAGGGGAAAACACACCAATTTTACAACAGAATTTTTGAAGGAAACGTTTAAATAAAAGATTGATTTGCATAAAATAACAAAGAAATGAATTACAAAAAACTAACTATGCCATTTGGATATGTCTATATATAATAACAATACCTGATTTTTTAAGCTTCTCGC
>Ga0080004_1163361_pt1 | contig 10164 bp, 7 predicted proteins | sample WasSprMetagenome_FD_69207 | JGI IMG/M metagenome (GOLD analysis project Ga0080004, IMG submission 69207) | Sulfidic aquatic microbial communities from Washburn Spring, Yellowstone National Park, USA - WS (SPADES assembly) (version 2) | ecosystem: Environmental > Aquatic > Thermal springs > Hot...
AATTCCGCACACTATCCACTTCTAGGAGTATACGATAGCTTTGACGAAAGGCTTCTTGAAGCCCACGTCCTATTAGCAAAGTCTAATGGAGTAGACGGCTTCATCGTATCATGGTGGGGTATAGGATGCTTTGAAGACATGTGCCTTGAAAAGCTGATTCGAGTTGCAGAAGATTATGGCTTCAAAATAGCTCCATACTATGAATCTTATAGGTCTCAGAAGCCTCTAACAAAAGACGAGATTGTAGAAGAACTTTCATACCTTGTCTCAAAATATTCTAGCTCAACCTCTTTCCTAAAAGTTGAAGGCAGGCCAGTCATATTCGTATACAATGTTGAAGCCAACGATAGGACACCAGCATTCTGGCAAGATGTCTGGAACTCTTTAAAGGATAGGGTTGGAGAAGTCCTCCTAGTCGGTGACACGAGAAACTTTATGTTCCTTAACGTTTTCGACGGCTTCCACACCTACATAGACCTCGACAGAAACATTATGAGAAAACTCTACCTCCAATACAAAACATACATGAACGTCGGCCTCCATCACATGGACGCTGGCGAAGCTATAGAAGCCGCAAAACATGGTAAAATTTTGGAGCTGGATGAAAAAGCCACCTTCTACACGATCATCCCAGGCTACGATGACAGAAAGATAAGGTCTCCAGGAAAATATCTTGATAGGAGATATGGTGAAACATATAAGGCCTTCTGGAACGACGCCCTAGATTCTGGAGCAGAACACATACTTATAACAAGCTGGAACGAACTGCACGAGGGAACCGAAATAGAGCCTACAAGAGAATACGGCTTCCTACACCTACAAATAACAAGAAACTACTCGAACATATTAAAGCATACGGTTCCAAGTGAACCATTAAACCCAAACATTGACGTAAAACTCCTGCAAGATCAAGGAAACAGAATCTTGGTTAAATTGATTAACGTTGGCGAAGGAAACGCTTTAGCAGCAAAACTCCAAATAAAATGTACATCCAACATTACAGCAGCAGAAAAAACATATTTGCAGCCATCCACCAATATAACACTAACATTCATCATACCAACAATAAAACATGGGGAAGAGTACACGCTAACCCTTAATGCACCAAACAAAATAGAAATTTCTTCAGCAATAGAAAACATTAACATAACATACTATTCTACAACAGGATCGGAGCAGCATACAAAACTTCTAACATTTCACACATCAACAACCATCACAACAACTACTTCAGTAACCAGCTACACTAGCACATTAAATGAAGCATTCTACTGGGCCATAATTGTAGCTATAACACTTTTCGCGTTAGGTTTCATGTTAGGCTGGCTGAGTAGAAAACGACAGTTTGACAAGCGTTTCCTCATACGCTATCAAACTTTTATGAGTGTTGCCCTTTTTTCGTAAAAAGCTAGTTTTTGTGGAGGGTGCACGTGGACCTCGAATGGATCCTTTACTCCAGCCTTCCAAAGTTCAAAATGGACAGTTGCAGGATGGATTCTGGTGATTATTAAAACATCTATGTCGCTTGAATAGTTGTACCTATTCTCTGCAACTGAGCCGAAGATGAAGATTTCAGCTTCCGGGTCAAGCTTGTGAACAGTCCTTTTTATGACATCTAAATTTTCAACCAGTCTTTTGAACGCCCCCTCTCCGTCGAAAAGCTCGTCCACTCGCTCCTTAAGTCTTGGATCAAAGAGCATACGTATCACCCCTGATACAAAGTATCACCCCTGATACTTAAGGCCTCCACTTATCTAAGAAATCCACTCATCTAAGGAAGAAACTTAAATAAATGTCGAAGACAACAACATTTTACACCTTATATTAGGGAAATGTGTTCTGGAGGATTCTCTAGAGATTTTAATTTGACAATAAAAATCCTTTTTCTATAAAAGAAAGTATGGTTAATATTGTTGCTAAAAAGGGGGTGTTTTTTGAAACCTTTTGAAGGCCCCTCTGATCTTGGGACAAGGGTTGAAACGCATTTAAAACTTTCGGAGAAGTGCTTGGAAGATGCGGAGGATTTTGTCTAAAAGGGGATTATGTTCAATCATCTGAAGAGGCTTGGAGGTGCAGGGGCAGATTGTTAAGGTGTTGGTATCAAGGGTTGGAGTGGAGTTAAGGGGCCATGGAGAACTTTATAAGAAAGTTATTAAGATTGCTAAAGAAGCTGTGGGTAATGGGATAAGGCTTCTATGGTAATCTGCGATCTCCTTTCATCAAAACTTCTACGAAAGCTGCTTTCACCAGAAATGGTTGAAAGAACGTTGAGGGTGTAAAAAGGTTTGTGGGCAAGCTTAGAAATTTGCTTTATCACTAGATTTTACACCTCCATTGCAGGTTATATGGACTTTGCTAAGCTGATGCCATGATCATTTAGCGAAATAAAATTTATGTTATCTTTTTTCTTATCCTTGAATCTAGGCTGATGTAGAACCTGCATATGTCACGCTAGACTATGATCCTAGTATAGCTCCCAGATTCTTTGCTAGAGCTAGGGAATTTGTGTAGGGGTTGGTGTGGCAAGCCACCATGGTAGTGGCTCCACCCTTCTAACGCTGAAGCTGACGACGTCAACTGTTTCAGAGGGGCCTGTAACCGTCCTACTCTTTTGGCCTGGCAGTTTAAGTATGATGATGACATCAAGTTCTGAGGTGAAGGTCTGTTCAAAGTTCGCGTTTATCACGTCACCTGCGGAATTTGCTGTGAAATGCCCGTAAGTCCAGAACTCTGTAAACTCTAAGCTCCCGTCTGGGCTTGCTGTTCCAGCAACCCATCCCGACGTATTGTTGACGATGGTAGATCCAATATAATCTAATGGAGCATAGTTGAAGAGTATCTGCTCATGCACATCATAGAGTTTAACCTCCCCTCTTATCCCAGAATCCTGTAGGTTTTCGGGTGGCGAACTCAAGAATTGCCGCAGTTCCAGGGGAGGCCACTCTCCACCCTGCTGTATCTCTACATGTAGGGATCCGGTGATCTCCGTCGAACCATATTCTATCCACGTCCCCTTCTCATCTCTAACCCTAGATGTGGATATGATGTGGAATGTCCCCTCCCACACTCCAGTCAGCGGACCATAGGATGGCCTAGAGGTTGTAGTTGTCGTGATTGTGGTTGTAGTAGGCAGAGTTGTTGTGGCGATTGTACTGGTGGTGGTTGCGGCGACGACTGTAACCTTGAACTGGCTTGAAAGGTTGAAGCCTACAGCCCTGACGGTGATAATTGCCTCGCCCTGGCCAACTCCCTTTACCAAGCCTCGTGAGCTTACTGTGGCAACGTTAGGGTTGCTTGTGCTCCAATCGTAAAGTAGTCCTTCCACCTCACTACCTGATTCGTCTACTGCTACAGCGGTAAGTTGCAGGCTGTAACCTTGGTAGAGGCTATTGGATGCTCCAGCTATCGTGACCTTGCTCGGAACCTTCTGGGGGACGCCGTTTGCAATCTTTAAAATCCACACGTCGTTTAAAAGGTTACTGTTTCCAGCGTCTCCTCCGAAGACTATCATCCTATTCTTTGCCTGCCCAGTGTAGACTGCGGAATGGGCTGTCCTCGCCTTCGGACGAGGTGTTCCAGTCTCGTATTCATTCCACAAGCTCGCCTTCCCCCCTACACCTGTCAGTATCCAGACGTCGTTTCTAACAAACCTGTCAGCTCCAGCTCCACCGAAAACAACCATTCTCCCACTCACCTCATCTATTACAGCAGTATGCCCGTCTCTCGCCGGAGGCCTCTCTACAACGTTCAGCTGGCTCCAAGCAGGTGTGCCACTTGCACCCTCAACATTCGTCAAGATCCAGGTGTCGTCCATCCTCTCTGAAGGCGATTGAGGGCTTGATGTGGACGGATTTCCACCAAATACTATCATAAGATTAGCTGTGGCATCGTAGACTGTTGAATGCCTGACACGGCTGACCGGCGGCGTTCCAGAAGGGTTCAGCTTCCTCCAGGCTGGATTTTTGGTTACGTTAGTGATAATCCAAGTATCACTGTAGAGAGTTCCTTCGGAGCCTCGCCATCCACCACCTCCAAAGAACATGAATGTATCCCTTGCCTCATCGTAGGCTCCCCTCATTAAGCCGCGTGTTGTTGGAGGTGTACCACTGACCGTCAAACGCCGCCACGTTGGAGCACCTTTTCCTAGGCCGTTCGCGTTCGAAAGCAACCATAAGTCCATCTGTATATGGTTATCTTGATCAACTCCACCAAATATAATCAGAGTGTTTTCCACAAAATTGTAGCCCGCTAGCATCGCGTACCTCTGAGGGGCTGTGCCAGAAGTAGACAGACGTATCCAAGAAGATTTGCCGGTTACACCAGATGCTCCTGCCAACAGCCAAGTGTCATTAAAGGTCTGACTGTAGTTTCTCCCTCCAAAGACTATCAATATATCGTTTGCTGCATCATAGACCGAAGAATGCTCTCTTCGCGGTGCAGGAGCCGTACCGTTTGGATGCAATTCTATCCAGAGAGAAGGTGGCGTATGCACTGCAGGATAGTTTCTAGGGGTGGGCATCACATAACTGGTTGTTGTAGGCGTCTGCTGGGTTACGGTAGTCGTTCGCTGGATAGTGGTACTGGCGCTCGTAGTTGTTGAAGCAGTCTCAAACTCACTTGAAATGAAAAAGAATGCACCCGCTACAGCGACGAGAAAAACTACCGCTATAGCGAGCGTTTTATTAATTGCCATTAATCCCTAGATAGTATATTGAAGGTTCTTTTTAAACATTATAGTCTTATAGATGAGATTGGCGTCTGCTAGACTTGAAAATATTTGAATGAGTTCCATTATCGAAAGCTGTTTGTTCTAGAAAAAATTGCTGATGATGCAGAATCGGTGTTAGCATGGAAGCCGTTTGGAACCAGGTAAGGAACTAGAACAAGAATGGAGGAAGTTAAAATAGAAAAATTTGGAATCATTAAAAAATAACTTGATTTAAAATATGTTTATAAGTTGTTGTATACTTTAAACAGTATGGTGAAACTTGTGGAAGAAACTTTGAACGTCGACGAGCGGGGGAGAGTCGTCATCCCATCGCACATTAGGAAGGCTGTTGGAATTAGGGGTAGGGGAAAACTTTTGGTTAAATGTGATGGCTCTAAAATAATTCTTAAACCATATCCTGGAGACTTGAATAAGAATGTTGAAGGGTGGGCAAATTTGGCTCGAAATGTTAGGGCAGAGATTTTTTCAGAAACTTTAGAAGAAGGCTGTAGGTGGATATGCCGCGACTATGCTAAGAGAAAGCTTGGCCTCCCCTGAAGGCTGTCATCCAATAACCTTAGAAATTTTTCTCAAAATAGTCTTCTAAAATGTTAGCTGATGCTGGAGCCGTTTAAGCTGGTGTCATCTGAATTTTGATGCTTCACAGTATTAGGCTGTTTTTGAGGAAGGATATTACAGCCAATTCTATAATCGTATTGGCCTTGCTTGTTGCAATATTGGCTTCCGCAACCTCTATCGTAAACTTTCTAGTCTTCCAGGCTGATGCGATAGGAAATCTTGTTAACCCAAGTGAAACCATAATCGTATCATGTGGAAGCTCTTTAACGGAATCCAATCTTAGCCCTAAAATTGTGGGCGAGCTTGAAAACCTGTCGTATGTACGTGCTCTTGTTCCACAAAAGCTTGTTTGGGCTAACATTACTGGAGAATCTGGAAGCTTTCATGCCATAGTTAGAGGTGTCCAGGATGTGGAAGGCTATCTCTGCTCATATAGGGCTTACTTGAACGGTTCCATCGCTAAAGGCTCCTTTGAAGCTTGTGCTGGAGAATTAGCTGCAAAAGCCTTCAACTTGAAGGTTGGAGAAGGATTGGATATAATGTATTTGGGTCATCTTGTACGTGTTAGGGTTGTCGGAGTTTTTAGGACAGGTTGTGAGCTCGATTCTGAGCTGATACTGCCTATTGAAGTGGTCAAAGAGCTTACTGGAGGAGATGAAACCATATCCATGGTTGAGGTTCATTTGAAGCATGGTGTAAGTTTAAGGGATGCGTTAAACGATATTTCAAGAAGGCTTCCTAGCGGAGTTAATGTTTTTCAAGCCCAGCAGCTTAAAGCCTTCATACAGCAGGTTAACCTTCAAACAGTAAACTTTCTAAACGTCTGGTCTACAATGATATATTTTGTTGTTGCTGTAGCATCATATCTTATATCGACAAGGCTTGTTGAGGAATCATGCTACGAGTTAGCGCTGCTTAAGGCTTTGGGTGCAGAAAATAAAATTATTCTATCCCTAATACTATCATACACTTGTACAGTATCAACTTCTGCATCAATATTGGGTGTTTCACTAGGCTTAGCTGGAGCCCAGGCTGCTTCAACAGCACTATCTTGGACAAACGTTTTAGCACAGATTACGCCGAAACTTGATCCAATGCAAGCCCTACAAATAATATGCCTTACCCTAGCATCATCTGTTTTCGGCTGCATTTATCCAGCCTACAAGGCTTCTAGAACAAGGTACGAGGAAAAGATCCTCTAAAAATTTTTGGGCATGAGCCTACTTCCCTTCAAATATCTCAGGCTAAGGCGTGTTCTAGCCCTAGCCCTACTTGTCGCATTATCTTCCATGCTATTTTCTACGACAGCCTTCACTCTAGTAGGCTACTATAGGGGCTTCAACATTTACCTTGGCGAGGGAGAAGATATTGTAGCCGTATACGATAGGGGTAGTAGGACACCTTTCACTGGAATAGTTCCAGCATACTTGACTGAAGCAGTAAGCAGGCTTGATGGTGTTGTAGCCGTAAGCCCTGAAGTCATCATACCATGTGCTGTAAGAGGCCAGCCTGCTTTCTTAAGGGGGATTGTTCCAGACAACTTTCTGAAACTTAACCCGCTAACAATATTGGATGGTAGAATGTTTGGAGAACAGGATTTAAACTCGGCCATAGTTGGTGTAAGGCTCGCTAAAAAGCTAAACATAAAGCTGGGAGATAAGGTTCTCGTAACAGGGGTTCTTGTTAACGCCTGGCTAGAGCTTAAGGTTGAGGGAATATTCTACTCGAACTCTCCAGCTGACGACGAAATAGTTGCACCACTTCATGTTGGACAGTGGCTTAGAGGCTTAGACTACAATCAAGTTACACTAATAAGGGCGAAAGTAGATAGAAGGCTAGTTAGCAAGACATCAATTTATGAGGCTATAGCGAGGGAAGCGTTGGAGCAAACTCAACCCTCTGGAGGAGGCCGAAAGCCTTCTCAGCCTACGATAGTGCCTTGGACAAGAATATCCTTCCATGCAGAAGATATTGGTGTCGAAGAAGCTCAAAGGTTCATGGAAGGCTACATGGAAAGGTATGGTGTGACAAGAGAATCCATTATAACATTATCAACCATAATATTCCTCCTCTCAAGCACAACAATAGCCTTTTCAACAAGAACCCTTATAGTCCAGCATGAGAGAGAGTTGGAGGTTTTAAGGTCAATCGGCTCGTCAAAAAAGCTTTTGAAAAAAGACATGATAATCAAATTGCTTCCAATAACATTAGCCTCATCCATAGCAGGCATAGCCGCTACAATAGTATTCTTGAACACGATAATAGGACAAGGCTACCTACAGATCCTATCACACACCCTAACATTCCAGCCAGACCCTACAGTCATAGCCTTAACCATAATCCTCTCCATAGCACTTGTCACGGCTAGTGTGCTAAAGCAGAAACTGTAGTTCTATGGTATTAAATAAGACCCTGATCGCATGCACCATAGTATTTGCTATAGCATTAGCCCTAAGACTCTACCCGACAACTTCAACAGGCATGCCTTTTTCAACAGACGGTTGGCCTTTCATAAAAAACTGTGAAATCATCCTAGAAAAAACTCCAGTCAACATTGGAGATGATAGGATATTTGATGGAATATCCAACTATTGGCCGGCAATAAGCTTTTCAGGTGCAATAATATCCAAGACAACATCACTACCTCCAGTAGAGGCTATGGCCATATACGTGCCTCTAGCTGGAGGCTTAGCGGTCATCATCTTCTACACCATAACAAAAACCCATTATGGCAAGGGGGCAGCATACATCGCTTCACTACTCTTTGGAACAGTCTTCACGCACGTCTACTTCACCGCAGGTGTTACGAAGGAAACCTACGCTAACCCACTTTATCTCACAATAATCCTGATCCTTTACAACCAAAATCTTGTTGAAAGGAAGTCGACGTTAGCTGCGTTCACAATACTATCCATAGCCTTAGCCTTCACACACCACCTAACATCAGTAATATTGGCTGCAATCATCATAAGCATAACCTTAGCCAAGATAATAGATGGGCTGAAAACTGGTAGAGAAATTAACAAAATTGAGCCCCTGCTAACAATAATCTTTCTAACAACAATAACACTCTACTTCACATTATACGCTAACAAAATCTTCAACTTCACCACAGCAGACCAGATACTTATGGCATCATCCTTTCAAGTTATAGCGTTCGCTTTAGCAGCATATCTTACACTTAAACCCTACAACTATTCTAGAAACAGGGCCATGATTTCAACAGCTGCAGCCGCAGCCTTCACAGCAGCAACTATAATCATAATATTGTTCACAAACTTTTCACCTAAGCCATATTTCACGCCCACAGTTCAAAGGCACATACTCCCATACCTCCTACCATACTACCTCATAATACCATTCATTGTCCAAGGCTACATAGCGTGCAGGAGAACAGGTTCCACGGTACCGCTAACATTTTGGCTTTCAGCAGTAGCCGGGCTTCAAGCGTACTCGCTGTTCACTTCAACAGGCCTTGACCTCACACTATGGGTTAGAACACCAAACTTCCTATATCCTCCAGCAGCAATTTTAGCAGCAGTAGGCCTCCACCAAACATATGAGATTGGAGGCAATAAAATCTTTCAAACTCTTGGAAAGTTAACAGTTATAGCAGTCATTTTAGCCACAGTAGCCACAAACTTGTACAGCCTACACGCTTCAGTAAATCTTCAGGACAGGTACATGGGCTACCACTGGCTTTACACTCCCCAAGAATATTTTGCCGGCTCATGGGCTTCAAAATTATATGATGGCACGGTAGCCGGTGACATGAAGGTCTCATACCTTATCAACTGCTACTATAAGCTTAACGTAGACGTCCTTCAAGGATACAGGTATTTGGCTGAAGAAGCAAATGTTAGGCCAAAACTTCTATTCATATACGGTCAAATGTTCGGAAACGGGTACGTGCTTGGCTTACATGGAATAGAGCTTCCAAGTGACTGGACTAGAAAACTGTATGAATTAAACCAAATATATGCCAATGGGCTCACAACATTATACGCTGGATAAAAGATGATAGTATTAAAAAATGTTTGCAAAAGGTATGGGGCAAACGAGGTACTAAAAAATGTGAGCCTACAAATAGGGGAAGGCGAGTTCGTAAGCGTGAGAGGAAAATCGGGTGCTGGTAAAACAACATTACTGAAAATATTAGGTTTACTTGAAGAAGCTGACGAGGGGGAAGTCAACATTTTAGGCCAAACAATAAGCAGGCTAAACGACGAGCAAAAATCTTTCATAAGACTACACTCCATAGGCTTCATCTTCCAATTCTTCAACCTTATACCAACATTAACAGTCATAGAAAACATAGAGCTACCCCTAGCCCTCGCGGGAAAAGGCAAGAAAGAGAGGAGGGAGAGAGCCATCGAACTCCTAAAACACTTTAACCTAGCAAACCTGGCTCAAAGGTTTCCGGAAACCTTAAGCGGGGGAGAAAGACAGCGTATAGCAACAATAAGAGCTCTAGCAAACAACCCTAAAATAATCTTGGCTGACGAGCCAACATCAAACCTGGACGATGAAAACTCTAAACTGCTGATAGAGTTGCTCAAAAGCATTAATAGAGAAAAGAAGGTAACAATAATCCTGACCACAACAGACCTTTACGAGAAACTGCCTACAAATAAAGACTTTATGCTTAAAGATGGCTGCATACATGAAATACATTAAACATAAAAATGGTTTAGAGGTGAGAATTTTAAAATAATATGATATAATATCTGATTAAGGTTAAAGTCTTATGGAGACCGCTAAAGTGGACAAAAAAGGTAGGATTACGATTCCCAAGCATCTTAGAAGGAAGGCTAAGCTGAAAGAGGGATGCTATGTTAAAATAAGGGTTGATGAAGGAAGCATCATCATAGAACCCA
>Ga0080004_1135004_pt1 | contig 10161 bp, 7 predicted proteins | sample WasSprMetagenome_FD_69207 | JGI IMG/M metagenome (GOLD analysis project Ga0080004, IMG submission 69207) | Sulfidic aquatic microbial communities from Washburn Spring, Yellowstone National Park, USA - WS (SPADES assembly) (version 2) | ecosystem: Environmental > Aquatic > Thermal springs > Hot...
AGATGAGGCCTTAGAGGCAAAGACCATTTTCAACCCAGGGTCTCGCGAGACGGAGACGCATACACCACTCTTATTCTCAAGGGAGTTGACTAAGCCTGGTATATCGGCTACCACTATGTCCGTATGGTAGAAGTCGAACTCCCGCTTAAGCCTTGCCTCGCTAGCCCAAACTTCATTATTAAATACCTTTAGTAGCTCCTCGTAACTGGACTTCTTTACACCGTAGAACCTCGAGAGGGTCTCAGGGCTCACAGTGGACTCTAGGAAAACACGTAGCCCACCACCAGCGTTAACAATACACAGTGTAAAGCCAGGGCCAAACACACCAACCGGGGGTCTAGGCGAGCCAATGCGGGACAAGAGCTCAATTAGCAACATTGACCACCATAATTTAAAGCCACCATAATTTAAAGTAGGTTATTAATAGCGAGGCCCTTGGCTAATTAAACTAACACTACTTAGAGCCATAATCGTGGCGTTCTAGGGTTGAATGTGCGGGGATTTCTATAGTAAGCTGGTGTTAAGTGAAGGAGATCTCCAAGTTTACCTAACATTGGAAGTAATGCATGATGTCGGAATTGAGGTCTTAATTGAAGGCTGTAATGCAGGGTTATATAACTAGGTTTGATTTATACATTCTTGTGGGAAGTTTATCTTGATTAGGATTGTAGATGAGCCAAGGGCTAGAACCAGAAGGAGAACTTTTCACTATGTCCTTGAGGGAGGAGTTTTAAGACATGTAAGTAAATATGCCGTATCTCACATGGTGATAGGCGATGAGAAAGCCCAGAGGGTAGAGTACTATATTCCGGAAAGTGTGATCTTGGGGAAGTATATCTACAGGTTTCAATTCACTAATAGTGGCTCCTTTCTTACTCCTTACAAAGCATTAGTGAGGGGGACGCTGGATGAGTTTGACTGGATACCTATTTCCGAAGAAGAGCTCAGAGAGTTGTGCTTTGAGATTGAGAGTAGGAGTGTAAAGAATCTCCTTATTGAGAAGGACGCATATTACGTTTCAATGCTACGAGAAATCGAAGAATTCAGAGAGAGATTTCACTTAAGTATTGGGGCATCCCAAAGAGTAATGGACTTTATGAGGGATGTCAAATGGGGTGAATTATCTTGTCTTTGCCAATACCCTGAGAGACAACGAAAAGGGTGTTTAGAAGAGGTCTTTAAGTTGATACATCAGTGGTGGACTTTGAAATTAATTCACGAAGCACTAGGAGTTAAAGAAATTGAAAACAACGTATGGTTTAGTGAACAAGGTCAAAAGCACCCTGTCAGCATCTTTATAAATGATAAAGGCGCCTATTACACATGTTGGTTTGAACCTCAATATGTAGGGGAGGCTCCAGAAGACTATAAGGAACCATATACTCCGATATTTGGAGAAAAGACTGTCTGGAAGAGGCCCGATCTAATCGTAGTGAAAGGTAGGTATAAAAGCCTCGATGATGTTGAAAACATTGATGTCTTAGTAGAGTGTAAGAATTTAGAGTTTGAAGCTTGGTGGAAAAGCGGCAAAGTAGTACGTGAAGAGATTCGACCTTACTATAAGATCTTTAAACCAAGAATATTCATAATAGCCTCCATGAAGCCCGTTCCTGCATTCTTTAAGAGAGTTTTAGAGAATCGGGGATTTTGCGTGGTAGATGGGCTTTATCCGGGAGGGCATGGCGTTGCCTCATTCTTAGAGATTATCCGTAGAGTTTTATACTAATAGATGACCTTTCACACACCTATGCATAGTCATAAAAACCGAGCTTGAACCATGGTTTTCACACACCTTTAAGGCATCTTAATGAAGTTCACCTAAGCCGGTCATACATAGTTCAAGACTAAGTATTAGTGAAATGCTTGAAGATATGAATAAAAACCTATAGATGTAGTATTTCATGACTCTAAAATTGTCTGATCTTTTATTTTTACCCTATCCTTATTCTTTTATCACCGTCTTCTGATTGCAAAATATAGTGTTTTCGTACACATTGTAGTATACTAAGTACTTGTTGTCCATGGGTTTTACAAGGCACTATCCCCGCGTTTTGTTGTATGGTTACCAGAGTAGGGGGTAGCCCGCGATCTCAGCGATGACTATTGTGGCATTCACCATTGTCTTGTTTGTTAGTGGTAGTCTCATGAGCTGCGGGAACTTTGATGGTGGGTTGGTGTTAGGTAAATAAGCCCCCTGGGTTTACCTAACACTAAAGCGTAAAGTAGAAAACGAGCGTTGATTTTTCTCGAAGAGTATTTATACGCGTTGATGTATGAGGTCTTAGTAGGGGTTATTTTATGTCTAGTAGCGGAGACAAGAGTATCGCGTGCATCATCGAGCGCGACCACCCCATTATCAGCCGTAAGAGTTGCGTGATAGACATTTTGCTCTGGGAGGCCCGTAGACAAGGCAAAGAAGAGGAGTTATGGAGGATCTTCAGGCCATACTCACAGAGCATGGACGTAAACGAGCTAGACAAGGTGATAGAGGAGATAGCAGGGCTACTAGGAGTGAAAGTAGTATATAAGTACATTTAAAATAAGTGGGCTCAAATTCATCCATCACATTCTCAACAGCACTATAATGGCCGCTTTTATTTAGAACTACATGAGAGCGGGTTTAGGAACATGTGTTGTGTAGATTCGATATCCATGATCATTACAAATATAGGTGGATTGGTTGCAGGATTTTCAGGCATACTCGTTGCACGTTATAGTGAAAAGAGGGGGAGGGAGGCGGAGCACTTTCGTGACATTAAATAACGCTGCTTAGAGCCAGGGCTCAAAGAGCTCCAGGGTCTAAGGGAGAGGTTGGGGCAGGCTAGGACACTACTGCATCAATAGAGCTAGATGTAAAGAATACCGAGTACGCGCTGATGGTAGACCCCAGTGACTTCGTTAGAGAGCACTACGGAGGGCTGAGGTCGAGAGTAAGGTAAGGGAGCTTGAAAGAGCTAAGAGTCTGGCGGAAGGTGGGGCATCTAAGGGGTAGTGGTGCGTGTTAGTAAACCTCCCTCTCAATTGATGATTAAGGTGAGGACTCTAGCTACTCTGTACTTGAGACTCCTCCCATAGCTTGTAGAAGAACGTTTTGCATTGCTTCACAGTAGCTCTATCTGTGATGTATACCCCTATCTGCCTCTGGTTATCTAGCCCCTCAGCATCTAGGTCGGCCGTAGTAATTATAGCTGCCTCCTCATCGAACACTATAAGCCTGCAGTGAACCACGTTGTTTACCCTTAACTCTACGCCCTTCTCCCTCAAGGTCTTTGATGCATCCTCGTGAGCCTTCTTGTCGGGTTTCCTCGTTATAAGCCTTACACGGGTCCCCCTCTCCCTAAGCTTTACTAGGTACTCCGCACCTTCCTGGTCTAGGTAGAGGCTTACCACATCTACCTCACTCCACACCTCACTCTCTACGAGAGCTCCGAGCCTGGTCTTTATGGTCTTAACTCCAGCTCGGGGGTCTGTGAAGAGGAGTTCATAGGGTCTCTCAAGCTCAACTCCCTCGTATAGATCTATGAATCTTGTGATGACGTCCTCGTACGTGAGGAGACCCCACCTGCGTCTAAGCTCCTCAAGCCTACTGATCGAGGTTCTACTCACTAACAGGGGCTCGAAGTCCCTGAGTCCGAGCGCGTTCTTCCAGACGTTAAGGCTTATGGTAAACACGTGGGTATAGCTGAGGGGTCCAGCTACGGTGGGCACGGAAGAGTAAGATAGTTCTCGAGGTAGTCCTAGGTAGTGGCAGGTTACCGATAGCTCCACATCTACATCCCCACCCTTCCTCACCTCCTCTACCATCCTTACTAGGTCGCTTGGGATTGGAATTAGGAGGGTGCTACACTCCCGCCTAGGTGATGGCTGTAGTGCTACTACGGTACTTGCGGAACCTAGGGGGATCCCGGAGACCTTAGCGATCAGGTTGAGGAAGATGTTGGATATGCGATCGCTATAGTTGTGCCACCCGCATACATCAACTTGTAGTGTAGGTGGGGGTCCACCGACCTTTAGGTCTACCTCAAGCCTTATGTTTCCAGGTGAGATGTCGTAGACCTTCATCAGCTCCTCACCGTAACTACCAACCTCTCCTTAGGGAACTCCCCTGGGTCTACCTTATGTAGCCAGTCTCTAATTATCTGTCTATACTCTACAGCTAACTCCACAATTCTCTTCAATTCGTTCTTGTTAAAACTCTCATCTGGGAATAGTATTTTTACTAATCCACTCGTAATTTTCTTCACGCTTTTCTCATCTCTAATCTTAAAGTTTTCAGAGAACTCTAAGTGCTTTGAGATTGAAAGGCTAAGACTCTCTTTCCTCAATAAGTGTAACGCCTCTGCGAAATAATCCGAGGCTATCCCGTAACCCTTTGAAAGATGATATTTTGATTGAGATATTTTCGGTAGTTGCCAGCCGGGTATTAGTCCGTGAATTCTATCTATAAATGCCGAGTCCCTCATAGGTTCTGGGAGAACATATGTTAAATCTTCTACTGGAACATATCCTTCAGGCGTCGTCTCGACAGTAATATTACCCATAAACACCAGGGAGGCATCCGAGACAGCCTTTTTATCGCCTCTCTCGAACACACCGCTCTCCATGTAGTCCTTAAGCTTACCCATCATTTCATCAGGGTTAGGGAACCTCACTTTACTAATCTCATCGAAGACAACGAGGTCTTTTACTGCGAGTTCTCCAGGTACTCTAGTCCTTAAGTTGTAGAAAAGCGTTGCTGGAGATATAGTACCCCCAGATATGATCCTTACGTAGTTGCTAAGATGCCTATAGAGATAAGTCTTGCCAGTCTGTTTAGGGCCAAATTCAGCAATATTTACATTACACTCAATAACAGGGATAAGTCTTGAGAGCAGTATTACTTTTTGCCTTGGATTATAGACGCTTGGATCTAGACCTATAGTGTTTATTAAGACATCTATCCACTCATCTAACGTAAAACAAGATCTAGCATCTTCAAGAATACCGGGATCTACCTCGGGTGATTGAAATGGTGTAAAATCAACTACAACAGCACCTATAGGTCTTCCCAAAACCTCTTTTGCCCAGGGCATATTCTTTATTGTTATAAGCCCCCACATACCTGTCGTTAATGTAGCTTTATTTTTCTCAACAATATCTACTGGTACCTCTGCCCATATATCAAGTGTTTGAAGTATACCTATGTGTGTCTTTGTCTCAATATCGACTATAACTCTTAGTTCATCGAGAACACTCACAGAGCCCTCCGTGACAAGTCTATGTTTAACAAGTTCTTTCTCTTCGGGTTCATAATAATGCTCTCTAATAAAGCCCCTGAGCTTATCCTCCCAACTATCGCTACCTTTAAACTCCGAGATTAAGTACTCAGCCACGTATCTTGGAAGCTTAGTTAATTCAAGCTCATACACTAATCTCTTATCAACAGCATAATCGCCAAAACACTTCTTAACCTTATTAAATAAATCACTCACAATTACGCACCAAGATCAAGGAGCCTCTTAGGCCTCCTAGGCCCACTAGTCTCCGAGACCTCTACATTAACACTAATAACTCTCCCTACACCACGCCACACATACCTTACAGCCCCACTATACTTCCCAGGACCTAGCGGGGGCACAGGGATCTTTTGCTTACCCTCAATAAGCTTAAAAGAACCCTTACCCCATGGAAACTCGTAGGAAAATGCTATCTCCTCACCAGACGGGTTTACAACATCTATTTCAATATGTGAGGGGGTATTTGGAGGGAGCAACGTATTAAGAACTGCGATCTTAGGCTCTTTAGGAATTTCAACCTCTTCCTCCTCACTTGGCAACTCCTCACCAGACAATATAGCCATGAGCTTCTCAAACTCCCTGAGATCATCCTCGGAGAGCCCGAAGAGCTGTGCAACAGCTAGATCTATTTCTCTCTCCACATTTCTCAACTCCCGCTCAGCATCTACCCCTCTACAGCAATCTGGCTTCCTCTCAGCATAAATACACTTAGCAAGTTCATGTGCTCTCCTGGAAAGATCAGCGATTTTCCTATGCAGATTATTGTTAGGGTCATACTTCGGAACCTTTACTATCTCAAGAACGTGAGTATATTGACCAATCTCATATGTATATGAGGCTACAATTGTACGTACAATAATAGAGTTCATTAATCCAGCGATATAGTACGCCTCTTCAAGGCTACTCGTCGGTACTAACATAGCGCTGTGATCAGGAACTACAGGCTTGTCGCTTATCATATCTACTACCGTAACTTCGAAATTTACAGCTTTTCCACTTATAGCACCTGAAATGGCCCCCCATACAACCTTGTATGGTGCGAACGTATATGCACCTATGTTGTCTATAATATAGAAGTTCTTGTCGAGTTCCTCCTCGGCTTTTTTCCTCTCGGCTTCTAATTTTGCTTTTTTAATTTTCTCTCGTAATGAGAGAAATGGTTTTATACTACGTTTCTTCAATTCTTCCTTGTATTGAATGAGATAGCTGTAGGTGTTTGGGAACTTCACCTTCATATCCTCGGGTTTATATGGCTTGCCCGTGATCGGATCATGTGGTATTATCGTGTATCTGTCCTTATATTCGGCATACCACCTCTTCAAATCTTTCCCTCTTAGTAATGGGTATACGAGGTCTGGTTCTACGACGGTTTCCACTTGCTTGACTTTCTTTTTTGCACCAGGCTCGGGTGGATTAGTTATTATTATTTTGCCGTCCGGCGTCTTGCCCTTTATCTGCACATAGTAGACCTGGTTAAGTGCCACATTTACTCCTTCGTGTGCTTCATAGTATTGCATTCCTGTTAAAAGTTTTCTAACAACTCCTACAATTTTAGGTGTTATCTGCATCCAAGGTGATTCTGGGTTTTTAGGTTCTATGGGAGTCATAATTGCCTCATATCTCTTAGTCTCCTTAAGCACCTCCTCTAAGGGTTTGTCTGTAGGTATTGCTTTACCGATTGGGTTAACCCATATGATATGCCTTACACCTTTCATGTTCTCTTCAAATGCTTTAGAGAGGACATTCCTCATGCTGTCTGATACTCCACTTAAACCTATCTCACAGATTTTCTCAACTACTATAGCTGAAGTTCTATTCACAGCCCCTTCAAATGGGAATAGAGTTACTAGGTCGTGTATGACGTGGATTTTAGTCTTCCTAGCTAGGAAGTTTCTAAATCCTGCACCAGCCTGAGTCTTGAATACTGTGAATGGTGTTAGAAAGCCTAGCTTACCTCCAGGCTTTAGGTATAGGTCAAAGCACCTGACTAGGAAGAGCATTGCTAGATCTTTTTTGAAAGCACCTGTTGATATTACTTTAGACATTCCATAATAGTCCCATAGTGGTCTACTCATCTCTCTATACTCCTCTGGTAGGTTCTCCCAGTTTACCCATGGTGGATTACCTACTACATAGTCGAATCTTCCTTTAAGTATTGGTGCAAACGCGTTTCTAATTATTGATATCCATACGCTGTTTTTGCCCTCCTCTTCGAGCCTAAGTAGTTTTTCGTAGAACTTGGCTAGGGTAGAGATTTCCTTTTGATCTAGCTTATAGACATATTCCATTCTCCACTTGAAGTCTCCAACACTATATCTACTTTCAAGGCATCCTACGATTTCAGCTAGGATTCTCTGTAGTAACCCTTTCTCAACTATAGTGATGGGTATCTCGAATTCTCCAACAACCGTTCTTAAAACATACGTGTTCCCATATAGTCCTGCTCTTTTCTCAATCATTATAGAGTCTGCTAGATACACTGGGATTTCTATTGATCCCCTAGCATATGCCAAGAGATCTGCTATTGCTAGTAGATAGTTCGTCCTAGCTGTTAACACAGCTAGCGGATTTAAGTCATAGCCTACAACATTGTCTAAGATATAGTTTAGTAGAGCGTCTAGTAAGAAGTGTTCTTCAGCATACCTCCTCAGCCTGCTTATATATAGAATTAAAAAGGTCCCCGAGCCGCATGCGGGGTCGAGGACTCTTAGTTCTAGTGGTTTTAATGGATCTTCTTCACCCATCTTCCTCAAATCGTCTAAGCTAAGTCCTACTTCATCTAGTACCAGGTTTGCTAACCAATCTGGTGTGTAGAATTCTCCCAATCTATGCCTTAAATCACTTGGTACAAGATTCTGGTAGAGTCTTTTTAAGAGGTCTCTAGCGAATTCAGGCTCTAGTTGTGGAGTAGCTATCTCATAGTCTGAGAGAACTCTAATAAGCTCTGCAATGATGTCACCTAAATCCTTGTCGAGCTCATCTAGATACCATGAGAAGTAGTCTCCTTCTAGGAAGTTCTCTATGCGAAGTAATTTTCTAAAAATACCGCCAGTTTCTAGCTCTCGTAGCGTTTCTCTAAGTCCATCTAAACCACTCTTAGAGTACGCATCATCTAGTTCCGCAATGTACGACTTGTAGAATCTACCTGCTCCATAGAGATACGCTATTTCCGCTGCTATTAGCTTCAATAAGAGTGCATAATATGTGTGTATAGAGAATATGAGGGCATCATAGTCAACTTTACCTACTAAACCGTATTCACTTGCTAACTTGGGGAGTTCTTCTAATTCCTCGGGTTTATATCCAGTAGCTTGCTTGAAGAGCCTCATCCAGTCTTCAAATAGGATCATAGTTCTAGGGCTCTTTGACTCTTGGAGCTTCTTGTATAATATTGTAACTAGTTTTCTCGTTATTGGTGATGTTGGGCCAAAGTCTCTTAATAGGTGGTCTACGTCTAGTGGTTTTCTTCTGAGGCCTCTTATAGCCTCTATGAGTTTTACTACTACTTCTCCTCTAATATCATATGGTCCCCTGAGAATCCATGTGTCTGTTCTTGGATCGTGTCGTACGAATGCTATTCTATCACTTATTATTACCCCTAGGTATCTCACCCATTCCTGTTTACTACGAGCCTCTTGTTTAATGTACTTTATAGCTTGTTCTTTAGCTCTCTGAATATCGCTTTCCTTAGACAGCCTACCAGGAGCCTTAAACTCTACTACTACGTGGCCGTAGAGAGCATCTATTCTAGCACCAGACACGAGCATATACTCGTATTTACCAACTTGCCTTATATCGAGGGGTTTTAGTATGAGATTTTCAATACATTGTGAAGACCATATTCTAAGCTCCTCCTCATTACTAGCCCTCTTAGCTGCATTTCTAAGACACGTGACAACGCCATCTACATCGATTTGAGGAACAATAATTCGAGAACTCACTTCACCCTCCTCTAATCCTCGGCTTAACTCTAATTACAAACTCAGACCTTTTGCCTGCTGGACTCAATCCTTGGTAGTGGTTGAATACTCCGTGGCATTTGGGGCATTCTAGGCGTTTGACCTCGTAGAACCTGAACTTCCATGTCTTTAGAAGCTTGAATTCTCCCTCATACCCGCAGTAGGGGCATTTAGCCAAGCAAGCTCCCCTTTATTTATTATTAACGGGCTTGCTTTAAATGATTTCACCGTGGGATACATTATTCGAGTTCACTACTGCTATCTTTTCGAGCGGTAGGCTGACGGCTCCGGCATCGATGGAGATTCTCGAGGCTCCTCAGCCAGCTGTGTTGGTATCGTTGATTCTACTCCTACTAGTCTCTCCCAGTCGCAGAATACTGTGTTCTCCACGGGGTTGTAGTATACTAGGTACTTGCCTCCCACGGGGTGTGCTAGGTGTGTCCCCAGGGTCTCATTGTATAGTTGCCAGAGTGCTGGGTAGCTTGTTATATTAGCGTATACTATTGGGGCTTCCACTATTGTCTCATTGGTGAGGGAGGGCCATTTTACTCGTCCCGTGGCTGTGTCTACTTGTAGCGTGTGCCCTGTTATATTGCCTAGTATCCAAGTCCGCTCGTAGTGGCTTCCGCAGGCTTCGCATAGTGCGTCAAGTAGGGGCTTCGGGGACTCGTGTTGGCTACAGTTTTTCATTGCTATTGGTATTTGTGCTGCTAGGAGCCATAGGTATGCGTCTCTATACTCACTCATAGGGCTCGACTCTACTATGCTTACTAGCTTGTCGTGTATGTAGGCTAGTGTTAGATATTGGAGTAGGCTCTCAGCGGGGTTTGGTGTTATGGCCTTCTTGACTTCCCCGGGGTTTATCGTGGATGGGTCTGGGTAGTGGTATTGTATCGAGGCATCTACTTTTACTCCCAGGGTTTTGC